>JAESGM010000987.1_pt1 | contig 11693 bp, 13 predicted proteins | sample 9269721 | NCBI WGS metagenome assembly JAESGM01 (sample SAMN15720920, study PRJNA650825) | algae metagenome | isolation source: Komarekiella atlantica HA4396-MV6 and co-occurring heterotrophs from... | place: USA: Theobald House, Kauai, HI | collected 2009-07-29 | reverse complement strand
CTCACGAAGATCATTGGATAAAGGGGCTGTCATCAGATGCTGGCCTCCATTCCAGCCAGCATCTTGAATCACAAAAGTATCAATCAGGGAATCCCAACGATTCAGTTAGGCAGTGAACCGCTCTAGGCCGGAATGACGCCTGTCGGCGCTACCGCTTCATCCGCCCGCGCACCCAGAAGATCATGAAGAACGCGAAGAGAAAAAGCGCCGCCACCGCGCCCGCGAGCCAGGGCGAAACCTCGATCGCGGCCAGCATGATCGCAGGCATGAAATAGGCGACGATGCCGACGCAGGCGAGAATGACCGCCGCTGCGATCGCCGAATTCCTGGTATCCCGATCCATCACGCGCTCTTTGCTGCCGCGAACTCTTCCAGCCTCTTCTTTTGCCGGCCGTCGCGGTCGAAATTGTCGTCATCCAGCCACGCTTCGAAGGCCGTTCGGCGGTGCGGCCAGTCGCCGTCCAGCATCGCATACCAGGCTGTGTCGCGGCTCTCGCCCTTGATCACCATGTGCTGGCGAAAGACGCCTTCATAGTCGAAGCCGAAACGGCGCGCAGCGCGGCGCGATGCCACGTTGCGGTCGTTGCACTTCCATTCGAAGCGGCGGTAGCCGATCTCGTCGAAAAGATGGCGCGCTAGGAGATAGATCGTCTCGGTCGCCATCCGGCTCCTGGCCATCTGCGGCCCCCAATAGATGTGACCGACCTCCGCGACGCCGTTCGCCCTGTCGATCCGCATCAGCGCCATGCGGCCCTTGGCGAGACCGTCGGCCTTGTCCACGCAGGCGAAGAACATCGGATCGGCCGCCCCCTGGAAACGGTCGAGCCAGAGTTGCAGCGCGGCGCGATCGGCCGGCGGCACATCGGAAAGATAGCGCATCCTCTCATCCGCGTCGGTCACGCTTTTTGCCGAAAAGAGCTGATCGCCGTGATCGTCGGCATTGAGCGGTTCGAGCCGCACATAGCGCCCCTCGTGAACCTGGCGCGGCGGCATCGGCCGCGCGGTCCATCCGCTCATATCCTGCGCCATTGCCCTCTCCCGTTTGACTTTGCCATCCAGCGCTCCCACAAACGGACCCGATCCGCAAGACGGGAGGATTGATCCAGAATGCTTCAGACGATTGCCGCTTTCGACCGTATCGGCGAGGAGAACGCCTTCGCCGTCTTGGCACGCGCCACCGAACTCGCCCAGTCCGGAAAGGACGTCGTCAATCTGGGCATCGGCCAGCCCGATTTCCGCACGCCGGACCACATCGTCGAGGCGGCGATCAGGGCGCTGCGCGACGGCCATCACGGCTATACGCCCGCCACCGGCCTTCTGGCCACCCGCGAGGCCGTCGCCCGCCGCACGCTGACGACGACCGGCGTCGGGATTTCACCCGAAAGCGTGATGATCATGCCGGGCGGCAAGCCGACCATGTTCGCCGCGATCCTGATGTTCGGCGAGCCGGGCGCGGAGATTCTCTATCCCGATCCGGGCTTCCCCATCTACAAATCGATGATCGACTTCACCGGCGCGAAATCGGTGCCCGTCCCGATCCGCGAGGAGAATGGCTTTGCCTTTTCCGCCGAAGAGACGCTGGCGCTGATCACGCCCCGAACGCGGCTTTTGATCCTCAACTCGCCCGCCAACCCGACCGGCGGCGTCACGCCCCGCGCCGAGATCGAAAAGCTCGTCGCCGGCCTTGAAGCCCATCCGAACATCGCCATCCTGTCTGACGAAATCTACGACGTGATGACCTATGACGGCGAGACCGCGACCTCGCTTCTTCAATTCCCCGAAATCCGCGACCGGCTGGTCGTCCTGAACGGCTGGTCGAAGAGCTGGGCGATGACGGGCTGGCGCATGGGCTGGTCGATCTGGCCGGATACTCTTTACGGGAAAGTGCGCAAGCTTGCCGTCAATTGCTGGTCCTGCGTCAACGCGCCCTCGCAACATGCCGGCATCGCCGCCATCGACGGCCCGCAGGACGAGGTGGACAGGATGATGCGTGCCTTCGACCGCCGCCGCAAGCTCGTCGTCGACGGCCTGAACGAGATCGACGGCATCTCCTGCATCGTGCCGAAGGGCGCCTTCTACGCCTATCCGAACATCGGCCGGACTGGCTGGAAGGCGAAGGCGTTGGCCTCGGCCTTGCTGGAGGAAGCCGGCGTCGCCCTCATCGGCGGACCCGATTTCGGCACGCTCGGCGAAGGCTACATCCGGCTCTCCTATGCCAATTCGGAAGAAAACATCCTGCGCGCGCTGGAGCGCATCGGCGAATTCCTCGAGAGTTCCCGCTGAACTTCGGTTCGGAGCGAGCCGAAAATGGTGCGATCGGAGAACCGGAGCGGAGTGTACTTCAGTACATGAGCACCGGAAGCGCAGGAGCGCGCCATTTGCAGGCCGTTCCGGACCGAAGTCATAGTCCGTAATAGAGATAGATCGCGTAGCAGCTCGCCAGTCCGACGATGACGTTCATCGGCAGGCCGATCTTGACGAAATCGGAGAAACGGTAATTGCCCGCGCCGTAGACCAGCGTGTTCGTCTGGTAGCCGATCGGTGTCGCGAAGCTTGCGCTGGCGCCGAACATGACGGCCACGATCAGCGCGCGCGGCTCGACGCCCAATTGCTGCCCCAGCCCGATGACGATCGGCGTGACGATGACGGCCACGGCATTGTTCGTCACCGTTTCGGTCAGGATGGACGCGAGCGCATAGACCATGATCAGCATGACGAACGGACTGACGGTCGTCATCAGCGGCGTGATCGTTTCGACGATCAGCGCCACGGCGCCGGTGTTCTGCAAGCCTTGACCGACCATCAGCATCGCGAAGATCAGGATCAGGATCGAGCCGTCGATCGATCCCCACGCCTCGTCCGCGTCGATACAGCGCAGGATCAGGATCGCCGCCACGGCGATCATCGCCAGAAGGCCGATATCCATGACGTTGAATGCGGCCAGAAGAACGACGAGCCCCAGCGCGAGCAGCGCCAGCGGCGCCTTGGTTCGGCGGAACGCACGCGCCGTCGACCGGGTGACCGATACGAGGTCGCTCTGTTCCGAAAGTTCGTCGAGGCCCTCGGCTGTGCCCTGCAACAGGAGCTTGTCGGCAGGACGAAGAACCACGGCGCCCAGATCGGGGCCCGCAATGTGGTTGTGCCGGTGCGCGCCCAGAATGCGCACGCCGAAGCGCCGCCCCAGCGACAGGCTCGCCAGTCGTGTCCCCTGGCTGAACCGTCCGGGTGCGACGACCGCCTCGACGGCGATCTGTTCGCCTTCGCGAACGACGCCGCGCCGCTGGCCGACGCGCAGCCCTTCCTTTTCCGCAAGCGTCAACAGTTCGGAGGACTTCGCGAGCACGATCAGCACGTCGCCCTTCTTGAGCTGGACGTCGCCGATTTCCTTGCGCACGACCTTGTTGTCGGATTTGATGCCGATGATGCGCAACCCAGGCTGGTTGAACGTCGCGATGTCCTTGACCGGCTTGTCCGTGAAGGACTCATCCGTCAGAACGGCCACTTCGGACAGATATTCCGTTTCGTCTTCCGCAACCGAATCGCCGCCTTCCTCGCGGCGATCCGGCAGGAGAAAGCGTCCGAGAACCAGCATGAGCAACGTTCCCGTCGTCGCCGCCACCAGTCCGATCGGCGTGATCTCGAAGATCGAGAAAGGTTCGATGCCTTGCTCGCGGGCCACGCCGTCGACAAGCAGGTTGGTCGAGGTTCCGATCAGTGTCAGCGTGCCGCCGAGCACGGCGGCATAGGAGAGCGGAATCAGGAGCCTGGTCGATGCGATGTTCAGCGCGGCCGCCAACCGGATCACGATGGGGATCAGCACCAGCACGACCGGGGTGTTGTTCATGAAGGCCGAGCCGAGCAGAGCCGCAAACAGAAAGAAGCCGAGCGCCAGCATGGGATGCTTCTTGGCGCGGTCGAGCACCATGCCCGCGACGCTTTCGAGGACGCCGGTGCGCACCAGCGCGCCGGTGAGCACGAACATGGCGCCGATCGTCAGCGGCGCGGAATTGGAAAAGACCCCCATCGCCTGGTCGGCCGGAACGAAGCCGAGCAGAACGAACAATGCCGCGCCTGCGGCCGCCGTCACGTCGGCCGGGTATTTCTCCCAGACGAACATCGCAAACAGCAGGACCACCAGTCCCAGCGAAACCAGCGCCTCGTAACCGGCGAAAAGACCCGCCATCATCCCCTCATGCACTTTGGTCTTGCGTGTAAACGCCGTCACCGGCGCAATGGTCCGGCCGCTGCAAATTATCCGCGTCCGACGAACGGCATCTTGGTCGCCATCACGTTCATGAACAGCACGTTCGCCTCGAGCGGCAGGCTCGCCATATGCAGGACGGCATCGGCCACATGGCCGACATCCATCACCGCTTCCGGCGCGATCTCGCCATTGGCCTGCGGCACGCCTTGCGCCATCGGTGCGGCCATTTCGGTGAACGCGTTGCCGATGTCGATCTGCCCGCAGGCGATGTCGAAGGGCCGCCCGTCGAGCGCCAGCGTCTTCGTCAGACCGGTGATGGCGTGCTTGGTGGCGGTATAGGGAACGGAGCCCGGTCGCGGCGCATGGGCCGAGATCGATCCATTGTTGATGATCCGCCCGCCCATCGGGCTTTGCCGCCGCATCAGGCCGAAGGCCGAGCGTGCGCACAGGAACGAGCCGGTGAGATTGACGTCGACGACATCGTGCCAGACCTCGACGGGAATCTCGTCGATCGGCGTCGACTTGTAGCCCATCCCGGCATTGTTGAAGAGAAGGTCGAGCCGCCCGAATTCCTCCTCGATGCGCTCGAACAGCTTTTCCACCTGCTCGGCCCGCGACACGTCGCAGGAGATGGCGAGCCCGCGCGCCGGCGCATCTGCGATCGCGGCCACCGCCTCGTCAAGCTTCTCCTGCCTGCGGCCGGTGAAGACGGTGTGCCAGCCGGCGTGGACGAGCGCGGTCGCGACCGCATGTCCGATGCCCGAGCCCGCGCCTGTGACGAGTGCGAATTTATCCTGCATGTCGTATGATCCCCTGTCCGTTGAGAGACGGATTGCAGAAGCCTGCCGGGCGCGCAAGGGGAAGACACAAAGGAAGGCGGCCATTCGCGGCCGCCTGAGTTTGGAATCGGTGCTTGGGAGGAGGAGGAACAACCCGATTCGTTCATTAAAAATACGATACGAAGCTTAACCAAAGCTTAACTCGCAGATCGCTCACCCAAGGAAGCCGAGAAAAGGTCGTCCCGAAAGAGCCTGGGCGAAGGTGAACGCGACCAGAGCCACGAAAAGCACCGTTGCAATTCGGATCGGCCTCCTTTCGTCCCGGCCGAAGATCGCGAGCGAGGCAAGGCCGGCGACGGGCAGGAAATGCATCGCATGGGTGGAAAAGAAATGCGCCACCCGCAAATCGCCGCCATCGCGCGCCCAGCCGAAGATGGCGAGCCCGTCCGCATCCGAGCGCGCGCCGCCGACCCAGTGGCCGTCGAAGGCGCTCATCGTTCCGGCGCTGATCAAGGTCAGCGGCAGGACGAGCGCCAGCCCCGCAACGATGCTCTCCTTGACCACCGGCGGCAGGCCCGTCTGGCCGTTGCGGGCGATCTGCCAGGCATAGACGGCGCTGGCCGAGGTGAGGAGAACCGCGAGCGCGCCCATCGACAGGTAGATCGCCTCGCCGATGGGCGACTTGTTGAAATGCGCCGGCACGCCATTGGCCGCCGCGCCCATCAGCCAGATCGTTTCGAGAAGGATCGCACCGATGACCGCGCCGATATAGACGCGATACCAGCGCGTGCCTTGCGCGCCGGCCGGCAGCCAGCGTGCAAAGACGGCGAGCGTCAGGACATAGACCGCAAGCGCGAACTGGAATTTCACCGGCTTCGACCAGACCGTCACGTCGTTCGTCATGCGTCCATCGACGAGCCCGGCGAAAATCGTCGGCGCCAGGAGCGCCAGCAGCAGGAGCCCGAGACCGGTCAGCGCCGGCTCGGCGCCGAAAAGCGATCTCCAGGTCAGCGGACGGGTGTATCCATTGTCCATTGTCAGCGTGGTCATGATCAGCGTCCCTGGAAGGAAGGCGTAGCGCCGGCCTGAGACCGGGCAGCACGGATGGCGACGAAGGCGAGATAGCCGGCCGGCCCGAACAGGAAGGTCAGGGGCAGGCAGGGCAGGACGAGCCAGAACGGAACGCCGTCCGCCCGTCCCCGCCGAACGATCCACGCGCCGACGAAGAGATCGAAGGCGAGATAATGCAGCCAGCCGGCCAGCAGCAATTCGCGTATCTGGAAAAGCTGGGCCACCTCGTCGAGCGAACCGAACCCGCCTTCGGCCCGTGTCCAGAAAGCGAGGATCAACCCGGCATAGGCGACCGAGATCAGCGCCGGCATCGCATAGGCCGCCGCAAGATCGCTGATGCGCGGCATCAAGGGGCTGATGAGAAGCGTCGCCCACCCGGCGACCGCGATCAGCGTGGCATACTGGAAAATCAGGTCGGCACTCATTGGGATGGCCTCCTTCGAAGTCGGCGGTTGCGACGCCTTGACAGCGTCAAGATTGATGCTGCCAGATATCTTTCCATTGTCAACATCGAAAATTGCAGCCATGTATGGGAAAGATCGGAGACCTGGTTTGACCGCGACGCAAGACCGCAAGACCTATCACCATGGCGACCTGCGCCAGACGCTGATCGCCGCCGCCGAGGCGGAACTGACCGAAAAGGGACTGGAGGGTTTTTCGCTGCGCGGATGCGCCAAGCGCGCCGGCGTCTCGCACGCCGCGCCCGCCCATCATTTCAAGGATGCGGACGCGCTTTTGTCCGCCCTCGCCGCCGAAGGTTTCGACCGCCTCAACGCATCGATGGTCAAGGCGATGGACGCAATGGACGGCGGCATGATGGAGAAATTCGTGGCATCGGGTGTCGGCTATGTCGGCTTCGCCCGCGACAATCCGGCGCTATTTCACCTGATGTTCGGCTCGAAGCGCCCCGATCATGACAGCCCGAGGCTGTCGGACGCCGGCGGCCGGGCGTTTGGCGTGCTCACCGGCAACGTCGCGGAGATGACCGGCCGCGACTACGCCACCGACCCAGCCGCCGGCGAGGACGTCATCGCCGCCTGGGCCATGGTTCACGGCCTCTCCGAACTTCTGATCAGCGGCAAGCTGCATCTGCCCGATGACATGCCCCGCCCCGCCTTCGAGGCGCTGATTTCCGCCATCATCCGCCGCTCCGCGCCGAAATCCTAGCAGCCCGGCCGCCCGGCGCGGTCCCGCACGAACCCGCTGATATCGGCCAGCGTCGACGCTTGACCGCGCAGCGGCGATGCGATGGCGCCGACGATGTTGATATGCCCGACACCGTCATAGATGCGTACATCGGCGCGGTTTCCGGCCGCCCGCAGCGCCTGCGCCAGAATGCGGCTGTCCTCGGCTTCGACCGTCCTGTCGGACGATCCGTGCAAAAGCAGGCTCGCCGGTGCGCGGCCGGCCGCGAAATTGATCGGTTGGCTGTCGGCAAGCGTTGCCTCCGGGAAGATGCGGCGATAGCGATCGCTGGTCAAAGGCAGGAAATCATACGGTCCGGCCAGCCCGACGAAGCCGGAGAGCGTGCCGCAGGCCGCACCGCCCAGATACCGGTCGTCGAGCGCGAGCAGCGCCCCGATCTGCGCCCCGGCCGAGTGCCCGACCAGAACCACGGGCCGCCCCCCGGCGACATCGCGCCGGATCGCCGCAACGGCCTGCGCCGCATCCTCGACGAAATCGGGAAACCGCACCTCGGGATAGAGCCGGTAGTCGGGAATGGCGGCGACGAAGCCCTGTTCGGCAAGCGCGTTGCCGACGAAGCGGTACATGCTCCGGTCTCCGCTCGACCATCCGCCGCCATAGAGAAACACCACCACGGGCGCTCCTTCCGAGGCGCCGACCGGCCTGTAGACGTCGTAGCGCTGGCGCGGCCCCTGCCCGTAGGCAAGTCCCGTCTCCACCGTAACGGCGTCGGTGTCCGACATGGAATTGACGATCCCTACCGCGCCGCCGCAGCCGGGCAGCACGATCAGGATGGCGAAGAGCAGGATTTTGAGAAAGGACATGGGAACCGCGGCTGGAAGATGATCTTCCAGCAACGGCGCGAACGCCCTCGAAGTTTCGTCAGACCTTCACGCCGGCGACATTCGCCTCGATATGATCCACCAGCGCATCCGGCAGGTTGAGCCGTCCGGCCAACTGGTCGAGATAGCCGCGCTCGGCGCGCGAATCCGGATCGATGGTCAGCCGCGAGGCCGTATAGATCTCGACCCGCTGCTCCTCGCTTTGCGCCTCGCGCACGATGTCGTCGAGATTGACTGGTTTGGAAAGTTCGGCCAGCAGGAACTGCTCGGCCTCGGCATCGACCCCGGCATCGCCGAGCCGCCCTGCGATCTTGGCGCGCTCGGCCTCGTCGATATGGCCGTCGGCGCGTGCGGCCGCGATCATCGCCCGCACGATGGTCAATGCGAAGGCGTCCTCGCCCTGGGGTGCGCGCGCCGGGTTGAACGGCGTGTCGGAGGGCGGCGGCAGGAGTTCCGGTTCACGCCCGGCAGGCGCGGCCGCCTGCGGCTGCTGGCCCTTCTGGTAGTCGCTATAGGCCTTGTAGGCGAGGCCGGCGATAGCGGCCATACCGCCGATCTTCAGCGCCGATCCGCCGAGCTTTCGGCCCTTGCCCGAAAGGAGAAGACCCGCAAGCGCCGCCGTCGCCATCGGATTGTCCTTGGCGAGTTGCCCGATCTTTCCCAGTCCGCCGCCACTCGCAAGGCCGCCCAGGCCGCCTGCAAGGCCGCCCGACGCCCCGCCGGCAAGGCCGCCCTTCGAAAGGGAACCTGACGAGCCCAAAAGGCCGTCGATGAGCTTCTTGGGGTCGAACATGGCTTCTCCTCATTATCTCTTTTGCCATCACCGGCAGTCGAGATTAGCTAGGGGCCAACATCATGGATTGCAATGCGCGGGTGGCAAAAGTCGCTTACCCGCCGATATGCGGCGTGCCCCTCGCCTTCGCGCGCTCCACTTGGCGCTGCCGCTCGGCATAGCGCTCACGGTCCGAGTCGCTGCGTTCGTCGTGGCAGGCTGCGCAGGAAATCCCCTCCACGAAGAGCGGCGACAACCGGTCCTGCGGCGTCAGCGGGCGCCGGCAGGCGCGGCAGAGCTTCGCCTCGCTTTCGCGCAAACCGTGGCCGACCGCCACGCGTTCGTCGAAAACGAAGCACTCGCCCTGCCACAGGCTCGCTTCTTCCGGCACCTCTTCGAGATAGCGCAGGATGCCGCCCTTGAGGTGGTAGACCTCGTCGAACCCGATCGATTTCGCATAGGCTGTCGCCTTTTCGCAGCGGATGCCGCCGGTGCAGAACATCGCCAGCTTCCGGCCTTCAAGCGCGGCGCGATTGGCTTCCAGCCAGTCGGGAAATTCGCGAAAGCTGCCCGTCCTGGGATCGCGCGCGCGCGCGAACGTGCCGAGACCGATTTCGTATCCGTTGCGCGTGTCGATCACCACCGTCTCGGGATCGGCGATCAGCGCGTTCCAGTCGCGCGGCTCGACATAGGCGCCCGCGTCGCGCTCCGGGTCGATGCCGTCGACGCCCATCGTCACGATCTCGGCTTTCAGCCGCACCTTCATCCGGTGAAACGGCATCTCGCGCGCGGCCGAATATTTGACGTCCAGCGTTCCGAGCGCCGGGACTGCTTCGAGATGGGCGACGAGCCCGTCGATCGCGTCCGGCGCGCCCGCCACCGTGCCGTTGATCCCCTCATGCGCCAGAAGCAGCGTGCCCTTGATGCCGCGCTCCGTGCAGAAATCGGCGAGCGGCGCACGCATCTCGCGCCAGCCGGGCAGACGGGCAAAACGGTAGAGCGCGGCAACCTTGATCGGCATGTCGAAAGTGGTGTGCATGGCGCGCAGATAGTCCGTCCCGCCAAAACGCGCAACCTGACTTATCCCCGTCGCCGGAAACGAGAGGAAAATATCCCTCATAACAATGAGGATACACCATGCTCGATTCCGAAATCCGCACCGCCCTCATCTCCGTCGCCCGCGCCTTCGACCTCGATCCCGCAATGCTCGCCGCCGTCGCGTCGGTCGAAACCAACCTCATCGCTCATGCCATGGTCGACGGCCGGCACGAACCGCTGGTCCGTTTCGAAGGCCATTATTTCGACCGTCGTCTCTCCGGCGAAGCCCGGTCCAGAGCACGCGCCGCCGGCCTCGCCGCGCCGACAGCCGGCGCCATTCGCAATCCCGCCTCGCAGACCGCGCGCTGGGCAATGCTTGCCCGCGCCCGGTCCATCGACGCCAGGGCGGCGGACGAATCCACCTCCTGGGGCATGGGCCAAGTCATGGGCGTACACTGGGCATGGCTCGGCTTCGCCTCGGTCGGCGCTCTGGTCGCCGAAGCACGTTCAGGCGCCGAAGGTCAGTTGCGGCTGATGGCGCGCTACATCGAGAAAGCCGGACTGGCCGCTGCGCTCGCCCGCCGCGACTGGCCAGCCTTCGCGCGCGGCTATAACGGTCCCGGCTTTGCCCGCAACGCTTATGACGTGAAACTCGCCTCTGCCCATGCGCGCTACGCCCGGCTCGACTGGATTGTCGCCGAAACGGGGCTTCGGCGCGGCGATCGCGGCGACAAGATCGCCGAACTCCAGCGCCGCCTCATCGCCCATGGCGCGACGCTTTCCGCCGACGGCCTGTTCGGGCCCGTCACCGAACGCGCCATACGGGATTTTCAGTCGCGGCGCGGGCTTGCGCTCACCGGCATCGCCGACGCACCGACCCTGGCCGCGCTCGCCGCGTCCCCTTGGCCGCTGGGTCGGCTGCTCGAAACCCTGCTTTCCGTCTTCGCACGAGGGTGACTCGCGGCCCGGAGCCATGCTAAATCGGTTGAAACGGAGATTTGCGTCATGGCGAAATCACAGGCCGAGCGGCTTCGCGCCCTCATCGGAACCCAGCCCGTCATTCCGGTGATCCGGATCGACGAACTGGCCCATGCCGTGCCGATGGCCAGGGCGCTGGTCGCGGGCGGACTGCCTGCGATCGAGGTGACGCTGCGCACGCCGGTCGCGCTCGATGCGATCCGCCTGATCATCGACGAGGTGCCCGGCGCGGTCGTCGGCGCCGGCACGATCCTCGACGCCCGCCAGTTCGGCGCGGCCGAGAAGGCCGGCGCCAAATTCATCGTCAGCCCCGGCACGACGCAGGAATTGCTGGATGCGGCGCGCGGCAGCGCCACGCCTTTGCTCCCCGGCGCGATCACGCCGAGCGAGATCATGGCGATGCGGGAGGAAGGTTACGGCTTCCTGAAATTCTTCCCCGCCGAACAGTCGGGCGGCGCATCCTTCCTCAAGGCGATCTCCGCGCCGATCCCCGACATGATGTTCTGCCCGACCGGCGGCGTCTCGCCGTCCAATGTCGGGAACTACCTCGCCCTGCCCAACGTCGGCTGCGTCGGCGGCTCGTGGGTCGTCCCCGACGCCGCCGTCAAGGCCGGCGACTGGACCGAAGTGGAACGGCTGTCGCGCGAGGCGGCGACGCTGCGAGCGTAATGCAGGCGGTTTTGCTTCAGCCTGCCAGACGCTAGAGCGGTTCACTGCCTAACTGAATCGTTGGGATTCCCTGATTGATACTTTTGTGATTCAAGATGCTGGCTGGAATGGAGGCCAGCATCTGATGACAGCCCCTTTATCCAATGATCTTCGTG
>JAESGM010000986.1_pt1 | contig 11694 bp, 12 predicted proteins | sample 9269721 | NCBI WGS metagenome assembly JAESGM01 (sample SAMN15720920, study PRJNA650825) | algae metagenome | isolation source: Komarekiella atlantica HA4396-MV6 and co-occurring heterotrophs from... | place: USA: Theobald House, Kauai, HI | collected 2009-07-29 | reverse complement strand
GTCGAAGGTTTCGATGCACCGCTGAAAGTGCGGGTGCGCGAAAGCGACGGGTGGAGCCGCGGGGACGAGGTGCATGCACAGATCGACCCCGCTCGCGTTCTCGTGTTTGCCGCAGAAAGCCAAAAGTGAAGGTTTCCGAGTATCTTAGCGGTTAGGGCCTCGGATTGGCGGGCTTGCGGCCCCATATGCTATCTGCGATACCACGTAGTCAGATCAGGAACACTTAGAACAGGAGCGCACGACGATGGGCTTGAGCGGCTGGCATTTGCTCATCCTCGCGCTTGTCGCGGTACTCGTCTTCGGCGGCAGCGGGCGTATCTCGTCCATCATGGGCGACATGGCCAAGGGCATCAAAAGCTTCAAGAAGGGGCTTACCGAGGACGACGAGGATGAAAAACGGGAAGTTCGCAACGCGACTGGCGAGCCCCGCGTCATCGATCAGCGTCCGGTAAGTCAGACCGACCGCGACACGAGCAAGACCGGCTGAGCACCCGCTTCGCACCGGCCGGATGCGCCCGCCTTGAGCGGCGCCGTCAGCGCGTCGGCCATTGGAATGCAGCATGTTCGACATCACTTCCAGCAAGCTGCTGATTCTCGCCGTCGTGGCCCTGATCGTCGTCGGGCCCAAGGACCTGCCGATCCTGCTGCGCACCGTGGGAAAGTATCTCGGCGTGATACGGCGGCAGGCTGCCGAATTCCGCGGCCAGCTCGATCAGGCGATGCGCGAAGCTGAACTCGACGAACTGCAGCGGGAATTCGAGGGCGTGCGCAAGGAAATGCGCGACACGATGGATGCCGGCGTCCGCGCCATCGATCGGCAAGTGGATGCCGCGCGCGTCGACGTCGAGGCACCGAGCGCGGCGCAGTTAGGCATAAGCGCCGCGCCCGCCGCTGCACCGCCGGCGGAAGCTGCTGCTGCGGAGGCCGGCGAGACGCGTGTCGCGGCGAACACCGATGCGTTGCCCGCACCCGGAACGGTCGCCAGCAAGGAGCCGGGCAGGGAGCCGACATGACCGAGGTCACGCCCCGGCCCGGGCAAGAGGACATCGACGCCTCCAAGGCACCGCTCCTCGATCACCTGACGGAGCTGCGTCAGCGGCTCATCTATTCGCTGATCGGATTGGGCGTGGCGTTCGTCGTCTGCTTCATCTTTGCCAAGCAGATCTACAACATCCTCGTCATCCCGTATCAGTGGGCTCACGAGGGCGCCGGCCCCATCGAAATGATCTACACGGCGCCGCAGGAATTCTTGTTCACGCAGATGAAGCTGGCGTTCTTCGGCGCTGCCTGCATCTCGTTCCCGATCATCGCCAATCAGTTCTACAAGTTCGTTGCACCCGGCCTCTACAAGAACGAACGCCAGGCTTTCCTGCCGTACCTGATTGCCACGCCGGTTCTGTTCCTGCTCGGCGCGATGGTCGTCTATTTCATCGTCATGCCGATGGCCATGCACTTCTTCCTGTCGATGCAGCAGAGCGGCGGGCCGGTGGAGATTCACCTGCAGGCGCGGGTTTCGGAATATCTCGCACTGATAATGACCTTGATCATCGGGTTCGGCATCTGTTTTCAGCTGCCCGTGGTGCTGACGCTGTTGGCGCGCGCCGGGCTCATTACCGCCGACACGCTGCGTAAGGGGCGCCGCTATGCCATCCTCGGCATTACCGCGGCGGCGGCGTTCCTGTCGCCGCCCGACCCGTTCAGCATGTTGGCCATGATGCTGCCCACCATGGGCCTTTACGAACTGTCGATCTGGGCAGTCGAGCGGGTGCACCGTAAGCACGCCGCGGCCGACACGCCGAGTGAGACGTGATCGCGTCTGGACCGGCGGTTGCGGGCCTACTATACCGTCGAGCGTATTGATCCATCAGGTTCGCCCGTAATACGTCATGCCGGCGCGGGCCGGCATCCACGCCACTCTCGGCATGCTTTCCATCTTCGTGCTCGCATGGACGCGGGCATTGCCGGCGTTACGCCGGATATGGCTTGCGTGGAGACCGGGGTTCGCCGGGATGACAGATACAGGCTCAGAAGCGGAAGACCGAAGTGTTCGACATCAAGTGGATCCGAGACAATCCTGACGCGTTCGACGCCGGCTTGAAGAAGCGCGGACTGTCGCCGCTGGCGGCAGAGCTGATCGCGCTCGACGAAGCGCGCCGCGCGCACATCACCAAGCTGCAGGACGCCCAGGCGCGCCGCAACGCTGCCTCGAAGGAGATCGGCAAGGCGAAGGCTGCGAAGGACGAAGCGAAAGCTGCCGAACTGATGACGGAAGTCGCAGCGCTCAAGGAACAGCTCGCGACCGGCGAGGAAGACGAGCGCGTGCTCGATGCCCGGCTGCGCGATGCCATGTCCGGCATTCCCAACCTGCCGCTCGACGATGTGCCGGTCGGCAAGGATGAGCACGACAACGTCGAGGTGCGCAAGGTCGGTGAACCGACCAAGATCCAAGGCGTCAACAAGCCGCTGCAGCACTTCGAGATCGGCGAGCGGCTGGGCCTCATGGATTTCGCCACCGCGGCGAAGATCTCAGGCGCGCGCTTCGTCGTCCTCAAGGGGGCGTTAGCACGCCTGGAACGCGCGCTCGGCGCCTTCATGCTCGACCTGCACACCAGCGAGTTCGGCTATTCCGAGAATATCGTACCGCTGCTGGTGCGCGACGACGCGGCCTACGGCACCGGCAACCTCCCGAAGTTCGCCGAGGACCTGTTTCGCACCGAGAATGGCTTCTGGCTCATCCCGACGGCGGAAGTGTCGCTGACCAACTTCGTGCGCGAGGAAATCCTCGACGAGGACAAGCTGCCGATGCGCCTCACCGCGCACACGCCGTGCTTCCGCTCCGAGGCGGGATCGGCCGGCCGCGATACGCGTGGCATGATCCGGCAGCATCAGTTCACCAAGGTCGAGCTCGTGTCAATCACGACGCCGGAACAGAGCCTCGCCGAGCACGAACGTATGACCTCGTGCGCCGAGGAAGTACTCAAGCGTCTCGGGCTGCCGTTCCGCACGATCTTGCTGTGCACCGGCGACATGGGATTCGCTTCGCAAAAGACGTACGACATCGAGGTGTGGCTACCGGGCGAAAACACGTATCGCGAAATCTCCTCATGCTCCGTCTGCGGCGACTTCCAGGCGCGGCGTATGAACGCGCGTTATAAGCCGAAGGGTGCGAAAGACACGCGCTTCGTGCACACTCTCAATGGGTCGGGACTGGCGGTCGGGCGCACGCTCATCGCCATCCTGGAAAACTACCAGCAGGCCGACGGCTCGGTGGTCGTGCCGGAAGTGCTGCGCCCCTACATGGGCGGTCTCGCCAAGATCGAGAAGGCCGCCTGATGACGACCGTGCCGCCACGCTCGGCGGTCATGGCCTCGCCGTCCTCGGCAGAGGCCGGCGTCGCATGCTTCGCATGCGCATCGGGTGAGGGAGATGAATTGCCTAAGCGGGGCTTTTCCCTCACCCGCTCGCTGTCGTCATAGGAGCCGATCGATGCGTATTCTCGTCACCAACGACGACGGCTACGGCGCGGAGGGCCTCGACGTCCTGCGCCGCATTGCCGAGGAAGTGTCCTCGGATGTGTGGGTCGTAGCGCCCGAAAAGAACCAGTCGGGCGCCTCACACTCGATGACGCTGCACGAGCCTCTGCGCTGTCGGCAGATGAACGAGCGCACGTTCGTCATCCGCGGCACGCCGACGGACTGCGTGATCATGGCGGTGCGCCACTTCCTGCTCGATCATCCGCCGGACCTGGTTCTCTCCGGCGTCAATCACGGCTCCAACTTGGCCGAGGACGTCACCTATTCCGGCACCATCGCGGCGGCGATCGAGGGCACGATGCTCGGCATCCGCTCCATTGCCATGAGCCAGGTGGGCGGCTCGCTGGAGGAGGGCAAAATCCATTGGGAGACGCCGCTGACGCACGGCCCCGGGATTGTCTCGCGCCTGCTCGAAGCGGGCTGGCCGACCGGCGTCGTGCTCAACGTCAACTACCCGCCGGTGCCGCCCGACGCGGTGTCGGGCGTGGTGATTACAAGGCAGGGGCGGCGCGACCAGGCTTCGCTGCGCATCGACCAGCGCAGCGACCCGTGGGGCATGCCGTACTTCTGGTTCAACTTCGAGCGGCCGCCGTCGACGCTCGTACCGGGAAGCGATCTCGCGGCCATCGATAGCGGCGCCATTTCGGTGACACCGCTGTACCTGAACCTGACCCACCGGCCGACGTGCGAGGATCTGGCGCGCGCCTTCGACCCCGCCGCCGCCCGCAAGCGCGCCGTCGGCGGTGACCTGTAGCATCGCCCGTATCCTGATTTCGCGCTGGGCCGGTGAAATGCCATCGGCTCGCCTCGATGTCGTCGCGAGCCCGTCCCGAACGCAGCACAATGCGCGTTTACCTTGTGCTCCTAACATTGGCAGTCCTCTGCCGTGTAGCGATTTGCGAGCAACAAATTAGCGGGAAACAAGGCCCTGGCTGCCGACCGTTAAGGGCCCATTAACTCCTTAAGGATTAATGGGAGGTTGGTAGTAAAGGTGCGTATCATGATGCGTTTAAAGCGATTCCATAACAGTGGAACCTCGATTGCCCAGTCTGCGGCACGCGTCGCCGTCCTTGCCGTAGCGGGCCTTGCCGGGGGATGCACAGCTTCCGTTTCCGGCTTCGACTTTCCCAGTTTCAGCCTGACGGACGATCAGCGATCGACGCAGACCGCCTCGGCTTCTACGCGCAGCCCGCAGTACCTTGGCAACGATCGATACGCCAGCAACAGCGGCTACTCCGCACCACGCACCTATCGCGAGAGCAGCGTCGCGAGCCAAGATCTTCCTGACGCGACGCCCTCGTCGAACGCTTACTCGGGCGGGCGGACGGGGAACAACTACGCTTCCAATTCGCGTTACGACAACGCGTCGAGCACGACGCAGAACAATCTGGCGCGCTATGATGCGCCTACAAGCGGCAACTCCGGGAGTGGCAGCCAGTACGGCCGTTCCAGCGGGCCGGGCAACTCGTACACGGCGGGTGGCCGTTATGGCACCGTTCCGCCTGCCAACACCGGCGCCCAGCCGACGACGTATGCCGCCGCCAACCGTTACGATGCCGTGCCGCCGGCGAGCACCGCCTCGACCAATCGCTACGATCCGCAGCCGACGCCGTCGCTTGCCAATCCCGGCGACAGCGTCGAGGTGCGCTCTGGCGACACGCTGTACGGTCTCTCGCGCCGCTACAACGTTTCCGTCGCCGAGCTGATGCAGCTCAATAACCTGTCGAGCACAAACCTCAAGCTTGGCCAGCGCCTCTACCTGCCGCAGGGTGTCTCCGGCGGGCAGCGCTACGCGACCACGCCCACCGCACCTCCGACGCAGACGGCGAGCATCCAGCCGCCGCCGTTGTCGAGCGATCTTTCTGGCAAGTACAGCGGCTCTTACACGGTGCGTCCGGGAGATTCGATCTACGGAATTTCGCGCAACCTCGGTGTGCCGGTAGCCGAATTGCAGCAGGCTAACGGTATTACCGACCCGCGCGCCATCAAGGCCGGCACCGTGTTGCGCGTGCCGGGTTCGTCAGGGGAGAACTACTCCCCGTCGGTGCAACAGGTCGCCGTCAGGCCCGCACCGCAGGTTTCGCCGACGCCGAGCTACGGCAGCAGCGATGCGTCATCGCCGACCCAGCCGACCATTCTCAACGGCGCGAATGGCAATACGCAGGTCGCCGCTGTCCGCAACGATCCGCCGCCCGCGCCTCCGGCTTCGCAACCGCAGTCTCGTCCGGCTTCGGGTAGTGACAAGCTCCGCTGGCCGGTGAGCGGACGCATCATCTCCGGCTTTGGGCAGCGCCCCGACGGTACGCACAACGACGGCATCAATCTCGCCGTGCCGATGGGCACCACCGTGCATGCGGCCGAGGGCGGCGTGGTCGCCTACGCCGGATCGGAGTTGAAGGGATACGGCAACCTTGTGCTGCTGCGTCACGACAACGGCTGGGTGACAGCCTATGCGCACAACGAAGATCTGAAGGTGAAGCGCGGTGACAAGGTGGAGCGCGGCCAGGTGATCGCGACGGCCGGCCGAACCGGTTCTGTCGACCAGCCGCAGCTGCACTTCGAGCTGCGCCAGGGTTCGAAGCCTGTCGATCCGGTGCCGTTTCTCGATCGGCTGTAAGTACACGGGCGGGGGACAATGGCGTCAGACCCAGCGGGTCTGACGCCTATATCGGCTCATATAGCCGGTGACCGGCGTAGGCCGGTGAGAGCAATAGAACAGAGTCGCACGTCCCGTTGAAGCCTGTTCGTGCGGCTCGCTCGCGCCACGCGGCGAGCGTTGCAAATCAGTCAGCTTTGCCGAACGCTTTGCGCAGTTCGTCTTTGGCGCGCTCGAGAATGCGCTTGCGCTTGTCCGGAAGCTTGCTGCCCGCGCGGTTGATGTAGAACGTCAGCATCGACATGGCAGAGCGGTAGGGATCAGCCTTGCGCCGCTTGCTGCGCTCCGATGAGCGCTTGAGCGACATCGCGATCTCGTGCGGGTCGTCGAGCGTGAAGACGTTACGCTCCAGCGTCATCGCGTTGCTATGCTCGGTGACGTTCTGCGACCAGCGCTTGGTACTAGCGCGCGGCTGTGAGCTTGCCTTCGCCGGTGAGGCGCGTCGCCCGCTCGACACGCGTGAGGCCTTGGACTTTGGCGTCGTCTTCCGTTTCGTTGCAGCCATGGGGCCTCCGGGTTTGTCCCCCCGGACGAATGATCAATAGCGACTAAAGGTTCGCAATCACTTGCCGATGCGCTGCATCAGCGCCATTGCGGCGTGCGGGGCACGGACCTTGCCTTCGTGAATGAAGTAAACGAAGACGTCACGCGCCTTTTTCGCAAGCTTGTGCTTGGCATCGATTATCGGCAGGTCGTCGGGCTGAGACCCCTCCGCCCACTTGGCCGCGCGGGCTGCCCACCCGGCGAGGGCCTTAGGCGCATAGCCTGTCTTGACGTCGTCCTTGCCCTTCTGCAAGCGCGCATAGATGAAGTCGGCCGTAACATCGGCGATGGCCGGATACGTTTCATGTTCGGCGAACACGATGGCAACGCCGTGGTTCCGCGCCAGCTTGACGAATTCGGGCACGCAAAAGCTGTCGTGCCGCACCTCGACCACGTGGCGAAGCGCGCGGCTGCCTACCTTCCGCGGCAGCAACTCGAGAAAGGCGGCGAAGTCCTCGCGGTCGAACTTTTTGGTCGGCGCGAACTGCCAAAGCATCGGCCCCAGCTTTTGGCCAAGCTCGAGCGGACCGGAATCGATAAAGCGCTTGATGCTGTCGCCGGCCTCGGCGAGCACGCGCCGGTTCACTGCGTACCGCGGACCCTTGAGCGCGAAGACAAAACCGTCCGGCGTTTCGCTCGCCCACTTGGCAAATGTCGATGGCGTCTGCGTCCGATAGAAGGTGCCGTTGACCTCGATCGTCGGCACGTGCTCGGCGGCGTAGGTCAGTTCTTTCGCGTGCGGAAGCTTGTCGGGATAGAACGTGCCGCGCCACGGCTCGAACGTCCAGCCGCCCATGCCCGCCCGGATGCTGCCTCGCTTCATTTCGAGCTCCGTTGTGTGTGATCGCCGGCAAGGAAGCAGCGCCGCACCGCGCCGTCAACCGCCACCGCCGACGAGCCGCTGCAATTCAATACCATCATTCATAGCGGCGCCGGCGGCGGTGTTGTCGAATACGCACCACGTTCGTGCCCCGGCCGCCTGCCCGGCGCGAAGGTCCGCCGCAATCGCCTGTAGCCGCTGTTCGCCATAGGCCGTGTAGTACATGCGCGGGCTGCCGTGCAGGCGATAGTAGCGCAGGCGCTCGTCTCCACCGGGACTGGCGGCTGCCGGGACAACGGCCGGATCGGCGGCGGCGCGTGCGATTGAGAAGGTCTGCAACAGTTTGTCCGCTGCCGGCGTGCACCAGCTTGCATGGCGGGGCTCGCACACGGCGCCGCCATGGAAACTGTCGCGCAGGAGGGTGAAGAACGTCGCGGCCTCATGCTCAGTAAAGGCGAGATTGGGCGGTAGCTGGAAGAGCACCGGGCCAAGCTTGTCGCCAAGACCGGATATCTCGCCGAGGAAATTCGAAAGCGGCGCGGCGCAGTTCTGCAGGCGCAAAGTGTGCGTGATGGTTTTCGGGGCCTTAACGGCGAATGCGAAATCGTCAGGCGTCGCCGCCGCCCAGCGTTCGTAGGTCGCGAGGCGATGCGGGCGATAGAAAGATGAGTTGATCTCGACCGCGTTGAAGCGCCCCGCGTAGCGCGCCAGATGGCTTGCCCCTGGCGGAAACACCGAGGTCGCGTCCTTGCGCAAAGCCCAACCGGCGCACCCTATACGAACAGGATCAACGTGCATGAATTCTCACCGGAACCGCGGGCTTGGCGGGTGCATTTGGTGGCTACAACCAGGGAGATGAACGTGTCGAGCGATCCTGAACGCCATCTATATGATCTCATCAAGCACTTCGGTACCGCACTGGTGATTACGAAAGGGGACGGCGGGCGTCCACACGGGCGCCCCATGAGCGTCGCGCAGCTGAAGCCCGATCTGGAAGCCTATTTCGCGACAGATATAAATTCTCCGAAGGTGGCCGAGATCGAATCCGATCCGGACATCGCCATCGCTTTCCAGAGCTCCACCGCCGATGCGGTGATCTACGGCCGTGCCACGATCGTCCGCGACCGGGCGCTGATCCACGAGCTTTGGTCCCCCGCGTGGAAGCTCTGGTTCCCCGAGGGCAAAGACGATCCGTCGATTTGCCTGGTACGCGTCGATGCGCGCGAGGGCGAATATTGGGATCGTAGCGGCAAGGAAGGGCTCAAGTTCCTCTTCGAGGGCGCCAAGGCTCTGCTGCAGGGGCGCCGGCCGTATGTCGACGACGACCCGGAGCAGCACGCCAAGATCCGCCTTTAGCTTGTTAAGCCGCACCTGATAGGATCTATCAGGTGCCGGCTCCGAGTAGACGCCTTTGGGGGGCGTGCGGAACGCGGCGAACGGCGGCGCACCCAAAGTGTCTGAGGAAATCTGCCCATGGCGACTGAAGGCGAAGGGATGGGCAGTTTCGACATCCCTGCCATCGCTGCGTCTCTGCCCGAGACGGCCACGACATTGCTCGTCGACCGCTATCTGACCGACCGGCCCTCGGCCAGCGCCCGCGTCTTTCGCGTCTACAGACCAACCCCGCCTCACTACCATGCCCAATGTGATGAGTTTCTCTACGTCCTATCGGGGCGCGGGACATTCTGGATGGGCGATGCATCGACCAAGGCCGAGTTCGGTCCGGGGCATCTTCTGCACTTTGTCCGCGGAACCGTGCATGCATTGCCCGACGTCCTCGAAGAGCCGCTGATCTTTCTCTCAATCGACACGCCGCGGCGCGATCCTGGCGACGTCATCTTCGTCGATCCCGCCGACGGTACGCCGGAAACCTTCGTGCAGCATAGCGGCGATTACTGAACACGGAGGAGGGGGAGGTGAGGCTGCTCGTCCGTATCCTGCAGCGCATCGCGATCTTCGCGATAGGCGCCATCAGCATATGGCTTATCGTCTTCGTCATCTTCGACTTCGCGGACAAGCGGATGCCCGTGGCGCTGGCGCTCGCCATAACTTACGCGCTGGGCGCTTACGTCGTGCTGCCCTACGCGGTGCGCATGGGAATGAAGTTCTCCCAGCTCCGGCATGTGCCAAGCTTCACTGTCGCGGCCGATGGGCTGCCGGCCGATCCGGTCAATCTGGCGCTCTACGGGACGAAGGATGATCTTCGGGACGCGTTCGCGGCCATCGGCTGGGTGGAAGCCGACAAGCTGTCTCTATCGAGTTCCTGGCGGATGGTGAAGGCGTTCTTGTTCAATCGCCCTTATCCGACGGCGCCGTTCTCCACGCTCTATCTATTCGGACGCGGACAGGACATCGGTTTCCAGAAGGCCATCGGAGACAGTCCGCGCAAGCGCCACCATGTGCGCTTCTGGGCGCGGAGCATCAAGCAGGCGACGGACCTGGACCTGGCGAGCTTCTGGCTGAATACGGACATTCCGCCCGAGGGCGAGCGCGTTCCCTGGGTGGGTGCGGCCACCAAGGATACCGGCTTCGGGTTGACCAAGCTGACGTTTCAGATCACGCACGCGACTGACAACGACACGAATGCCGAGCGCGATTTCGTCATCGGCCAGTTGCGAGGAGCCGATGCCATCGGGCCGCTCGCCTGGGAGAATACCGGCGACCGTATCGATGGTAAGCACGTCAACCACTACATCACCGATGGCGACGTCGCGATTGCAGCGCTGGGCAAGGACGCAAAGCTCCCGCGCTTCTAGTCTCGGCGGGATTTAAAAGTGCGCTCAGCCTTGCGTGACGGCCTTCACGTCCTTGAACGTGATGTCGGGATTGCGCTCCGCTACCCAGTTCAGGCTGAAGATCGACGGCGCCATGTAGACGTAATCGCCGTCCGCATCCTTGGCGATGGACGAGCGGTTCGCATCGATGAAGGCGTCGAGCTTGGGGCGGTCGGGCGCTTCGATCCAGCGCATCACTTCGCAGGGCGCCGGCTCGAAGCCGGTCGACAGGCCGTATTCGTGTGTCAGGCGGTCACCGAGAACATCGAGCTGCAGCGCGCCGATGACGCCCACGATGGGCTGCATGCCGTCGATGGGTGAGAACAGCTGCACGACGCCTTCCTCGGCCATCTCTTTGAGGGCATCCTTCAGCTTCTTCGCCTTGATCGCGTCGCCCAGACGAATGCGGCGCAGGATCTCCGGCGCAAAAGATGGAATGCCGAGGAACTGCACGTCCTCGCCTTCGGTCAGCGCATCGCCGATGCGCAATGAACCGCGATTGGGAATGCCGACCACGTCGCCCGCGTATGCTTCCTCAGCCAGCGAGCGATCCTGCGCGAAGAAGAACTGCGGCGCGGTGAGCGCCATCGTCTTGTCGGAACGTACGTGTTTCACCTTCATTCCGCGCGTCAGCCGTCCCGAGCACAGCCGCATGAAGGCCATGCGATCGCGGTGGTTTGGATCCATGTTCGCCTGGATCTTAAAGATTATGCCGGTCATCGCCGGCTCGGTTGCCTCGATGGTGCGCGTTGCAGCCTTGCGGCTGAGCGGCGGCGGCGCATAGGCAATCAGCGCGTCGAGCAGATCGCGCACACCGAAGTTACGCAGAGCGCTGCCGAAGTAGACCGGCGACAAGGTGCCCTCGCGGAAAGCTTTCAGGTCGAAGGCCCCGCAGGCATCGCGCACGAGCTCGATTTCCTCGCGCCATTTGGCGAGGTCGTCCGGCTCGAGCAGCGTCTCGAATACGGCATCATCGGGCCCCGATACGCTCGTGCCCTCGGGGGCCTCGTCGATGCGGCGGATACGCGGCGTCTGCAGATCGTACGTTCCGCGAAAGGTGCGGCCCATGCCGATCGGCCAGACCATCGGTGCCGTATCCAGCGCCAGCACCTTTTCAATTTCGTCGAGCAGGTCCAGCGGCTCGCGCGACTCGCGGTCGAGCTTGTTGATGAACGTGATGATCGGGATGTCGCGCAGCCGGCAGACTTCGAACAGCTTGCGCGTGCGCGCCTCGATGCCCTTGGCGGCATCGATCACCATGATCGCCGAGTCGACTGCTGTCAGCGTGCGATAAGTGTGGTCGGAAAAGTCTTCGTGGCCTGGCGTATCGAGCAGGTTGAAGACGGCGCCGTCGTATTCGAACGTCAT
>JAESGM010000985.1_pt1 | contig 11697 bp, 11 predicted proteins | sample 9269721 | NCBI WGS metagenome assembly JAESGM01 (sample SAMN15720920, study PRJNA650825) | algae metagenome | isolation source: Komarekiella atlantica HA4396-MV6 and co-occurring heterotrophs from... | place: USA: Theobald House, Kauai, HI | collected 2009-07-29 | reverse complement strand
TGTCGGCCTTCAGGATCACGGCGGTGCGCCCGATCACAAGCTCGCCGATGCGGCTTGCCCGGAAGCCGCCGCCGATCACGATGCGCTCGGTCTTCGCCCAGGCTTTCAGCTTGAGGAAGCGGCGAATGATGACGGCAAGCTGCTGCGAGAAATCCTCGATCGCGCCCTGCACGACGCCGGCCGCTTCCGCGTCGCCCTTGCTCAGAAGATCGTCGAGCATCTTCTTTGACAAGGCTTCGGTCGGCTCGTCCCCGAAGGGATCTTCCCCGGCCTTGCGCAGAGGCTTGCGCCAGTTCTCGATGATGTCGCGGAAGGCGCCCCTGCTGGCGCGGTCGCCGAGAAAACCCTCGTCGTCCTTCAGTTCAACATTGTAGCTGTCGACCTCGACCGACGGCAGGCGCGGGGCGCCATGTGCAGCAACGGCGGCAAGGGTGTTCTGTTCCGGCATGATCGGCCCTCCAGCGTCAGATAACGCCGACGGACCGCAAAGGTTCACGCGGAGACGCGTTTCACAATGTCGATGGCCCGCCGCAGCAGGGTCATCGAGGCCTCCAGCGTGCGGAAGGCCGAATGCGCGGTGATGGTCACATTATTCATCTGCGTGAAGGGATGGCCGGCGGGCAGGGGCTCGGTCGTGAATACGTCCAGCCCCGCATGCGCGAGATGGCCGGATTTCAGCGCTTCCATCAGCGCCGCTTCATCGGTCAGCGCGCCGCGTGCGGTGTTGACGAAGATCGCGCCTTTCTTCATGCGCGCAATGCGGTCGGCGTTCAGGAAGCCGCGGGTGTCGTCGCCCAAGGTGAGATTCATCGACACAATGTCGGAGCGCGCCAGCAATTCGTCGATCTCGACCAGCGGTACCGTGATGTCGGCATGCTTCGTCCTGTTCCAGCCGATCACATCCATGCCGATGCCACGAGCGATGCGCGCCACTTCGCGGCCGATGCCGCCAAGACCGATCACGCCAAGCGTCTTGCCGAGAAGCTGGGTGCCTTCCAGCGGCTTCCAGGTGCCGACGCGCAAGGTGCGGTCCAGCCGCGCCACGTCGCGCGCGGCCGCGAACATTAGCGCAATCGTGTGTTCCGCGACGGCTGTGTCGCCATAGCCGCGGATGGTGTGGACGGTGATGCCAAGCTCCTTCAGCTCGGCGATGTTCAAGTAGCTCGCCGCACCCGTGCCCAGAAACACAATGTGTTTCACGGTCCGGCACTGCGCCACGATCGAGGTCGGCATGTGCGAGTGATCGTCGAGCGCGATCTCAAAGCCGTCCAGCATGCGCGGCAGGTCTTCGGTCTTGAAGGCATGCGTGTTGACGTTGATCGGCGGGTCGTCCTCCCGGTGCACGCGGGCGAAGACGGGGGCGAGCTGGTGATTGCAGTCGATGAAGAGGGATTTCATGGGGTTCGAATAGCGCGGATTCGGCGCGCCGTCATCCTGAGGTGCGAGCGAAGCGAGCCTCGAAGGATGAACGGCCCGAGCCGTCGCCCTTCGCGGCTCGGCGCGTAGCGCCGAGCACCTCAGGGTGACGGGTCAACGCGCCACGATCGGCTGCGCTTCGAGCGCCGGCTGCCGTACCGGCACGCCTTCGAACACCGAGCCTTCCTCGAACCAGGATTTCGGCGCTGGCTGGCCCCACAGCGTCTGCCGCTGCGGGTCGCGCAGCGACCAGCGATAGGGCTCGAGGTCGGGATCGACCGTCAGATAGTCGGAGGTGAACAGTTCGACCCGGTGGTTGTCCGGGTCGCGGCAATAGAGAAAGAAGGCATTCGAGATGCCGTGCCGGCCGGGTCCGCGCTCCATGTTGGAGAGAAAGCCCGACGAGGCCATCACGTCGCAGATATGCAGAATGTCGAGCGAGCTCGCCGTCCAGACCCCGATATGATGCAGGCGCGGCCCTGCGCCATTGGTGAAAGCGAGGTCGTGCACATTGCCCTTGCGGTGCATCCAGACCGCCCAGAGCCTGGGATCGTCGCCGTCGGTCTCGGTATATTCGGTCAGGCGGAAGCCGATCTCGGTGTAGAAATCGTAAGACGCCTGCACGTCCGGCGTGAAGCAGTTGATGTGGTCGATGCGCTGGATGCGGGCGCCGCGATATTCCGCATACTTGCGGATCATGCATTCGGCCTGGTCCATGCGGAAATAGAATTCCAGCGGCATGCCGAACATGTCGCAGGTGCGCAAGGTGCGCCCCTGATGTGGCACCTCCGGGAAGGAGGTCGGAAAGCCCTTGTGCGCGAACCAGAAGGCGGCGCGGTCGAGATCTTCCTCGCTCGCCACCTTGAAGCCGAGCGCATGCACCAGCGGCTCTTTCGTCTTGCACAAGGCGATCGAATGATGGTTGCGCTCCTCGACCGCGCGCAGGTAGAGCGCATCGTTCGTTTCGTCGGTTATGAGATAACCGAGGCAATCGACATAGAAGGCTTTCGACTTCGCAAGATCGGTGACGCCGAAATCGACATGGCTCGCGCGCACGATGTTGAAGGGCGGCGTAAAGTTTGGCTTGCGGATGGGCATGGACTAGATCCTCCCTTTCACCGTCATCCTGAGGTGCGCGCCGAAGGCGCGCCTCGAAGGATGATCGGCCAGAATTGACGCATTGGCCGTCGCCCTTCGAGGCCCGGCTTCGCCGGGCGCCTCAGGGTGACGGATTGATGTTGGCGCGAGAGCATCTAAGCCCCAATCTTCGGTATCTTGTGATTGTCGAGTGCGATCGCGATGTTCTTCGTCTCCATGTAGAAGTCGAAAGAATAGTCGCCGCCATCGCGGCCAATGCCGGACGACTTCACGCCGCCGAACGGCGTCGGCAGGTGCCGCACATTCTCGGAATTGACCCACACCATGCCGGCTTCCACCTGCCGCGCCACGCGATGCGCGCGGCCGACGTCGCGGGTCCACAGATAGGCGGCAAGGCCGTAGCGCACGTCGTTGGCGATCGACAATGCCTCCACCTCGTCCGCAAACGGGATCATGGTCAGCACCGGTCCGAAGATTTCTTCCTGGGCGATCTTCATGGTCTGCCGTGCCTGCGTGTAAAGCGTCGGCTCGACGAAGTTGCCTCTTCCGCCATTCGCGCGTCCCCCGCCGACCGCGACAGTGGCGCCTTCTTTCTCCGCTATATTGACATAGCTCAATACTTTCTCGACATGCCGCTGGTGGATCAGCGGGCCGATCTCCGTCGCAGGATCGAGCGGATGGCCAACCTTGATCTTCTTCACGCGCTCGGCGGCTTTCCTGGAAAATTCCTCATAGATCGAGGCTTCCACCAGTGCGCGGCTGGATGACGTGCAACGCTCGCCGTTCAGCGAGTAGATCATGAACAGGCAGGCATCGAGCGCGCGGTCGAGGTTGGCGTCGCCGAAGATGATGACGGGGTTCTTGCCGCCAAGCTCGAAATGCACGCGCTTCAGTGTCGGGCCGCCCTGTTGCATGATCAGCGAGCCGGTGGCGCTTTCGCCGACAAAGCCGATGGCCTTGATGTCGGGATGCTCGGTCAGCGCCTTGCCGGCCTCTTCGCCATAGCCGTGCACGACATTGAGCACGCCCGCTGGCAATCCCGCTTCGAGGCAGATTTCCGCGAGCAGCATGGCGGTGAGGGGAGACCATTCCGCCGGCTTGTGCACGACCGTGCAGCCGGCCGCGAGCGCCGGCGCGATCTTCCATGTCGAGAGCATGAACGGCGTGTTCCAAGGCGTGATGACGCCCACGGGGCCGATCGGCTGGCGGAGGGTGTAGTTCAGATGCGTGCCGGTCGGCAGCGAGAGCCCGTCGGCTGCGTTCGGCGCACGGTCGGCATAGAAACGGAAATTCTCCGCGCCACGCAACGCCGCCTTCGACATGTAGCGGATCGGTTGTCCCGTATCCATGCACTCGACATAGGCGATCTCTTCCGCCCGCGCTTCGATGGCGTCGGCGATCTTGTGCAGGATGTCGCGGCGCTCTTCGCCCGAGGTGTGGCTCCAGGTCGTGCGGAAGGCCTTCATCGCCGCTTTTGCCGCCCGGTCGATCTCCGCCACGCCGCCGCGTGCGACATTGGCGAGGACGGCGTTGTCCACGGGCGACAAGGTCTCGAAGGTGCCGTTGCCGCCAGCGTCCGGTTTGCCGTCGATCAGATGCGCGACGGCATTTTTGCGGAACCGGCCGAGATAGGTTTCGGCTTTAGCGATGGCGGTATCAAGCGCGCTCACGCAGCTTTCTCCGGCGTGCGGATCGCATTCTTGCGCGCGGTCACATTGTCGATCTCTTCCATCTCTACGGAAATGGCGATGGCATGCGTCGCGTGCGCGCGCTGCAAGTTGCTGTCGGTGGCCGCGAGCAGGGCATCCGCCAGCTTGCTGCGCACCTCTTCGCTGCGGCCGATGCGCAGCCGCATCACCACATGCACAAAGGCATTCTTCGGATCGCCGTCGGCGATGCGATAGGCGTCGCGCCGCTTGGCACGGGTGCGAATCGCCGCCACTTCCGCCACACCGCTGTCGATGACGACCTGGTGCAGATCGTCGCAGAGCTTCTGCACGTCGAGGCTGCCCTCGAGGTTGGCGGAATATTCAACAATAATGTGCGGCATAGCTGCTCCTCCCGGGTTTCTATTGCTGCCGGGGTCGTTGACGCGCCCCTCCCGAAACACTTAACATGTTAAACATCTGGCCGGGCCGGCCGTCAAGCCGGTCGCATGGCCCGAAACGATACAAAAATCCGGAGGATCGCCGATGCCGCTGCCGCTCGACCGCCTGAAAGGCTCGATCCCGCCGCTGCTGACCCCGTTCAGGAACGGCGAAGTGGACTACGAGACCTATGCGCGGCTGGTGCAGATGCAGATCGACGAGGGCTCGCACGGCATTCTGGTCAACGGCACCACCTCGGAACCGGCAACACTGACGACCGAAGAGCGCAACCGCCTGGTCTCGCTCACCGTCGAGATCGTGAAGGGCAGGGTGCCGGTCGTCGCGGCGACCGGCTCGCAATCGATCTGGGAAACGAAGATTCTCACCGAGCACGCCGCGAAAGCCGGTGCCGATGCGGTCCTGATCGTGACGCCGTATTACACGCGGCCGCCGCAGCGCGGCATCATCGCCTATTACCTTGAAGCGATGCGCGGCATCGATCTGCCCTGGATGATCTATCACATCCCCGGCCGCGCCGCGATCGACGTCAAGATCGATACGGTGAAGGAACTCAAGGACAAGTCGCCGAATTTCGTCGGCATGAAGCACGCCTCGCTCGACCTCGATTTCGTCACCGAATGCCTGGCGACTGTCGGCGATGACTTCAGGATTTTCGTTGGTCTCGAGGAACTGTCGTTCCCGATGATGGCGATCGGCGCCTGCGGGCTGATGAACGCCGTCGGGAACCTGCGTCCGCGCGTTCTTTCGGAGATGTGCGAGGCGGTGTGGCGCGGCGACCTGAAGACCGCGCAGGCCCTGCACCATCGCCTGCACGGCCTGAACAAGGCCATCTTCTACGATACCAACCCGATTCCGATCAAATACATGGCCAGACGCCTCGGCATCATTCCGCGCAACGAACACCGCCTTCCGATGGTACCGGCGATGCCGGAGCTTGAAAAACGTCTCGACTCAGTGCTGAGCAGAGCGGGCCTATTGTCTGCTCAGGAAGCTGCTGAATGAAAATCGCAAGTTATGTGCTGCGCGGCCGGCCCAGCTTTGGGGCTGTGGTGGATGACGGCGTGATCGATCTGCGCCAGCGGGTTCCCCGCTTCAAGTCGTTGCTCGACGTCCTGAAGGCCGGCGCGTTTGAGGAAGTGAAGGCGGCCGCGGCCGGTGTACGGCCGGATTTTCCGTTGTCGGAGGCGGAGCTTCTGCCGCCGGTGGTCGGGCCGGAAAAGATCCTCTGCATTGGGGTGAACTACGCCAACCGCAATGCCGAATACAAAGACAACTCGGAGCAGCCGGAATATCCGAGCATGTTCTTCCGCGTGCCGGACTCCTTCGTCGGCCACGGACAGCCGATCCTCCGGCCGAAGGAGTCCGAACAGCTCGATTACGAAGGCGAAATCGTCCTCGTGATCGGCCGGCATGGCCGGCGCGTTCCGAAGGAAACCGCGCTCGGCTATATCGCGGGCTATACCCTGTGCAACGAGGGTACCATCCGCGACTGGGTGCGGCACGCCAAGTTCAATGTCACCCAGGGCAAGAACTGGGATTCCTCGGGCAGCATCGGCCCCTGGATGGTGACGGCCGACGAGATCGATCCGAACAAGCCCATGCACCTGACGACCAGGGTGAACGGGGATGTTCGTCAGGACGATACAACCGCCAATCTCATCTTCGATTTCGCGGCTCTGATCGCGTACATCACGACTTTCATGAGCATTAAACCCGGCGATCTGATTGTGTCGGGGACCCCTGTGGGGGCCGGCGCCCGCTTCGATCCGCCGCGCTGGCTCCGCGACGGCGACGTCGTCGAGGTGTCGGTGCCGGAAATCGGCATATTGCGCAACGAAGTGGTGGACGAAAGATGAGTTCGTCAACGCGCATGCGCCCGTTCGAGCGCTCGTTGCCGATGCAGCTGATGCTGGCGCGCGAAGCGGTGATGCAGCGCTTTCGCCCGCATCTGAACGCGCATGGGCTGACCGATCAGCAATGGCGGATCATCCGCGCGCTGAACGAGGTTGACGAGATCGAGATCGTCGAACTTGGAAAAAACTGCTGCCTGCATGCGGCGAGCCTGTCGCGCATCCTGCCCAAACTTGAAGACGGGGGTCTGGTGTCACGTCGCAGCCACAAGAACGATCAGCGCCGCGTCGTGGTGTCGCTCGCCGCCAAGGGCCGCCGCCTGTTCGAAACGCTCGCGCCGCAATCGGAAGCGATCTACGGCGCGCTGGCGCGCGAAATCGGGCTGCAGAAGCTCGAACAGATATACAGCTTGCTTGACGATGTAATCGCCATGGCAGGTCCGAAGAAGGAACGCCGGACTGCTGCAGCGCAGGCAAATGTTGCGGTGAAGCGCGCCAGGTCAACGAAATCCTGAGCCGGAATAAGATGCAAGCCTGCGGGGTTTTCCCTGCGCCGATGCCGCGGAGCCGGCGTCGGCCAGGGAGGATCCCATGATGGCAAGGCTTTCAGCCGGAATCGTTGCGCTCATTCTGACATCAATAGCCGTATTGGCCCAGCAGCCGCAGAGCATGCGCGTGCGCGGGGAGATCGTGGCCTTGGACGGACCAACCGTGACCGTCAAGTCGCGTGACGGAACGGAACTGAAGATCAGGCTGGCCGATAATCTCAGTGTTTCCGGCATCGTCAAGACGCAGTTGTCCGAGATCAAGCCGGGCTCCTATATCGGCGTGTCCGCCATGCCGCAGCCGGACGGCAGCCAGCGTGCCCTGCACATTCACATTTTTCCGGAACCAATGCGCGGTACCGCGGAAGGACATTTCCCGTGGGATGCACGGCCGGGCAGCACGATGACCAACGCGACCGTGGCGGAGACAGTCGCCGCCGTCGATGGTCAGGCCATCACAGTCAAATACAAGGACGGCGAGAAGAAAGTGATCGTGCCGCCGGAGGCGCCGATTGTGACCTATTTGCCGGGTGACAAAGCGGAATTAAAGCCGGGCGCAAAGATTTTCATCGTCGCCGCGCAGAAGCAGCCGGACGGCACGCTGTCCGCTGCGCGCATCTCTGTCGGTCGCGACGGGCTGACACCGCCGATGTGAGGCCCCAGCCGGGCGAAGTGTCAAACCTCGCCGGCGATATGCCGCTTGCGGATGCGGCGCACCAGCCACCAGATGAACAGCACCGCAAACGGCACAAACGTCGCGGTCGCGAGGTTGGGCTCGACATGTACAAGCCCGGAATCGTGCGCGCCTTTTACAAGGTAGCCGAACAGTCCGACTACGTAGTAGCTGATCGCTGCCACTGACAATCCTTCCACCGTCGCCTGCAACCGCAATTGCAGGCGCGTGCGGGTGTTCATCGATTGCAGCAATTCCTGGTTCTGGCGTTCCTGTTCGACGTCCACGCGCGTACGCAAAAGGTTTGCGGCACGCGCGAGCTTGCGCGAGAGGTTGGCCTGCCGTTCCTCGGTGGTGACGCAGGTGCGCATCGCCGGCGCCATGCGGCGGGCAAGGAAGGATGACCAGGTTGGCAATCCGCCGACCTTGCGCTCGCCAATCGTCTGCAGCCGCAGTTTGACGATCTCGTCATAGGCGCGGCTGGCGCCGAAGCGGAACAGGCTGTGCGCCGCACCCGATTCCAGTTCGGCGGCGAGCGCGGTCAGTTCGTTGAGCAGGCGACGATTGTCCGCCAAATCGTCGGCCCTGCGAATTTCGTCCATCACCTCGGCCAGGCGCCGTTCGATTCGGTTGATCGATGGAGCGAGTTGCTGCGCCTTGGGCAGGCCCAGCAGGGCGAGGGTGCGGTAGGTTTCGAGTTCGATCAATCGCTGCACCAACGCGCCCGCGCGCTCCGCGCCCAGCCCGCGGTCAACCACGAGAATGCGCACAAAACCGGCCGGATCGGCCTGGAAATCGGTAGCATAGAGTGCCGTGCCGTCGGAGTTTTCGGCCACCGCAAGGCTGGCGCGCTGAAACAGCCGCTCCGGCGCGGCGCGTTCGTGTGCCGCGTCGGCCAGAAGGTGCAGATCGATCGCCGCCAGAAGCGGGCCGGGCTGCGGCACCAGCGTCATTGGTGAGGCCAGCGATGCCGCTCCGGGATGAAAAGCGGCTGCACCCGGCTCAGCAGGAAGCTCCCAGGTATAGGTGGTGAATTCGGAATGCTGCTCCCAGCGCAGGATCGTAGCGCCCAAGGTTACGCGGAGGTGCTTGTCGGATGCTTTGGGTGCCGTGAGTTCACGGCGTCGGCATAAATCCACCAGCGCAGCGCGGTCGGCGATGGCGCGTTCACCCGGCGTATCGAAGGCAAAATGCAGTACCCGGGCCGGCGTCGTCAGCGCCGTGAACGGGCGGGCATGCACCTCGCCGAGGATTGCCGCGCGTAAAGGATGCGGCTCGAGCCGCGAACCTCTGCCATCACCGATTGTCACGTCTGCGGTCATATGGTCCCCATTGCGGGATGTGGCCATTGTGCAGGTCTATCTGCAGTCAATTCAAGACATAGTGGTGTCAATCGGAACAAACTTGTCCATAGACAGATCTGTCTATATAAGCGGCTCATGAGCGAAGTGCGCGAAAGGCTGCTCGACGCGGCAGAAAAGCTGATCTACCGGCAGGGGGTGCACGCCGTTGGCATCGACACCATCCTGGCCGAGGCGAAAGCCGCCAAGATGAGCCTGTACAAGCATTTTGACGGCAAGGAGGCCCTGGTCGTCGCCATGCTGGAGCGCCGGCACGACGTTTGGATGGACTGGTTTCTCGCGCGTACGAACGAACTGGGCAAACGCGCAGGCGGTCCGGTGCCGGCGATGTTCGATGCGCTCGGCGAGTGGTTCGCGCGGCGGGATTTTCATGGCTGCGCTTTTATCAATTGTGCCAGCGAATTTCCTGACTCCAAGCATCCGGTGCGGCAGGTTTCGCGACGTCACAAGACTGCGCTCAGGAACGCCGTTGCCGATATCTGCCGCAAGGCTGATGTCGATGCCGCTCTTGCCCCTGCTCTCTATCTCATCATCGAAGGCTCAATCGTCGCGGCCATGGTCGGAAGCGAGACCGATCCGGCTCGCGCCGCCAAGCGCGCCGCGTTGCGATTGATCTCGGCAACCTGAAATCCGTCAATCCAGCCACGAAAGGGGCAACCATGTCCGCTATGTATACAGACCGTCCTGTCTATCATAAGAAAGCAGGTTTCCGCCTCGGCATCTATGTCTGCAAGGATGCCGAGATTGTTGATTTCGCCGCGCCGCATGGTGTGTTCTCGGTGGCACGGCGTTTCGATCCCGAACTCGACGCCTTTCTGGTCGCCGAGTCGCTGCGCCCGGTGCAGACCCAGGCCGGCTTCACCGTGATGCCGAATTACAGCTTCAACGATATGCCGGACATGGATGCGTTTCTGATCCCCGGCGGTTTTGGTCTGCGCCAGGAGATCAACAACGGACGGCTGCACGCATTCATTCGCTCGCTGCCGGAAAGGACGCTGCTGGTGAGCGTTTGCACCGGCTCATGGGTCTATGGCCGCATGGGCTTGCTAGATGGGCGCGCGGCCACAAACCGCAAGGAGCCTGACCGGCTGGAAGCCTCGAACATGGGCAAGGTGCCGATCGATCGTCTGGCCGAGATCGCGCCCAAATGCCGGATCAGCCGCGCGCGCGTCGTCGATGCCGGCCGCCTGATCAGCGGCGGCGGCATTGCGTCCGGCATGGAGGTCGGCTTCCACCTGCTCCGTCGCGCGGGCTACGACGAGGCCTTCATCGAGGATGTCGCGCGCATCATGGAATATCGTGACGCCTACAGGCTCTATCGCGACGACATCGAATATGACCGCGCCGGCTGACGATCAGGACTGGCGGACATCCGCGGTGGGTGCGGCGTCATGCCTGCGCGTTCGCTCCACCTGAATGCCGAGCGACTTGATACGCGACGCAAGCGTGGTCGGCTTCACATCGAGCAGTTCGGCGGCACCGCCGCGGCCGAACACCTTGCCGCTGCAGACCGCGAGCGCGGCGATGATGTTGGCGCGGTCGCGCTCGCGCCGCTCCTCGTCGGTCAGCACCGGCAGGCGTTTCTCTCCCGCGGCTTTGTGCATGATCGGTCCTTTGCCGAGGCCAGGCTCCGGGAGATCGACGCGCACCCGGCCATTGCGCGCGAGAATCGCCGCGCGCTCGATCACATTCTCAAGCTCGCGCACGTTTCCCGGCCAGTCATATTGCGTCAGGCGCCGCATGTCGCCTTCGGTCAGCCGCAAATCGGTGGTCTTCAACTTGCGGCTCGCCCCCCGCAGGAAATGCGCGGCGAGTAGCGGAATGTCGTCGCGGCGTTCGCGCAAGGCGACCGATTCGATCGGGAACACGTTGAGCCGGAAATAAAGGTCCTCGCGAAAACGTCCCTGCCGCACCTCCTGTTTCAGGTCGCGGTTGGTGGCCGCAATGACGCGTACATCGACCCCGCGCGTGCGTTCTTCTCCGACACGTTCGAATTGCCCCTCCTGCAGCACGCGCAGCAACTTGCCTTGCAGTTCCAGCGGAATTTCTCCGACTTCGTCAAGGAACAGCGTCCCGCCATCCGCCAGTTCGAAGCGGCCGATGCGATCGCGCAAGGCGCCGGTGAAGGCGCCCTTCACATGACCGAAAAATTCGCTCTCGAACAATTCACGCGGGATCGCGGCGCAGTTCACGCGAATGAGCGCGCGCTTGCTGCGATTGCCGGCCTCATGAATGGCGCGCGCGATCAGCTCCTTGCCGGTGCCGGATTCGCCGGTGATCAGCACGTTGGCGTCCGTAGGTGCCACCAGTTCGACCTGGCGCAGCGTCTGCTGGATCGCTGCGCTCCGGCCGATAATACCATGCAGATTATACTCGATGCGGATTTCTTCCTGCAGATAGGCGTTCTCAAGTTCGAGACGTTTGCGCAGCTGATCGACTTCGTCGAGCGCGGCGCGCAGTTTTTCGTCGGCTTCGCGCCGTTGCGAGACGTCGCGGAAGACGATCACCGCTCCCACGACGTTGCCGCGCTCCCGGATCGGCGTTGAAGTATACTCCACCCAGAACTTCGTGCCGTCCTTTCGCCAGAAGGTTTCGTGCTCGACGTGATGCACGGCGCCGTCGCGGAAGGCTGCGTAGATGGGGCAA
>JAESGM010000984.1_pt1 | contig 11723 bp, 10 predicted proteins | sample 9269721 | NCBI WGS metagenome assembly JAESGM01 (sample SAMN15720920, study PRJNA650825) | algae metagenome | isolation source: Komarekiella atlantica HA4396-MV6 and co-occurring heterotrophs from... | place: USA: Theobald House, Kauai, HI | collected 2009-07-29 | reverse complement strand
GAAACGGCCTCACCTCGTACGCCGACCCGGGGTGGTACGAGAACCCGCCGGGCACGCTCGCGTTGCCGGCGAGCCAGGCGGACCTGGAGCGAAACGGCATCCGCGCGACAGGCCGCAATCGGTGAGCGTGCCGAGCCTTTTCGGAGGTTCCGGCCGAAGGACAGAACGCAGAACGAGAAACGAGGAAGCATGATCGGTTGGAGAGTGAGTTTGAGCAGATTGATGGCTGTCTTTGCCGCGGTGACCGTGGCGGTCGCCGGCGCGGCCGGGGCGGCGCGGGCCGCGACGCCAGACGTGTCCATCCCGGAGCGATCGCGGGTCTGCATGATGCAAGACACCGTCATGGCAACCCCCGCCATCCCCCTCTCTCACGGCGGTAGGACGTACTACGGGTGCTGCGAGATGTGCAAAGCGAAGATCGCGGCCGAGCCGGCGCGGTACACCGTCGCCCGCGACCCGGTCTCCGGTGCCGCGGTGGACAAGGCTACGGCGGAACTGCTCAGCGTGGACGGCCGCGTGTTCTACTTCGAGTCCGGGGCGACGCGCGGGACGTTCCGAAGCCGGCTGGCCGCGCCGAACTGACGAGGAGGTAGCGACCTGTCCGCTCGCATAGCGAGAATCTGGGAGTCGGTGCAACGACAGGAGTGAAAAGATGCCCCCACTGGCGACATAGAAATCAGTAATCAATGACGGTAAATCATAATGAGAACATGTAAAGAGGTTTTGTTCGCGCGGGGCGGTTCGCTCTGTCGGTTGGCTTTCGCCGCAGTTTTGACGGTCACGGCCGCAGCCTCGACGGCGAAGGCCGAGCGGCCGGCCGGTAACGCTCGGCAAGGGCGGTACGAAGTCAGCTTCATGCGGTCGATGATCGACCACCACTTCGGCGGCTCGATGATGGCGTCGCTCTGCCCCGGCCGAGCCACCCACCGCGAGCTGCTGTCCCTCTGCCGAAGCATCGTCGAGGACCAGCAAGGTGAGATCCGTCTCATGCGCGGCTGGCTCGGCGACTGGTACCAGCAGGACAAGGTGCCGAGTCTCGACCGCCGCATGGCAATGATGATCCGCCGGATGCGGCAGACGCGGGGCGCCGCCTTCGAGCGGATGTTCCTCGAAGAGATGCCCATGCACCACCAAACCGCGATACGAAACTCGGCAGTCTGCCGGCGGGCCGCCGAGCACGGCGAGCTCAAAGACCTCTGCACCAACATGGTGGTCGCCCAGCGGGCCGAGTCGCGGCTGATGAACGCCTGGCGGTGCAAGTGGTACGGCGACTGCGAGTAACCGAGTCCGCCGTGCCGCGGCGGCTCCGGTCAGACGGATATCCGTTCGACGATATTGCGGGTGACACGCTTCTGCCGCCGGTCGTAGAGGCGGGTCGTCCGCGGATCGGCATGGCCGGCGAGGTACTGCACCTCCTCCAGCGAGACGCCGCTGTCGAGCAGGTCGGTGATGGTGGTCACGCGAAACGAGTGGGGGGAGAGCCGGCCGGGCAGCTTGGCGGCTCGCAGCCGCCTCTGGACCATGCGGCAGGCATCGCCCGGCGTGAGTGCTCGCTGCGTGAGCCGGCCGGTCCGCCGCAGGGCCGACCGGAAGACCGGGGCCGCACTGTTGCCGGTCGAGAGGCCGGCCGCATCGAGGTAGTCGAGGATCATCCGCTGGAGGTCGTGGCGGACAGGAATCTCGCGTGACTTCCCGCCCTTCTCCGCGAACCGGAGCGTCCACTGCTCGCCGTCGTGGCGAACGTCGCAGAGGCGGAGTCGGGTGACGGCCCCGACCCGTGCGGCGGTGTAGATCAGCACGCCGACGATTGCCTTGTCCCGCCGGCTCACCACGTCGGTGCCGTGCAGCGAGGCAAGCAACCGCCGGGCGTGGGGGACGGTGATCTCCGGCGTCTTCCCTTCGACCACCTGGTACCGCTCGGCCCGGACGGACGCGGCCGGGTTGAGCAGGACGACGTGCCGCACGACGAGCCGGTCGAAGAACCGGCGGAGGGCGGCCAGGTGCTGCTTCTTGGTCGGGACGCTGACCGGCAGACCGGCCAGGTAAGTGCCGACCTGTCCCGGCGTGATCCGGTGCAGCTCGACCCGCCCGCCTTCGCACCAGTCCAGGAACCGCCGGACCGCCCGGAGGTAGGCGGCCCGGGTGTGGGCGTTCGGCAACTCGCCGCTGAAAAACTCCTCCCAAGCGAACCGGGCACCGTCGCCCGCCGCCGCTACGACCGCCGGCAGGTTTCCGACCGCGGACCGTGGCAACCGGCCGGGCGTGCCGCCCACCGAAACCGGCACCACCGCCGTCGTGAACTCGTCCCGATCCGTCATGAACCCCGTCGGTTGATTAACGCCCCATAACGTCCTTTATCATGCATCACCATGAAGCGGATTGACAAGTGACTTCGCAGGCCGTGATGGTGCTTGAGAGAGCCGATCCGAGCGTGCCGGCCTGGGCTATGCTGACCCGGGTAAGGGACGGGCGGCGGCAGGCTGAGCAAGCGGTTGCTCTATCGCCCTGATGTACAATATCCTCGCTGACACGACCTCGTCTGGGTGCCGCCGCATGACAGCCGAAAGCTTGCTCTTCCTCCACCTGTCCGACATCCACTTCCACCGACGGAGCGGCAAGCCGGGCGACCTCGACGACGACCTCCGGCGGCAACTGGAACACGACGCCGCCACCGTTCGGAAGGGCCTGCCAGGGTTCACCGGCATCCTCGTCTCCGGAGACATCGCCTACTCGGGTCAGCAGAAGGAGTACGAGATCGCTAAAGCCTGGTTGACAAAGCTCTGCGGCACCCTCGGCTGCAAGCCAGAAGATGTCTGGACCGTGCCCGGCAACCACGACGTCGATCGAGGTGTGGTCAAGAAGAGTTGGCTGATCCAGGGGATGCATGCCCGGCTCCGCACCCCCGACCCGACGGGTGTCGACCGGGAAATGGCCGACATGCTGTCGGACGCGAAGGCGTTCGAGGCCCTCCACGAGCCGCTCGCCGAGTACAACCGGTTCGCTCACAGCTACGAGTGCCAGGCCGGGGTGGGCGGCCAACTCCAGTGGGACAGCGACCTCCCGCTCAACGACGGTTCGGTGCTCCGCTTGCGGGGGGCCAACTCGGCACTCATCTCGGGCTCCGGAGAGGACGACGCCGGGAACCGACTCGTCGTCGGCACCCAACAGTCACTGCCGCCGGCCTCGGCAGGGGTGACCCACTTGTTACTCTGTCACCACCCGCCCGACTGGCTGTGGGAGCGGGATCAGTTCGAGGACAACCTCAAGGCACGCGTGGCGGTCGCCCTGTTCGGACACAAGCACGTCCAGCGGGTCACAAAGGTGGACAACTCGCTGCGGGTCTTCTCCGGGGCGGTCCAGCCGAGCCGGGGCGAAAGCGGGTGGTCGCCCCGCTATAACTTCCTCGCCCTCACCGTCGATGGCACGGGTAGCGGCCGCACGCTGCGTGTGGACCTGATGCCGCGGGTGTGGCACGATCAGCATAAGGAGTTCCGGGCCGACCGGGGCCGCGACGGTCACGACACAGTCACCTACTCGCTCAACCTTCCCGCGTGGGCGCCGGTTGCCGTTGGACCGCCGAAGGCGGACCTGACGGGGCCACGACCCGAGGACGGACGAGTCATGAACCCAGAGCGCCGGCTCACGTTTCGATTCTTCGACCTGCCGTATAGCAGTCGGATGGACGTGGTGCAGAAGCTCGGCCTGATCGAGGACGAGGACGAGGGGGTACGCGAGGCGGATCGGTACAAGCGGTACTTCGAGCGGGCGCACGAGCGTAACCTGCTCGCCCAGTTGTGGCAGGAAGTCGAGAGCCGGCAGGCGGACGGTCGGCCGGATGAGAACCCGTTCACACAGCCCAAGTGACACCGCCCATGCACGACAACTTCGCCGACTGGTATCGGCTTGCAACCACCGGGGCAGACGCTCACTTCCAGCCGGACCTGCTGGATCGCCGGTGGGCCGGAGTCGAAGCGGCGGTCAAGGCCGTGAAGACCGGCGACGAGTTCGACCTCGTCAGGCTGTTGACCGGGCGTAGCCCAGTTGGCAAAGAGTTCGTCGGCACGTTCCGCGGGGCTTTCAAGGCGGCGGACTCGACGTTCACCATGCAGGGCAACGACCTCGAACTGCGTGTGCTCGCAGGGTCGGCCTTCGCTCACCTTACGAATGAGGAGAGCGGCCCCACCGCCGACCGCGCGGCGCTGGCCCTGGCCTGCTCGGTCGGGTTTACCTCTCTCGCCGACCGGCCGTGGCTGCCGCCCTTCGTCGAGCTGGCGGAGAGCTATCTTGAGGGACGTAGCCGCGATATCAGGCGGGTGGTTCGGGTGACGTGGCCGAAGTTCGATGCGACGGCCGTGCATACGGCGGCCGACACCTTCGCAAAGTCTTTCGCGGCGCAGGATTGGAGCGGGAACATACCGACTACGGCGAAGGCTGCGTTCGTCGCCCTCACCGATGCCGTCGCCAAGTTCACAAAGGCGTCGGCCACTACCATCAACAACCTCGCGTGGCAGGACGAACGGCGGCGCGAGGAGTCGGACGTTCTCTGGTGGCTGACGGCCGAGTACAGCCGCGACTTCGGCCAGCGCATGGCGGATGTCAAGCTGCCCGCCGCGGCGGTGGTCACCGGCAAAGAGCTTGCCGACCTGGTGTCACTTCCGGGTCCGCTGTCCGCCAACTCGTTTCTGGACAAGATGCTGAGCACCTGCGGGGCGAAGGGCGCCTACCGGAAGGCCGTGACTCTGGCCGGCGCGGTCAACGCTTGCTCTAGGGAGTGGCGGTCAGTCGTCACGGGTCTACCAGGGCTGGACAAGACAGCCGATCTCTGCCCGACGCTCGGTGCGATACGCCACTCGCTTACGACCGACGACGACAGCGCGTGGGCACCGGCGTACAGTAAGGCTTACGGCATCGCACCCAGTACCGAGGTCGTCCCGACTGACTTGGCGCTCCGCGTCTACCGCGAGTGCCTGCTCACCAAGGCCGCGCAATGACGGCCGATCAAGGCTATGAGGAGCCTAGCCGAGTGGCAGGAACCGACCCCGAAGAGCTCGAACCGTCCTCCGCCCACGAGTACTGGCGGGGAGAAGCCCTTGAGGGTCAGGACGCCCTCGCCGTCACCCAGGCCGTTCCCGCCCGGATCGTCGTGGTGGCGGGGGCGGCTGAGAGCGGCAAAACGACTCTGGTCGCCGGGCTGTATGAGGTCTTCCACCAAGGTCCGTTCGCAGGTTACTTGTTCGCCGGTTCCCGCACACTTGTCGGGTTCGAGCGGCGGTGCCACCTGGCCCGTCGAGCGTCCGGGCTAGACGCACCCGACACCGAGCGGACCTCCCGATCAAGCGGCCAGCCCATGCTCCACCTCCAGGTACGGCGGCCCGGCCACGGAGTGTGCGACCTGCTCGTCACTGACATCTACGGGGAGGCCTTCCGGCTCGCCGCCGACTCGACGGACGAGTGCCAGCGGCTCGGCGTGCTGCGTCGGGCCGACCATGTGGCCGTACTGGTCGACGGCGCCAGGCTGGCCTCGCTCAGGCACCGCCAGCAGCCGTTCGCCGAGGCGGACGCCCTGCTCCGAAGCTGCGAGGACGCGGGCATGCTCGACCGAACCGCCCAGGTGCAAGTGATCGTGACCAAAGTCGACCTGATGCGTGGCGGGGCGGACGAGGTGGGGCGTAGGAAGTTCGTCACCGACAAGCTGAGCTGGCTCGTAGACCGGCACGCCCCGCGACTCGGTCGCGTCGCCTCCTTCGAGGTGTCGATCCGCCCAAGTCTGCTGTCCGGTCTCGAGCCGTGTCACGGCATGGCCCCTGTGTTTGAGGAGTGGGTCGAGCGGCCCCGCAGTCGGGGTAGCCAGGCGGGTCCACCGCCCACGACCATCCACTGCGAGTACGACCGGTTCGGCGTGGCCTGGCCGGCGCCTACTATGCAAAGGGCAGGCGCATGAGTGCTGCAAGTGTTAGACAGCTCATGGTCGGGCTGCCGGCCACGGGCAAAACGACGTTTCTGGCCGCCCTCTGGCACATCCTCCGTTCGGACGAGGTGAACGCCGCACTTCGGCTGGCGGATGTCCGGGGTGACCGCGAGTACCTGAACCGCATCGCCGACCAGTGGTGCGCCTGTGAACCGCTCGAACGCACGCCTGTGCGCGGCGAGACGGTAGTCATTCGGGTCGTGCACCCAACGAGCTGTGAGGCCACCGAGTTGTGGATTCCGGACATGTCCGGGGAGACGTTTGAGAACCAGTGGGAGGCCCGCGAGGCCTCGATCGAATTCGCTCGGCAGGCCGAGGAGGCTGCCGGAGTCATGTTGTTCCTCCACCCGGACGTTACCCAGGAAACCGACTCCATCGCCGAGGCGAACCGGGCGCTGGCTGCGTGGGCTGGTCCCGACGCGGTGACGATGTCCTCGCATGCCGATGGAGCGCCCCCGCGACCGCAGGCCTGGCACCCTCGCAGCGTGCCCACACAGGTAAAGGTGGTCGAACTGCTTCAGTTTTTGTTGGCTCACCAGCCTCACGGCTGTCGGGTGGCCGTCGTCGTGTCGGCGTGGGATCGCGCCGGTAAGGTCGCGTCGGCGGAGGCCTGGCTGACGCAACGGATGTCGCTCCTCGACCAGTTCCTGCGGGCGAACGCGGATCGCTTCTCGGTTCGGTGCTACGGGGTGAGCGCTCAGGGGGGCAACATTAAGACCGATGCTGAGGGGCTGCTTGTCAAATCTGTCCCTGCGGAACGCATCACCGTCGTTGGGCCAAACGCCGGGCCGCACGACATCACTGCGCCCGTAAAATGGCTCATGGGCGTGTAAGCGGAACCAAAAACGGAAGGATAATACTTGGCGTTTGGAAGTTAGTGGACTGCGTGAGAGCTATGGGCATGAACGAGAGGGGCGTCGTTGAGATCGGGCAGACGCTCCACGGCTACGCTGGTGGGCATCGGTTGCTTGCGGCCTCCCGGTCATACGCCCGGGACGTCGAGAGGCTGCTTCTCGTGCTCAGCGACGTTTCCGGCCCGGGTGCCGTCGAAGGATTCGACGGGTATCTGACTGGGTATCCGTTGCCTGGCGGGGCCGGGTTTGCCGTGGCCCGCACTTGGCTCGCCCCGGAGATGCCGCGGCCGGGCTGCGTGTGGACCCACACCCTGATCATCCCGGTTGTAGACATTGACCAGGTGGTTGATACCGGCACCTTTCTGGGCCATTTTCGTCGCCCCCGCTCGTCCCACGCGCTCGACGATTATCAGGCCGCCGTCCGTCTCCCGGTTGGTGGCGACGACCCGACGCCGCTCGCCGCACCGCGCGAGCACGAAGCGCGGGCTATCGTGCATGCGGTATACGGCAGCCCTCGGCAACCAGTGGTATTGACTGCCGACCGCGCGGAGCAGTTTGAGGCGCTCGTGATCCGGCTCTGGCGGGGGCAGTGGTCGTCTCTGCGGAAGTCGTTCTCGTTTTGCACGGGCTCCTTCGCCAACCGGGAACTGGACGGCCAGGCCTTCGACCTCCAAGTCATGCCGTGGACCGAGGTCCGTCGGCTGGCCAAATCCTCGCCGGCACCGGTTGTCGTCTCCCCAGAACGGTTGGCCGCAGGGGTGAGCGAGCCCTGGGTTGTAGTCGCTGCGGGCGATGTAGTTGGTAACGATGGTCCACCCGTCCGCCCGCTGCTGCGCGCGATCGGTCGAAGTCTTCCGGGCGACAGATCGTACTACAAGCCGCTCACTCGCATCTCCTGTCTTGACATCACTAGGCCGAGCCGCGAACTGGCATCAGACATCGTGTCCGTTATCGCGGAAGCGTTCCCCGCTCCGACTGCCGGTCTGCCGTTGAAACGGCTGGCTGTGCAGCCAGAAGGCTTGGAACTGACGCCGGGACACAGCATCGACGCCTTCGAGTTGGTTGGGGCGGTCGTCTTGGCGGACACACCACAGGCATTCGCAGACTTGGGCGCAGAAATCGGCACCTCGGCCGAGCGATTGTGGTCAGAAAACTCCTGGCGACTGGATCACGCGGTTTGTGACGTTGTCAGCCGGCCGGCCGATCCGACCCGCGACGCGTTTCTGGGCGGCGTGGTCAGGGCGGTCCAGCCCGGCGAACTGTCGAGGCTATCCGACCGATGCCCCGGGGCACTAGCTGCGATCCTCACGCGCTCGCCCAGGTTGGCGCTTTCGCCAGACGTCTGGCGTGGATCCTCGGCCCATCACGAGCGAGTAATCGAGTTCGTCCGGCGCGAGGCCGACAAATACGTCTCGGACGCCGCGGACATGGTGCGTGCGGCTCTCGACGCGGCAATCGCACCCGCTGACCGGCTGGCCGATGTGTTTGGCGAGACGGCCGTGTTCGCGTTTCTTGACTGGCACGCGTCACGCCATCCAAACCCCCTCCCGGGCGGATGGCGCGAGGTGATCGCGTCCGATGTGACTCAACCCGTGCGGTGGCTGGAGCGACGCGACACCGTCCCGCCCGAGTCCCTCGTGTTGCTGACCGGCATCCTTGACCCCCGGAACACCGAAGTTCGCTCGGGAGGGACGGCAACTTGGACGAAGCACGCGGCTTCGGTTCGGGAGGTGCCGGAGTCGGCCCGGTGTCGCGTTCTCAGCTTCTATCTCATGCTGGGCCTGCAAGACTCGGCGGACGCGACGTTCCTGCCGGTGTCGGTCGCGTTCACCGACTACTACCGGGCCGCCCGCGACGGCCGGCTGCCTGACTCAGACTGGGACGCGGTGTCCGCGCTATTGCCGGCGGGAGATTGGTGGTGGGCGTGGGACCGTTGCGCCCGTCTTCGACTGGGCGTCGCCGAGCGATTTGTTGCGGGCTGTTGGTCGCCGAGTCGGTTGTTCGAGTTGACCCCAGACGAAGGAGTCTTTTCGGACTTTTTCGACACGCTCCGCAGCTTCAAGAGTGGCAGGCGGTTCATCCGCCGCATCGCGGAGGGCGCGAAAAGGGGCCAGTACGGTGGGCACCACTGGCAGCAACTGTTTTTTGACGGGTGGTGAGTTACCACCGCTGGTCGTGCTACCCCCTCCTGCGAGGATGAGAGGCCCTGGGGTGGTGTCGGAAACCTCCTGGTGAGTTACCCAGCGAACACCTCGCCGAGCACCTGGACGAACTCGCCCACCCGGAAGTCGTCCCGGAACAGCCGGTGCTCCCGCAGCCGCAGCACCCCGAGCGAGCTGGCGGCGGCGAAGTCGGCCGCCACCACCCCGCACACCCGCCGGTAGTGCGGGTCGGCCCGGCCCCGCCCGGCCAGCTCCCGCGCCCGGTCGTACTCGGCCTCGGTCATCATGCCGACGACGGCGTAGGCGTCGAGGGCGTGGTGCCGGCCGAGATCCTTGTCGGCGTCGGCCTTGCGGTCGGCGAACGCCGACAGCTTCATGAGCAGGTAGGGGAACGCCTCCGGGACGTGGACGGTGGCCGCGTACGGGTCGCCGCCCGTCCGCACGCCCGCCACCGCGACGGCCACCGGCCGCTCTTCGAGGAACAGTGCCTCGTCCGTCTGGTGGGCGTGCAGGGTGACCCCCGCCCCCTTCGGCCGCACCCGCGGCGGCTTCACGTGCAGGTCGGCCCGGCGGGGGCCGAGCGGGCCGACGAGCAGGTCCAGCTTCACCTCCTGGGTGGCCCCGCCGACCGTCACCGGCCGCCGCCACTGGAGGTACTTGGCCGCCTCGACCGGGGCGTACCCGAGCCGCCCGAGGGCGGCGACCAGCGCCTGGGTGCGGCTGGCGTCGGCCAGCACGTCCACCCGCAGGTAGAGGTCGATGTCGTTGGTCGCCCGCGGCTCGGGCAGCTCGGCGAACAGGGTGGGGGTGCCGTGGGCGACCAGGTGCAGGCGCTTGAGGAACAGCCCGAACCCTCCGCCGACGACGAGCGGCACGTCGGCCGCCCGGAGTTCGTGGTGCAGGTCGAGCAGGCTGGTGAGCAGCGGGTCCATGCGTCCCCCTCCGTGGGGCCGGTCGGTCTAGCCGGCGGCGGTGTTCATCATGCTCATCATCATCACCGCCGGCGGCGGTCGTCCGGGGCGGGCGCCGCCCCGGCCCCGGCGGCGGTCATGATCACCGCCCGCACCTGGTCGGCCGTCTCCCGGTCCCGCTTGTCCCCGGCCGCGAGCTCCAGGAAGGTCTGGACCGGGGAGGCGGTCAGGTCGTCCCGGCGGTCGAAGTAGACCTCCTCGGCCGGGGTCTCGCTCAGGGTGACGGTGGCGAACCGGTCGGCCGGCTGGAACCGGTCGCCGAGCGCGCGTACGGCCCCGGCCACGTCGGTCAGGTAGTACTCCTCGGCCCCGGCCCGGGCCATGACGGCGTAGGCCCCGACCGAGCTGGCCCCGGTCAGGGCCGCCCGGTTGCCGGTGTCGGCCGCCCACTCGCGGAGCAGCGGCCGCAGGTCGGCCGGGGCCAGCCCGCGGAGCTTGCCCGTCACCCGCCGGCGGGCGGCCAGGGGGGCGTAGCCGGCGGCCAGCCGGTCGAGCAGGGCGTCCGGCTGGAGCAGCCGGAGGGCGGTGGCCCCGCCCCGAGTCCGCTCGACGAGCAGGTCGTCGGCCAGCCGCCGGCACACCTTGGACACGGTGGCGAGCGTCACCCCCCCGCCGCGGCGGGCGATCTCGTCCCGGGCGGCCTGGACGGACGAAAACTGTGGTTGGGTGAGGAACAGCCGGGCGACCACCGAGCTGGCCCCGCGGTAGACGTTCTTGATCGCGCCCTCGGCCCGGAACGGGTTCACCGCCCCGGTGCGGCGGAGGAGCCACCGGCCGGGGACCAGGACCACACCGTTGCCGCACAGGTCGAGGCCGCTGACGGCTGCTGCTTCCAGTTGGTCGAGGGCCGGCTCGTCGAGGAACGGGCAGACGACGAGCGGCCGCAGGTCGGCCTGCCGGGCGAGCGCCCGGGCCTGCTCGGCGGCGTCGGCGAGCACCCGCGGGCCGGCCGCCCGCTTGCACTCGGCGGCGAACCGGACCTCCTTGCCCTGCCAGGCGGCCCGGAGGACGCCGTCGACCCCGGCCGGCGGCTCCTCCCAGGTCAGCACGAGCGGCGGGAACGCGGCGTCGCCCCGGCGGAGCCAGGCGACGAGTTCGGTCTCGGTCGGGAGCGGGAGGCGGGCCATGGGGCGGACACCGGGGCGAGTTGTTTTCCTAAAAGAGTCGGTTTTCCTGAACGGGAAATTACCACGAAATGGGAAAACGGCAACCGCGATCTGTCGGGGGCACCAGGTCCACCCGGGGTCACCCCGGCCGGCGGGCGGACCCGGGCGGCCGGCCGAGCCTTGACCGGCATCACGCCCCGCTGCTAGCGTCCCGGCGGATGGGCTCCCAAGAAGTCACCGACACCGCCTTCGGGCTGTTCATCGCGTATCTGATCCCCGGCCTCGTCGCCCTGTACGGCCTGCCGCTCGCGCTCCCCGGGGCGCCCGGCTGGGCGGCCGCGGTGGGGCCGGACGCGACCGCCTCCTACGGCCTGTTCGTGCTGCTCCAGGCCACCGCGGTGGGGCTGGCGGTGAGCGCCGTGCGGTGGCTGGTCGTCGACAGCCTGCACCACCGCACCGGCGTCCGCCCGCCCGCCTGGGACTTCGCGGCGCTGGACCGCGGGGCGGCCGGGTTCGAGCTGCTCATCCACATCCACTACCGCTACTACAAGTTCTACGCCAACACGGTCGTCGCCCTCGTCTGGGCCTACGCGGCCGGCGGGTACGCAACGGGCTGGTTCGGGGCGGCGGCGTACGGGCCGCTCGCCGGCCTGTTCTTCCTG
>JAESGM010000983.1_pt1 | contig 11729 bp, 19 predicted proteins | sample 9269721 | NCBI WGS metagenome assembly JAESGM01 (sample SAMN15720920, study PRJNA650825) | algae metagenome | isolation source: Komarekiella atlantica HA4396-MV6 and co-occurring heterotrophs from... | place: USA: Theobald House, Kauai, HI | collected 2009-07-29 | reverse complement strand
GGAACATAATTTGGTTACATGATTTCCGCACCGTGTTCTAATTCCGTGTCAGTGAGTTCACGACCGGTTTCAACTTTGGCGATATACCGCGCAAGCTCTTTTAAGGTGGGTACAGTCGCTTTTAATTCGGTGGTAGGTGAAACACCTAGTTTTTTACTCAGAGTGTTTATATAGGCTTGTGTGTTGTTCTCAGTAGGTGGTGCAAACTGTGAAATGATCAGATTGATATTGTTCAGTTTTTTCACCTCGATGTAACTTTTGAGAAGCACCAGGAGCGCACGTACCCCGTACCGGAATTGTATAAACTGCTCAAATGTTCCGTCCGTATTTTGAGGATAGGCGACTTTTCCAAGCCACTTATTGGAAGCGACGTATTTAAGGTTTCCCGGATTGTTATTTCTTAGTCCCCTGGTCAGGTTCATTTTCCCCAGGTAGGAAACCGTTTTTTCTAAGCCTAGCTTATTTTTCATAAAGAATAGTATTGTTACGAGAGTAATAAATATGAGTACAGGCATGATCGTTACTGTTTAAAAAAGACCGTTTTAACATAGTAATAATGCTGGCCTTCCAATTCCTGAATAATAAAGGTATAGGCAGCTTCAGGAGTGGCGAAATGTTTGGCTTTCTCGATGGTAAAGACCCAAGGAGATTTTACCATCTCATCTTTGAAGTACACCGGCTGAATGCCGGCATAGTAGCAGAGCCGGCCACCGCTCAAGCGTTCGATGACATAATGAAAAGAACAGTTTTCCATAAGCACGAAAGGGAGGGCTGAAAAGCCCCCCCAGTTAGGTAAGTTTAGAAATGTGTGAAAGTACCGGCTGAATCCACAATATTATACCCGCTTTAAGGTAGCGTACCTCATTTGCAACTAGGTCTATAACCTTAGTGTCATATTTGGGGGATTTGCGACGATGTTTGTAAATAATACAGTTGCCGGATTCCTGTACTTTTAACCAGTCGCTATTGTTGCGATTCATCCGGATTATTCGGCTACCAACTGTCTAGTAAACGAATGTTTGTAAACAAGGCTTTTCCCGCTTTGTGGGTCTATTCCCTTGTTAGGTATCTTTTCCAGGATGAAAATTAGAAGCCTGATCAGTGAGTAATTCTTATCTGTCGGGAGCAACCTTAGAACGGTTTCCAAAAGGACGACCAGCACCGGTATAAACATGCTCGCATTCTGCAATAGCAGTTCCAGGAACGAAGGTTCCGGAGTAGCCGAGATAGTTGCATGTTGTGGCGTTGGGATTGCTTGAGGGGCATCTATGGAAGCCGTAGCCCCGGAATCAGTTTGTACAGTGTCTACTGTCGAATCTGATTTTTGAACTTTGGCGCACGAAAGCGCACCGAGGGAAAGTATTGCTACCAGCAATACCCCCAGAAGGGATTTAAATTGTTTCATTGTACCTTTTTATGTTTTAGTTTATACTGTAAATATATTGCAAATACTACTGAAATAAAAGAGCCGACTTTGATTAAAATTGTCAAAACGTGGTCAACGTTTTGAAAAGTGAACCAGCCAGGGAGCGAGAGCGAAGCGAGCAACCACGTTAGTAACTCACCTTTTGCCAGAACGGCAGCATTTCCAGAGGACGAAGAGGATAAGCGCATATAACCACCATCGTTCATTGTCTAGTTCTTCATCACTTTCTGATTCCTGGGCTTTGCCTGGGCTTTTTTTTTTCGCAAGTCCCAAAACGCGTATTTCCCGTAATGGTCGGTAGTTGCTTTCAAAAATCCGGAGTTCCTACAGTCCAGATGTACAAAGCTATCGTAAACACCTATTCCGGTAATACCGGCCTGGCGTAGCAAATGCCAGATTTCGCCCTGATTCACAAGATCGTTCACCAGTTGGTTATGCAATTGTTTGCCGTTCTCAATAAACTGCAAATCAATTGCTTTTCCTTCTTCGTGCTGACTATGGTTAGCAGCCGAAAGACCGCGAGCAACAAGCAATTTCTGATGGGTGGAAGTACGGTAACTACTCGTAATCCGGACAGCCTTTTTGTAGTAGTCCCTGATGATTTGCGCCGCCCTGGGCAAGCTGTCATCTAAGAAGTGGCTAGGCGGTGCGTCGTAAGACTTGCTGTAAAATTCCCACTCCTGAAAGTTCGCTGATATGGGATTTTTGCTGTTTTTGTGAATTATCATTTTTCTTTTTTGGCTTAAATGAAAGTAAGAAATCAAAAAGGAGTTGCAGCATAAAATACGCTGCAACAAAGGGAACGGCCACCGACAGGACGAAGCACACCGGAAAGGCCAGTACAACTATTTTCCAGGTCATTAGCTTATGCCTACTTTATAGCCTGAAAAATATACCTGCATGCGTTGATCCAATGCAAAAGCATCGTCCAGGCTTGGCACTTCGTACCCATCGTAAGGAACCGGCCAGGAGCCGGATTTACTACTAGGTGGTGTTTCCGGATGGTTACACTGCAACGTGTTCGTAAGCCATGCGCTGCTAAAAGTATACACACCGTCCGCGCCCTCAATACCTACCAAAACACCGTTATTCACTGCCTGCAAAACCTGTTTTAAGGTTGAGCCGGGCAGCCAGGGCGAATAACCCTGTGTGCAGGTTGTTAACGTGGTAGGTCTGAGAGCGGCACCAAAACTGAGTTCGAAATAAATTTTGCATTCCTGCAAAAGTGCGTCAGCATCCGAGTTTTGAAAATGCAAGTAACCAAGGCCCGAATCTGAAAACAGATCAAAATTATCTGTAGTGTTATAGGTTTCGTCGGTTCCGTTGATCGTCGCGTAAATGGTTAGCTTTCCGTCCGACATGTCAAATTCCAGGTTTTTGGAACCGGCAGGTGTGCCAGCCTTAAACGTGGGATTTTCCAGGATACGAGCAAAAAAACCGATGTCCTGAGGAAGTAGGTTCATTGCTTCGTTCCATTCGGAGCCGTTTAGAATTACTTCAGCATGAGCAGTTACGATAGGGTCAAGCGTTTCCAGCTTGAAACTGGTAACAGTACCAGGGAAAGGAGTTTCAGCAACCCATTCCAGGGACTTGAACAAAAGGCTTTTAAATGCGTGGTGTTTGGCTTGTTCCTGACTGATCAGCAGTACGGAATCATCCAGCATTTTGATAAGCATTTTTGCAGCCGGAGTAGGCCCGGCCAGTATTGTAAGGTCACCGTAGTAACAAACGCCGGTTTGCTCAGTAAAGGGAAGTCCTACAAAGTCATGTGTAAAAAAATCCGGTTCTACTGATTTTACCGTCCGGTTGTACCTATTGCGGATGACGGTTTCTAAAGTTTCTTGTATGCAGCACATAAATTATAATTAGTGTTTTCGTTGACAGATAGGACAGAGTTTAGAGGCGTTCTTTCTGTTTTTCAATTGGCGTTCGAAAGTCCGGGTTTTGCCCTTCCATACGCGCACAATTTCAAAATCAATTCCATTCATCTTAAGCACTTCCAGGAGGCGGGAACCTTTGCCTTTTGCATGTTCGGCAAATCGTGCCGCCAGATCGTCAGCATACCCGATATAGTGCAGGGCATGTTTATAGGGTTGCTTAAAGTGAATCAGGTAAACGCCCTGAACCTTTCGCGGATTGGTAGCCGTTGAAGGTTTCCAAAGAAGTATTTTCTTTGCCTTCCTGGGCTTGCGCTTTCTGGTTTTGTAGGGGACTTCCAACAATGTTCCAGGTTCCAGATAACGGGCTTTGTTTGTCAGCTTATCGTGCACTGATACAATGCCCTCATGCAAAACACCGGTAAAAACGGAAGGACGGCCCCCGACGTAAACCACCGCGCCCCGCTTCACCTGGGAGGCGGGACGCTTGGTAGTTTTGACTTTCAGGACCATAAGCCGGTAGGTTTATAGATTGCCTTTAGTTTATCCAGGCTGTCACCGTCAAACCATCCGCTGAACTCTTCCTGGAACCATTGGAACAGGTCGCCCGTTACAAATTCCACTCCAAAAACGTAGTTTCTCCTGATTCCGAAATCCTTGTAAACCTGTATCAGTTCGTTCGTCTGTAAAGGTTGAAGTAATTTAAAAATCGTTGTTTCATCCGTTCCGGAATGGTTCATAGCTTGCTCCAATTGGTTAGCTATGGAAATATATGCTTGTGGCTGTTTGGGCAATGTTCCAGGAGTAGGGACTTTCTCAATTTCCTTTTTCTGTTGTTCGGGATCTGCATTGTCAGTAGGTGGTTTGATAATACCTAACCACTTTCCGGTAGCTTTCAACAGTTTGAAGAAAAAGAAAAGGACGACCAGAATTATTACAATGAGAAGGCCGGGAGACGTACCCCCGGCAGAAAAACGCCTTTTCATGTTGCAGAAGGGTTTTCTATTTTATCTTTCTGTTTGTTGACCCACACGAGGGCGAGAGCAATAACAGCGAAAATCAATTCTTCCTTGTAAAATTCCAGCAACCAGTTAAAACCGGTTTTTCTAGACATCTCCTAATAACGACGACGACGCGGACGGGCCACCCGACGAACCCGACGCTTTACAGAGGTTAGGGCTTTTTTGAGGGAGGCCACTTGTTTTTTTAAACTAGTGCCTTTTTTCTTCCGACGACGACGGGGAGCAGAGCCGCCGCCGAATAAGTTTGCAAGAGCATCCATTTTTATAAAAGTGTTTTAGTTTATACAAAATTTAATTTTGTCCTGGCAGCTCAATTTTTCCAATTTTCACACGCCAGGACGGAACATAATTTGGTTAAAATGTTTCTTCATCGTCCGGCAAAGCTTTATTGCCTTCCATGAAGTCACGAACCCAACGAACGGAAAACATAAACAGGATAGCAAGAGCGACTTTTGTATACCATGCTTCACCGTATTGACGCAGGTAGGGTATAATGAAAAACTCTTTTTTACCTTCTTCGGGTTGTGCCGCGATTGTGGTATTATACCAGTTTGTACCATCCAGTTCCAATTGTTTCAGTTTGCTGTCAGCAATTGGTGCAAAGTGTTCCAGGAGACGAAATATAAGCTCGATGAAATTCATTATTAACGTTTTTTAGAAGTGAACATTAGAAGGGCGACAACGACAAGACCGCCAATAACCAGCTTTTTAGTGCTGTCGTCTATGCCTACCTGATTGTTGGTATTGACATTGACACTAGGGAGTTTTACACCCCCTAGAAAGTCGTTTACTTTGTTTTGTGCCGTACCTAGTACGCCACCAGTGCCGGAACCGCCAGTTCCGGAGCCAAAAATATTTGGTAAGGTCATTGAACTGTTTTATTTACGAGTTGCTAGATAGATACCGGCAGCGGCCAGGAGCCACAGCCACCAGGAGGAATCACCAGAGCCGGGAAGGTTTGACTTCCCGTTAACTATCTGACCATTCACGCCACCGTTCCCGGATGGGATTGTAGCGGTTTGAAGGGAACCCACGCCCCCGGTTGCTATCGAAGTAGCAGCACCGGCGACTGACCCGACGACGTTGGAAATTCCGTTCCAAACGTCAGCAGTTGGGTTATTCCCTGTCAAATAAGCGACTTGCTTTGTTTCCTGTTTGGCTTCTACCTTATTGTTCTTATACTCGTATTTCAGCTCAACTTTCTTATCCTTCCTATTCTGGCATTGTTTGTTACAAAACGGCCACATTGTGAAAGGGATTTAGAAGTTGGAAAGGGCAGAAAGACTAACGGAATTAACCGTTAATCTTTGCTACCATGTTTTGCTGATGTTTGGCCGCTTTTCCTTGTGCCTTGATAACCGTTGAAGGTTCGGCCAGGAAAGTACGGTACACGAGGTAGTTTTTACCTACTGTCACCTGTGAGGCGTTCAGCTGCAAATCAACTTTCACTTTGTCCAATTCAGTTCCGAAAGGATGATCATACAGCACAAAGGAACGCTTACGGGCATTCGCCAGGGCCGCAGAATCGAAAGTCATTACACGCTTGCTCAACAAGTCTTGCAGGTCATCATTGATTGACAACCGATCGGAGGCAAGTTGGTAATTTACAATCTGCATAGCAGTCAAATCCAGGGCGGCAGTTTGGGTATTGATGAACGTAATTTTGGTTACGTTATCTCCCAAATCTTCCTGAACCGTAGATTTTCCACCGTCGATTGCAAGAACCTTGATAACCGGAGTAAAGTATTCCAGGCCAACCGCTTCGACCGCATCCACAGTAACAAAGGCAACGCCCAGGTCAGTAGAGTTCGAGGAAGAAAACGCAGCCCGTTGAACGTTTACGTCCAAAACTAATTCGTCGTCACCAGACAAATTAATAGGGGAACCCAAAGAGATAGCAACCGGTACAAGTTTCAACTTGTTATTCGCAGCCCCGTCCAGGTCTATGAATGTATCCTGGTTGTTACTGTTTTGGGTGTAATCATACTGGCCGGTACTGAAAAGGCTTTCAATGGCCAATACAAGGAGTGATTCAGTGAAAAGTACGATTGCCTTACCAGCACGGTAAAGGGTAGCTTTTACAAATACTTGGTCCAGGTTCACGATAGATTCACCGGTACCTGATGCCAATTTCGATTGGAAATTGAAGGTGAAGCCACTCAGGGAGCGGTTTCTGACCTTATAGGGGCGGTTTTCGCCCCGTTGGATAATTTGACCCATTTTCTTTTAAGTGTTTTAGTTTATACTGAAAATTTACTTGTGTGCTGCAATCGGGAGATTAGGCAGCGGGGGTTTTGCCCATCATCTTGTCGATGCTAGGCTTTACTTTGTCGGCCAGGAATACGCCAGCGATAAACAGAGCGCCAGCGATCAGCCAACCTTTCATTCCGCGTTTTTTCATTTTGGTAAAGTTAAATTGTGAGAAATCGCAGCATTCCGGACTGCTGCATAAGAGAGCGGGCAAGTAGCAAACGATTCTCACTTTTCCAAAAATCCGACACGAAAAAATTTACTAGGGTTTGAAAACACTTCCAGGTGATAGGCTTTCAGGTTGAATTGTGACGGAATGCCGTTTGGAAGGATTGACCGAATATCAAAGCCAATCCGTTTGAATTGGTTCAGTGTGTAGTAGTAGGTTGATTTGGGCAGAAAGCCGTTGGTTCTCAAATCGTCGAATGTCATGTTATTAATTTCCAACAGGTTCAGAATCATTTCTATTTTTCCAAGCCTTACGGCCTGGGTAGCCTGGGCAGGCTTGACACCGTTTTCCAGTTGCTTTTCCCTTTTCTCGTTTATTTCCTTGAAACGGGTAAGTATATCTTGCCGGTCAATTTTGGCCGACGCTTTGAAGGTGTAACAATGTTCCAAAAACTTGTCGGATAGGATTTTCATTGTTTTGGCGTTCAGTGGATAGGCCAATATCCTGTCAACGTCTTTTGCAATTCCTTCCAGTTCCGACAGATCAGTATAATTCAGCCGTTCCTTTTCCTTGTCGGGGACGGAAAACATAACCTTTTTCGTATTGCCGGTCAGATGCTTGTACAAGTTTATCTTTTGCTTTTCCACCGTGGAAAATTGGTGTGTCTGTCCTTTGGATTCGTAGTATTTCTGTCGGGAGGTCAGGGTTTTGCATTCGGCCCAGGTGTCACAGTTCGCCCGTAATCCGTGCTGATCAATCAGGTATGACATGTAGGAGCCGCGAAAGGTCATTTCATACCGAAGTATCTTGTCTGCAAATCCTTCCAGGTATTGTATGTCAAATGTACCCGGATGTTCCTTGTTTATGTCCGAATGTTTGCGTTTATCGTGCCGCCGGTATTCGGTGCCTTTATGGTATATCTTAAAACTATGGTCCTCACTGACAAAGTTCAGGGACGTTCGGTAGCTGGTAACGTTGGAACCGTCACGAGAGTATTTCTTTCTGATTCGCTTTATTTCCTTGAGATAGTCTAAGGCCATCCATTTTTCAGGGAAAACCTGATTCCAGCACAAATCTATCCGGGCCAGTTCGGTGAATTTCTGGTATATGGTCACACCAGGAAAGACCGCATCGAAAAAGAACTTTGCAAACTTCATGAAGTCATCATAGAGCCGGGAGAAACTTGCATCCAGGTCGGAAGCGGATTCGAGGTTATAGTTTTTGCTGGTACAGTGCCGAGTAAACAAAACTATGTTTGTGCCATAGAGATATTTCGGCAAACTGAACTCGAATTGAATAAAGTCTTTCTCGTAATCAACGTAGTATTTCACCACGTAATGGTATGAGGAATTGAGTTCCCCAGATTTCATTATCTCTTTGATTTTTCCGGTATCATGGAACAGAAGGAATGTATTATATATCCTTCTTTGGGAATGGGTGAACTCTTCCTTTTCCGGTTCGGCCAGGCGTGATTTAGTGAAACCTTTTTGGCGTTTCCCTTCCAGAATCTTGCATGCGCGATCATGTAACCTAGTATCATGGATTCGCAGTGTAACAGTATCTATCATGGAGGCAATGTACTAGTTTTAGTCCTAAAGTTGGACTAGTTACCGCATGTTATTATACAAGCGGTAACTAGCAGCCTGGGAAGAAAAAGATACATGGGGGATCTAAGGTTATCCCACAAAAAGAAGTTCGGGGAGAGCCGCGCCAGGAGGAAGGGACGCGGCATAAAAAAAACCCGGAGCAAGGCAGCACGGGTTTTTCGAATATAAACTAAAACACTTTAGAAAAGGGACTTTCCTAAAATGGTACAATACAAATGTAGTGCATTTGCATTTATATAACGTATGTGTCAGGTAATGGTTTCGACAAACGTAAGTTTTCAGCGGTGAAAACATTGAAAATAAACGACAACCGGAAACGGCTGTTTTACCAAATTTCATTTTAGTATGTGAAAGTGAAATTCCCTGATTGCACTTTCACTTTTTTTAAAATGGGTGTTTTGGGAGCGCGAGCCTATAAGTTAAGATATAAGAAGAAAGCCTCATAACTAATTGATTTTCAGTATAGGTTAATTTCTAATTTGTGAGTATTTGTTTCACATAGTGTGATTGGAGTTGTGTTTTATGTGTGTTTTTTTGAAATTTTGAGTTGATGTGTATTTTTTTGGGTAGGGTTTCTTTTGTGTTTTGTGATTTTGTAGTGAGTTGCGTTTTTGATAGTCAATTTTGAAATTTTTACTTTCAGTGGATTGAAAAATGGAGTTTAAATTTTATAGTGCAAAAATGAAATAGTTAGTTTTGCATTTGTTGTATATGTTTATAAATTTGTGGCTAGTATTTAATACTATCGAATTGTAAACTAAAACATTTAAAAAGATGACTATCAGAGACGCAGAGAAACACAAGGAGAATCCTTTTAATGATCACTTGGTACAAACAATAAGTGTAAAAACCAAAAAAAGGAAGGTAGACGGAAACAGTGTAACAAATGTTAACAAGCTGATAACCAGCAAATCAGGAGAAGTAGAAGGAGAAACGCAGTTTGTGTATATAGAACAGTACGACGAAGCGGAATTTTGCAAGGTGTTCAAATCGGAAATCCGGAAGTTTGCAGAACTGAACAAAACCGGAAACGTACTGTTTAGTTACATAGTCGAAAACCTGAAACCTAATTCTGATGAAATAATGCTTCACCCTCAGTATTTGGCCGATCAGATAAACGACACTACACTTTGGAGGGGAATTAAGGAGTTACTAGAAAAACAATTCATCGCCCGTTCTTTCGTTCCGTATATCTATTTCATCAATCCGAATATTTTTTTCAATGGCGACCGGGTAAGTTTTGTGAGGAAAATTGTAAAAAACAAAAAGGAAAAATCGGGTCAGAAATTTGTAGCCAAAAACCAACAGAACATTTTTGGAAGTACCATAACTACTTTCGAAGATGAAACAGATAATGACTGAATGCCAGCTGGCCGTTAAGTGGGCCAAGGTGCAACCGAATGGTAAAAGCACATGGAGCTGGTACAGGGTTTCCAAGTGGCGGCAATGGGATATGATTGTTGGCCACTTCCTGAAAATGCCTGATTTCCGTTTTGCAATCCTGTACACGTACAACCGGGAAACCGAGACGAGAGGCGAGCAGATCGGCTACATATCCAGGACTAGCAATTGGCTAAAGGAACACCAGCCAGGAAAGACCAGGAAGCGCAAGAGACGCAGGAACCCAAACTAGTAAGATACCTTAGTGTAGCCGGTCACACTAAGGTATTTTTTTTGCCCTGGGAAAAAAAGAGAAAGCCCCGTTTTCAGCGGGGCTTTTTTGTGCTCAATCGACCACGTGGCGAGAACACGACAGATACTTGGAGGTATCTAAGGTTTTTTGGTTTTCTGTCCGTCAAGAAATCGGAAAACCGAACTACGAAGGCAAATATACATGATTGCCGGAACAATCAAATTAGGCATCTGCAAAAGTTTTTAGAATGTTAAGGCCCAAGACACAAAAACCAGGTTTTATTGCTTCACTATCCAGGCTAGTAATTTTAGTGAGCACATGTGCATATAATACACGGCCCGAATAAGTAAGACCGTCAAACTCTGATATTTTGATTTTGTCGCCAACATTAAAAATATGTTCGCTATCAGTTGGAATAAAATCTGAAAGACCAATCCATAAGCCAGAAAAGAGAGAAGGAGCGCAAGGAACAATAAAACTTGTTTTTGTTGGCAAGTCTCCAATAAAGGAAAGTTGACCATCCGTGAAAATGATTGACATGTTGGTTGGAATAGAAAATTGTGGGATAACCGCGGGAGGAGAGTTGGCAGCTTTTTCCGAGTCTGCAAGTGAAAGGCAAGGAAACTTTATGTTTCCCCGCCTTCATACCTTTTAGTTGGTTAGTTCCAGGTGAAGTCTACCAGATCGGTATTTTCCTGGTTCAAGTTGTAGACGATAGAGGTAAGCCCCCTTTTTAGTTTTAGCATACTCGCCTGTATTTGGGCTACCGGCAGAGTACCGAACGAGGCAAAGAATTTACCGCATACCGAGACATTGTAAGCCCCGCCTGATTCTGTGATTTCCACAGAATTGGTGAATGTACCTTTCATTTTTTCAAGTGTTTTAGTTTATGCCTCAAAATTATATGAAGGTTTGACACCGGCAAAATGTAACCGCAGTACGAGTAATATAGATGCGTAAGGTTGGCCGTTTTTACTTTGGCCGTTTCAAACTTAGGTATTTACCCGACAAATTGAGAGTACTTTTTTTACACTTATTTTTTCACTTTGTGTTTACTTTTTGAAAGTTTTTGGTATTAAGAGATATACCAGCCAGGGAAAAACCCGGTTTGTAAATCCTTACCGTATGTATGAGAGGCACTTACGCAACGCTGTAAAGCAGTTTTGCATCGTTGCTAAATGTGGAAAATCATGCACATGTAAGAAGTTTACAAATTTTTAAAGAAAATCTCTTAAAAACTAAAACACTTATGGAAATGTCAAATTACGCAGTAATCCGGACGACACCGGAAACCGGCAGCAAAGCCGTAAAAAGTTTCGAGAAAAAACAGCAAGCGCAGGACTTCATTGCAAAATTGTACGCTGACATTGGCGAAGCCTTCCAGGAGGATAAGGAAATGGAGGTGAAGGCAAAAGCGGGGATACTTGAGTTTTCGGTGAAGTTGTTCGGAAAGGTGATAGTGAGTTACAAATTGGTAAAGATACCAAACTGAAAAAAGGGAGTAAAAAAAGAGCCTGGGCAAAACCCAGGCTTTTTTCATTATTACAACATATGAAAACTTGACAGAATTATGTTCCGTCCAGGTGTGCAAGATCTGGCATTTTTGAGCAGCCAGGACGGAACATAATTTGGTTACATGATTTCCGCACCGTGTTCTAATTCCGTGTCAGTGAGTTCACGACCGGTTTCAACTTTGGCGATATACCGCGCAAGCTCTTTTAAGGTGGGTACAGTCGCTTTTAATT
>JAESGM010000982.1_pt1 | contig 11753 bp, 6 predicted proteins | sample 9269721 | NCBI WGS metagenome assembly JAESGM01 (sample SAMN15720920, study PRJNA650825) | algae metagenome | isolation source: Komarekiella atlantica HA4396-MV6 and co-occurring heterotrophs from... | place: USA: Theobald House, Kauai, HI | collected 2009-07-29 | reverse complement strand
ATCGCCGCCTGCGGCGGATTCTCCGCCATCTGCGGCTCGTCGGTCGCCACTGCGGCGACTTTCTCGCGTGTCGCCTATCCGGAGATGCGCCGCTACAAGTATCCGCAATCCTTCTCCACCGGCGTCATCGCAGCCGGCGGCACGCTCGGCATCATGATTCCGCCGTCCACGGTGCTCGCTGTGTACGGCCTCATCACCGAACAGGACATCGGCAAGCTCTTTGTCGCCGGCGTGATCCCCGGCATCCTCGCCGTGCTGATGTACATGGCGACGGTCACGATTATCGGTTTTGTTCGCCCGGGCTTCCTGCCATCCGGCCCGCGCACGCCCTGGAGCGAGCGCCTCGCCAGCCTGCGGGACATCTGGGCAACCGTGCTGCTGTTCGGCTTCGTGATCGGTGGCATCTATGGCGGCATGTTCACTGCAACCGAGGCCGCGGGCATGGGCGCGGGCGGTGCCTTCCTCATCGGCCTGGTGCGCGGGCGCTTGTCCAAGGCCGACATCCTGCGATCTCTCCTCGAATCCACCCGGACGACCGCTGCCGTGTTCACCATCCTGATCGGCGCGCTCCTGTTCGGCTATTTCCTGACCATCACGCAGACGCCGCAGAAGGTGACCGCCTTCCTGACCGGGCTCGGCATCGGCAGCTACGGCGTCCTGACGCTGATCCTGCTGATGTACATCGTGCTCGGCTGCCTGATGGACGCCATGGCGATGATCATCCTGACGGTGCCGATCATCTTCCCGGTCATCAAGGAGCTTGGCTTCGACCCGATCTGGTTCGGCATCATCATCGTCATGACGGTGGAGCTGGGCCTGATCCATCCGCCGGTCGGCATGAACATCTTCGTCATCAAAAGCGTGATCGAGGACGTGAAGATCTCGACGATTTTTTCGGGCGTTCTGCCCTTCATCGCCACCGACATTCTGCGGCTCATCCTGCTGGTGCTCTTCCCGATTCTCGCGCTGTGGCTGCCCTCGCATATGTAGGCCGGCGCGGGTGGCCCGGCCCTCGGGCCCTTGCAATTCCGGCCGCAAAAGACACCTTTTATAATGATCCCAATCTGCTAAAATAGTTTGATATCCAACTATCTGCCGGAGAGGCCGAGGGATCAGGCGATGGAACGCTCGTTCAAGAAGGAAGTGCAGGCGCTGCGGCTTGGCGACGGAGACACCTTCCACGGCGAAGGCATTCTCGCGGTCACCAAGGCGCTGCTGCAATCCGGCGTCTCCTATGTCGGCGGCTACCAGGGCGCGCCGGTTTCGCACCTGCTCGACGTGATGGTGGATGCCGAGGACTATCTCGGCGAGCTCGGCGTGCATGTGGAGACCTGCACCAACGAGGCCTCCGCCGCGGCCATGCTCGGCGCCTCGATCAATTATCCCGTGCGCGGCGCGGTGACCTGGAAGGCCATTGTCGGCACCAACGTCGCCTCCGACGCATTGTCCAACCTGTCCTCGCCCGGCGTCATGGGCGGCGCCATGATCATCGTCGGCGAGGATTACGGCGAAGGCGCCGCCGTCATCCAGGAGCGCTCGCACGCCTTCGCGATGAAATCCACGATCTGGCTGCTCGACCCGCGGCCGGATTTGCCGACCATCGTGCGCATTGTGGAAAAAGGCTTTGAGTTGTCGGAAGCGAGCCACGCACCGGTCATGCTCGAACTGCGCATCCGCGCCTGCCATGTCACCGGCTCCTTCGAGGCCAGAACCAACCGCAAGCCCGGCGTCTCGACGCTGCACCGCGCGCAGCCCGCGCCGCACGACTTTTCGCGCCTGTCGCATCCGCCGGTGACCTTCATGCAGGAGCGCCGCAAGGTCGAGGAGCGGATGCCGGCCGCGCGCGACTTCATCAGGCGAGAGAAGCTGAACGAACTCTTCGAGGGCGACCTGAACGACATCGGCATCATCGTGCAGGGCGGCCTCTATAACAGCACGCTGCGCGCGCTGCATCGCCTCGGCCTCGCCGACATGTTCGGCGAATGCCGCGTGCCCATGCTCTGCCTGAACGTGACCTATCCGCTGGTGCCGGACGAGATCAGCGCCTTCTGCGCGGGCAAGCGCGCGGTGCTGGTCGTCGAGGAAGGCTTCCCGGAATATCTCGAGCAGATGATCTCGACCGAGCTGCGCCGCGCCGATTTGCAGACGCGGCTCTTCGGCAAGAACGTGCTGCCGCAGGCCGGCGAGTATACGTCGGAAGTTTTGATGAAGGGCCTCGCCGCGTTCCTGTCGGACATAAAGCCGGCCGGTCTCGATCTCGACGATGTCTCCGCGCGTTATGCCAAGGCGGTTGCGCACCTTCCGGCGGCGGCGGCCGCCTTGCGCGACCTGCCGCCGCGGCCGCCGACCTTCTGCACCGGCTGCCCGGAGCGCCCCGTGTTCTCGGCGCTGAAGCTGACGCAGGCCGACATCGGCAAGGCGCATATCAGCGCCGATATCGGCTGCCATTGCTTCGGCCTGTTCGCGCCGTTCAGCATGGGCAATTCCGTGCTGGGTTACGGCATGTCGCTGGCGAGCGCGGCGGCTGTCGGACCCAACATCCAGAAACGGCCGATCGCCATCATGGGCGACGGCGGCTTCTGGCATAACGGCCTGATCACCGGCGTGACCTCGAACCTGTTCAACAAGGGCGACGGCGTGCTGATCGTCATGCAGAACGGCTATACGTCGGCAACCGGCCTGCAATTCATGCCGTCGAGCAAGGCCAGCCGCGACGGCGCCGCCCCCGGCATGGACATCGAAAAGACGCTGCGCTCCATCGGCGTGAAATGGTTGCGCAAGGTGCGCTCCTACAGCGTCGAGAAGATGGTCGCGACCGTGAAGGAAGCGCTGCAAAGCGCGGAGCACGGGCTCAAGGTCATCATCGCCGACGGCGAATGCCAGCTTGCGCGCCAGCGCCGCGTGCGCGCCGAAGACGCCAAGAAGCTCGTCGCCGGCGAGCGCGTCGTGCGCACCAAATACGGCGTGGACGACGAGATCTGCACTGGCGATCATTCCTGCATCCGCCTGTCGGGATGCCCGTCGCTGACGGTGAAGCCCAATCCCGACCCGCTGCGCAGCGATCCGGTAGCCTCGGTGATCGAATCCTGCGTCGGCTGCGGACTGTGCGGCGAGGTCGCGCATGCCGCGGTGTTGTGCCCGTCCTTCTACCGCGCCGAGTTGATCCGCAACGCGACCGCCTGGGACCGCTGGCTGCATCGCACACGCTCGCGCGTGATTGGCTGGTTCTCTCCGCGCAAGGAGATCGCGGCATGAGCGAGATGCAGCGCCCTGTTACCGTACTGATCGCCGCGCTCGGCGGCGAAGGCGGCGGCGTCCTCACCAACTGGATCATCGCTGCTGCCGCCGATCTCGGCCTGCCGGCGCAATCGACCTCGATCCCTGGTGTCGCGCAGCGCACAGGCGGCACGACCTATTACATCGAGATCTATCCGAAACCCTGGCGCGACCTGAACGGCAAGCGCCCGGTGCTCGCCTTGCAGCCCGGCCCCGGCGATGTCGATGTCGTCGCCTCCAGCGAATTCATGGAGGCCGGCCGCGCGATTGCCGCCGGTTTCGTCACGCCCGACCGCACGCTGCTGATTTCCTCCACCAGCCGCTTCTACGTCATCAACGAGAAGATGGCGATGGGCGACGGCCGCTTCGACCAGTCGCGCCTGCTCGAGGCCGCCGAGGCCAATTCGCAAAGCCGCATCCTGTTCGACATGGAGGCAGTGGCGCAGCAAAGCGGTGCGATGATCAACGCGGTGCTGCTCGGCGCCATTGCCGGCTGCGGCAAGCTGCCGATTCCGGCCTCGGCCTTCGAGCGCGCGATCCGCGGCGAAGGCAAGGCGGCGGAGGCCAATCTGCGCGGATTCCAGGCCGGCCTCACTGCCGCGCGCAGCGAAGCGACCGCGCACAAGCAGCCGGCCGCGCGCAAGCGCCCGCAGCCCCCGCGCGACGATCTCGCCTCGCTGGAAGGCGAAATCCGCGCGCAGATGCCGCAGCCCGCGCAGGATGTGCTGATCGAAGGCGTGCGCCGCCTCACGCGCTATCAGAATGTGAATTACGCACGGCTTTATCTCAAGCGCCTTGCGCCGGTGCTCTCCGCCGACCAGCGCGCCGCGAGCGAAGGCAAGCTGCTGCGCGAAGTCGCAAAGCATCTCGCCGTGCGCATGTCGTTCGAGGATCTCATCCGCGTCGCCGAGGCCAAGATCGATCCAGCGCGCATCGAGCGCATCGCAGCGGAACTGAAGGCCAAGCCGGACGAGCCGTTCCACGTCATCGAGTTTCTCAAGCCCGGCATCGAGGAGATGTGCCAGATCCTGCCGCCGCGGTTTGCGCATTTCATCCTGCGCGTGTCGGCGCAACGCGGCTGGCTCGACCGCGTGCATGTCGGTATGGAAGTGAAGAGCACGTCGATCAGTGGCTATCTGCGCTTCTGGCTGCTGGCGAAGATGAAGCCCTGGCGACCGCGCAGCTTCCGTTATCACGAGGAACAGGTGGCCATCGAGTCATGGCTCTCGCTCATTCTCGACGCAGCGCCGAAATCGCCGGCGCTCGCCATCGAAATTGCGGAATGCGCGCGGCTGATCAAGGGCTATGGGTCCACGCACAAGCGTGGAACCAGCAATTTTCAGATGATCGAAACCCGGATCGTTAGGTCTGCTATCGATGGGCGGCTGCCCGTCGACCGCGCCATCGACGCCATCGCCAACGCACGAACCGCCGCCCTGCTCGACCCGGAAGGGGACGGGCTTGCACGCTGCCTGGACGAAATCGACCGGCAGATGGCTTTCCGCGTGGCTGCGGAATAAGAGCGCACCCTCCCTCCGTTGTAACGGCCAAGGCCGTCCGGTATGACTCCCGGGCGGCCCAAAATCGTATCGACAACAGTCTGGGAGGACGCCGTGAACAAGCTTCTCGTTGCAGCGACTTTTGCTCTTTCTTTCGCGCTTGCCGGCACGGCATCCGCGCAGCCGATCGGTCTCGGCACCAGCCCGCAAGGCACGCTGACCTATGCCGTCGGCGCCGCCGTCGCCAAGGTGATCGGCGAGAAAGGCAACATCCAGTCGCGCGTGCAGCCCTCGGCCGGCACGGGCGCAATGATCCCGCTGGTCAATTCCAACGAAGTCGATATGGGCTTCGCCAATACGCTGGAACTCTATGACGCCTTCCACGGCGTCGGCACCTTCGACAAGCGGCCAAACCCGAAGCTGCGGACCGTCGGCGTGATTTTCCCGATCCGCGTCGGCCTGTTCGTGCGCAACGACTCGCCGATCAAGACGGTGGCCGATCTGAAGGGCAAGACCACGGCCTATGGCTTCACCAGCCAGGAAATCATCAAGAAAACCGTGGATGCCATGCTGGCGACCGCCGGGCTGTCGGTCAACGACCTGAAGACGGTGCTGGTGCCCAACCTCATCCGCGGCGTCGATGAATTCATCGGCGGCCGCGTCGACGTCACCACCTTCGCACTCGGCCAGGCCAAGGTCGCCGAAGCCGACGCCGCGGTCAGCGGCATCCGCTTTCTCCCGATTCCGGATGGCGACAAGCAACTCGCCGCCCTGAAGAAGGAGTTTCCGACCGCCTATATCTCCACGGCCAACCCCGCGCCGAACATCGCCGGCGTGAAGGAGCCGATCAAGACCATGTTCTACGACTACACGATCTTCGCCTCCGCCGACATGCCGGCGGAGAAGGTCAAGACCATCCTGAAGATCCTCGCCGAGAACAAGGATGAACTGGGCAAGGCGCATCCGCTGTTCCGCGGCATGGAGGTCGGCCGGCTCTACAACGACATCAAGGTGCCCTACCACGACGGCGCCATCGCCTATTTCAAGGAAGCCGGCATCAAGGAAACGAAGTGAGCTCTTGAGGTGGGTAGCGCCAGTGCGCTGCCCACCTAGATCTCAATGCTGGTGCGGGGCACCGTTCCGGCCATGGCAGTTTCGACGTCACATGGCTGTCTGCGCTCCCGTCACATGAGCGCTCTTGCCCGTTGCAGCAAGAAGGGCAGCAAGATAACCGGCAGCACCCCGGACGTTTGTAAGGACGAGCGATGAAGCCAGCCGCGCACAAGAAAGCCGAAGCGCTCAAGACCAGCATCGCTGCCGAGCATTTCCTCGATGCGCTGTCGCGGCATGGTGTCGATTATTGCTTCACCAATCCCGGAACCGACTTTCCGCCGATCGTCGAAGCGTTCCTGCGTGCCAGGCGCACCAACCACAAGGTGCCCGATCCGATCCTCGTGCCGCACGAGAACCTGGCGGTGGCAATGGCGCATGGTGTCTATCTGATGACCGGCCGCCCGCAGGCGGTGATGGTGCATGTCAATGTCGGCACCGCCAACACGGTCAACAACATCGCCAATCTGGCGCGCGACCGCGCCCCGGTGATCGTCGTCGCAGGACGTACGCCTTTCACCGAGAAAGGGCAGTTCGGCTCGCGCACCCGCCCCATTCACTGGGCGCAAGAAATGTTCGACCAGGCGGGCATGGTGCGCGAACTGGTCAAGTGGGACTACGAACTGCGCATGCCCGAGCAGATCGGCGACGTGGTGGCGCGCGCCTATGAAATGGCGATGACCAGCCCGCGCGGACCTGTCTATCTCGTGCTGCCGCGCGAGCCGCTCTCGGCCGCCTTGCCGGACTATGAACCGGAAAAGCCGCGCGCATTGCCCGCCCCGCCCTATCCTGATCCGCATTCCATCACAAAGCTCGCCGAGTGGCTGGCCGCGGCCGAGCGGCCGGTCGTTCTCAACGCGGCCGCCGGAGACCCGAAAGCCGTAGAAATCCTCGGCCGCATTGCCAGCGACTATGCGATTCCGGTGGTGGCGCATTTCCCGCGCGTGATGGCATTGCCGGCGAGCCATCCTATGCATTTCGGCTACGACTCGGCAGCGATGCTGACTGAGGCGGACCTTGCCGTGGTGATCGAATGCGACGTGCCTTATCACCCGCATTTGACAGAACCGGCGGAGAATTGCCGCTTTGTGCATATCGGCGAAGACACGGTCTATCAGCGCTATCCCATGCGCAGTTTCCCGACCGATCTCGCCGTCACCGCGAACGCGACGCGGGCGCTTGAGGCGCTTGAGGCCGAACTCGCAAAGCACAAGCCGGCGATGCAGACGCGCATCGACGCGCGCCGCGGACCGCTGACCGAACGTGCACGATCACGGCGAGAGATTGTCCGCAAGCTCGCGCCGGCGGAGCACATCACGCCGGAATTCCTCAGCCGCACCATCGGCGAGGTGCTGGGCGAGGATGCCGTCATCTTCAACGAATACCCGCTGCGGCTGGAGCATTGCCCGCGCGAGAAGCCCGGCACCTTCTTCGCGGCGAGCCCGGCCGGCGGCCTTGGCTGGGGCCTTGGCGCCGCGCTCGGGGCAAAACTCGCCGCGCCCGACAAGCTGATCGTCGCCACGCTCGGCGACGGCGTCTATCTGTTCACCAATCCGACCGTGTCGCACTGGGTCGCCGAGAAATACAGGCTGCCGGTGCTGACCATCATTTTCAACAACCAGCGCTACGGCGCCGTGCGCAACGCAACGCTCTCGATGTTCAAGGAGGGCGTTGCGGGCGAGGACGATGGCCGCTTCCTCGCCGATCTCGATCCGAGCGCGCCCTATGACGAATTCGTGCGCGCGCAGGGCGGATTCGGCGAGCGGGTGGAGAAGCCGCAGGATCTTGCGGGCGCCCTGCAACGCGCCCGCGACGCTGTGATGAAAGACAAGAAACAGGCGCTGCTCAACGTCATCTGTCCGTATTGAGCGGCCGGCTCAGAGAGGGGGTCAGGAGTGTCCGACAAGCTGCTCAATGTCTGGATGGTCGCCATGCGCGCGGCGATCGTCTTCATCGTAGTGATCTGGATCGCCAATATTCCGGGCCGCCTGCAGATTCCCCTCTTCACCGAACAGCTGCTGGCGGCCGTGCTCGGCCTGGCGCTCTCGCTTTGCTTCCTGACATTCCCGTTCGGATCGAAAACCACCGGCGAGGAAGCCATCGTCGCCAAGGTCATTGAGGGCGAGCAGAACAAGGTCGGCTGGATCGACATCGTTCTTGCCTTGCTCAGCCTCGGCACCTGCTTCTATGTCGCTGTCCGCTATCCCGAATTGATCATCGAACTCGCCACCCGTCCCGTCAGCGGCGTCATCGTCGCCGGCATCATAGTCGGGCTCGTCTTCGAGGCCAGTCGCCGTGTCACCGGCTGGGCGCTGATGCTGATCGTGCTCGCCCTTTGCGCGCATGCATTGCTCGGCTGGATGCTGCCGGAGCAATTCGCCAGCCGGCCGATCTCGATCAGCCGTCTCCTCGTCTATCTCGGCATCGACACCAACGCGCTCCTGGGCAGCACGCTGCAGATCGCCGTCGTCGTGGTCATTCCCTTCATCATCATGGGGCAGGTGCTGTCGCGCTGCGGCGGTTCGGATTTCTTCGCCGATCTTGCCGCCTCGCTGATGGGCCATTTCCGCGGCGGCGCCGCGAAAATCGCGGTCGTCGGCTCGGCGTTCTTCGGCATGATTTCGGGCAGCGCGGTGGCGAATGTCGCCAGCGTCGGCACCATCACCATTCCGCTGATGAAGCGCGCCGGCTTCCCCGGTCACACCGCCGCCGGCATCGAATCTGTCGGCTCCACGGGCGGCCAGATCGCGCCGCCGGTGATGGGCGCCGCCGCCTTCCTGATGGCGGAATATCTGCAGGTGCCCTATGGCGACGTGATGGTCGCGGCGATCATCCCGGCCTTCCTGTTCTATGCCGCGCTGTTTTTCCAGGTCGATCTTGAATCGGCCAAGCTCGGCATCCTCGGCCAGCCGCGCGAAAGCCTGCCCTCGGTCTGGAAGGTCTTGCGCGAAGGCTGGCACTTCGTGGTGCCCTTCGCCGTGCTCGTCGGCGGGTTGCTGTGGGCCAACATGGAGGCCGAGTATGCGGCGCTTTACGCGACGCTGACCCTGATCGTGCTGGCCATGACGGTGAAGCACAAAGGCCAGCGCATGACGCTGCGCCAGGCGATTTCCGCGGTGGTGAGCGCCGGCGGGGCCGTCATCGACATCATCGTCATCACCGCCATTGCCGGCATCCTGATCGGCGCCATGGCGATCACTGGCGTGTCGTTCTCGCTGACCCAGCAACTGCTCAGCGTGAGCGGCGACAGCCTCGTGGTCTTGCTGATCCTGACCGCGATCGTCTCTTTCGTTCTCGGCCTGCCGCTGCCCACCGTCGGCGTTTATGTCATTCTGGCGACGCTGGCTGCGCCCGCCCTGGTGCAGGCCGGACTGACGCCGATGCAGGCGCATATGTTCGTGCTCTTCAACGGCATTCTCGGCATGGTGACCCCGCCGGTCGCGCTCGCCGCCTTCGCGGCCGCCACCATCGCGCGCTCCGACCAGTGGCGAACCGGCTGGACCGCCATGCGGCTGAGCTGGTGTGCCTATTTCATCCCCTTCATGTTCGCCTATTCCGCGCCGCTGCTGATGGCGGGAAGCTGGACGGCGGTCCTGGTCGCATTCGCCAATGCCTTGCTTGGAATATTCCTGGGCACGCTTGCCGTTGTCGGCTATTTCATGGCATCAATATCGTTAGTGTTCCGAACCATCTATGCCGTGCTGGCTGCGCTGGTCCTGCTGCCGCCGGCGGCATTCGGCGGCTCCGGCACGATGAGGATCGCAGCAACCATCGTCGCGCTGGCGGCCATCGCCTATGAGATCATGCGCGGGCGTTCCGCGCGCCAACCGGCCATTCCGTCCTGATTTGCACAACCGAAGATCGGCAAGAACAATACGGAGAAACTTCAGATGATGCGTATCGATGCCTTCAATCATTTCTTTCCGAAGGCTTACTTCGAAAAGCTGCAATCGAGCGGCCTGCCGGATATCGGCAAGCGCTCAACCAACATCCCGGCGCTGTATGATGTCGACCTGCGCCGCAAGATCATCGGCTCGTTTTCCGACTACAGGCAGATTATTTCGCTCGCAGCGCCTTCGCTCGAATTGCTGTCGAAGGGCGATCCCGCGCTCGCCGTCGAATATGCGAAGATCGGCAACGACGGCATGGCGGAGCTGTGCCAGAAATATCCGGACGAGTTCTGTGGTTTCATCGCGCAGACGCCGTTGACCGCGCAGGATGCCGGCATCGGCGAATCCGAGCGCGCCATCAAGCAGCTTGGCGCCTGCGGCGTGCAGATCTTCACCAACGTCAGTGGCAAGCCGCTCGACCGGCCGGAATTCCGCCCCTTCTTCGCCGGCATGGAAAAGCTTGGCAAGCCGATCTGGGTGCACCCGGCGCGGGCCGCCAATTTCCCGGATTATCTGGACGAGAAGAAATCGCTCTATGAAATCTGGTGGACCTTCGGCTGGGCCTACGAGACGGCGGCGATGATGGCGCGGCTCGTGTTCTCGAAGATCATCGACGACCATCCCGATCTGAAAGTCATCGTGCATCACTTCGGCTCGATCGTGCCGACCCTGGAAGGCCGCGTCGGACCGGGCTGGGACCAGCTCGGCTCGCGCACATCGGACGAGGATTATGGCGCACTGCTGAAGAGCCTGAAGAAGCGGCCGATCGACTATTTCAAGCACAATTTCTATCCCGACACCGCGACCTTCACCTCGGAAGGCGCGATGAAGATCGGCTTCGACTTCTTCGACCTCGACAAGATTATCTTCGCGTCGGACTGCCCGTTCGATCCGGAAAAGGGCACGATGTATATCCGCGAGACCATCCGCATCCTCGATGAATACGGGATGCCGAAGGAGGACCTGGAGAAGGTCTATTACAAGAATCTCGAGCGGATTACCGGGCAGACATTCGTCAAGTAAGACGCCGCAAGATCGCTGAAATCCCTGATGGGGCCTGTGGGTTATCCCGCAGGCCCCTATTCTTTCCATGAAATGGCCGGCGCCTTTTGCTAGCGTCCCGCCCAATGCCCATGGCCAGCCCCAAGAAACCCGCACCGGAGGCGGGTTTTCAAGACAATGATGACGCACCCCCTGCGTCCGAAGCAGCACGCGTGACGGCGCCCGCAGACAGCGGCCGCGTTACGCCCAAAGCGCCCGAGGAACTCGGGCGCGTCACGCCGATGATGGAGCAGTTCATCGAGATCAAGGCGGCGAACCCGGATTCGCTCCTGTTCTACCGCATGGGCGATTTCTACGAATTGTTCTTCGAAGACGCCGAAATCGCCTCCCGCGCCCTCGGTATCGTATTGACCAAGCGGGGCAAACACCTCGGCAACGACATCCCGATGTGCGGCGTTCCCGTTGAGAGATCCGAGGAATATCTCCATCGCCTCATAGCGTTAGGGCACAGGGTCGCGGTCTGCGAGCAGATGGAAGACCCCGCCGAGGCGAAGAAGCGCGGGGCCAAAAGCGTGGTGAAGCGTGGCGTGGTGCGCCTCGTCACGCCCGGCACGCTCACCGAAGACACGCTGCTCGACGCGAAACGCAACAATTTCCTGCTCTCCATCGTCCGTTCCAGGTCCTCCTCGGAGGGAGGACAGCCTCTTCTGGCCCTTTCCTGGATCGATATCTCGACCGGCGAATTCCGCGTGACCGAATGCGCGCAGGATGCGCTGTCCGCCGAGATCGCGCGGCTCGATCCCGGCGAGATCATCGTCTCCGACGCGCTCTACGCGGATACGGATTTCGTGCCGCTCTGGCGCTCGCTCGATCATGTGATGCCGCTGACGCGCGACGTGTTCGACGGCGCGACGGCGGAGCGCCGTCTTGCCGATTTCTTCAGCGTCGCGACCACCGACAGCTTCGGCGCGCTGAC
>JAESGM010000981.1_pt1 | contig 11763 bp, 14 predicted proteins | sample 9269721 | NCBI WGS metagenome assembly JAESGM01 (sample SAMN15720920, study PRJNA650825) | algae metagenome | isolation source: Komarekiella atlantica HA4396-MV6 and co-occurring heterotrophs from... | place: USA: Theobald House, Kauai, HI | collected 2009-07-29 | reverse complement strand
GAGCGCCATGCCGCAGATCGGGCAGGAGCCCGGACCGATCTGGCGGATCTCCGGATGCATGGGGCAGGTGTAGATCGTGCCCTCCGGCACGGACTCGGCTTTGCGCTGCTGCGGCGAGAGATATTTGTCGGGATCGGCGATGAATTTTGTGCGGCAGCCGGCCGAGCAGAAATAATAGGCCTGCCCTTTGTGCGTGTGCCGGTGCGTGGCGGTGTGCGGATCGACGTTCATGCCGCAGACCGGGTCTTTGGCAAGAGCGGGCGCGGCTTTTGGGGCGTGGTCTTGCCCGCAGGAGGGGCCGTGGTGATGGTGCTCGTGCGCCATGTCGTGGTGGCCTTGCGAAATATACCCTAGGGGGGTATATAGGGCCTATGCAGAAAGAAGCCAAGGCCTCTGTGCAAAAACGTCTGAGCAAGATCGAAGGCCAGGTGCGCGGGCTCTCGCGCATGGTCGACGAGGACCGCTATTGCATCGACATCGTCACGCAGATTTCCGCCGTGCGCGCGGCGTTACGCCGCGTGGAGGAGGAGGTGCTGCGCGATCACGTGGCGCATTGCGTGCACGGTGCGATCAAGGCTGGCGACCGCGCTGAACAACGCAAGAAGGTCGAGGAACTGATGCAGGTGCTGGTGCGGGCGGAGCGGTAGAGTATCCCCGTCATCCTGAGGTGCGAGCGAAGCGAGCCTCGAAGGATGGCGGGCAAAGACTCCCGGGCCGTCGCCCTTCGAGGCCCGGCTGCGCCGGGCACCTCAGGGTGACGGATTAAGTCAATCGTTTCCGCGCCAGCTTCGCCCCTTCACCCAGCGCCTTCAGCTTCGCTTCGGCGATGTCGCGCCGCATCGGCGCCATGCCGCAGTTTGTGCAAGCGACAATCCGTTCCTTCGGCACGAATTTCATCGCGGCTTCGATGGTTGAGGCGACATCCTCCGGCGTCTCGACGATGTCGGTTGCGACATCGATCACGCCGACCAGCACATCCTTGCCCTTGAGCAGCGAGAGAAGCTCGAGCGGCACGTGGGAATTGCGGCATTCCAGCGACACCTGATCGATGCGGCTTCGCGCAAGCGCCGGGAAAACGGATTCATATTGCCGCCACTCGCCGCCGAGCGTTTCCTTCCAGTCCGTATTCGCCTTGATGCCATAGCCGTAACAGATGTGCACGGCGGTCTTGCAGGTGAGGCCGTCGATCGCACGGTGCAGCGCCTCGACGCCCCAGCCGTCGACCTGATCGAGAAAGACGTTGAAAGCCGGCTCGTCGAACTGGATCACGTCGACGCCGTCCTTTTCCAGCGCGCGCGCTTCCTGATTGAGCAGGTCGGCAAAGGCGAACGCCATCTTGACGCGGTCGCCGTAGAATTTGTCGGCAATGGTGTCGGCGATGGTCATCGGGCCGGGCAGGGTGAATTTCAGTTTCCGCGTCGTGTGCGCGCGCGCGACGCGCGCTTCCATGTCGTGCACGCGGCCCTTCAGTCGCAATGCGCCGGTGACGACCGGGACCATCGCCTTGTAGCGATCAGCGCGGATTCCCATTTCAACTTTGTGCTGGCGGTCGATGCCTTCGACGCGCTCCAGAAAGCCGTGCACGAAATGCTGCCGTGCCTGCTCGCCGTCAGTGACGATGTCGATGCCGGCATCTTCCTGCGTCTTGATCGCAAGCAAGGTGGCGTCGCGCTTGGCGGCGGCGAGTTCGTCTCCCTGCAGACGCCAGGGCGCCCAGAGCTTTTCGGGCTCGGCGAGCCAGGCGGGTTTCGGCAGGCTTCCGGCAATGGTGGTTTCGAACATGGTGAGACCCCGGCAGGAGATCAGCGCCGCCAATCATACAGCCAGTCGTAGCGCGCGCGCAGATTTTCGCTGCCCATCCGGCCGAGAATTGCGTTGCGCGCAAAGGCGAGTGGGCCGTCGAGCTGGTAGGTTTCTCCGGTGAAGCGCGCCGCGCGTTGCACCCGTGCGGTGCGTCCGCGGCGCAGCATTTCATAGCGGCGGAGGGCGTCCGTTACCTCGTCGGGCGCCTGCGCCAGGCAGTCGGCCAGCACCACGGCATCCTCGATCGCCATCGCCGCGCCTTGCGCGAGGAAAGGCAGCATCGGATGCGCGGCGTCGCCGAGCAATGTTGTACAGCCATGCCCCCAGCGCCGCAGTGGCGGGCGGTCGAACAAAGCCCATTTCAGCCAGGAGTCCGGTGCGTGCAAGATCGATTGTGCGGTGCTGCCCCACGATATTTTGCCGAAACGCTTGAGCAGGTCCTCGCGCGTTGCGGGCGCCGACCAGCCTTCGCCTTGCCAGGCATCGCCGGCGATGGCGACGATATTGATGAGCGCGCCTGCCTTGACGGGATAATGCACGAGATGGGCGCCGCGGCCGAGCCACAGATGAACCGCAGGCGCGCGGAACTCCTCCGGCAATTCCGATGTGGGCACAGTCGCGCGCCAGGCCGTCCGCCCGCTGAAGCGCGGCCTGCCGGTGTCGCCCAGGATGCGGCGTGTCTGCGACCACAAGCCGTCCGCGCCAATCAGCGCAAGCGCACGTTCGTCGCTGACCTGATCGCCGCGGCGAATTTGAACCGTGACACCATTCTGGTGGATGGCCAGATCGTGTACCCGCGTGTCCAGTTTCAGAACGATGTCGTGATGGGCGAGCACAGCGTCGCGCAGGACCGCCTGAAGGTCGGCGCGATGCACGATCCAGTAAGGCGCGCCGTAGCGGAACGCGATCTCGCGGCCGAGCGCCATGCGCGCGATCTCGGCGCCATTGCGGGCACGATGGATGGAGAGATGGTCCGGCGCGACGACATGCGGCGTCAGCGCGTCGCCGAGGCCGAGTTCGATCAGCAGACGGGCGGCGTTGGGAGACAGTTGCAGGCCGGCGCCGGTCTCCGACAATTCCTGCGCTTGCTCGCAGACGACGACGCGAAAGCCCTTGCGCGCGAGCGCCAGCGCCGCGGTCAATCCGCCGATCCCGGCGCCTGCGACGATGATGGTTCGCGATGACGCCACGTTACGCCGGTGTCAGAAGGGTTTCAGGCGGCTTCGGTCTCGGTCAGGGCGCATTCCGCCGGGATCGCGGCATGCGGATCGAGCGAAGGGTTGTAGCGGTAGAGCGTCGAGCAATAACTGCAGATGATCTCGTGCTCGTCGCCCATGTCGCAGAAGATATGCGGATGGTCGAAGGGCGGGCGGGCGCCGACGCACATGAATTCGTGGGCGCCGATTTCGATCACCGGCACGCCCGGATCGTTGTGAAAATGGGGTACGACGTGGTCCGCCATGCGCGTAGAAGCCTCGTTTCTTCCAACATTCGCCCTATATTGCGGGCACCATAGCGGCGAAACTTTGTGAATCAATGCCGCTTTTTCGCTTATTCGGCTGGGGCGCGAGGAAGGCTGTTTTCCGTCATGGACGAGGTTCCCGCAAAGGCCGCGCGGCTGCGGATCGGCCTCCTGACGATTGCGGCCCTGGTCTGCGGCGTCGGCGCGGTCATGGTGATGCCGCGCGCCTATGAGGCGGCGGCGCTGCTGTTGGCGCAGGACGACCCGGCGGAGCTGGCCGAGCGCCAGCTAGATCGCGCGTTCGATGCGACCGTGGCGGCGCGCGAGATCGAGGCGGCGCTGCGGGACGACGACCTGGACCTGGCCGAAAGCTTCATCGAACTGGCGCGAGCCCGGGGCGTCCCGGTCGCCCCAGATCTTCTGGCCAGGGTCACGGCGGCGACCCGCGCGGCCGCCAGCGCCACCGCCAAGGCCGGCAGCTTCGCGCGCGGCCTGGTCACCGGCGAGCCCGACGACCTGGTAAGCCTGGCCGGAACGGTGGCCGGCGACCTCTTTGTGTTCGGGGATATTCGCGACGCGGTCCGCGAGGGCGGGCGCTGGGCGGCCGGGCAGGAGCCCGACCATCTGATTCTCGGCCTGTCCGCTGTCGGCATCGCCGTCACCGCCGGGACCTATGCCTCGCTTGGTGCGGCCGCCCCCGCGCGCGCCGGCCTGACGGCGGTCAAGGCCGCGCGCAAGACCGGAGTGCTCGGCGCGCGCATGGCCGAATCCCTGTCGCGCTCTCTGCGCGGCACGGTCGACCGGACGGCCTTGCAAAAGGCGATGGCGACGGCGTCGCTGACGAAACCGGCTTTGGCGGTGCGCGCGGTGCGTGAAGCGGTCAAGATCGAGAAAGCGGACGACCTGTTCCGGCTGACGCGCGATATCGGCAGGGTGCAGACCAGGGCGGGCACGCGCGCCGCCGTCGACGGCCTGCGGCTCGCCGACAATCCGCGCGAGATGGCGCGCGTTGCCAAGGTCGCGGAAAAGCAGGGCGGCAAGACCCGCGCGGTGATGAAGGTGCTTGGGCGTGGTGCGATCATGCTCACCACCGGCGCGTTCCAGCTCGCCATGTGGGTGTTGTGGGCGGCGATGCTGGTCCTCGGCTTCGTGTCGTCGCTCAAGAGCGCCACCGAGCGCATGACCCTGCGTTATCTCCGGCGCAGGAAGGTGCGCCGCCTGCAACGCGCGCTGGCCATGCATGAAGCCCGCTTGGCAATGGCGGGGAGCGGGGGCTAGAACAATCCCTATTCCGTCATTCCGGGGCGTCCGCGCAGCGGACGAACCCGGAATCCAGATGGATTTTCTGAGCGTGTTTCTGGATTCCGGGTTCGCGCTTTGAGCGCGCCCCGGAATGACGATGGAAAGGTGTATGCCCACATTCAAGACCGGCGACATCGAGATCGCCTATCTCGACGAAGGCGACGGCGAGCCCATCGTCCTCATTCACGGCTTTGCCTCCACCAAGGAGGTGAACTGGGTCACGCCCGGCTGGGTGTCGACGCTGACGCGCGCCGGCCGGCGCGTGATTGTGCTCGACAATCGCGGGCACGGGCAATCGGGCAAGCTCTACGATCCCGCCGACTATCACACCACGAAGATGGCCGAAGATGTGCGCGCGCTGCTTGATCACCTGAAGATCGAGCGCGCGGACGTGATGGGCTATTCGATGGGCGCGCGCATCACGGCCTTTCTCGCGCTGAAATATCCGGAGCGCGTGCGCTCCGCCATTCTCGGCGGACTCGGCATCAAGCTCGTGAACGGCGTCGGCCTGCCGGAGAGCATCGCGGTTGCGCTGGAAGCAACGTCGCTCGCCGATGTCACCGACACGATGGGGCGCATGTTCCGCGCCTTTGCCGACCAGACGAAATCCGACCGCCGCGCGCTCGCCGCCTGCATCCGAGGTTCGCGCCAGGTGTTGTCGGAAGCCGAAGTCGCACAGATCAAGGTGCCGATGCTGATCGCGGTCGGCACTACCGATCCCATTGCGGGCTCGCCGCACGAACTTGCGAAGCTCATTCCCGGCGCGAAGGCGCTCGACATTCCCGGCCGCGATCATATGCTTGCCGTTGGCGACAAGGTGTTCAAGGCGGCGGCGCTGGAGTTTCTTGAGCAACGGCCGTAAGCGATCATGACTCGCCGCCCCGAACCCGCCACCGCGACCTTTACCGGCTCAGCCGGCAACAAGCTGGCCGCCGATGTGTTCGGCGATAATGGCCCCGCAGTGCTGTTGCTGCATGGCGGCGGCCAGACCCGGCATGCCTGGCGCAAGACCGCCGAAGAACTCGCGCGCATGGGATGGACCGCCTATGCGCTCGATCAGCGCGGGCACGGGGATTCCGACTGGATCGCGGACGCGGCCTATTCATTCCCGGATTTTGCGTCGGATGCGAAAGCAGTCGCGCGCGAATTGTTCCGCCGCTCCGGCACGCGGCCGGCGGCGATCGGCGCGTCGCTTGGCGGCATTGCGTCGCTCCTGGCGGAAGGCGAAACTGAACGCAACAGCGGCGACGAATTGTTTTCCTCGCTGGTACTGGTCGACATCACGCCGCGCGTCGATCCGAAAGGCGTCGACAAGGTGCAGGGCTTCATGCGGCTGCATGCGGCGGAAGGCTTTGCATCCATCGACGATGCGGCGGATGCCGTTGCGACCTACCTGTCGCATCGCCCTCGGCCGAAGAACAACGAAGGCCTGAAAAAGAATCTGCGGCTCTCGCCGGACGGACGCTGGCGCTGGCACTGGGACCCGAATTTCATCGACGGGCCGCGCGGTGTCGGCAAGAACCGCGAGAGAATCGAAGAGCTTCTTGTTGAAGCAGCGCGCCGGATCAGAATTCCGGCGCTGCTCGTGCGCGGCGGCTCGTCCGAACTGGTGCGGGAAGCGGATGTGAAGGAGTTTCTCGAACTCGTTCCGCATGCGGAATATGTCGATGTCGGCGGGGCGCGGCACATGGTGGCCGGCGACCGCAACGACGATTTCTCCACGGCCGTCCTTGGCTTTCTGACGCGGAAGTGAATCCAGCCTGCGTGCTGCCACGGCATGGATGTCAAAATAAGCCTGCGGAATGATTAGGCAATTTGCGTAGAAGAATATTCTCCGCAATTCATCAACGATATTGCCAGGGGCGCCCCTGTCCGGTCTGGCGAAGATGAAAATTAGCGTCTATGTGCTATGGACGTTGGAATACTGGAAGCACCTGCCAAGGACGCATCATGGCCCAGCATCAGGCAAAACTGACAAGCCCGCTCGACAAGCTCGACCCGGTCTGGGCGCGGGTGCGTGCCGAGGCGGAAGAGGTGGTGCGCCGTGAGCCGGAACTGTCGAGCTTCATTTACGCGACGGTGCTTCACCACGACACGCTGGAAGCCGCGGTCGTGCATCGCGTCGCCGAGCGCCTGCAGCATCGCGACGTCTCCGCCGAACTGATCCGCCAGGCCTATGACGACGCGCTGGAAGCCGAGCCGAAGATCGGCGATGCCTTCCGCGCCGACATCGTGGCGACGGTCGACCGTGACCCGGCGGCCGACCGCTTCATCGAGCCGCTGCTCTACTTCAAGGGTTTCCATGCCATCGTGACGCATCGGCTGGCGCACTGGCTGCACGGCAAGGGTCGCAAGGATTTCGCCTATTATCTGCAAAGTCGCTCGTCTTCGGTTTTCCAGTGCGACATCAATCCCGCGGCCCGTATCGGCCGCGGCATATTCCTCGATCATGCGACCGGGCTTGTCGTCGGCGAGACCGCGGTCATCGAGGACGACGTGTCGATGCTGCATGGCGTGACGCTCGGCGGCACCGGCAAGGAAGACGGCGACCGTCATCCGAAAATTCGCCGCGGCGTGCTGATTGGCGCGGGGGCCAAAATCCTCGGCAATATCGAGGTCGGGCAGTGCTCGCGTGTCGCCGCAGGGTCCGTCGTCGTCAAATCGGTTCCGAGGAATGTCACGGTCGCGGGGGTTCCCGCCAAGGTGGTCGGCACCGCCGGCTGTGCAGAGCCCTCGCGCAGCATGGACATGATGTTCAATATCGGCGATTGATCCGCCGAAGATTCATCTAGCCGCGCAGGGGCGGCATTTCAGGAGCAGGATTGTGGACGTTCTCGAAATCAAGAAGCTCGATTCCTATCTGAAGAAATGTTTCAACAATCCGCAGATCCGCGTGGTGCCGCGGCCGAAGAAGGACGATTCCGCCGAGGTCTATATCGGCGAGGAATTCATCGGCGTGCTGTTCGTCGACGATGAGGACGACGACAAGTCCTACAATTTCCAGATGGCGATCCTGGAAACCGATCTGGAGCCGTAAGCTGATTTGATTTCAAATGTCGGAATTCAGATGGCCGGGCTTGTCTCGGCCATTTTTTCTTGGCCGTTTTTCTTGGCCATTTTTTTCGCCACGCGCTTGTGATCGCGATGGCACGATTTTGCCGCAGTGGCTGGCGAGCGTCCGGGTCGCAGGCCTGACGGCATCTGTCGCAAATTCCTTTGCCGCCAAGATGGGTCTGTGCGCCTGCCTTTATCGAGCAACATCAAAGGAATTCGGCCATGTCCACGATCACGACCAAAGACGGCACGCAGATCTATTATAACGACTGGGGCAAGGGACAGCCGGTTGTCTTCAGCCACGGCTGGCCGCTCAACGCGGATGCGTTCGAGGACCAGATGTTCTTTCTGGCGTCGCACGGATATCGCTGCATCGCGCACGATCGCCGCGGCCACGGCCGCTCGAGCCAGCCCTGGACCGGCAACGATCTCGATACCTATGCGGACGATCTCGCTGAACTCGTGCAGAAACTTGACCTGAAAGATGCCATTCACGTTGGTCATTCGACCGGCGGCGGCGAGGTCGCCCGCTATATCGGCCGGCATGGCACCAAGCGCGTTGCAAAGGCTGTATTGATCGGCGCGATCCCGCCGCTGATGCTCAAGACGCCGTCCAATCCGGACGGCACGCCGATCGAGGCGTTCGACCAGATACGTGCCGGCGTCGTGAGCGATCGCTCGCAGTTTTTCAAAGATCTCAGCATGCCGTTCTACGGTTACAACAGGCCCGGCGCCAAGATTTCCGAGGGCGTGCGCAATACGTTCTGGCTGCAGGGGATGATGGCCGGTTTTCCAGCATCGTATTTCTGCGTCAAGGCTTTCTCCGAGACCGACACGACTGAAGATCTGAAGAAATTCGATGTGCCGACACTCATTCTGCACGGCGACGACGACCAGATCGTGCCGATCGCCGCGTCGGCGATGCTGTCATCGAAGATCGTCAAGGATGCGCAGCTCAGGATTTTCAAGGGAGCGCCACACGGCATGTGCACGACCCACAAGGATGAGGTCAACGCCGAGCTGCTGAAGTTCATCGAAATGAAATCGGGCAAGTCAGCTGCCGCTGCATAGCCGCGCTTTGCAGCGTGAATTCCCGCTGCCGGTCCACGCCGGCAGTGGGACATGTCCCTACTGCCTGTTCATGCGCAGGCTTGCCAGGAGCCGCTCGATGCCGGAGAGCACGGCGGGCCAGTCCGACAGCCATTCGCGCGGGAAACGCACGGTGATATCGGCATCGCTGATGCGGCGCTGATACAGGCACATGCCTATCGCGGCGGAAGGGCCGTCGCGTGTGCAGCGGGTGAGGAAGCGTTCCGGATTGTCATTGTCGTAGAGCAGCTCTTCGCCCTGATACGGCGTGCCGCTGCGGAACGGCCGCACGGCGAGCCCGCCGTCGGTGGTGCCGAGGCTGTTCTCGAGATAGCGCGGATAGATCGTCTTGAAGCGCTCGATTGGCGGCAGGGTATTGTCGCTCGCCGCGATGGTCAGGAAGATGCGGTCGATGCCCTTCGAGGAGACGACTGGCACCGGCCGGTCTTCCGGCGGCATCAGGCTCGGCCACATGAAAACGAGGTCGATGCGATCCTGCATACCCGGCTTGCGCTTGGCCTTCAGGCGGATCGCACCTGGCGGAATGTTGAAGGTCACGCCCTGAACCGTGACCGGAAGCGAGGGCGCATCCACCGGCACATTCGGGGCCGGCCAGCGCGGCCAGAGCAGCCAGGCGATCACAGCCAGTGCCAGCACGATGCCGGCAATGAACATCAGCACCGGCAATGCCAGCAGGCTGGGCCTGCCACGCCGCGCGCGGCGGGCGCCGTGTCGTGCCTCCTGCGCATGAACCATGGTCATGGCCGTCTCCAGTGTTCTGCCCGGCATGCCAATCCCAGCGCGCGCGCGATCGGACGCAAAACCGGTTTCCACTTTTGCTGATCGCGCGCTGGCGAATCAGCGGCAGTATCGCACGCAGCCAAGGCTCTGCAGATACAAGCTTTTTTGCCGGAACTGCCGCCGCGTTTACCCTTTTTTAACGAAACGCTGGCGAGGCCCATGTCGGCTGTCGCATATCAGAACCTCGTGCTGCAGGAGGTTTGGGCGTGGCCGGGGTGATCTCGCTTCTGATGCTGCTGATCGGTTTTGCCGTCGCCGGTGCGCTGGCCTCGGGCTATCAACTCGTCACGGCGCGGCCCGCGAGCTTCAATATTTTCGGAGACGGTACGCGCCCTGCGGCTGTCGCGCAGGTTCCGTTCCTCGTCTTCGCGGCGCCCTTCATCATCATGCGCAATGTGCTGTTCGCCGGCCGCATCGAGCCCGGCAATTTCGTGGCCGCCATGATCGCGACCATTGTCGCGGGGCTCTGGAGCCTGATGTCCGGCACGGTCTTTGTCTTGCTGCTCCGGGGCGTGGGCGGCATCTGACGCTCTTTCCAAATCCGCTCTGCCGCAATATCGGTGGGTCCGCTAAAGCCGCGTTGCGCGGCGAGGAGACTGCATGCCGATCTATGAACTCGACGGGCAGCGCCCGGAATTGCCGGCGCGAGGACGCTACTGGATCGCGGAGACCGCGGTTCTGATCGGCCGCGTGCGGCTTCTCGACGACGCCAGCGTCTGGTTCGGAGCGGTGCTGCGCGGCGACAACGAGTGGATCGAACTCGGCGTGCGCTCGCAGATCCAGGACAATTGCACCCTGCATACCGACCCCGGCTTTCCGATGGTGATCGGACGCGAATGCGTGATCGGGCACAACGTCGTGCTGCATGGCTGCACCATCGGCGACAATTCGCTGATCGGGATGAATGCCGTGGTGCTCAACGGCGCGAAGATCGGCAGGAACAGTATCGTCGGCGCCAACGCGCTGATCGCGGAAGGCAAGGAGTTTCCCGACAATTCGCTGATCGTCGGATCGCCCGGCCGCGTCGTACGCACGCTCGACGATAAAGCGAAGGCGGCGATTGCCGCCGGCGCGGATATCTATGTGCGGCGCTCGCAGCAATACGCGCAGAAGTTAAGGCGCATCGACTAGCATTCATTGACGTTTAACGGCTCGCTCGAACACTGGGCCGATGAAAGGCAATATCTTCCGCTTCAGAACCGTGAAGTGGGGCGATCCTGCGCGGAAGCTGAAAATGCTTCCCGACGATATCGGATTGCCGCGATGGCGAGTCTGGCTGAAGCGATATTGGGAGTATGGCGCCGTCGCAATTGCCCTGGCGGCTGGTTTCGCCATCGGCGTTCATCTGTTTTGGTGATCTGCAGCTGAAACGATTGCCGGCCTGACGGGTTGGAAACGCGTCGACGAGGACGAACCCGCGTCATGAACCGCAATCCGCCTGACAGTCGCGTGCACAGCCGGAAGGACGGACCTGCCGAGGACCTGCGCTCGGAGGACGACATGCAGCAGGAGCGGCTGGGGCCGCGCGGCGTGCCGGGCGAGCCGTTCCCGTTCAAGATGACGCCCGAGCGGAAGAAGAAAACGCCGGGCAGCAACGATCCCGGTCACACCGCGTAGTTCACGTCTGCGCGATCAGCCCACATTGCACTGCAAAAAAAGGTGCGGCCGGCCTCGGGGGAGGGGATAGCGCAGTGAATGATTTCAAGCAGTTAGCTATCATGACTTGTCCGTTCCACGCTTTTTCCACTCTGCCGCGATATCTGGCCAAGCGGTAGAGTCCCCGGGTCGGTGGCCTCAGAATGGGGTTGGATCGCCTCGATTTTCTTCAGATGGTGGGAGCGCATGTCGCTTCGCAATTACTCCCGAAGGGAAGCGGCTTGAACGAGGTCAAGGCCGTGTCAACTTCGCACAAGCGCAGCCGCTGTCGCCTCGTCGGTGATCAGCGCATGACAGAGACCGGCCCGGATCGCCGCCTTGATGATCGCGATCTTCTGCAGGCCGCCTGCCGCGAGGACGAGTTCGGGAATACATTTGAGATCGTCGAGCGGCGGATTGATCACGAGCGAGGTCAGTGGATGGTCGATCGGCCGGCCGTGGGCGTCGAGATAATGTCCGCAGATGTCGCCGACAGCGCCGGCCTCGCGCAACGACGCCCAGGTCTCGCGTGTGATCACGCCGTATTCCAGCGGCTTCGACTGCCCGGACAGGTCGATCGCGCTGAGCAGCGCCATGTTCAGCGCCGGCACCATCGC
>JAESGM010000979.1_pt1 | contig 11806 bp, 14 predicted proteins | sample 9269721 | NCBI WGS metagenome assembly JAESGM01 (sample SAMN15720920, study PRJNA650825) | algae metagenome | isolation source: Komarekiella atlantica HA4396-MV6 and co-occurring heterotrophs from... | place: USA: Theobald House, Kauai, HI | collected 2009-07-29 | reverse complement strand
ATAGGGAGAGTGGCAATGGCAAGGACGGTTTCGGCTTTCGCAATCTGGCTTGCTGCAGGCCTCCTGGCGGCCGCCATCGCGACAGGTGCGACGGCTCAGGCCTGGCCCGAACGGCAAGTCACGATCATCGTTCCGAGCTCGCCCGGCGACGGCTCGGACATCGCCGCGCGCCTGATCGGGGAGAAACTGCGTCAGGCGCTGGGACAGCCCTTCGTGATCGAAAACCGCACGGGCGCAGGCGGCGTCGTCGGCTCGGCGGCGGCCGCGAAAGCTCCGGCGGACGGCTATACCTTCATCATGGGCAATGCCGGCTCGCACGGCATCATCCCGGCGACCTATGCCGCCGTGCCCTATGACGCTCTACGCGACTTCACGACGGTGTCGCTGATCTACAAGGCGCCCAACATCTTCATCGCCAGCAAGAAGCTGCCGGTGACGTCGATGGCGGAACTGGTGGCCTATGCCAAAGCGAACCCCGGCAAGCTCAGCTACGCGTCGGGCGGAAACGGCTCGTCGGCCCATATGAACTCGGAATATCTCAAGGTTCTGACCGGAATCGAGGCGACCCACGTTCCCTACCGTGGCGCGGCGCCGGCGCTCAACGACATCGTTTCGGGCCAGGTCGAGTTCATGGCGGTGAACCTGCCGCCCGCCATCGGACTGGTCAAAGGCGGTCAGGTGACGCCGCTGGCGGTGACGACGCGCAAGCGCGCCGCAGCCCTGCCCGAGGTCAGGACCGTCGAGGAATCGGGCTTCGACGGCTACGAGACCGTGGCCTGGTTCGGGCTCCTGGCGCCCCAGGGCGTGCCCGATCCGATCATCGCCCGGCTCCATGCCGAGATCGGCAAGGCCTGCGCCGACAGGGAGGTGCAGGAAAAGCTGTCGGTGCTGGGCGGCGAAACCGTGTGCAGCACGCCGGCCGAGTTCAGGACATTCCTGACGGCCGACATCGCGCGCTGGAAGGATGTGGCAAGCAAGGCCGGGATCGTGCTGCAGCCGCAGTGATCGTGCCTCGCCTCGCAAGGCGCGTGGCAGGCTGGAGGAGAGGCGGCAACCCGACCGGCTCGCGATCCCTCACGCGCCCTTCCCCGCCACGCCCGCCTGCGCGAAGGTCGCCATGCCGTTGTGCACCGCGACCGCCGCCTTGACGAGACTGGCCGCCAACGCCGCGCCCGTGCCCTCGCCCAGCCGCATGTCGAGGGCCAGCAGCGGCTGCTTGCCGAGCCGGGCCAGCACCTGCGCGTGCGCGCCTTCCGCCGAGAGATGGCCGGCGAGGCAATGGTCGAGCGCGGATGGCTCCAGCGCGTGCAGGATCGCGGCCGCCGCGCAGACGACGTAGCCGTCGAGGATCACCGGGATGCGCTGCAGGCGCGCGGCGAGGATGGCGCCGCAGATCGCGGCCATCTCGCGGCCGCCGAAGCGGCGCAGCACTTCGAGCGGATCGTTCAGATGCGCGGCATGCAGAGCCAGGCCCGCTTCCACCGCCGCGACCTTGCGCGCAAGGCCGGCATCGTCGACGCCCGTGCCGCGCCCGCACCAGAGCGCCGCCGGCGCGCCGTACAGCGCGGCATAGACCGCCGCCGCCGAGGTGGTGTTGCCGATGCCCATCTCGCCGAGGCAGAGCAGGTCCGCGCCGCCGGCCAGCGCCTCCATGCCGAAGGCCATGGTGGCGACGCAGGATCGCTCGTCGAGAGCATCGCCTTGGGTGAAATCGCCGGTCGGCAGGTCGAGCGCGAGGTCGAAGACCTTGAAGCCGAGATCGAAGGCGGCGCAGATCTGGTTGATCGCCGCCCCGCCGGCGGCGAAGTTCTCCAGCATCTGCCGCGTCACCGCCTGGGGATAAGCCGAGACGCCCTGAGCGACGACGCCATGATTGCCGGCGAAGACGCAGACCAGCGGGCGGTCGACGCGCGGCTGCGGCTTGCCCTGCCAGGCGGCGAGCCACTCAGTGATCTCCTCCATGCGGCCGAGACTCCCGGCGGGCTTGGTGAGTTGCGCGTCGCGGGCGCGCACCGCATCGGCGGCTTCCATGTCGGGGCCGGGCATGCTGGCGATCAGGCCGCGAATATCGTCGAAGGGCAGTCCGGAGGCGGGCATGGCTGTCGATCTCGCGAGGCGGCGTGGCGGTTGGCTGTGGCCGGTGTCGGCGGGCTGCTGCTATAGGCTTGAGGCGGCGAAGACAATCGAGGGCGACACCAACCGATGAGCGGCGCGGCGCAGGACGAGATCGCGGGAGCGCGCGGGGCCGAGCCGGTCTGGCCGGGATGGCTCGTCGCCACCGCGATCTGCATCCGCTTCTATTCGCGCCTGCCCGTGCCGCGCCTGCCGGGCGAGGCCGACATCCACGCCCTGCCGGATTTCCGGCTCGTGCCGCGCGCCGTGCCGCTGGCGGGCCTCGCGATCGCGCTGCCGGCGGCGCTGGTCGTGGCGGGAGCCGGGCTCGCCGGGCTGCATCCCATGCTGGTCGCGGCGCTCGGCGTGACGGGGCTCGTCATCATCACCGGCGCGTTTCATGAGGACGGGCTCGGCGACAGCGCCGACGGGCTGTTCGGCGGGCACACGCCCGAGAGGCGGCTCGAGATCATGAAGGACAGCCGGGTCGGCTCCTTCGGCGCGGTCGCGATTTCACTTTCGCTGCTGCTGCGCGTCACCGCCCTGGGTTCGATCGCCGGCGCGGCCGGCGGTCTTGCGGCGGCGGCCGTCCTGCTCGTCGCCGCGATGGCGTCGCGGGCGGGAGGCGTGTGGCTTTTGGCCAGCGAGGTTCCGGCGCGGCACGGCGGAGCGTCGGCGGCCGTCGGAAGGCCTACTCTTGCGACGGCGTGGATCGCGCTCGGGCTGTCGGCGGCGACCGGTTTGGGACTCACGCTGCTCGCGACGCTGCCGCCGGGCGGGCTGCTGCTGGCTTTCGCGCTGGCGGCCCTTGCGACAGCGGGGCTGGCCCGGCTGGCGCGCCGGCTGATCGGCGGCCAGACCGGCGACATCGTCGGCGCGGTGCAGCAGGTCGCGGAGATCGCGGTCTATCTCGGTTTCGCGCTCGCGCTGGGGGGCGCGCGGCCATGAGCGCGGCCTCCAGCCCTTGCGTGAAGATCTGCGTGATCGACCCCGCGGGCCGGCTCTGCGAGGGCTGCGGCCGCACGCTCGCCGAGATCGCGCAATGGGCCACGATGAGCGAGCCGGAGCGGCTCAAAGTGATGGCGCTGCTGCCGGAACGGTTGAAAGCGCGAAACTGATGTCGCCCCGGCGAGGAACCCGCCGGCCCTACCCCAGCAGCGACCAGGCGAAACGCGACGCGATCGCCAGCAGGAACAGGCCGAACGCCACCTCCAGCCGGCGCTTGGAGAGCCGGTGAGCCAGGCGCGCGCCGATCGGGGCGGTCCAGATGCTCGAGGGGACGATGAGGAGAAACCCGATCACCGAGACGAAACCGAGCGAGAGCGGCGGCAGGATGTCCATCCGGGGCCAGCCGGCATAAATGAAGCCGAGTGTTCCCGGAACCGAGACGAGGACGCCGAGGCCCGACGACGTCGCGATCGCCTGATGGATCGTGCGGCCATGCAGGGTCATGAACAGCGTGCCGAACTGGCCGCCGCCGATCCCCATCAGCGCCGAGAGCAGGCCGATCAGCACGCCGTAGAGGCCCGTGGGAACCAGCCCCGGCATGGTTTCCCCGAGTGTCCAGCGCTCCGAGGCGAAGAGCAGCCGCAGCGCCATCGTGGTCGCGATCGCGACGAAGGCGATCCGGAACAGGTCGGGCGGGGCGTAGCGGGCGACGATGCTGCCCGCGACGACGCCCAGCATGACCGGCAGGGCCCAGACCTTCAGGATCGAGAGATCGACCAGCCCTCTCGCGCGATGGGCGTTGAAGGAGCGGATCGAGGTCGGGATGATGACCGCGAGCGAGGTGCCGACGCAGAGCGGCATGCGGACATCGTCGGGCACGCCGATGACGCGGAAGACCTCGTAGAGAATCGGCACGATGACCGCGCCGCCGCCGACGCCGAACAGGCCTGCGAGCACCCCGGTCGCGGCGCCCGCCACCACGAGCGCGGTGGCCAGAAAGGCGAGATCGCCCAAGGGAACTCCAGCAAACATGGGGTCTCGCATCCGTCGGCTCGGCTCGGACGCTCCCTGTGGGGGATTCCACGGGGGACGGCAAGGCGCGGGCGACAGGGCCCCCATGTCGGAGAGGACGCGCAGGGCCGGAAAGCAAGAGGCAGACCGTCACGGCCGCCGACGCATGCGGCCATCGCAATGCCGACCGGCGATTGCGAGGGCTCGACCGAAATCCGAAGCGCTGGTGATCTCGCTCCGGCGCAGTCAGGCGCGCGACCCGCTTTCCAGGGAGGAAAGGACACCTTCAGCCGCGACCCGTTTCCATCGAATTTAAATCGTTTCAATGACAAGAATCGAGGGAGGTCACCATGGCAGAATCGAGCCTATCGACATCGGGCAAGGGCGCGCTCTCGCGCCGGACTTTGATCAGCGCGACCGGCCTCGGCGCGCTCGCGGCGGCCGCCGGGCCGGTGCTGGCGCAGACGGCCGCGGCCCCGCCCGGCCCGCCCAGCACGATCACCAACCCGCCCCGCGACTTCAGCCGGCGCGGCCAGCCGACCACCTATTTCTGGGATCCCGACATCCTCACCATCGACCCCGCCTTCGGGGGGCTGGCGCAGCCCAACGCCTCGATCGAGCGGCTCTGGACCGGCGGTCTGTGGTGCGAGGGGCCGGCGTGGAACGCGCAGGGCCACTATCTCGTCTGGAGCGACATTCCGCGCAACCGCCAGATGCGCTGGCTCGAGGATGACGGCCGCGTCAGCGTGTTCCGCAGCCCCTCGGGCAACAGCAACGGCAACAGCTTCGATTTCCAGGGCCGGCAGCTCTCCTGCGAGCATCTCAACCGGCGCGTGGTGCGCTACGAGCTCGACGGCTCGGCGACGGTGCTGGCGGATTCCTTCGAGGGCAAGAGACTGAACTCGCCCAACGACATCGTCGCCCATCCCGACGGCAGCTACTGGTTCACCGATCCGCCCTATGGCGGGCAGCTCTACGAGGGCGCGCCGGATGTGGCGGGCGGGCCGAGCAACGCCGGCGGCAAGCTCAATCCCCGGCTGGGCCAGCCGCCCGGCATCGGCTTCTGGCGGCGCGAACTGCCGACCAACTGCTACCGGATCGACCCCAGCGGCCGCATCGACCTCGTCGTCACGGAGGCGCAGGTTCCCGATCCCAACGGCCTCTGCTTCTCGCCCGACTTCAGGAAGCTCTACGTCGCCTCGACGGGCAAGGGACCGGGCGATACCGGGCCGGGCGGCAAGGGCGACATCCACGTCTTCGACGTCGGCACGGACAACAAGCTCTCCAACCAGAAGCTGTTCTCCGACTGCATGCTCGACGGCGTCAAATGCGGGCCGGACGGGCTGCGCTGCGATGTCGAGGGCAATCTCTGGGCGTCGAGCAACGCCGGCCGCTCGGTCGGCTACAGCGGCGTGCTCTGCTTCAACCCGGACGGCAGGCTGATCGGGCGGATCAGGCTGCCGGAGGTCTGCGGCAATGTCTGCTTCGGCGGACCCAAGCGGAACCGCCTGTTCATGGCGGCGAGCCAGTCGCTCTACGCGGTGTATCTGGGCACGCAGGGGGCCGGGCCAGGCTGAGGGCCGTCAGTGCGAGCGCAGCGAAGCAACCCAGGGGGACGTGGAGCGCGGCCGCCACTGGGTTGCTTCGTCGCTGCGCTCCTCGCAATGACGGAAAGCGCGGTTGCGGCTCAGCGCCCTATGCGTCGAGGATCGGCTGGAAGCCGCCATGGATCAGGCGCTTGCCGTCGAAGGGCATCTCGCGCTGCATGCGCGGATCGGCCATGACCTTCTCCCAGCCGGCGTCGCGCGCCGCTTTCGAGGGCCATTCGACCCAGGAATAGACGATCGTCTCGTCGCCGACGGCCTGCACGGCGCGCCTGAAATCGGTGACCTTGCCGTCGGGCACATCCTCGCCCCAGGCGTCGACGACGCGGGTCGCGCCGTGTTCGAGCAGCATCGCGCCGTGATGGGCGGCGAGATCGCGATAGGCGTCCTTGTTGCCGCCCGGAACCGGCACGACCATGCCGTCGACATAACCCATGCCGCCGCCATCGCCCTGGTCGGCGAGGGAGGCGAAGCCGCCATAGATCATGCGCTTGCCGTCGAACGGCATGCTCGATCCCATCTCCTCCATGAGCGGGTGGCTCATCATCTTCTCGCCTGCCGCGTCCGCCACCGCCTTGCTGGGAAATTCGACCCAGGAGAAGACGACGGCTTCCTCCGGTTGCGCTTTCACCGCGCCCCGGAAATCGGTGACCTTGCCGTCTGGCACATCGTCGCCCCACGCCTCGACGACGCGGGTCGCGCCGAACTCGTTGAAAAGCGGCGCGAATTTGGCCGCATGCTTCAGATAAACATCCTTGTTGGCCACCGGCACGGCGACCACGAAACCCTGCACATAGGTCATTGGAACCACTCCATTCAGGTTGGCGACGGCACGGTCGCCGGCGGGCTTGGAACGTGCTTGCTGCCATGCCGACAGCCGGCCGGGCCTAGCCGCAGCAGGACGCCACGGCGGTCAGCGGCAGCGGCGCGCCCGCAGGGGCTGCAGGTTTGTCCTCGTAGCGGTCGTGGTGACGCATCCAGTCCATGCCCTCTTCCTCGTTGCGGCCCTTCGGCATCATGTCGAGGAGGTTGTAGGCGCCGACCAGCAGGTCGAGGCCGCGGCCATAGGACGAGTAGGTGTGGAAGATCGCGCCCGACTCGTCGCGCTGGAACGCGCTGAGGCCCGGCATCTCGCCGGCCTGCCCGTCATGCATCGCGTAATTGTAGTCGTAGCGGCCAGCCGCCTGCTCGGCCGGGCTCGGCGAGACATGAAAGTCGTGGTTGAAGTCGCTGCCGGACGACGAGACCCAGTCGAACTGCCAGCCCATGCGCTTCCGGAACGGCTGGAACTCGGCATAGGGCGCGCGCGAGACCGCGACGAGGCTGACGTCGTGGTGCCTGAGATGCTGGTTCGCGCCGTCGAAATGATCGGCGAGGAACGAGCAGCCCGAGCAGCCCTCGCTCCAGCCCGGCGCGAACATGAAGTGGTAGATCAGGAGCTGGCTGTTGCCGCCGAAGAGATCGGCGAGTGACAGCGGGCCCTTCGGACCCTGGAAGACGTAATCCTTGTCGATCCGAACCCAGGGCAGCGCCCGGCGCTCGGCCGAGAGCTGGTCGCGGGCGCGGGTAAAGGCCTTTTCGGCGGCCAGATGCGCCTTGCGCGCAACGAGCCAGTCCTCGCGGGATACGATGTGATGCGTCATCGTTTCGTCTCCTTGTCGGGCCGGGCCGGATGTCGTGAAGGCCAGGCGGTTTTCCCCCGGTCGCGCCGTCCTCGCCCTGAAATCAGGCGAAGAAGGCCTCGAGCTTGACCAGCGATCCGGTCCAGCCATGGATGTGGCCGGCGACCGCCTTCTCGTCGAAGAGCTGTTCGTGCAGCAGCGTCAGGATGGTGACGTCGCCATCGGGCTTCAGCGTGACCGTGACCTTCGAGACCCGCTCGGGCGTCGAGATCCAGGACCAGCTGAAGACCAGCCGCTCGTTCTCGACGACCTCCTGGTAGCTGCCCTGAACCTGATGGCGCTCGCCATTGTTCTCCAGCATGACGATGCGATAGACGCCGCCGACGCGCGGATCGAGCTCGGCCTCGATCGTCTCGACATTCTCCGGCCCGAACCAGCGCGCCAGCAGCTTGGGGTCGGTCCAGGCCCGGTAGACCTGCGCCGGAGTGGCGTTCAGCCGGCGCTTCATCGTCAGGCTCGGCGTGGCGGGGGCTCTTGCGTCCATCGCGATGTCATCCCTCTGTCGCGCTCAGGCGCGGTCGTCGCGCTGCTCGTTCAGCATCGCTTCGAGCGCATCGAGGCGCTGCGACCAGAAGCGCTGGTAACGCGCGAGCCAGTTCATCGCCTCCTCCATCGGTTCGGCGTTCAGGCGGCAGGAGACGGTGCGTCCCTGCTTGGTCCGCGACACCAGCCCGGCATCCGACAGCACGTCGAGATGCTTCATGATCGCCGGCAGCGAGACCGGAAAAGGCTTCGCCAGTTCGCTGACCGACAGCCCGTCCTCGCCTTCGAGCCGCGCCAGCAGGGCGCGCCGCGTCGGGTCCGACAGAGCGGAGAACATGCGATCGAGCTGCGCCTCTTGAAACTTAACCATTGAGTTAAGTGTAAGGTCGCGACGCGCCGGCGTCAAGCGGTATCGCGTCGCCGGAGAGAGATCAGTCCGAGACGCCGTCGCGGCCGGCGATCGTCATCACGGTCGCGCTCAGCACGGCGCAGAGCTTGCTCGCGCCGTCTCTCACCGCGAAGACCTCGGCCGTGGCGAGCGTCAGCGTGCGCCCGGCCTTGACCACCCGGCCCTTCGCCAAAAGCGTTTCGCCGGCGGCGGGCGCAAGCAGGTTGATCTTGAACTCGACGGTGAGGACGCCGGCGCCCTCCGGCATGAGGCTCAGCGCCGCATAGCCGGCGGCGGAATCGGCGATGCTGGAGACCGCGCCGGCATGGACGAAGCCGTGCTGCTGCGAGAGATGGCCCGAGACCGGCAATGCGATCTCGACTTCGCCTGCCGCGATCCGCGTCAGCCGCGCGCCGAGCGTGGTCATGAAGCTCTGCTTGCCGAAGCTCGTCCCGATGCGGTGGGCGAGCGCGGCTTCGACTTCAGAGACGGACATCGATCGATCCTATTCGGCGGCGAGAATCACATCGTCATGGCGCGAGACATGCGCCGCCGCCGCCCGCAGATCGGCAAGACCGGCTTGGGGCCCGACGCAATGCTCCGCGAGATGGCGGCGAAACAGGCGCGAGCCGCGCCGGCCGGGAAACAGCCCGACGAGATGACGCGTGAAGGCGTGCAGCCGGCCGCCGCCTGCGAGATGGGCGGCGATCGCCGGCTCCAGCGCTTCCAGCATGGCGAAGGCGTCCGGCACGGGGGCGGCCTCGCCGAACAGCAGCGGATCGACCCGGAGCAGGATCTCCGGGTTCTGATAGGCTTCACGGCCGATCATGACGCCGTCGAGCCGGTCGAGATGGGCGGCCCATTCGGAGGGCTCCTGGATGCCGCCATTGATCGCGATGGGCAGATCGGGGTTAGCCGCCTTGAGCCGCCAGGCGCGATCATAATCGAGCGGCGGCACGTCGCGGTTCTGCTTCGGCGACAGCCCCTGCAGCCAGGCTTTTCGCGCATGCACGATCAGGGCGTCGACGCCCGCCGCGCGCACGGACGCCGTCAACGCGTCGAGCGCGGCTTCCGGGTCCTGATCGTCCACGCCGATGCGGCATTTCACGGTGACGGGAATCGCGACGGCGGCCTTCATCGCCGCGACGCAATCGCCGACCAAAGCGGGCTCGCGCATCAGGCAGGCCCCGAAAGCGCCGCCCTGTACGCGGTCGGACGGGCAGCCGCAGTTCAGGTTGATCTCGGCATAGCCGAAATCCGCGCCGATGCGGGCGGCCTGCGCCAGCAATGCCGGATCGTTGCCGCCGAGCTGGAGGGCGACCGGCTGCTCCACGGCGTCGAAACCGATCAGGCGCTCGCGGTCGCCCCTGATCACGGCCTGCGCCGTCACCATTTCGGTATAGAGCCGCGCCCGGCGCGACAGCAGACGGTGGATGACGCGGCAGTGCCGGTCGGTCCAGTCCATCATCGGCGCGACGGAGAAGCGAACATCCTTGGGCGAGAGCAGGCTCATGGCGGCTGGTTAGCGCAAAACCGGGCGGCTTGCACCCCTGCCGGCCGCCTCGCGCCCAGCGCCGAGCGTTCCTGCATGCAGGCCCCGTTTATCGACCCGGTCACATTTTTTGATTTGCCCTGCGGCCCGCCGGCCATGATCTTCGCGCAACGCCGATCCGCAGGGAACGCGCCATGAAAACCGCCATGCGCCAGCCGCGACAGCCGATCGGCGACGTGCTGCGCGATGCGCGCGCCAGCATCGGCGCGTCGCAACTCGATCTGGCGCTCAGGCTCGGCATCTCGCAGCGCCATGTCAGTTTCGTCGAGACCGGGCGCTCGCGCCCGAGCCGGGACCTGATCCTGAACTGGATGAGCGAGACCTCGGCGCCGGTCTCGATCCGCAACGCCGCGCTGCACAGCGCCGGCTTTTCCGTGACCGCCGAGGACGCGACGCCGGCCAACGACGTCGCGCGCCGGACGCCGGCCGTGGTCGAGCGCGTGCTGGCGGCTCACGAACCGATGCCGGGGATGGTGTTCGGGGCCGACTGGCGGATGGTCTCACTGAGCCCGAGCGGACAATGGCTCTTCTCGATGGTGATGCGCGAATTTCTGGCCGGGGTGCCCGATATCGCGCGTGGCTGGGACATGCTGGCCGGCCTCGGCGATGAGGGCGGGCTGCTCTCGCGGATGCGCGACCCCTGGCGCGTCGGCAGCGCGCTGCTCAACCAGCTCCGCATCGAGCAATGGACACGGCCGTCGCTGAGGCCACGCATCGACCGCGTCGAACAGGCGCTGCGGCTGCGCTACGGAGCGGATGCGCGAGAACCGCTGCCGGAGCCGCACGAGCCCGGATTGACCCTCGTCTTCGACACCCCCGTCGGAACGCTGTCGTTCTTCACCGTCCAGAGCGTGTTCGTGCTGCCGCAGGACGTGACGCCGGGCTCGCTCAGGACCGGGCTCTGGTATGCCTGCGACGAGGCGACCCGTGAGATCATGCGGCTCAAGCCGGCGCAGCCGCCGGCCTGACGCAAGCTCACATCCGCGCGCTCAGGCCGCCATCGACGGTCAGGGTGACGCCATTGACATAGCTCGCCTCGGGCGAGGCCAGAAACAGCGCCGCCGGAGCCAGTTCCTCCGGCCGGCCCCAGCGCCGCAGCGGCACCCGCATCTCGATGAAGCGCGCGATCGCGGGGTCGGCGACCAGCCCCTCGTTGACCTCGGTCGCGAAAAAACCCGGCGCGACCGCGTTCACCGTCAGCGTGTCCGAGCCGAACTCGACGGCGAGAGATCGCGTGAGGGCCGCAAGCCCGCCCTTGGCCGCCGCATAGGCCGGATCGCCCGCGCGGGCCACCATCGCCGCGATCGAGGTGACGAAGACGAGGCGGCCGGCCGGCGAAGCGGCCAGATGCGTCATCGCCGCGCGGGCGATGGCATAGGCTCCCGTCAGGTTGGCGTCGAGCAGCGCGGAGAACGCGAACGCGTCGAGTTCCGCTGTGGGGCGGCGGTCGCGCAGCGCGGCGGCGTGGACGACCACGTCCAGCCCGCCGAGCCCGGACACGGCCGCCTCGACGATCGCCGGCGCGTCGCGCGCGACATCGCCCGGAGCTAGCACAACCGGCCTATCGCCGGCATCCAAGCTCGCGCCGACCGCCTCCAGCGCCGTCCTGTCGCGGCCGTTGAGGGCCACCGCCGCGCCTTGCGCGGCGAATCCGCGCACGATCGCGAGGCCGAGCCCGCGGCTCGCTCCGGTGACGAGGACGCGGCGTCGCGCCGGACTGCCGATAGGCATCTGCGTCATCACGTTCGCTCCCATGCTCCGCGACGATGCGCGCGAACCCGGCAATCTCGCAAGGCGGCGCTCATCGCTCGATTGCCTGACAGGTAATTGCCGATCACTTTCGGGAGGCGGATGAAAGGCCCACCCAGGAACGGTCACATGACCCATGCAGAGTATTCACCATGACAGAAACTGCCCCAGCACAGCACGAACTCGTCCTGACGCGGCTGATCGACGCCCCGCGCCGCACCCTGTTCCGCTGCTGGACCGAGCCGGAGCTGCTGAAGCAGTGGTTCGCGCCCCTGCC
>JAESGM010000978.1_pt1 | contig 11833 bp, 11 predicted proteins | sample 9269721 | NCBI WGS metagenome assembly JAESGM01 (sample SAMN15720920, study PRJNA650825) | algae metagenome | isolation source: Komarekiella atlantica HA4396-MV6 and co-occurring heterotrophs from... | place: USA: Theobald House, Kauai, HI | collected 2009-07-29 | reverse complement strand
GGGCCTGCAGGTCGAGCATCAGGTTGACCACCTGCGCCTTGACGGAAACGTCGAGCGCCGAGACCGCCTCGTCCGCAACGATCAGGCGCGGCTCGACCGCAAGCGCGCGGGCGATGCAGATGCGCTGGCGCTGGCCGCCCGAGAACTCGTGCGGGAAGCGGCTCGCCATCTCGGGCAGCAGGCCGACGCGCTTCAGGAGGTCGGCGACCTTGTCGCGCGCCTCCGAGCGGTTGGCGAGATTGTTGATCAGCAGCGGCTCGGCGATCGCAGCGCCGATATTCATGCGCGGATTGAGCGAGGCGAACGGATCCTGGAAGATCATCTGCATCCGCTTGCGCTGCTCGCGCAATTCGCCCTGATTGAGCTTCAGCACATCGACGCCATCGAGCAGCACCGAGCCGGAGAGCGGCTCGACCAGGCGCAGCACCGAACGGCCGGTCGTCGACTTGCCGCAGCCGGATTCACCGACCAGCGCCAGCGTCTCGCCCGCCTTCAGGCTGAAGGAGACGTTCTCGACCGCGTGCACCCGGCCCTTGACCGAGGAGAGCAGACCCGAGCGGATTTCGAAGCGGGTCGTCAGGCCAGCGACCTCGAGCACAGGACGCTCGGCCGCCTGGACCGTGTCGGGCACCTCGGTCGGCACGTCCGAGGTGCCGGTCGTGCGGTCGACCACCGGGAAGCGCATCGGCCGCACGCGCCCTTCCATCGAGCCTAGCCGCGGCACGGCCGAGAGCAGCGCCTTGGTATAGGGCTTCTGCGGGCTGGCGAAGATGTTCTCGGTCGGGCCGGTCTCGATCTCGTCGCCATTGTACATGACGACGGTGCGGTCGGCGATCTCGGCGACGACGCCCATATCGTGGGTGATGAAGAGGACGGACATGCCCTCTTCATGCTGCAGCTGCTTGATCAGCTCGAGGATTTGCGCCTGGATCGTCACGTCGAGCGCGGTCGTCGGCTCGTCGGCGATCAGGAGCTTGGGCTTGCAGGCCAGCGCCATCGCAATCATCACGCGCTGGCGCATGCCGCCCGAGAAGCGGTGCGGATATTCGTGGAAGCGCGACTTCGCGGAGGGGATCTTGACCTTCTCCAGCAGACGGATGGTCTCGGCCTCGGCCGCCGAGCGCGACAGGCCGCGATGCAGGATCAGCGCCTCGGCGATCTGGAAGCCGATGGTCAGCACCGGATTCAGCGACGTCATCGGCTCCTGGAAGATCATCGCGATCTCGTTGCCGCGGATCTCGCGCATCTGCGCATCCGGCAGCGTCAGGAGCTCCTTGCCGTTGAGCTTGATCGACCCTTCGATCCTGCTCGAGCTCGGCGGGGTCAGGCGCATGATCGACAAGGCGGTGACGCTCTTGCCCGAGCCGGATTCGCCGACCACCGCCAATGTCTCCTGAGGCTTGATATCGAAGGAGATGTTGCGCACGACCGGCTTCCAGAGCCCTTCGACCCGGAACGAGGTCGTCAGGTTCGAGACCGAGAGGATCGGAGACGTCATGCCAGGTCCTTCATGCCAGGGTCCATCTTAGCGATCTGATTCACGGACGCTGCGCGGGCCCCTCGCCCAGGCAAGCACCGGTGAACCGGTTGAAAGCGGCCCCAGAATAACCAGCGCGCCGCCGATGTCAGTAGCCGACGTGATAAAAGATTTGGCGTCCCCCCGGCTTTCGCCTCACCAGGGAGCACGATCGCACGGAGCGCGATACCGCCAGAGCCGGACTCGCGCCTGCGTTGCGACGCCGACGCTGTGCCCTCGTCGCAAGGCCAGGCCGCTATTTCAGCCCGCTGGTGACGAAGTTGCGGATGTAGAACTTCTGGAAGAGCAGGAACGGAACGAGCGCGACGAGGCCCGCGAGCGTGGTCGAGGAGAACAACCGCCCCCATTCCGTGCCCTCCAGGCTGATATTGCGCGCGATCGCCACCTGCACGAGCGTATGCTCGGGCGACGGCGCCGCCACCAGTGGCCAGAAGAACGCCTCGAACTGGTGCATGAACAGCATGATGCCGCCGGTCAGCACCACCGGCCAGGAAATCGGCAACGCGATCTTCAGCCAGATATGGCCCCATGACGCCCCGTCGACCCGCGCCGCCTCGTAGAGCTCGCGCGGCAGGCCGGCGAAGAACTGGCGGAACATGAAGATGACGAAGCCGTTGGCGAGGTCCGGCAGGATCAGCGCGGCATAGGTGTCGATCAGGCCCAGGCTCTGCACGAGGATGTAGAGCGGGATGACGATCGCCTCGAACGGCATCATCGCCGCCGCCAGCACGAAGGCGAAGATCACGTTCTTGAAGCGGAAGTCGAAGACCGCGAAGGCAAAACCTGCAGCGGCATTGATGATGACGCCGATCACCATCGTGGTCAGCGCGACGAAGAGCGAATTGCCGACGGCGCGCGGGAAGCCGGTGCCGATCAGCGAGGTGTAGTTCTCCAGCGTCAACCGGTCGGGGATCAGCATGCCCCAGCCGAGGCGGCTGCCATGGGCGAAGATGTCGGCTGGCGGCCGCAGCGAGGAAACCACCAGCCAGACCAGCGGCAGGAGCAGCACGAGCGCGATCAGCGACATCGTGACATAGCGTGCGGCGCCGAAAGCCAGCACGGTGGAGCGGCGATCGACGCTCATGCGTCGGCTCCTTCCTTGTCGCGGAACAGCCGGAGTTCGATCGCGGCGATCACGCCGATGATGACGAGGATGATCGTCGACAGCGCCAGCGAGCGCCCCCAGTTGATGAAGGTGAAGGCATTCTCATAGGCGCGGAACATCAACAGGTCGGTCGCGCCGTTCGGCCCGCCCTTGGTGATGATGTAGACCGGCGCGAAGAACAGGAAGTTGATCGCGGTATCCGCCACGAAGACGAAGGCGAGCGGCCGGCGCATCTGCGGCAGGGTGATGTGGACGAGTTGGTGCCGGCGGCTGGCGCCGTCGATGCGGGCGGCCTCGTAGAGCTCGCCCGGGATGCGGTAGAGCCCGGCCAGCAGGAAGATCATCCAGTAACCGCAGCCCTTCCAGGTCGCGATGGCGATCATCGTGCCGAGCGCCTGGTGCTCGGACAGGAAGAAGGGCTGGCGGCCGATGCCGAGGCCTTCGAGGATGGCGTTCACCGGGCCCAAATTGGAATCCAGCATGATGTTCCACAGCACGGCGGTGAGGCCGGTGGAGAGCGTCATCGGCAGGAAGAAGGCGGCACGGAAGAAGGTGACGCCTCTCCCCGGCGCCATCACCAGCAATGCGTAGCAGAAGGCAATGGCGATCTGCAGCGGGTTGATGATGATGTTGAAGATCAGCGTGACCTTCAGCGAATTCCAGAAGCGCTCGTCGCCGAAGAGCTGCGCGAAATTCGTCAGGCCGCCAAAGGAGGTCTCGCCCGCGAGGTTCTGGGTAAACAGGCTGCCGCCGATGGCGATCACGATCGGCGTCAGCCGGAACAGGACGAGGAAGGCCAGCGCCGGCAGCAGGAAGGCGAGCAGCACCAGCGTGCGCGGCTGCATCGGATCGGACGAGCGGCGCCGCGCGATACGCGGCGCCTCAGGGGCGGCGACAGGGGCGGAAGCCCGGTCGGACAAGGCGGTCATCTCCCGGTCAGCCGCGATATTTGGCGAATTCGCGGTCGATGTCGCGGGCGGCCTTCTTCAGCCGCTGCTCGACATTGGCGCCGCCCTGGATCTCGCGGAAGGCGCCGCGCAGGATGTCCTCGTATTCGAGCCAGCCCGGCGTCGCCGGCCGCGGCACGGCGGTGTTCTCCATCTCGGAGCGGACGATACGCCAGCCGGGCGTGTCGAGCTCGGCGCCCATCGAATCCCAGACCGATTTCAGCACTGGCGGGTTCGGCCGCAGGCGCGCCTGCGCTTCGACATACTCGGGCTGGGCGAAAGCCTTGATGAAGGTCTCGGCCGCGGCGCGCTGCTTGGTCCGCGGATTGAGGCCGATATGCCAGCTGCCGGTCGGCGTCACCGCCTTGCCGCCCTCGAAATAGGGCTGCGGCGCCACCGTCCAGTCGAGATCCTTGCGCGCCGAGATCGAGGCGAGGCTCGGCGTCGTCGCGAGGTACATCGCGGCCCGGCCGGTCGCGAACATTTCGAGCGCGAGATTGGTGTCGAACACGCCGGTCGGCGTCACCTTATGCTTGTTGAACAGGTCGGCGTAGAACTGCATCGCGTCGATGAAGGGCTTGGAATCGACATAGCCCGTCGCGGTCAGGCCGTCCTCGCTCAGCACCTGCGCTCCCTTGGACTGCGGCAAGGTCAGCGCCTGATAAGGCCGATCGGCCATCTCGAAGACGAGGCCCCACTGGTTCTTGGCCGGGTCAGTCAGCTTCTTGGCGGCTTCGAGCGTCTGCTCCCAGGTCCAGCGCTTGGCGACATCGGGCTCCGGCAGGGCGACGCCGGCATCGGCGAAGTGCTTGCGATTGAGGAACAGCACCATGCCACTGCTGATATAGGGCAGCGTCATCAGCTTGCCCTTGTAGGTGCCCTGCGCCAGCGCCGCCTTGGTGTAGCGGCCAAGGTCGTTGCCGAGGATGCCGTCGAGTTCGGCGAGATGCTTGCGGATCGCGTAGGAAGCGGTCAGAGGCCCGTCGGCAAAGAAGATGTCGGGCAAGGGCGTGCGCGCCTGCAGGCGCACTTCCAGCGCCGGGAAGAGCTCGTTGAACGGGATGCGCTCGAGCTTCAGGCTGATCGTCGGATTGTTCTTCATGAACATCTCGGCCATCGGCGTGATGTGCCCCTCCGGCCAGCCGACCCAGATCACGTTGAGCTCGGTCTTGGCCTGGGCGCGCAGCAGTTGCGGCGCGGCGAGCAGGCCGCCAGCGGCGGTCATGCCCTTAAGAACGGTGCGGCGCGTCGTCATCCAATCCTCCTGATCGTTCTTGTCGGTTATCGGTGGCAGGCCAGTCGAAACGGGGAGCGCTCAGCCGCGCCCATAGCTCGCGATGGTCTCGATCACATGCCGGGTCGCGGCCGGCCCATCCATGCGGATGCCGGCCAAGACGTTGGCGCGCGGCGCTTCCGGCTCGTCCGGGCGGCGCGTGACATTGCGCTGGTCGGCCACGGTCATGCCGCGCAGCAGCGGGCTCGCCAGCTCGACCTGGATATGGAAGGGCTTGTGCTCGACCAGGTCCGGCCGCACGAAGGGCACGAAGGCGCTGGGATCGTGCATCGGCGAGATCGGCTTGCCGTAGCGGGCCTCGTTGCGCCCAAGATAGAAATCGAGCATGCCGGCGACGGTCTCGGGGACGGCTCCACCAACCTGCCACAGCATATCGGCATGGCTGCGGTCGAGGACCGCCTGGCGGGTGAAGTTGAGGCCGGCGAGATAGATCTCAGCATCGCAGGAGAAGACGGCGGCCGCCGCCTCCGGGTCCTTCAGGATGTTCGCCTCAGCGTAAGGCGATGCGTTGCCGATATCGAGGCTGCCGCCCATAATGGTGATGCATTTCAGCCAGCGCGCCAGCCGCGGCTCGGTCCGCAGCGCCACCGCGACATTGGTCAGCGGGCCGATCGCGGCGAGCAGGAGTTCGCCTTCAGCCTTCTTCGCCTGCTCGATGATCATCGCCACCGCATGCATGTCGACCGGCCGGCGCTTCGGCTCAGGCAGGTCTGCGCCGTCGAGGCCGCTGGCGCCATGGATCATCGACGGCGCGAAGCTGCCGACCAGCGGCGCGCCCATGCCGCAGGCGACAGGGATGTCGAGCCCGGCGAGCTCGCAGATCTTCAGCGCATTGCGCGTGGTGTTCTCGACGATCGAGTTGCCGAACACCGTGGTCAGGCCGCGCAGCTCGAAATGCTTCGCCGCGTAAAGGATGGCCATGGAATCGTCATGGCCGGGGTCGCAGTCGATGAGCAGCGGGATCATGGCCGGTCATATCCGAGGATAGTGTCGATGACGGCGTCGACGCAGGCCTCGCCGTCGACGGCGACCGCGACGTCGCAATTCGCCGGGCGGCTTGCGCCGGGCTGGTCATGGTCGCGGCGCATCGGCCTGGAATCGCAGGCGGTCATGCCACGCAGCGGACCGTCGCCGAGCTCGATATGCACCGGCAGCGGCTGGAAGGTGATCAGCTCCGGCCTGACCAGCGGGATGACGGCACAGGGATCGTGCATCGCCGCGGTCGGCGTGCCGTAACGCTCCTGCATCTTGGCAAGATAGAAGGCGAGCAGATCGGCCATCACCGCCGAGACGCGCCCGCCGCCCTGGCGCAGCCTTGCGATATGGCGTTCGGCGATCCCCGCCTGGCGGGTGACGTTGAGCCCGACCATGCTGAGCGGCACGCCGGCGCCAAAGACGATCGCCGCGGCCTCGGGATCGCAGACGATGTTGAACTCGGCATAGGGCGTGCGGTTGCCGCTGGTGGTCGAGCCGCCCATGATCGCGATCGATTTCAGCCAGCCGGCAAGACGCGGCTCCAGCCGCAGCGCCAGCGCGACATTGCTGAGCGGGCCGATCGCGATCAGGCCGAGTTCGCCCGGCGCGGCCTTGGCGGTCTCGATGATGAAATCGACGGCGTGCCGGTTCAGCGGGTCATAGCCGGGCGCCGGCAGCTCCGCTCCGTCGATTCCAGTCGCGCCATGGACATAGGCGCCGTCGAGCGGCGGCTCGATCAGGGCGCGGTCGAGGCCCGGCACGACGGGCAGCTTCAGGCCCGCCAGTGTACAGATCGCCAGCGCGTTGCGGGTCGAGTTCTCCAGCGAGGAGTTGCCGGCGACGGTGGTCAGCCCGACCACGTCGAGATGCGCGGCGGCGTAGAGGATCGCCATCGCATCGTCATGCCCGGGATCGCAATCGACGATATAGCGGGTCATGCGGACCTTCCAGGGTTGGTTGCAGACGTCACGGACAGGCGCTCGACCAGCACCGGCTCCAGCGCCAGCGTGCGCGGCAGCGGCCGGCCATGATCGAGCAGACCGACCAGCAGTTCGGCCGCCGTGACGCCAATGTCGTAGGCCGGCTGGCGGATGGTGGTCAGCGGCGGCGAGGTGAAGGCGGCGATGTCGATGTCGTCATAGCCGATGACCGCGAGGTCCTCCGGCACGCGCAAGCCGCGCTGCTGCGCCGCGCACATCGCGCCGATGGCGACGAGATCGTTGAAGCAGAAGATCGCATCCGGCCGCATCACACCACGGCGGTCGAGCAGCGCGGCCATCGCCGCATGGCCCCCGCCGACGGTGAGATCGGACTCGATTATCAGGGCCGGGTCGAGCGGCATCCCCGCCTCCGCCAGCGCGGCAGTAAATCCGGCGAGGCGTTCGGTGCTGCGTGGATGGCCGCCCGGGCCGGTGATGCAGCCGATGCGGGCAAAGCCTTTACCCGCCAGATGCGCCCCGGCAAGCCGCCCGCCCAGCAAGGAATCGTCGTTGATCAGGCAGTCGACGCGCGGGATCGTCGTGTCGAGCGCGATGATCGGAACCGTCGTGATCTGCTCGAGGCTGCGGAAGAAATCAGAGCTGGCATTGCTGGTCATCACCAGCAGCGCATCGATCCGCTTCATCATCAGCGTGCGCAGATACGCGGTGAGCTTCTGCGCGACGTCGCCGGAATTGCACAGCATCAGGCTGTAGCCGCGATCGAAGCAGCCGGTCTCGACGCCGCGGATCACCTCGGCGAAGAACGGGTTCGTCGAGCTGGTGACGATCATGCCGACGGTATGGGTGCGGTTGCTCTGCAGCGCCCGCGCCACGCCGCTCGGCTGGTAGCCGAGCTGCTCGATCGTCGCCTGGACCTTCTCGATCGTGTCCGGATTCACATGGCGCGTGCGGTTGACCGCATGGGACACCGTGGTCACCGAGACCCCGGCCGCGCGGGCGACGTCCTTGATCGTCACCATCGGCCGCACCGTCTGCCCGGAGAGAGCGGGCGGCAAGGCAACACGGCAGTCGCCACAACGGCGCGATGCGCAACGCAAACTGCCCGGCGATCTCGCGCCAACTCACCCTCCCCGAGGCCGCCTGAAGACCGCCATTTCAGGAACGATAACAGTCCAAAACGTTTGCGCAAACGTTTTGTATGCCGTTAAACCAATAGTTGAGATCGCAGACCGGTACTCTCAGTCGTGTGTCCTGGCTTCTCCCGCCAGCGCTATGGTCGGCGCGATGCATGCCTTGCTCGCCTGCAGGCGGGGTTCGGCGCCATGTCGGCACGAGACGCGGGCGAAGCGGACAGCCGAAATCCCTGCGGAGAGCAATTCCGAAATGGGCTCCGGATTGCGGCCGCCCCGGAGCGACCCCGCCCTGTTCGGCAGATGCGACCGTCAGCGCTTCTCGATCTCGGCCAGATAGGCGCTGACGGCCCGCTCGGGTCCATGCCAGGACGCGCCCTTGCCCTGAAGCTCCGGCGCCTCCTTCCAACCCGGCTCGATCCCCGTCATGTTCGGCAGGAGATGGGCGATGCCCTTGTGGCAGTCGATGCAGGTTTTCTCGCCCGTGGTCAGGAAGCGGCCATGGATATCGGCCGCCCGGCGCGTCTGCTTGGTGAAGTCCATCGCCACCGATGAGTGGCAGTTGCGGCATTCGAGCGAGTCGTTCGCCTTGAGCCGCGACCATTCGTGCTTGGCGAGCTCGAGCCGCATATCCAGGAACTTCTCGCGCGTCGAGATCGTGCCGAAGATCTTGCCCCAGACTCCCTTGGACGCCTGCATCTTACGGGCGATCTTGTCGGTCCAGTTGTGCGGTACATGGCAGTCCGGGCAGGTCGCGCGCACGCCCGAACGATTGGAGAAGTGCACGGTCGCCTGCAGCTCCTGATAGACGTTGTCGCGCATCTCGTGACAGGAGGTGCAGAACTTCTCGGTGTTGGTGATCTCGAGCGCCGTGTTGAAGCCGCCCCAGAAGATCACGCCGCAGACGAAGCCGCCCAGCGTCAGGAAACCGAGTGGCAGATAGGCGCTCGGCCGGCTGATGATCCACCAGAAGGCGACCACCATGCCCCAGAGCCAATCCTAGGGAAGCTGCGGCCGTGATCTCGGCGCGGCCCGTCGGCGACAGCCCTGCTCGGCCGCCGGAGCCGGCTCACATCTTCTTGCCGTCCTTGTCGAACTGCTTGAGGAAGGCGGTGAGATCGGCGATTTCCTTCTCGTTCTTGATGCCGGCGAAGATCATCTTGGTGCCGGGGATCTTGGCCTTGGGATCCTTGATGTACTCGGCGAAGACCGCCTCGTCCCAGGTGATGTTGGCGCCCTTGTTGGCGGTCGAATAGCTGTAGCCCTCGACCGCGCCGGTATGCCGGCCGAACAGACCGTTGAGCTGCGGACCGACCAGGTTCTTGGCGCCTTCGCCGACCTGGTGGCAGGCGCGGCACTTGTTCCAGGAGCGCTCGCCGGCGGTGATGTCCTGCGCCTGGGCGCTGGTCGTGACGAAGGCGGCAGTAAGGGCAGCGGCGACGATAGGCAGTTTCATGCGGTCAGACCTTGCAGATGCGGGATGGATTGGCGCCGCCCCGCGGGGTAGCGGCGTGATGATCGGCTTTCAGCTGAACATGTCGGCGGTGATCGCGGCGTACCAGCCGACGTTCTCGGCCTGGTTTTCCTTGCGCAGCTCGGCGCTTTCACGCGGCTGCGAGACGAAGGTTTCGCTTGCCGCGATCTTGCCGTCCTTCGGCTCGTAGCGACCGCCGACCTTGATGGTGTCGTCGGTCTCGATCAGCGACCAGCAGGTGTTGATGTAGCGCGCCGGGAAGGTGCGGCCGCCGGCGAGCTCGCCACGAATCACCATCGCCGCGACCTTGGCCTGGCTGTTGGCGGAGAAGGCGGATTTGGGCATGTCGCCTGCGATGCAGGCATCGCCGAGCACGAAGATGTTGGGGTCGACGGCCGATTTCATCGAGGCCGGATCGATCGTGCAATAACCGCCGGCCGGCGCTAAGCCCGCCGAGCGGGCGATCTCGCCGGCCATCTGCGCCGGGATGACGTTGACGAAGGCGCAGTCCTTATAGGTCTCGAAGCCGGTGACGACGGTGTTGGTCTTGGGATCGACCGACTTGATGCCGTCATGCACCTTCGGCCCGAGCCATTCGATCATCGCGCCGTAATGCTTCTCCCAGCCCTCCTGGAAGACGCCCTGCTTCGAGAAGCTGTCCTTGGGGTCGAGGATGAAGATCTTGCAGTCGCGCTTGCCGCTGGCCTTGAGCGCATGGGCGAACATCGAGGCGCGCTCATAGGGACCGGGCGGGCAGCGATAGGGGTTGGGCGGAGCGATCATCACGATCGTACCGCCGTTCGGCACCGCATCGAGCTTCTGCCTGATCAGCTGCGTCTGCCGGCCGGGCTTCCAGCCATGCGGCATGGCCTCCTCGACCTCCTTCGACCAGCCGGGGACGGAATCGTATTTGAGGTCGATGCCGGGCGAGACGACGAGGCGGTCATAGGGCAGGCGATCGCCGGTCGAGAGCACGACCTCCTTCTTGTCGCGGTCGATCTGGGTGGCGCGGGCGCGGGCGAGCGTGATGCCGTGGCTCTTCGCCAGAGCGTCATAGCGGTGGCTGATATCCTCGTAGCTCTTGAAGCCGCCAATGAAGAGGTTGGAGTGGAAGCAGGTCTGGTAGACCTCGTTCTCCTCGACCAGCGTCACTGCGATGGCGCCGGCTGAATCCTTGGCGAGGTACCGTGCCGCGGTCGCGCCACCGGCACCGCCGCCGATGACGACGACGCGCGGCTTGGCCTGGCCGAGCACGGCAGGCGAGGCGATGGCGAAGCTGCCGGCGGCGGCAAGGCCCGACAGGAATGTGCGGCGACTGGTCGACATGGTTCCCTCTCCCCTTCCCATGGTTGACGGCGGGCCTCTCACGGGCCCTATCCGACTTTCAGATAGGCAAAGCCCTTGGCCTGCATCGCAGCGACGGCGGCGACGCCTGATGGCACGAAGCCGACGAACTCGGCCTTGCGGGCCTTGCTCTTCTCGATCTTCAACCGGCTGAAGGTGATCTCGCAGAGATGGACCTTCAGCCCATTTTTGGCGACATCCTCGACGCGCTCGAAGATCTTCGGGATCGCGGCCGCCTCCTCACTCCAGCTCGTGCCGTCGAGATTCTCCAGGAAGAACTTCACCGCGGCGCCATGCGCGACGATGGCGAGCTGCAGCGCGAACGGATCGGCGCCATAGGCGGAATAGTGGTTGGCGATGTTCTGCAGCATCTGGATGAAGCGCTGGGGTTCGCCGAAATCGCAATGATAGAGACAGGCGACATCGGCTTCCTTCTTGAGGTCGGCGAGCGCCGTCTGCCGGGGCGCTGCGAGCACCGGCGTGGCTGCTGCGACCACACCGCTCGCCGCCGCCAGCATCAGCGCCCGGCGCGAAGCCTGCTGGGTGTCCTCCGACATCGTCCCCTCCGCTGTTCAGGCCATATGCCCGCTATCGACCGGGTTTCAGACTCTCATAGTAGGCAGCCAGCGCCGCGATCTCCTCGCTAGAGAGCCGCGCCGCGATTGCCTGCATCACCTGGTTGTCGCGCTGCCGTTCGCGATATGCGTTCATCAGCGCGACGAACTGCTCGGCCGGATGGCCGATAATCGCCGGAATGCCGCCGACCTGCTTGCCGCTGCTCTGGTGGCAGCTCGAGCACTCAGACGAGAGGTACTCCCCCAGCGCCCGGTCGCCCGCCGCCTTGGCGGGCGCGCAGGCCAGCAGCAGCCCGAGCACCGCAACACTGACGGCGCCGGCCCCCTGCATCAATCGACCTTCGGCGCCGTCTTCGAATCCGGCGTCACGTCGAGGATCACCGCTCGTCCGGTGATCTTCACCTCCGGCTTGCAATTGGTCATGCACGGCTCCTTGCCCCAGAAGGCCTTCTCCGTGGTCTCGCGGTCGTCATCGTAGAAGGCAGCCGCGTTCGGCAGCTTCACACTGGTA
>JAESGM010000977.1_pt1 | contig 11843 bp, 10 predicted proteins | sample 9269721 | NCBI WGS metagenome assembly JAESGM01 (sample SAMN15720920, study PRJNA650825) | algae metagenome | isolation source: Komarekiella atlantica HA4396-MV6 and co-occurring heterotrophs from... | place: USA: Theobald House, Kauai, HI | collected 2009-07-29 | reverse complement strand
TCCCACAATCCGCCGTTCCGAGAAAACCGACAATGCCGCAGGAGGGACTCGAACTGTTCCGGGGGGCAATCTCGCGATTTCTCTTCCTCCAGCGATCCGCATGTTTCACTCCGCCGCGAGGGCGAAGCCAGAGCCTTCGGTTCTGGGGGCTGTCACCGCGGAACTCGCGGCCAATCTCTCAAGGTTCCGCGTCGCGATCATGGTCAGCGCCGCATCCGCACGACCACGCGCTCACGCCGAGCACGAGGGCGTCGTTGATGGTGCCGCAGCACGAGCACGTCTTGCTCGACGGGAACCACTGGTCGGCGATCACCACGTCCGCGCCGTACCACGCCGCCTTATAGAGAAGCTGCCGGCGGAACTCACCGAACGACTGGTCGGTGATCGAGCGGGCGAGGCGACGGTTCTTCACCATGCCGCGCACGTTCAGGTCCTCGATCCCGATGACGGCGTTCTCGAGCACCAGCCGGGTCGTCAGCTTGTGCAGCGCGTCCTTGCGGATGTTGGCGATCCGCGCGTGGAGCCGGGCAAGCCGGTCCTTCGCCTTTCGCCGGTTGGCAGATCCCTTCTTCTTCCGCGAGAGGGAGCGGGAGAGGCGCCGCAGGCGCTTCAGGAGCGCGCCGTGCGGCTTCGGCCCCGCCACCACCTCGCCGGTCGATAGGGTCGCCAGCGCCTTGACGCCGAGGTCCACCCCCACGGTCCCGTTGGCTTTCCGGGCGTGGGGAAGGTCGGTCGTCTCGACGAGGATCGCGGCGAACCACCTGTCGGCCCGCCGCGAGACTGTCACGGACTTCACGATCACCTGTCCGCGGTAGCGCAGCCGCTCGCGCATCCTCACCCACCCGATGCCGGCGAGGAAAATGCGCGGACGGCTGCGGAAGAGGTCGTCGCCTCCGGAGAGGCGTGTCGCGTCCCAACCCTTCTTGTCGGGACCGTTGACTGCGCGGAAGCTGTCGTGGACTCCCTTCTTCTTGAAGCGCGGGTATCCGGAGGTTCCGGCGAAGAAACGCGCGAATGCTGTGCCGAGGTTCTGGATCGCGGACTGCGGCGCGCACTTCGTGACTTCCAGCGCCCAGGGGAATTTCTCGGCCTTGATGGCGTTGTAATGCCTGCGCAGCGACTCCTCGCTCGGCTTCCCGCCGGCCTTGTACTGCGCCTTCCACTCGGCGAGGGCCCAGTTGTAGGCGTGCCTGGCGATGCCGCAGGCCTTCGCGAAGTAGATCGCCTGATCCTTCGTCGGCATGAGCTCGATCTTGTGGACCATGAGGCGCGGGAAGGGCTTACCTGCCTCCACCGGAGCGCGGACGACCTCGTGCTGATGCTCGCGCCGGAGCTGCGGCTTCGGCCGCTCGCAGAGGTCCGCAAAGAGGTTGGGCGTATAAGCATCCATCCGCAGATGGTATCGCATATCGCGATATCGCGCAATAAAGCTAAGGTTTCACCTCGGCATCATCTTAGGATGCAGGTGACAGATACTTAGTGCAACGTGTCTTCTCGGCGCCGCTCTCGGAGCAGATACTTCCGCCACATGGTATTCCGGTCGGCGTACACCCAACGGCGTTTGCCGTCGCGCAGCGTGACCCGCATGTCGCCATGCTCGCAGAACTCGAAACGGACGATGTCGCCGAGTTTGACGAACGCCGTCATGCCGGTCTCCATCGGCAAGTCGGCGATGTCGCGATGGAAGTATTCAGTCATGGACATGCTCCTCTGTGGCGAGGAGCACGTTACCTGACCTCCGAAACCTCTGCAACCGGAAGGTCAGCGAAGTTGTCACGACCGGAGGATGGCTTTTCTGGGCGATCTCGCCTTCCTGGCCTTCTCGCTCCCGCGCGGGTGAGGCGCCGTCAGCGCGGGCGCACCTTCGAGCCCGGCGGGCGCCCATGCACTTCCGGCCGCGGCGATCGTGCTCATGCTGCCGTTGTCACCGTGAACGCCAGCGAGCCGGTCCACTTCAGCCACCATTTCGCGCCAGGGCGGACGTTCTGGACGATCTTCGGATCGAAGGCCACGAAGCAGATCCCGCCCAGCGCCCTCACAGACGGATAGATCAACCCGGTGTGCCCCGCCTCTCGCAAGGCACGCGCCAGCGTCTGGCCCGCCGGGTAGCCGATCCCCGGATCGGGGTCGAGGCAGGTCGCGAGCGTCGGCGTGGTCGCAACCTCGTCCCGGCGGCGGAGGTCCGGGAACTCGCCTATGAGGTCCGCGAGAAAGGCCTGATAGAGGGCCTCGTCGTGCAGCTCGCCGGTGAACTCCAGCTCCCTCGTGCGGTGAAACCCGACCTCCTCGATCGCGACAAGGTCCTCGAAGGCGCAGTACCAGGCACCGCGGTCGCCGGCGTTGAACCGGTTGCCGCCCGCTCGGGAATACGTGAAGGCCGAGTTCACGTAGGTCTCGCCGAACTTGCGAAGCTGATAGGCGCGCGCCCTGAACACGAGCTCGCGCGGGTCGAGGTCCGGGAGGCCACGCTTCTGCGCGACAAGGCGGCCGCTCGTCTTCCCTTCCAGCTTCTCGAGCGCCGTGAGCTCACTCTGCGTGTCAACCAGCGGCTGCAGCACAGGAGGCTTGTAGTGGGCGCTCGGGATCAGGCGGACGGTGGCACGTTGCGCCAGCTCCGTGAGCGGCAGCGTCACATGCCGCCTCGGATGGCGTCGATGTAGCCGCGCACGTCGATGATCGCCGGCAGGCCGCCGCCCTGCATCACCGTGACGGGCTTCTGACCCTGAAACAGCGGCCCGGTGTTCGGCCGCGTCGGCCAGCGGTCGGCGAGGTCGTCGTTGAAGTACAGGTGCAGCCCCTTGTAGACGCCGACGAGGGCGGAAAGGCGGAGGAGCTGATCCTGCGTGAGCTGTCCGGTCCACTCGCCGGAGGCCATGCGCTGCCACGTCCGGGGCGCCACGTCCGCGAGGCGTGAAGCGTCGTCGGCGGAAAGCTTCCACGCCTTCGCGATCCGCGTGAAGGCCTTGATCCCGACCGCGGCGAGGTCGGCGTCGCTGAGCGGATCCTGCTCTTTCTCCGGATCGGCCGCTGCCCACGCCATGAGCTTCTCCATCGTCAGCCTCGCCATTTGGCGCTACTTCTCATGCCAAATGACTTTTGCGCAAGAAGTTTTCCAGAAATCCGCGAATTTTTTTCCGAGCGTGCCGCCGTCGTGCCCGCTCTCCAAGCTGACAGCGGCAGCTTGCTCGGACCTGCCTTGGCCGGCCGGGGGTGTCGCCTGACGGTATCCCGATACCGCACAGCGGATCTCGGGTCCGGCTGTGGTCGCCGGAGGTCCGCGAGGGTGTCGCCGCCCGGTCGGGGCCGGAAGGGGTCGCGCCGGGCCTCAGGAGCGTCAGGATCGCGATGAGGTCGAGAATCGTCCCCGTTGCCCGTCGGGGCCCGATGCCTCTCCTGAGGCTTCTGTGGGCCTTCCAGAGGCGTGGTATTCGGATACCTCATTCTCACCGCAACTTAACCGCGACAGTAAACACCTAAAAGTTGTCTGCGTGAAAATTTGCGCAATGGGGTCCGCTCGGGCCGATGGGGCGAGGTCGACAAGATCCCCCCCGTACCTCGGCCGGCGGGGTGGCGAGCACCAGCGGATCCCGGTGGCGTCACGGCCGCGGCTGCGCAAGATGCCAGTCGGCCCACTCGCAGAGAATGAGCAGCATCATCACCAGGCGGGGGATGTCGCTGGCGAACGCGAACTTCTCGGTGAGCGGGTTGCCCGGCATCCGGCGCTTCATGTCGGAGAGCGCGAAGAGCAGTTCGCGCTGGCCGTCGAAGTCGGTGTTACGGGTGCCGTCGCCGCGATGCAGCCGAAGGATCGGGATGCGGCTGGGGGACACGCCGATCACGCTGTAGACGACGCCGGTGCCGTCCTGTTCCGCGGCGAAGAGGAAGCCGGCGATGCCGACGATCATCTCCGGTGCCGGAAGGACGCACCGTGCATCGTAGATCAGTCGGTCCTCGACGCGATTGTCCGGGAGTTCGACCAGCACGGACCTGTTGAGCGCCGAGACGGCGGCGGCCGCGCGCTCGAGCTCTGTGTCCGTCAGGAACACGACCTTGGCCCGGCGCATGAAGTCGCGCGTGTCCGGGCTCATGATGCGGGCGATCTCCCGAACCGCAGTCTCTGCCGGCTCGACGACGATGAATGCTTCAGCGCTGGTGTCGTTGGTCATTACTCTGCTCCTCCCGTGACGAGCGTCGGCTTCGGCTTCGACTTCATCGCTGCCCGAGCGCGCGCGTCCTCGACGACGAGGTCGACTATGCTGTCGAACGGCCCGTGTGCGCCGCCGTCGATGTAGGTCCAGAGGCCCTCCGGTCTCTCCATCAGCATCCCGCTCGGTGAGAGGGCGATCTTCTCGACGATGCCTGGGCCCGCTGGCCACATTCCGCCGCTGGGATCGAGCCACCAGCCGATCGGTGTCAGAACCTCGACACGGACCTCGTCGTTCGGACCGCTCGCGTTCCAGATGAAGGCGGCGCGCAGGTCGTGCGGGTTGCCGGACAGATACTCGCACACCGCGATCGGCACCTCGCCGGCGAAGTCGACTGTCTGCGGATGCAGGATGTCGTCACGGTCGAGCGCTGAGCCGTTCCGCTCGATGACGAGGAACCGACCGGCGCGCCGTTCCTCGAAGAACATCCTCACCCTTCTGGTGACATGAACCCACTGTCCCTCGTCCTCTCTGATCCAATTCGGCATCGTCATCCTCCTCATCATCGCCGCTCGAGGCGCGGCTGTGGTTGTCGCCGCTGGGCTCGCAGGTGCCACCGCTTCCGCTCGCGGACACCCACAACGAAAAGCTGCACCCCTCCTCGGCCGGGGTTGGAAGCCCCGAGGGGGTCGGCCCCTCCCGACCCCCCTCCTGGGGGGGTCCAACCCCAGGGGGGGTATAAGGGGGGGTGTTGGAACACCCCGTTGGAAACCGTTGGAAGACCGTTGGAAGGGCAGAAACCGTGGCGACCAAAACCGTTGGAATCCGTTGGGGACTGTAACCGGATACCACTCAGGGACCGTTGGAAGACCGTTGGAAGTGCGCTCGGTTACCACATCGCGGCTTCTATTCCTCATTCCAGCCACCCTCGTCGACCTCCGGGTCTTCGCTCTCAGGTTGATGGATCGCCGGCAGGCGGAGCACGATGCGGTCGCGCGGACGGCTTGGCGGGCCGGTGGTCTCGGTCTTGATCTCGCCGCTGGTGAACAGTCGCTCCATGGCGTCGGAGAGCTCGTCCATCGTGAACGGGCAACCCTCCATTTCCGAGAAGACCTTCGGCGCGTAGGTCGACGACCGGTTCGGCGACACCCAGCGACCCGTCGCGTTGTAGGCGGCCAGCTTGTCGAGGAAGTAGGTTTCGGCGCGCTTCCCCTTCGCCTCTCGTGCCTCTCTGACAGTCTCGTCCGAGACCGGCACGAGCACCCCTTCTGACCAGTAGAGAGGGATCGTTCCGGCGGTGGGGCCGTAGTTGTTCTTGAAGCCGCGAAGGATGCGGGCGTTCTCGTCCGGGGTCTCGTCTTCTTTGGTCGGACGCTGCTTGTCGAGGTAGAGGCGGCTGCGGACGGAGTTCGACCAGGCGGTCGAACCGGACGTTCCGCGCCCGGTCGTGATCCCCGAAAGCGACGGGTGGGCGATCATCAGGATGGTCATGTCGCGCTCGAGGCAGAGCTTCCGCAGCCGGGTGACGAAGCGCCTCGCGAGGCGGCGGACGTTCTCGTCCGCGTCGTAGGCGTCGGCGAGAGTGTCGATGACGAGGAGCTTCGGCTTGAGCTCTTCGATCTTCAGCAGCAGCGCGTCGAACATCGGCATCAGCGCGAGACTGCCGGTCCTGCCATCCTCCGCGGCGAGTGCCGCGTCCTCGCCGGCGAGAGCGGCGATGTGGACGCGGCCGAGATCGTCTAGCGGAACGCCATAGTGCCGCGCCATCGCGTCCAGGCGGCGGTGGAACTCGTCCTTCTCCTCCTCCGCGCCGAAGTAGAGGGTGGTGGCGGGGAAGACATCTCTGCCGATCCATTGTAGCCCCGGCCGCGCGCAGCACACCGCGAGCTGCAGGGCGAGCGTGCTCTTGTTCGTGCCGCCGTCGCCGTAGAGGAGCGTGACGTTCCTATGGGGGATCATGTCGGGGACGAGCCACTCGCGCACCGGGACCGGCTTGCCGGCGAGCGAGGCGGCCGAGAAGGTTTCCAAGGTCGGGAGCTTGCGCTCCTCTCCCGCCGCGCCGGCGATCGGCCAGGTGCTCGCGCTTCCGGTCGCAGTGTGCGGCGGTGGTTCATCAAGCTCGCGACGTTGCGGCTCGATGCCGGGCTCCTCGTCAGCGAAGGGCTCAAGATCGCCGGGTGACGTGTCGGCCTCCTGACGATGATGATCGTGCCCGTTGGCGCGCGTCCGCGGCGTGTCCTCTCTCTGGCCCTGCGCACCGTTCGCCCGGTGTTGCGGAGCACGCGCCTCCCGTTGCGCCGCGCGCGCCTCCCGCCGGATCGCCGCGAGGTCAGCGCCGCCGTGATCCCGTGCGAGGGCGGCGAGCGTCGCGGGATTGATGCCGCCGCCGGTGCGGAAGTGACGCCACGCGCGCCGCACCTTCTCCGGGCGCAGATAGTCGGACCCGGGCGAGGTCGCCCAGACGACCGCCTCGTCCTCGGCCTCGGCCGACCCGCCCGTCCACGCGTGAAACGCCATCAACGCCTGAACGCGGATCTCGTGCGAGCTCGTCGGCGGGATCGCCCACAGCAGCTTGCGGCCTTCGTCATAGGATCGCTCGCCGCTGAGACTGCCGGGAGCGTGCTTGGCGACGCGCCGCGTTGCGTTCGCGACGTCGGAAAGGCGCTCCTCGCGCTGGCGTAGCACAGCGACGATGAAGTTCGCCGGGACTGGCGCGAGAGAGGGATCGTCCTTCGCCGCGGCGAGCACCTTCGGGTGCCAGGCGACGATGAACCCGCCCGTCCCTCGCACATCGACACCGGGAAGGCGCGACTGCCCGTGCAGCTTGCCGCCGCCGGGGAGGTCATCGAGCGCCGCGTCGTGGCGGTAGATGAAGTGAGCACCGCCGCGCGGGGTGGCGCACACGTGCGGGTGCGCCGCGACGGTGATGCCGAGCGGCTCCAGCGTGTCCTCGCCCAACCCTTGCCCCGTCTCCCGGTCGATGTCCGCGTCGACCGCGACGAGCCCCGAGGCGGGGCCCATGGGCACGCCGATCAGCGCAGTCGGGTGCTCGGCCCACCATGCCCGGATCGTTGCTTCGTCGGTGGTGGCGTCCTTGTGCCCGTTCGGGGTGAGCGGGACCTTCTTGCGCTCGCCCGCCTTGATCCCGGACGTGTGCTTGTCGGCGCTGCATGGGAAGACCGGGATGCCGCGCTTTGCGAGTGCGAGGGCGGAGGGGAGCCAGTCCCTGTCCCATTGGTCCGTGTCGCCGCCGGGGGTCTGTTGCGGCGCCGGCTCGCCTGTCGAGGTCGCGCTCATCGGCGCCCCCTCGACCGGCTGGGGGGCATTTTCCGCCGGCCCGGCCTTGCGCTCCGAAAAATCGCCGGACGAGCGCGGAGGGGACTTGCGGCTCGGGCTGTTCTCGTTAATATCGTCCACAGCAATACGCCCCTTGTCTCGCAGGACTGGGTGATCGCACGAGCCTCTGTGGCAGGACGCTCGCGCTCGGGATCGCCGCCGGGTCGCCCCGGCGGCGTTTCGCGTTTCGGAGGGGGCTCATGACGCGGGTCGCGGCCTCCCCCGGTGGATCACGCCGTCGAGCTCGCCCGACTTGTCGAGGGCGCCGGCGACCTCACGCTGCTTCAGCCAGAAGCTGATCCCGCGCTCGGCGCACTGATCGCGGAGACCGCGCAGCCAGGCGTCGTCCGTTCGCCTCTTGCCCGGGCGTGGACCGGCGGACTCGCACCCCGCGATGATCCAGTCGGGCGCGACCGCATCAGGGAGGATCAGTGGCGCGAGGAGAGGCTCAGCCGAGACGAACCGGACGACGGCAGGAATGTCCGCGAGGACACGCCAGCGCCGGTCGAACTCGGCCTGGTTCTCGGCTGTGATCCCGAGCCAGAGGTTCGCCGCGCCGACGAGGTCCGCCGGCAGGTAGCGGCGGACGTTCTGCGGCCGCTTGGTGAGCAGCAGGAAGTCGAGCTGCCGGAACGCGCGCACGGCCGACCAGACTGCCTCGCGCCACTCGAGGCGGATGGTCGGATGGTTGTCGAACGTGTCCGCGATGTCGTTGACGAAGACGCGCGCTCGCTCGCCGCTGTGGTCGGCCCAACGGGCCCACCGGAGGACGTTGCCGAGCGGGTGCTTTGTTGGAACGCGCGCGCCGGTCGCGCCCCACTCGACGACGCCGGCACGCCGCGCCATGAGGGCTTCGGCGTAGCAGTGATCGCACGCGGGGCTGACCTTGGTGCAGCCGATCCAGAAGTTCGCCGACGCCTCGCACCAGCCGATCGCGTTCGGCTTGGGGCGGGCGGGAATGCGGGCCACGGCCGCGCCCCCGTCAGGAGGCGCGCGCCGTTCGTTTCAGCCCCGGCCCGACGAGGGCGGGGTTCATCTTCATGGTGTTGCGGCGGGAGAGCTCTTCGTCGAACGAGCGTGCGACGCCGTTGTGCGCCTGCGCGATCCAGCGCACCAGCGGAGAGCGGGCGTGGTTCTCGCTGTGCATGTAGCGAACGAACTTCCCGCCGACCCGGAAGTAGGGTGGTCCCTCACCGGTCTTGCGGTACTTCTTCAGCGCCCAGTGACTGCCGATCCCGGCGATCGAGCGCCAGATTTCGGCTGCGGCATCCGTGTCGATGCAGACGGAACCCGGCTCTCCAATCTGGTAGTCGCCGATAAGCTCTGCGTGGCGTGACGGGGCTGGCGCGCTATTCTTCGGCTTCTTGGTGGTGGATTTGGCGGACATCGGGTGGCCCTCGGCGATTGCTGCTCATGTGTTGGTCCTTTCAATCGCCGGACGTGGCTTGCCCGGTGCTCCACGCCACCATGACTCCGTCGTCGGAGTCAATGCCCTCTGTGCTCATACACAGGCTGACTGTCCGCCAGTATCCCGCTACCGCATCCAGACGACGGTGCTCGTTTCCTTCTCGCGGCCGTGCTCGGCGAGGATCGCCGCCACTTCGTCGGCCCACAGCGCGAGGACGCGCCTGACGGCCGGGACGCTGCGGCTCGCGTTGTAGACGCCACGCACGCCCGGCGGCCGATGCTGGAGCGCGAGGTCGATCGCGAGCGGATCGACGTCGTCCCGGCGGTCGCTGAGGAGGCTCGCGAAGGTCCGGCGAAGATCGTGCAGCCGCCACCTCTCGACCCCCGACGCCTTGTCGAGCCTCGCCTTCATCTGTCCGACGCCCTTGAGCGGCCCGCCGACGCCTCGCCCCCGCGAGTCGCCCGCGCTGGGGAAGATCAGCCCGTCGCCGCGCAACAGCGTGCGCAGAACGGCGAGCGCCGCCGGCGACACCGGCACCGGCCACGGCGTGCGGTTCTTCGTGGTGGGCAGGTGGAGGACGTCGCCGCGCAAATCCTCCCACCGGGCGCCTGTCGCATTGCTCAGGCGCACCGGGACGAGGATCATCAGGTGGACGAGTTGGCGCCACGGCGCGTCGAACTCGTCCGCCGCGTGCCAGACGGCTGCGAGCTCCGCCGGCGACAGGTAGCGCTCCCGGGCCGTCGTCGCGCGCGGGCCCTTCAACGACCGAAAGATGTTGGTCTCGACGAGGCCCTCCTCCAGCGCGTGCGCGACGACTCTTGAGGCGGCCGACCACGCATGGCGGCGCGAGGAGTCGCTGAGATCCGCGTGCGCGTCGCGAAGGCGGAGCGCCTCGCGTCGCCCGACGGTCGCGATCGGCTCCGTGCCGAGGATGTCGACGGCGCGCTTCACGCTGATGACCTCGCGGCGGACAGAGGCGGGGCGGGGGACGTTGCGTTTCGAGGTCGCCGCCTCACCGGCCTCGAAGCGGAGGAGGTAGGCCGCGGCGGTGTCGGCGAAGGTGGTGGTGTAGCCGGTGTCTGCGGCCGCCTGAACGGCGCGCTGGCGTGTCCGCTCCGCGCGAGGGTCGACGCCGGATCGGGCGAGGGCGGCGATCTCGAGCGCGCGGGTCTCGGCCTGATGCGTGGTGACGACGCCGAACGTCCCGATCGTGACGGAGACGACGGTGCGCGATCCTGCCACGCGGCCGGTCCAGGCGAAGGTCTTCCGGCCGGACGGGTAGACGTGGAGCGCGAGGCCGGGGACGCGTTCGGAGGTGAGACTGTAGCGCGTCTCGCGAGGTTCGGCGGTCCTGGCGGAGGTGACGGTGAGGGGTGTCTTCATCGGGCCTTCCGATGGTTGGTTGGGTGGTTGGTTGAACCAACCAATTTGCCCACCAATGTCCTACCGATCACCACCCGATGCCAGCCCAATGACATCCCAACCAACCAGAATCTTCGCGCCGCATCAGGAGGTTGCAGGTCGCGAAAGCCCAGGGAATCCGCGGGTCTCTTTTGGCCGAGCGGTGGAATCATAATCCGCGTGTCGGGGGTTCAAGTCCCTCCTCCGCTACCAATCAGACACTTGTCCCTGCGGCTCCGCTGCGGCAGCTGCTCTCCGGCGTTATCACCCGCTTTCGGCCTGAACGCGACTTCCGCTCGCCTGTCCGACCGAGATGAGACACGATCCCGCCGGCCTCCTGCCGCGTGTTCCGTCGCATCAGGTAATCACAGCCTGGCCGGGGAGCGCGCTAGGATGTCGGAGGTCACCGCCGGAGCCGAGCCATGAGCCAGTCGTTCGACGCGATCATCATTGGGGCCGGCCAGGCGGGGCCGTCGCTCGCGGGCCGGCTCACGGCGGCAGGCATGAGGGTGGCGCTGATCGAGCGCGACCGGGTCGGGGGCACGTGCGTCAACACCGGCTGCACGCCGACGAAGACGCTCATTGCGAGTGCCCACGTCGCCCACCTCGCGCGCCGCGCCGGCGACTATGGCGTCGCCACGGGTCCTGTGACTGTCGACATGACGCGAGTGAAGGCACGGGCGGACGCGGTCGCCGCGCGCTCTCGCATCGGCCTCGAGCGATGGCTCGGCGGGATGGAGCGGCTCACGCTGGTGCGGGGGCATGCGCGGTTCGAGGAGCCCCACACTGTTCGTGTCGGCGACGATCTCCTCTCGGCGCCGCTCGTGTTCATCAACGTCGGCGGGCGTCCGCGCGTGCCGGACCTCCCCGGCGTCACCGACGTGCCGTTTCTCACGAGCACGTCGATCCTCGCCCTTGCCACTGTTCCGCGTCACCTTGTCGTCGTGGGCGGGAGCTACATCGGCCTCGAGTTCGCGCAGGCCTTCCGCCGCTTCGGCGCGGAAGTGACGGTGGTCGAGACGGCGCCGCGCCTCATCGCCCGCGAGGATGAGGACGTCTCGGAGGCGGTCCGCGGCATCCTCGAGGCGGAGGGTGTCACGGTGCGGACGGCGGCGACCTGCATCTCGCTCGCGCCGCACGCCGAGGGAGTCGCAGTCGGCGTCGAGTGCGCCTCGGGCGAGCCGGTCGCTGTTGGCTCGCACGTTCTCCTCGCCGTCGGTCGGCAGCCGAACACCGATGATCTCGGGCTCCACCGCGCCGGGATCGCGACGGACGAGAGGGGCTTCATCGTCGTCGACGAGACGCTCCGGACGAGTGCGGACGGGGTCTATGCCCTGGGGGACTGCAACGGGCGCGGCGCGTTCACCCACACCGCCTACAATGACGGCGAGATCGTCGCCGCCAACCTCCTCGACGGCGCCCGACGGCGCGTGAGCGACCGCCTTCCGGGCTACGCCCTCTACATCGACCCTCCGCTCGGCCGCGTCGGCCTCACCGAGGCGGAGGCGTGGCGGACGGGGCGCCCCCTCGAGACGGCGACGCGCCCGATGACC
>JAESGM010000976.1_pt1 | contig 11885 bp, 14 predicted proteins | sample 9269721 | NCBI WGS metagenome assembly JAESGM01 (sample SAMN15720920, study PRJNA650825) | algae metagenome | isolation source: Komarekiella atlantica HA4396-MV6 and co-occurring heterotrophs from... | place: USA: Theobald House, Kauai, HI | collected 2009-07-29 | reverse complement strand
AAGGTCGGCGATCTCGCCGGCTTCGCTTCGGCGCTGATCCTGGGCGTCGTCGCGGTCGGGATCGCCTTCGAGTCGGTCCAGCGCTTGCTGGACCCTCGCCCCGTTGCGTTCAGCCAAGCCACGATCGTGGCGGTGCTGGGGCTCGTCGTGAACATCGTGAGCGCGTTTCTCCTCAGCGGCGGGCACCATCACGGGCATGACCATGGTCATCAGGGACAGGACCATCACGACCATGATCATGCCGACGTCCATGAGCCCGCCGACAGGCACGCCACGCGCCATCGCGACAACAATCTGCGTTCGGCCTTCGTCCATGTGCTCGCCGACGCCCTGACCTCGGTGCTGGCGATCGTCGCGTTGCTGGCTGGCTCCTATCTGGGCTGGGTCTGGCTCGATCCGATGATGGGCATCGTCGGCGCGGCGGTCATCGCGATCTGGTCGTGGACACTTATGCGCGACACGGCGGCCGTGCTGCTGGACACGACCGACCCCGATCTGGAAGCAGAGGTGCGCGAGCATGTCGAAGCCGAAGGCGACGCTCGCATCATCGATCTCCATGTCTGGCGCGTCGGCCCGGGCGCGCATGCCGCGATCGTCAGCGTGATCGGAAACGTCGATGGCGACACCGTGAGGTCCCGGCTCGCGCCGGTTCACGAGCTCTCCCATCTCACAGTCGAGACGAGGGCGCTCGCATGAAATCGCCATGCGTCGAGGTCTGCGCCTTCGACGGCCGCACGGGCTGGTGCCGCGCCTGCGGGCGGACGAAGGACGAGTGCCGCGGCTGGAAAAAGGCGCAGCCGCATCAGCAGCAGCGCCTCGCCAAGGAACTGCCAAGGCGACTCGAGAAGCTCGGCAAGCGCTGATGAGCATCCGCCGGATCAGCGGACCGATCCGGCGGAATCACCCCTTGCAGCGCCGTCAGATCATGCGCTTGATCTCGGCATAGGCGCCTTTCGTGCGCAGGATGATGGTGACCGGCTTGGCGCCCCGATTGCGCCAGAACCAGCCATGGCCGCCATCGAATTCGGCGGTCAGCACGCCTTGGTCGCCCGCCACCGCGCGGCCGGTCTTGTAGCTTTTCTCCTTGGCGCCGGGGCCGGGCGTGCCATGCATGTCGTAGTTGACGACGCCGTCCTCGACGCTCCAGTCGAACGTGACCTTCGCGCCCTTGGCCATGGTGAGCTTGTATTCGACGCCCTTGGTCGGCTCCAGCGTGATGACGGTCTCGTCTGTCTTCTCCGCCTGGGCGAGATCGATCCGCTCTTCGGCCTGCGCCGGCGAGACGAGGAACCCGGCAAGCGTCGACAGCAGGCCGGACCGCTTGTCCGGGACTGGAGTCGCAGGGGCGGGTTGGACCGGCGCGGTCGGGCTGTCCTTCAGCCGGTCGGCCTCGGCCTCGGCGGCAAGCTGGGTCTTGATCTCGCCCATCTCGGTCAGCTTGAGCATGCGCCCGATGCCGGTCGGGTCGATGGCGTATTCCGCCGGCAGCACGATGGTCACGAGGATGCCGGTTGCCGCGACGATGGCGATGGCGGTCGAGCGCAGGAGCTGGGCCGAGGAGGGCAGTTCGGCGCGGGTCGGGATGTCGGTGTTGTACATGAGATGAGGTCCTTGGGGTTCAGGAAACGAAATAGCCGGTGAGCTGGTAGCCGACGAGCACGAAGCCGGAGGTGAGCATCCAGACGTTTGCGGTGTAGGCATGACGCCAGAAGCTGGCCGTGCGCCGCCAGTAGCCCATGACGATCAGGATCATGCCGAGCGCCGTGAGCTGGCCGAGTTCGACGCCGACGTTGAAGGCGAGCAGGTTCGGGATCAGCCCGTCCGGGGAGATCTGGTATTCCAGGATCTTGGTCGAGAGACCAAAACCATGGAACAGGCCGAAGATCAGCGTCGCCGCCTTGGTGTTCGGCTGGTAGCCAAGCCAGCGCTGATAGGCGCCCATGTTGTCGAGCGCCTTATAGACGACCGACAGTCCGATGATCGCATCGATGAGGTAGCTGTTGATCCCGACGTTGAAATAGACGCCGAGCAGCATGGTCGTGGAGTGGCCGATCGCGAACAGGCTGACATAGAGCGCGATGTGCTTGAGGCGGTAGAGGAAGAATATCACCCCGAACAGGAACAGGATGTGGTCGTAGCCCGTCACCATGTGCTTGGCGCCGAGATAGACGAAGGGGAGCAGGTTCACCCCTGTGATCTCCTTGATGTAGCCCTTGTCGCCTTCGGCGACGGCGTGGGCCAGCGCCGCATCGATGCCCGGCAGAACCAGGACGATCGCCAGTACGAGGGAAAGGAGCAGGCGCAAGGCTGCTTGTCGCAGCAGGTGCCGCCCTCCGATGGAAGGTGGTTGCATGAATGATCCGATGGTTCGTCGTTGAAGGCTGCCGCGAGCGCGGCGCTGAGTTCAGGCGACGACGGATCGAGGCGGGCGTTCCAGACCGCCGGGTCGCTTCGAGGCGGATCGCCGATGCTCGTACTGGATTTCGGTCCGCACGAAGCGCGGCGTGCCGAGCTGGATCAGGCCGGCGATGTTCGCCGTCTCGTGGACATGGTCGGCGGTATTGTGCCCATGGACATGGCCTGGCAAGCGCTCGTCGGGCTCGCCCTCCTCATGGGCATGGCCGTGCTCGGAGATCGAAGCGGCAAGTTCCGCATGCCGAACGACCTCGGCCTGCGCGATGGCGTAGGCATTGTGCCCGGCAGAGACGTGCGCAGCCGAGAGCGTCATGCCGAGCGCCATCGCGAGGGCGATGACGAGGCTGAACCCGGCTCGAAGGCGGCGGCGCGACATGGGCAGAGCGTAGAACCCTTCTTCTTGACGACAATTTGACCGGAGACGGCGAACGACGAATCACATGACCGCATTGACGTATCCTACCCAGGAGGATACCGAAAGCCATGTCCGAGAACCATCTTCACGCGACCCATCCCGCCATCGTCAAGCGGCTGAAGCGGGCCGACGGGCATCTGCGAAAGGTTATCGAGATGATCGAAGCCGGGCGTCCCTGTCTCGACATCGCCCAGCAATTGCAGGCGGTCGAGAGCGCGATCGGGCAGGCCAAGAAGACCCTGATCCAAGACCATCTCGACCACTGCCTCGACGAGGTCGCGGGCCCGTTGCCGAGCGAGCAGCGCGAGGTGGTCGATGCGTTCAAGGCCATCGCGAAATACCTTTAGGACCGCCCCATGCTGGTCATCCTCGCCAACCGGACCTACCGCCACCTCTTTCTCGCGCAAATCGTTGCGCTGGTCGGCACAGGCCTCGCCACGGTCGCGCTCGGCCTGCTTGCCTACGACCTCGCGGGGCCGAATGCCGGCATCGTGCTTGGCACGGCGCTGGCGATCAAGATGATCGCCTATGTCGGCGTCGCGCCGATCGCGGCAGCCTTCGCCGACCGCCTGCCGAGACGTACCATGCTCGTCGCGCTCGATCTCGTTCGCGCGGCGGTGGCTCTGCTGCTGCCTTTCGTCACGGAGATATGGCAGGTCTATGCGCTGATCTTCGTGCTTCAATCGGCATCTGCCGCCTTCACGCCGACCTTCCAGGCGATCATCCCCGACATCCTGCCCGACGAGAAGGACTACACCCGGGCGCTGTCGCTTTCGCGGCTGGCCTACGATCTGGAGAGCCTGCTGAGCCCGGCGCTGGCGGCGCTGCTGCTGACCGTGATCAGCTTCCACAACCTCTTCGCCGGCACGGTCATCGGCTTCATCGTCTCGGCCGCGCTGGTCGTGTCGGTCACCCTGCCGAGCCCCAAGCCCGGCGAGCCGCGCGGCATCTACGACCGCACCACGCGTGGCCTGCGGATCTACCTCGCGACGCCACGGCTGCGCGGGCTGCTGGCGCTGAGCCTCGCCGTCTCGGCGGCAGGCTCTATGGTCATCGTCAACACGGTCGTTCTGGTTCAGGCGAGCTACGGCCTGACGCAGCAGGCCACGGCGCTCGCGCTGGCGCTGTTCGGCGCGGGCTCGATGACGACCGCCTTCGCGCTGCCGGCGCTTCTGCTGCTGGGCACGCTGGTGCCGGGCTATCTCGCCCTGCTGCCGCTCTGGTTTGCGCTCGGCTTCTCCTACAGCATGACCCAGACGCCGTCGGGTCGCCTGTTGCGGCGCTCTGCCCATGCGGAGGATCGGCCGGCGCTGTTCGCCGCCCAATTCGCCCTCTCGCATGCCTGCTGGCTGATCACCTACCCGGCGGCGGGCTGGCTGGGCGCGACGATCGGCTTGCCCGCGACCTTCGTGGCGATGGCGATCATCGCCGGGCTGGCGCTGGCGATCGCCTTGCGCGTCTGGCCGGCGGGCGATCCCGACGAGATCGAACACGAGCACGCTTCGCTCTCGGCCGAGCACCCGCATCTGGCGGGCGCCGGCCGGCGGCATCGGCATGCATTCGTGATCGACCGGGAACATCAGGCATGGCCGACGCGCGGCTGAACAGGTTAAGCATGGGCCCGCTATCGGACATCGATCCTGTCATCCGGCGTCTTGCCGCCGGCGAGATGCTGTTTGCGGCCGGGGACGAAACGCGCGGCTTCTTCATGGTGCGTGAGGGGCGCGTCAGGCTCGTGCGCTTTGGCTCCGATGGTCGCGAAACCGCGCTGTTTACCGCCGGGCCGGGGGAGCGCTTCGCCGAAGCCTCGCTCTTCGCCGAGCGCTACCATTGCGACGCCATCGCCGTCAGCGACGCCGTGGTCGCGTGCTATCCCAAGGCCGGCTGCCTCGCGCGACTGGGCGACGATGCAACCGCACGGCTCGACCTGACGGCCGATCTCGCCCGGCAGGTGATGACGCTGCGGGCGCGGTTGACGCTGCGCGATATCCGCTCGGCGCGCGAGCGGGTGCTCGCCTTCCTCGTGGCCGAGGCCGGCGACGACGGACGCACGATGGCCTTCGACGGCTCGCTGCGGGACATCGCCGTCGCGATCGGCCTCACGCCCGAAGCGTTCTACCGGACGCTGGCGCATCTCGAGGCGCAGGGGACGATTTCACGGGAGGCTGGCCGCATTGTCCTGACATGATCTCGATCATGTCGCGGTATCAGGTTCTCCGGCAGGTTGGGCGCAAAGGAGAACCTTATGAGCCGCCTCACCCTGACCACCGCCCTCGTCCTGATTTGGGCAAGCCTCGCATCGGCTGCGCCGGCAGGGGCACAGACGCAAAATCCCTATGCCGGCGAACAGAGCCGCGCGATCAAGGCGCTGTCGCCCAAGGAGGTCGACGACCTCACGCAAGGCCGCGGCATGGGCCTCGCCAAGCCAGCCGAACTCAACCGCTACCCCGGGCCGATGCATGCGCTCGAACTGGCGGAGCCGCTGAAGCTGTCGGGCGGGCAGCGGCAGGGGCTGGAGGCGATCATGAAGCAGATGAACTCCGATGCGAAGGCGCTGGGCGCCGAGCTTCTCGGACTGGAGCGCGAGCTCGACGCCGCCTTCGCCGCGCGCACGATCGAGGAGCAGAGCCTCAGGGCGCTGACGGAGCGAATCGGCGCCAGGCAGGGAGCCCTGAGGGCGGTCCATCTCGCCGCCCATATCGAGACAGCGGCGCTGATGTCGGTGGAACAGATCACGCGATACGATCACCTGCGCGGCTATGGCGGCAATCGAATCGCGCCGATGCCGGAGTCAGGGCATGGCGGCCACGGTGCGCCCAAGCACTGACCGTCGATCGACCAAGCTCCGCGTCAACCGCTTGCAGCGATGCCGTTCAAGGCGTCCACGAACAGGTCGATCTCTTCCTCGGAATTATAGTAGTGAGGCGACACGCGTAGCACCGTCGGGAGGTTTCTGGCGCTGGCGTCGAGAAGCGTACTGCTCGGTTTCGAGACGCTGACGTTGATCGCCTGCTGCGAGAGCTCCGACCTGATCGCTTCCGAGGCGAGGCCGTCGACGGAGAGGCTGACGATGGCAGCGCGCTGATGGCCGAGATCGTGGAGTGTCAGCCGCGGCACGCGTTCGAGCTCTTCTCGGAGGCCGTTGGCGAGATCAAGGCAGCGAGCCTTGATGGCGTCCAGGCCGAGACCAAGCGCGTAGTCGACGGCGGCGCCCAGTCCGAGCCTTGCGGCGTAGTTCTTCTCCCAGGTCTCGAATCGACGCGCATCCGGCCTCAGCGCGTAGCGATCGACTTCCATCCAAGGCGCGCCGAAGTGGTCGATCATCGCCGGTTCGAGTGTCTCGAGCAGCGCCCGTCGGACGTAGAGGAACCCCGTGCCGCGCGGACCGCGCAGGAACTTGCGTCCCGTTGCGGCGAGCAGATCGCAACCGATCTCTTCGACATCGATCGGGAGCTGACCGACCGCCTGGCAGGCGTCAAGGAGGTAGGTCACGCCATGACGGCGCGCGATCTTCCCGACCGCAGCGGCAGGATTGATCAGCCCGCCATTTGTCGGGATCCAGGTGATGGCGATGAGTTTGACCCGCTCGTCCATCATCGCCGCGAGAGTGTCCGGATCGAGAGCACCCGTCTCGTCGTCGGGCACGACCTCGATCGTGACGCCGGTCCGGCGCGCCATCTGGAGGAAAGCAACATAATTTGCGGCGTACTCGGCGCGAGCGGTCAGGATCCGGTCACCCGGCCGGAATTTCTGCGCATAGAACGCCATTTGCCAAGCGACGGTCGCGTTTTCCGTAAGTGCGATCTCGTCACCGCCGGCATTGATCAGCCTGGCGACGGAGGCATAGACGCCGGAGACGGCATCGGCCCTGATATCGGCAGCCTCGTAGCCGCCCCGCGTCGCTTCAAGATCGAGATGATCCTTCATGGCCGCGATGACCGGCGCTGGCATGAGGCTGGCGCCGGCGTTGTTGAGATGGATGCGATGAGCGGTGCCGGGTGTGTCCGCGCGCAAGCTGGCGATATCCAGTCGGTTGATCCGGTTCACGTGTCGATCGCCTTGCCGGTCAATGCCGGCCGCTGAACGTGTCGCCCTCGTCGCATGTGCAGTCGGCATGTGTTTTCGCCTTGCCGCGCTTTTTCTCAGGAGGCGGCTGGCGGGCGTCGGGGAGCGCGAGATCGGCCAGGATTGGGCATTCCGGCCGGTCGTCGCCATGGCAGGTCTGGGCCAGGTGCCGGAGCGTTCGTGACATGGCCTGAAGCTCGTCGATCTTGGTCTCGAGATCGCGGACATGCTTCATCGCGAACGTCTTCACGTCGGCGCTGGCCCGGCTCTTATCGCGCCACAGTGCCAGAAGTTCCCGGGCCTCCTCGATCGAGAAGCCCAGCGTGCGGGCCCGCTTGATGAAGCGAAGCTCGTGGATCTCCTCGGCCGTGTAGACCCGGTACCCAGCCTGGGTGCGGATCGGCGGCTCGATCAGGCCGATGCTCTCGTAGTAGCGGATCATCTTCGCGGTGACGCCCGATGCCGTCGCCGCCTGGCCGATGTTCATGTCGATAGCTCCTGGTACTGCAACGGATTCATTCGGCGGGCGCGAGCTGCGCCGTGCGGGAGGGCTCCGGTTCGACCCGGGCCCGCCGGCCGAAGCGCTTCAGCCGCAGCGCATTCGCCAGCACGCTGACGCTGGAGAGCGCCATGGCGAGGCCGGCGAACATCGGCGACATCAGCACGCCGAAGGCCGGATAAAGTGCGCCGGCGGCAACCGGGATGAGCACGACGTTGTATCCGAAGGCCCAGACGAGGTTCTGGCGGATGTTGGCGATCGTGGCCTGCGACAGCGCGATGGCCGTGGCGACGCCGGAGAGATCGCCGGACATGAGCACGACGTCGGCGCTCTCGATCGCGATGTCCGTGCCGGTGCCGATCGCGATGCCGACATCGGCCTGCGCCAGCGCCGGCGCATCGTTGATCCCGTCACCGACGAAGGCGACCTTGACGCCGCCGACCTGCAGCGACTTGACCACCTCGGCCTTGCCGGTGGGCAGCACCTCGGCCACGACCTCGTCGATGCCGAGCCGGGCCGCAATCGCCTTGGCCGTGCGCTCGTTGTCGCCGGTGATCATGACGACGCGCAGGCCGAGGCCGTGCAGCGCGGCGATGGCGGCGGGCGTCGTCTCCTTCACGGGGTCTGCGACCGCGATGATAGCCGCGAGCTTGCCGTCGATCGCAGTAAAGAGCGGCGTCTTGCCGGCGTCGCCGAGTTGCGCGGCCTGCTTCGCGAAGGTCGAGAGATCGAGCCCGAGACGACGCATCAGCCGATCGGCACCGACCTCGACGCGGCGGCCGTCGATACGCGCTGCGACCCCGAATCCGGGCTCGCTGGAGAAGTCCGTCGGCTCGGCCAACATCAGTCCGCGCTGCCGCGCACCGGCGACGATCGCCTCGGCCACGGGATGCTCCGAGAGAGTTTCCACAGAGGCCACGAGGCGCAGCACTTCGTCCTCCGCGAACCCGTCCGTCACCGCGATGTCGGTCAGTTCCGGCCGGCCCTTCGTCAGCGTGCCCGTCTTGTCGAGCGCGATGACCCTTGAGTCCTTGAGGCTCTGCAGCGCCTGCCCCTGCCGAAACAGAATGCCGAGCTCCGCGCCCTTGCCTGTGCCGACCATGATCGAGGTCGGCGTCGCCAGCCCCATCGCGCAGGGGCAGGCGATGATCAGCACGGCGACGGCGTTGACGAGCGCGTAGGACAGCGCCGGGCTCGGGCCGAAGATCAGCCAGATCGCGAAGGTGAGCAGAGAAAGCCCGATCACGGCGGGCACGAACCACATCGTCACCCTGTCCACGACCGCCTGGATCGGCAGCTTCGAGCCCTGCGCCGCCTCGACGGTCGCGACGATCTGCGCGAGCAAAGTGTCGGACCCGACCTTGCGAGCGGTGAAGCGGAACGAGCCCGTGCCGTTGACCGTCCCGCCGGTGACGGCAGAGCCAGCCTGCTTGCGGGCCGGAATCGGCTCGCCGGTGATCATCGCCTCGTCGACATAGGACGATCCGGAGACGACCTCGCCATCGACGGGGATGCGTTCGCCCGGCCGCACGATGACGACGTCGCCGACTATCACCGTCTCGATAGCCACGTCGGCCTCGCTGCCATCGCGCAGCACGCGCGCTGTTTTGGCCTGGAGCGACATAAGCCGGCGGATCGCCTCGCTCGTCGAACCCTTGGCGCGCGCCTCGATCAAGCGCCCGATCAGGATCAGGGTCACAATCACCGCGCTCGCCTCGAAATAGGTGTATTCGGTCCCGTCCGGCAGCAGGCCGGGCACGAAGGTCGCGACGCTCGAATAGAGGAACGCCGCGGTCGTGCCGAGCGCCACGAGCGAGTTCATGTCCGGAGCGCCACGCAGCAGCGCCGGCCACCCCTTGCGGATGAAGCGCTGGCCCGGCACCGCCATCACGAAGCCGGCGAGCAGGAACGACAGCACCTTGATGTTGAACTCGCCGATCCGGCCGGCAAGAAAATGGTGCAGCGTCTCGGACATGTGCATGCCCATCTCGAAGACGAGCAGCGGCAGGGTCGCGACGGTCGCGATCAAGACATCCCGGCGCAATCCTGACAACTCGGTCTCGCGCGCCTGGCGTTCGCGGTCGGAGGTGTCCACCGTATCCCTGACCTGCTCGGCGTCGTAACCGGCGGCGGAGACCGCCTTGACGAGAGCAGGTGTCAGTTCCGGACCGCCCAGCACGCGCACGGAAGCTCGTCCGGTCGCCAGATTGACGGCCGCGTCGAGGACGCCAGGCGCTGCCTTGAGCGCGCGTTCGACCCGTCCGACGCAGGACGCGCAGGTCATGCCCGAGATACTCAGAACGACAACGGTCTCCCTCGGCTCATAGCCCGCCTTCCGGATGGCCAAATCGATAGCCGCCGTATCGACCTTCCCAGAGGTGAAGGCGACATGCGCCCGCTGCGTCGCCAGGTTCACCGAGACGCTGTCGACGCCCTCCACCGCCGCGATCGCTTTCTCGACGCGACCGACGCATGACGCGCAGGTCATGCCTTCGACTGGAACGTCGAAATGTGTGAGGGGCGGGGTTGTGCTTCTGGCCATCGTTGCAGTCGACATGACGTCTCTCCGAGCTGTGATGGCAGGGGATATGGAGCTTCCTATAATGGTAAGGTCAAGCGCAAATGAAAGCTTTGGCGATAATTTTTCGAGCTGCCAAAAAAGCTAAAAAAAGCCTCTTGACCTTACCACTGTGGAAAGCCGCAGCCTCCTTGTCACCCGCACTTAACAGGAGGCTCCAGCCATGTGCTCGTGCCAGCAGCATTCCAATTCCGCATCCGAAACCATCTCGACCCCATCGCCGGACGGACTCAATTTCCGCGTCGATGACATGACATGCGGCCACTGTGCGAGCACGATCAAGAAAGCGATCGAGACGACCCTGCCCGGCACCACCGTCGATGCCGATCCGGCCTCCAAGCTCGTGAACGTGACGGGCTTCGGAGACTATGCCGCCATCAAGGCGATCGTGACCGGCGCTGGCTACACGCCAAGCGCCGCGCCCGTCGCAGCCTGAGCGAAATCCGGGGGCAGAAAGCGGCACGAGGTCGTCTGACCTACGCAAGCCGCTCGCCCCGCAACAGAGGGGATTGTCATGAAGAACATCGTTCTGGCCGCGCTTGCTCTTGCGAGCGCGGCCGCCCTCCCGGCGGAAGCCGCCGAGGGCGATACCGTCAAGGCCATCAAGGCCCGAGGCGAACTGCTCTGCGGCGTCTCGACAGGCGTCTCGACAGGCATGTCGACACTGGACAACCAAGGCAACTGGAAGGGAATGGAGGTCGAATTCTGCCGGGGCCTGGCTGCTGCGATCCTCGGCGACGCCAGCAAGGTGAAGTTCGTCCCACTCGAATTCCGGGTCGCCTTCACGACGCTGCAGTCCGGCGCCGCCGACATCCTGGCGCGCACGGCGACATGGAGCTACTCGCGCGACGCCTCGCTCAACCTCGATTGGGGCGGCGTCTACATGTATGATGGTCAAGGTTTTATGGTCGCGAAGAAGCTCGGCGCCAAGAGCGGCAAGGACCTGAACGGCGCGTCGATCTGCGTCTCGGCCGGCACGACGTCGGAGCTGAACCTCGCCGACTACTTCCGCTCCAACGGCATGAAGTACACCGTCATCACCGGATCGACGCGGGAACAAAACCAGCAGAGTCTGGAGTCGGGCCGATGCGACGCCTATTCCAACGAACGCGGCGGCCTGCGGCGAGCCGAACGGCGATGAAGAACCCCGATGACTGGGTGATCCTGCCGGACGTCTTCTCTAAGGAGCCGCTCGGGCCGACGCTTCGTCAGGATGACGCCCGATTCCGCGATATCGTGGCCTGGACCCTCAACATCATCATCGCCGCCGAGGAATTCGGCGTGACGAAGGCGAATGTCGCCGAACAGGCGTCGAGCTCGACCAACCCGGAAGTCCAGCGCATGCTCGGTAAGACGGGCGAGTTCGGCAAGATGCTCGGGATGGAGCAGGACTGGGCCGTCAAGGTGATCGCGGCAACGGGCAACTACGGCGAGCTCTACGAGCGCAACCTCGGTTCGGGCAGCCCAATCAAGCTCGATCGCGGCCTGAACTCGCTCTGGAGCAAGGGCGGGCTCCTCTACAGCCCACCTTTCCGGTGATCAAGGTGCGGTGGCTCAGCCCGCCGCACCGCCGCCTGGAGAGACGGCCATGACATCGACCGGCTTAGGTGCGTCCCAGACCTCAACACGACCATTGACGCTGGGTAGACGGCTGACGGGTCGGCAGCGCCGCCATATCCTCTACCAAGCGGCGTTCCTGCTCGTGCTTTGCGCCTTGCTATGGCTCGCTTGGCGCAACGTCGAGGCCAACCTCGACGTTCGCAAGCTCGCGCTGGGTTTCTCTTTCCTAAGAGCCGGATTTAAAAGGAGTTGAGCGATATCAGCAGGTTGTGATTCCCGTTTGGTGCTGAATCAAATGGGGTTTCCGATGGCCTGGACCGATATCGCTCGTGCCGAGCATAACCGTGATCGCC
>JAESGM010000975.1_pt1 | contig 11907 bp, 13 predicted proteins | sample 9269721 | NCBI WGS metagenome assembly JAESGM01 (sample SAMN15720920, study PRJNA650825) | algae metagenome | isolation source: Komarekiella atlantica HA4396-MV6 and co-occurring heterotrophs from... | place: USA: Theobald House, Kauai, HI | collected 2009-07-29 | reverse complement strand
GCTGGCGCTCGCCTCGGCGCAGGACCACAAGCGCGTAGGCGACGGCGACACCGGCCCCAACACAGGCGGCATGGGAGCCTATTCGCCGGCGCCGGTGATGACGCCCTCGATGGAAGAGCAGGTGATGGACGAGATCGTCCGCCCGACGCTGGCGGGCATGGCGCAGCGCGGCGCGCCGTTCAGCGGCGTGCTCTTCGCGGGACTGATGATCACCGCGCAGGGGCCGAAGCTGATCGAATACAATGTCCGCTTCGGCGACCCCGAATGCGAGGTGCTGATGCCACGCCTGCGCAGCGACATCGTGCCGGCGCTGCTGGCGGCCTGCGACGGCGTGCTCGACCAGATCACCCTGCGCTGGTCGGAGCAGGCGGCGCTGACCGTGGTTCTGGCGGCGAAGGGCTATCCCGGCAAGCCGGAGACGGGAAGCGTAATCAAGGGCGTCGAGAAGGCTGAACGCCTGGCCGACGTGCTGGTCTTCCATGCCGGGACGAAACAGGGCGCGCTCGACCTCGTCGCCAGCGGCGGCCGCGTGCTCAACGTGGTCGGGCTCGGCAAAAGCGTAACGGAGGCGCAGGCCAAAGCCTATGCCGCTGTCGACGTCATCGACTGGCCAGGCGGCTTCTGCCGCCGCGACATCGGCTGGCAGGCGGTGAAGCGGGAGCAAGGCTGACAATCGCCAAACATAGTATATACTGGACTTTGCCTGCATATATATTTTTGTGTGAGAGAGGCGCCATGAGCGTGCTGATCAAGGACGCGGAAACGGATGGACTCATTCGCGAGGTCGCCTCCCGCACCGGCGAGAACCTCACACAGGCCGTGCGCACGGCAATGCGGGAAAAGCTCGCCCGTCTGCCTGAACCGACACGCGCCGGCCGTCTCGACATGGCGAAGATCAACGCCTTCCTCGCAGAGATCGACGCTATGCCGAAGATCAATTCTGGTCTGACCGATGACGAGATCATCGGCTATGACGAAAACGGCGTCCCGAGTTGATTTCGTCTCAAATCGTGGTCGACAGCTCTGCGTTGATCGCAATTCTGCAGGGCGAGCCCGAGCGCGCGATAATCGTCGACCATCTCAATCGAGCCGCGGATGCGGTGTGCTCGACGGTGAGTTTCGTCGAAACCTTCATGGTCGCCAGCCAGCGCCTGCCCGATTTTGATCTCGATCGGCATCGGATCTTTCTGGCGCGGTTGGGCATTCAGAGCCGCGTTGTCGACGAGGAACAGTCCATAATCGCCGCGCAAGCTTTCATCCGCTTCGGCAAAGGCCGCCACCCGGCAAGGCTCAATCTGGGTGATTGCTTTTCCTACGCGCTGGCCAAATCGCTGAACGCGCCCCTGCTCTACAAGGGCGAGGATTTTGCCAAGACCGATATCGTCTCCGCCGCAAGCACGGACGCCAGACCATGAGCAATCTCGATGCCCTCTTCCCCGGTTTCAAGGGCCATTGGATCGACGGGCCGGTCGGAAAAATCTTCGCCCGCATCGGCGGCGAGGGGCCGCCCGTCGTGCTGATCCACGGCTTTCCGCAGACCCATGCCGAATGGCACAGAATCGCGCCGGAGCTCGCGAAGACGCACACCGTCATCTGCCCGGACCTGCGCGGCTATGGCTGGTCGGCGGCGCCCCATGGCGACGGCGGCAAGGCGACCTATTCCAAGCGCGGCTCGGGCGAAGACATCGTCGCGGTGATGCAGGCGCTGGGACATCTGCGCTTTGCGGTGATCGGCCATGATCGCGGCGCGCGCATCGGCTACCGGCTGGCGCTCGACCATCCCGGCCGGGTCGAGCGGCTCGTGCTGCTCGACATCATGCCGACCGTTTCGATGTGGGAGGGCATGAACGCGATGCGGGCCATGCAGGTCTATCACTGGACCTTCCTCGCCCAGCCCGAGCCCGTGCCGGAGCGGCTGCTCGGGACCGACCCGATCCCCTGGCTCGACCACTGCATCGCGAGCTGGACCAAGGCCAGGACGCTCGACGCCTTCGACCCGCTGGCGATGGAATCCTACCGGCAATCCTTCAATGATCCGGCCCGCATCCACGCGGCCTGCGAGGATTATCGCGCCGGGGCGACGACCGACCCCGAGCACGACCGGATCGACCTCGCGGCGGGCAAGCGCATCCTGTGCCCGGTGCTGGCGCTCTGGGGCGATGCCGGTATTCCGGGCAAGGGCGCGAGCCCGCTCGACCTCTGGCGCGCCACCTTCGCGCCGCAGGCGCAAGGCCAGGCCATCGACAGCGGCCATTTCCTGCCGGAGGAGAACCCCGACGCCACGCTGGCTGCGCTGAGGCCGTTTCTGGCCGCGCCTGCCTCCTGACGCGGCGGTTGCCGGCGACGGCGGCAGCGCCCACATTCGGCCCATGCCCCGCAGCAGCACAGCCCCCGCGAAACAGCCCGATGCGACGACGCCCGAACTCGCGCTCGTGCTGGGCGCAGGCGGCGCGCGGGGCCTGAGCCATATCGTCGTGCTGGAAGCGCTGGACGAGCTCGGCGTCAGGCCCGCCCTGATCGCCGGCTGCTCGATGGGCGCGATCGTGGGAGCCGCCTATGCGGCGGGGCTTTCGGGCCGCGACTTGCGCGAGCATGTCGCGATCACCTTCAAGGACCGGGCGCGGGTGATCGCGAGGCTGCTCGACGCCCGCATCGGCAAGTTCACCGACCTGATGCGCGGTATCGGCAACCCGGTGCTGATCGACGGCGAGCGCATGCTCGACCTGTTCTGGCCCGAGGCGGTGCCGGACCGTTTCGAGGAGCTGGCGATCCCGTTTCTCGCGCTGGCGACGGATTATCACCTGCATTCCGAGGTGGCGATCACGAGCGGGCCATTGACGCCGGCGGTGGCGGCCTCGCTCGCGATTCCGGGGCTGGTGCGCCCGGTCGTGATCGGGGAGCGCGTGCTGGTCGATGGCGGGGCGATCAACCCGCTTCCTTACGACCGGCTGATGGCGCAGGGCCGCATCGTCATGGCGGTCGACACCAGCGCGCCGGCCACGATCAGCGACCGTCGCATCCCCGAGCCGCTGGAGGCGATGGTCGGCGTTTCACAAATCCTGACCCGGACGATCGTGCAGCGCATGATCGAGCGCCAGCCGCCCGACATCCTGATCCGTGCCGGCGTCGACGCGATCGGCGGGCTCGATTTCTTCAAGGCGCAGGCGATCCTGGCGGCCGCCGAGCCGGTGAAGGACGAGGTCAAGCATAGGCTGGCCCAGCTTCTCGAACGGGCAGGCTGACGGCGTCGGGCTCCTCGCAGCGGAAGCCCGGCAGGGCCGCGCTCAGCGCCGCGCGGCCGGCCTCCGTCAGCGTCACGGCGCGGCTGTCCTTGCGGCGCAGCACCCAGCCCATGTCGAAGCAATGGCAGGCGAGCGCCGCCGCCAGCGATCCCGCCAGATGCGGGCGGCGCTCGCTCCAGTCGAGACAGGGGCGCAAGCGCGCACGGCGGCCCCTGCTCTCCGCCGGATCGACGCCGAGGCCCGCGAACACCGCCTCGCCCGCCGGCGTCAACCCATAGCCGCCCTCGCTCACGGTGAGGTGGCCGGCCGCGACCAGGGCGTCGTGGATGGCGATGCCGAGCCGGCCGGCGAAATGGTCGTAGCAGGTCCGGCCCCGAGCGAGCTCCCCGCCCACCCGCGACGGCAGGCGTCGCGGCGCGGCGGCGGAGCCCGCCAGCACCATCAGCGCCTCGATCGCGGCCGCGACGTCGGGCCCGGCGAGCCGGTAGTAGCGATGGCGGCCCTGCACGGCGACGCCGAGCAGGCCGCCTTGCATCAGCCTTGCGAGATGCCCGCTCGCCGTCTGCGGCGCGACGCCGGCGAGAAAGGCCAGCTCCTTGGCGGTGAGCGCGCGCCCGTCCATCAGCGCCTGCAGCATGTTGGCGCGCGCCGGATCGCCCATCAGATGGGCGATCTCCGCGAGATAGGGGCCGGATGCGGACATGGTGCGGTCTTTCTCACACCCTCCCCGTCATCCCGGACAAGCGGCGGAGCCGCGCAGATCCGGGATCCATCATCGAGCACGACGGCGCTTCATGATGGATCCTGGAGCTCCGCTGCGCTGCGTCCGGGATGACGGCGGAGGTTTGACGAAACATTGCGTCCCGAACTGGGCCGAAGACAAGCCCCAACACTACGGCCATCGCCGTAGCGTCGCCCCGCGACAGGACGCGGCGGGAATGGCACAAGACCGGCCATGGAACCGCACATCATCCTCTTCATCGCCGCCACTTTTCTGCTGGCCGGCTTCGTCAAGGGCGTCATCGGGCTCGGCCTGCCGACCATCGCGGTCGGGGTGCTCGGCGTGATCATGGCGCCGGCGCAGGCCGCGGCGCTGCTGGCCATCCCCAACATCGCGACCAATGGCTGGCAGATCGCCACCGGGCCGGGGTTCAGGGCGATCCTGATCCGGCTCCGGCCGATGATGGCGGGCATCGTTCTCGGCGTCTGGGCCGGCGCGGGGCTGCTGGAGCAGCAGAAGGACGGCTCGGCGACGCTCTGGCTCGGCGTCGCGCTGGTGCTCTATGCGCTGGTCGGCCTGAAGGCCGCAAAGCTGCGCGTGCCGGCCGGCGCCGAACGCTGGCTCGGCCCCGTCATCGGCATCGCGACCGGCATCGCCACCGCCGCGACCGGCGTCTTCGTGCTGCCGGCCGTGCCCTATCTGCAGGCGCTCGGCCTCGACAAGGACGAACTGGTGCAGGCGCTCGGCCTCTCCTTCCTGGTCTCGACGCTGGCGCTCTCGGTCGGCCTGATCGGCGCGGGCGCGCTCGACTGGACGGTCGCCTGGCATTCGACGCTGGCGCTGGTCCCGGCGCTGGCGGGAATGGCCTTCGGGACCATGATCCGCAACCGCATCTCGGCCAAGGCGTTCAGGCTGTGCTTCTTTGCCGGCCTGCTGGCGCTCGGGGCCTATCTGGTGCTGCGCGCGGCCGGATAGCTGCGCTCGCGGCGCGAGGCCCGACAGGACGCGCGGCCGGGACCCCGATGATTTTTCACAATCGGTTGACCGCCGGCTAACCGCCGGAACGGCCCGTGCGAGCGGACCCATCTGCCGCATGGTAATGTGCCTACCTGCTACGTTCCGTCAGGGGGAGGCGCGTATGGCCGACGAGGTGCAGGATTATCTGACATCGGAGATCGAGACGCTCCGCAGCGCCGTCTTCCGGGCCGGCGCGCTGAACGCCAAGACGCTGCGCCCCTGCGCCGAGGCGCATCTCGACACCGTGCTGCACTTCGTCATGCCCTCGCACGATCTCGAGGAAGCGACCTATTTCGCCCTCTCGCGAACCGCGATCCTGGCGCGGGCGCTCTACGCGCAGGCGGAGATCGCCGAGATCGAGGAGGCGCGCCGGCATGCGCTGGCGGCAATCGACGCGTTCGGCGTGGTGGTGCTGGAGGCGCTGCAGGGTGGAGCTGGTTCGGTGGCGAGGCATGGCGATGCGGGCGGTGTGCACGCGCCGATGCGGCAGGTTGCGGGCTGATGGACGCGCATATCAGCGTGCAACGAAATCTCGGTCGGCATGCAATTTTGTATAAAAATACGGTTGAAATATCGCAATGCCCCCGGTAAAGAGGGAACAAATCAAAAACGAAATCGGTCATATTTGAGGCATGAGCGTCCAGCGTATACGTGATCCTCTTCATGACCTCGTCGAATTTAGGGTCGGCGAGGAAGATATCGAGCGTGTCCTATGGAAGGTTCTGCAGACTCGTCCGTTCCAACGTTTGCGACGGGTGAAGCAGCTTGGCTTTTCAGACCTTGTTTATCCGGGTGCAAGTCATTCACGCTTCGCTCATAGCGTAGGGGTTTTCCATACCGCTCGACAGCTAATGCAAGTTGTTCGTAGAAAGGCCGGCACTCCTCAACCAACGCGCGAGTGGCAAGCTTTGGCAGCGGCTCTCGTTCATGACCTCGGGCATGGCCCATTCAGTCACGCATTTGAAAAGGTCGGAGAGCGACTTGGCCTGAGGCTTGCCGACCACGAGCATGTCAGCGACTTGCTCATTCGGAACGGTGAGGTTGCCGAAATCCTTAATGAGATGGGCAGCGGCTTCGCGATCGACGTAGCCGACATCGTTAAAAAGGAGGGGCGCGCGACGGTCCATAACGCGGTTGTGTCGAGCCAATTCGATGCTGATCGTCTCGACTATATGCGCCGTGACCGGCTTATGACAGGGACACAACATGCGGCAATCGATTTCGCGTGGTTAATGGCGAATCTGGAAATTGCAACTCTGCCGATTGGAATGGACGACACCCAGACAGGAACGGTCGAAACTTTTGTTATCGGACCGAAAGCGATTCATGCTGCCGAGGCTTATGTGCTGGGGCTATTTCAGCTTTATCCAACAGTCTATTTCCACAAGGCGACGCGCGGCGCGGAGAAGCTGTTCACGGAACTGCTCGTTCGAGTGGTCCAACTCGCGCGCGACGACGCTGCCGCAAAATCAGGACTTCCAACGAACGATCCGTTAGTGCGCTTCGCAAGGGACCCCGACAATTTGGATGTCGCGCTATGCCTCGACGACTCGGTGATTTGGGGAGCGCTCTCAATTATGGTCGATGCTCCCGACCCGCTGGTATCGAACCTCGCTGCTCGTCTGAGGGACCGAAAGCTTTTCAAGTGCATAGACATCCGTACTCGGGTGTCTCACGCATTCGACCCTGACGGGGTGGGGAATGGAGAATCCATCGAGGCAATTGACGCGTGTTGCGCTAGCGTTAACGCGAAGCTAACAGCATGGCACGATGATCAGACGGTGGCGATTCCAAGGGTGCTGATCGACGAAGGCTCGCGAACGCCATATCAGAATGCTGGTGGATCGAAAGGACCGATAGAGCGCATCAACGTGCGAACCGCCAGCGGTCGGCTTGTTGATTTGAAGCAGCGTTCGCGCGTTGTCGCAAATCTCGAGAAATTCGTCCTGTTCCGGGCCTATGTTGATGATGGTGACAGCGAGGCTCGCGCCATAATCGAACAAATTATTGTAGAGGAGATCGAGCAATGTCGTCAGCCAAAGATCTCTTGAAGGTCGCAACGATTATCTCAGACGCTGGCGGTCGTGTTGTGGGACGAACACGGCTGCAGAAGATTGCGTATTTATTGTCAATTACTGGGCAAGAGCAGGGTTTTGCGTTCGGCTACAAGCACTATGGTCCTTTTAGCGAGACGCTAGCCAGCGCGGCGCGCATAAGCGCCCTGCTTGGGCAAATTCACGAGGCAGAACAACCGACTTCTTGGGGAGGAGGCTCTTATTCGATCTATACGACCGGTGCTCCATCCAGTGGGAATTCGACAAGGCAGACGTTCGCAAGAATCGCAGCAGAGGCTGATGCTGTCGAACTTGAACTAGCTGCAACCGCCGTTTTTCTATCGAAAGAGGGATACGGCGATCCTTGGAATGAGACAGCTCGTCGGAAGCCCGAAAAAGCTGATGGTGGTCGGATTGATCGGGCCAAAGAGCTTCTAAACCGGCTCGGAGGCATTCAGACGCCGACGCCACTGCCGCCGATCGCCTAAAACTCAGCTGCATTACGTCTGGTGGAAGCCTTATCGATGCCTATCTCCGCCCCCTGAAAAACCCCCTCAGCATTTCCCCCGCCTCGCTCTCGGCGATACCTCCATAAACTTCCGGGACATGGTGGCAGGTCGGGCTGCTGTAGAGCCGCACCCCGTTCTCGACCGCACCGCCCTTGGGGTCGGCCGCGCCGAAATAAAGGCGGCGGATGCGGGCAAACGAGATCGCGCCGGCGCACATCGGGCAGGGTTCGAGGGTGACGTAGAGATCGCATCCGGTCAGGCGCTCGCTGCCTAGCGCCGAGGCCGCCGCGCGCAGCGCCAGCATCTCGGCATGGGCGGTCGGGTCGCGGTCTTCCAGCGTGCGGTTGCCGGCGCTGGCGAGGACCGCGCCGTCGCGCATCACCACCGCGCCGACCGGCACCTCGCCGCGCTCGGCGGCCGCGCGCGCCTCCGCCAGCGCCAGCGCCATCGCATCGATACCCTGGCTCTTCGGCTGCACCGTCAAAAACCCTGCTTTGCCGCTCGCGAGCCGGCGGACGCTCTGCTACAAGCGCGAATTATCCAGTCGCTTCCCCGCAGCGCGTCCTGCCGGCAGGGACAAGAGCGACACTACCTATTCAGCATGCGCCCAGCGCGAAAGTGGCTTTCCACTTTTGCCGGCCATGCGCCGGAGCGATCATGAGCGACGACAGCAACCAGAACAACCGCGGTCCGCGCAAGGGCGGCGGGGCCGGCGGCAAGGGCGGCGGGCCTCGTGGCGGCGGCTTCGGCCGTGGACCGGCGCGTTCCGGCGCAGCCAGCGGCGAGCGCAAACCGTTCCGGGCCCGGCCCGAGGGCGGCGAACGCCCTGCCCGCTCCAGCGACGACCGGCCGGCGCGCCGTTTCGACAAGCCGGCCGGCCAGCGCGACGGCGCATCCCGCCCGCCGCGCGCAGGCGGCGACAGGCCGTTTCGGGCCCGGCCCGATGGCGAGCGCACGCCCTTCCGCGAGCGCGCCGGCGAGGGACGTCCCGAGCGCGGCGCGGGCCCGGACCGCTCGGCGCGCCGCTTCGACAAGCCTGCCGCCGCACGCGATGCCGGCGAGCGCCCTTATCGCGCGCGGCCCGATGGCGAGCGCAGCTCCAGCCGACCGCCGCGCGACGGCGTTGCACCGCGCGGCCGCAGCCTCAGTGATCGCGACGGCAAGCGGCCCGAGCGGCCGCGTCACCCCCGTGGCGAAGACATGGCCGCGCCCCCGGCCGTGATCCTGCCCTCGCTTCTGGCCCAGGAGCCGGAGCGCATCGCGAAGGTGATGGCGCGGGCCGGCGTCGCCTCCCGCCGCGATAGCGAGGCGATGATCGCGGAAGGCCGCGTCAGCGTGAACGGAAAAGTGCTGGAGAGCCCGGCGCGCGATGTCGGCCCAGACGATGTCGTGCTGGTCGATGGCGAGCCCTTGCCGGCCCGCGAGCGCACGCGGATGTGGCTCTATCACAAGCCGCGCGGCCTCGTGACCACCAACCACGACCCGGAAGGCCGCCCGACCGTGTTCGACGCGCTGCCCGAGGAACTGCCGCGCGTGCTCTCGATCGGCCGGCTCGACATCAACACCGAGGGCCTGCTGCTGCTGACCAATGATGGTGGGCTGGCGCGGATGCTGGAACTGCCCGAGACCGGCTGGCTCAGGCGCTACCGTGTGCGCGCCTTCGGCTCGGTGACTCAGGATCGGCTCGACACGCTGCGCGACGGCGTCACCATCGATGGCGTCTCCTATGGGCCGATCGTGGCGCGGTTCGAGCGACAGCAGGGCTCCAACACCTGGCTCACGGTCGATCTGCGCGAGGGCAAGAACCGCGAGGTCAAGACGGTGCTGGAGCATCTCGGCCTCGACGTGAACCGGCTGATCCGGATTTCGTTCGGGCCGTTCCAGCTTGCCGACCTGCCCGAGGGCGAGGTCGACGAGATCCGCTCGCGCGTGCTGAAGGACCAGCTCGGCGAGGAGCTGATGGCGAAGGCCGGGGTCGATTTCGACGCGCCCCGGCGCGACGAACTGCCGGCCGCGCCGCCATCTGCGCAGACGCGCGAGCCGCGCCGCGCGCCCTCGGGCGACGACCGGCCGCGCCGGCGCGAGACGGGTGAGCGCGACGGCAAGCCGGAGCGCGAGCGCTGGCAGAGCGACGCCGTGCGCACGCCTTCGCTCGACGACCGCAGCGACAAACCGTGGAAGCGCACCGTCTGGCGCGACGAGGAGGCCCAGCCGCAGCGCGAGCGCAAGGCTCCGCCCCGGCGGGGGGCCGATCCCAGGGAAGAACGCTTGGCGCGTGAGGCGACGGGCGCAGTCAAGCGCGAGCGCGGCAATGCCATCACCGATCCGACCGGCCGGCGCGTGCTGGTCGAGCGCGTCAGCGCGCCTGCAAATGATGAGCGCCGGGACCCCGCCGACAATCCCAAGCGCCGGCCAGACCGCCTGCCGCGCAACGCGCGCGGCGACGGGCAGGGGCGCGGCCCGCGCGGCGGCGCATCACCGGACAAGCGTGGCGAGCGGCCGGCGCGGCGTCCGCGCGAGGACAGCGCCCCGCGCGAGCGCGGCGGCGAGCGGCCCGAACGCGCCCCGCGTGACGGCGCGGAGCGGCCGGCGCGGCGCTTCACCGAGCGCAGCGGCGAAGAGCGGCCGCGCGGCCGGAGTTTCGGCGACAAGCCCGGCGGCGCGAAATCCTTCGGCGGCAAGCCGGGCGGCGGCAAGTCGTTCGGTGAAAGGCCCTCTGGCGGCAAGTCCTTCGGCGGCAAATCCTTCGGCGGGAAACCCGGCGGCCGGCCTTCAGGCGGTGGACGCCCCGGCGGCGGCAAGGGGCCCCGTCCCGGCGGCGCGCCGCGCGGCAAGCGCGACTGAGGCCTTAAGCGATGCGGATCGTCGGCGGGCGCTTCGGCGGGCGGGCCTTGGCCGGTCCGAAACCCGGGATCGGGAGCATCCGGCCGACCTCTGACCGCCTGCGGGAATCGCTCTTCAACGTGCTGGCGCATGCCTATGACGACGCCGTCGAAGGCGCGCGCGTGCTCGATCTCTTCGCCGGGACCGGCGCGATGGCGTTCGAGGCGCTCTCGCGCGGGGCGGCGTTCGCGCTTCTGGTCGATGACGGAGCCGAGGCGCGCGGGCTGATCCGCGAGAACCAGATGGCGCTGGGCGTCGCCGGCCACAGCCGCGTCTTCCGGCGCGATGCCACGAGGCTCGGGCCGATCAGCGGCATGCCGCCCTTCGGCATGGTCTTCTGCGACCCGCCCTACGGCAAGGGCCTCGGCGAAAGGGCGCTGGCCTCGGCGCGCGAGGGCGGCTGGCTGGAGGCGGGAGCGCTGATCGTGCTGGAGGAGGCGGCGGGGGTCGCGGTGGCGCTGCCGGAGGGGTTCGAGATGCTGGAGCAGCGTGGTTATGGCGAGACGCAGGTGGTGCTGCTGCGGGCGGGATAGCCCGGAGACCCGAACATTGGTCGATACCGGCGTTCGTGATACCCTGTATTACGCGGAGGATCACTGATGAACCAGCCTGAACTGTCCGACCCGATTTCGATTCGGTTCCCGATCGACCTTTTGGCCGACATCGAAAAAATCGCCACAGCCTCCGAGCGGACGCGAAGCTGGATCATCGTGCGCGCGTTGCGGCGCTACCTTGCTTCGGAAGGCGCCGAAATCCTCGACGCGATCGAGGGGCGGGCAGAGCTTGCCGCCGGAGAGGGCAACGATCTCGACGACGTCATCGCCGAGATCGAGACGATCATCCGGTCGGACCGCGCCGCGTGAAGCGTGTCCTGCTGGCACCCAAGGCACGGTCCTTCCTGCTGTCCGAGGCCAGCTATCTCCGCAGTCACAGCCAGCTCGCGGCCGACCGATTTCTGACACGTGTTCGGGAGGCGCGGCGGGCGCTGGGCCGGTTCGAGGAACTCGGATTTCCGAATGATGCGCTGCCCTTGCCGGGCGTGCGGAGATTGATCGTCGGCGATTATCTGATCGACTATGTTCCGGGCGAGATCGTCATGATCGTCGCGATGCGACACGGCCGCCAAGGCGAAAGCGCGATCATCACCGACGAAATCGACGACTTCGAATAGGCCTCTTCCTGACGACGATCGGGCTGTTGAAGTCACCTCACCGTCGCCCGAACAGCTTCTCGATATCGCCGAGCTTCAGCTCGACATAGGTCGGCCGGCCGTGGTTGCACTGGCCGGAGTTCGGCGTGATCTCCATCTCGCGCAAAAGCGCGTCCATCTCCTGCGGGCGCAGGCGGCGGCCGGCGCGCACCGAGTTGTGGCAGGCCATCGTCGCCAGCACATGGTCGAGCCGGCGCTCCAGCGAGCCTGCCGTGCCATGCTCGGCAAGCGCATCTGCGACGTCGCGGACCAGCCTCTGGAGATTGCCGCC
>JAESGM010000974.1_pt1 | contig 11908 bp, 6 predicted proteins | sample 9269721 | NCBI WGS metagenome assembly JAESGM01 (sample SAMN15720920, study PRJNA650825) | algae metagenome | isolation source: Komarekiella atlantica HA4396-MV6 and co-occurring heterotrophs from... | place: USA: Theobald House, Kauai, HI | collected 2009-07-29 | reverse complement strand
CGCCATCGGCTCCCGGCAGGGAGGCCTCAGGCGCGTTCGCCAAGCAGAGGACCACGGATCGCTCCGCGGTCATGCGTCATGCCATGTCGTCGTTCGACGCTGGAGTTCCGAAGGCGTTTCGGCCGCGGCATTCGCTCGCACCGTGGCAAGCGACAAACGTGTCCGACAACCTTCGACAGTGGCGCGCTTATGACTCGCGCGGGGATTCGCGTCAACCCCGTAAAAGCAATGTTGTCATGCCTGCGCGATGAGATTGGGCGCCATAGTCTTCCAAAGCGCGCCGACTGTCCGGATTGTCGACCGCCACCGGTCCCGCATTGCGTTTGCAGGAACGGACTATCGATTTGCTTCGCATACGGAAATCCCGTATCTTTCAGCAATGGCCGACAGGTTCGATCCTGCCAAGGATGCCCTCAGTCGGGAAAAGCATGCACTGCCGCTGATTTTTGGCGACCGAATTTTCGGCGACGATGATCATCTGATCGTTCCATCGATCCGCGCGCAGGACGGCGAGGAACGGTTCAAAGTGATCGGTGCAGTGGGTTCAAAGCTGTACACTGGCATCTTCGTCTGGCGTGCCGACCAGCCCCGCTTCATATCCGTAAGAAGGAGCAACCCAGGTGAGGAACGAGCCTATCGCACTGGCCGCTGATCCGACGGACAGCGAAGATTTCGACGCGACGGATGCGGCTTTGGATCGTGGTCAGCGCGCCCGTCTGATCCGCAAGACCAGAACCGCGCTGGGATTGTCGCAGACGGAATTCGCCAGCCGCTTTCGTGTTCCGGTCGGCACTTTGCGCGATTGGGAGCAGGCTCGCGCGACAGCCCCGGATTTCGCACTCGCCTATGTGAGAGTGATCGCGCGGCACCCCGAACTGGTCGCGCAGGCCGTCGGCTAGCCTGAAAAACTTTCTTCGCCCGGCTCGAACGAAAAAGGGGCCGCCCGGAGGCGGCCCCTTGTTGTGGTTCGAGCGACGGGTCTCACTCCGCCGCGGGCAGCGCCGCAGCAGCAGCGTCGTTGGCAGCCTTGGCCGCCCTCGCCGCCGATTCCGCCTTCTGGCCGACGATGAGGTCGTCGCGGCGCGTCGCCACCTGCTTGATGCGGGCGACCTGCGCGCCGGTGCCCGCCGGGATGAGCGAGCCGACGATGACGTTCTCCTTCAGGCCCTCCAGCGTGTCGTACTTGCCGTTGACCGCCGCCTCCGTGAGGACGCGGGTGGTCTCCTGGAACGACGCCGCCGAGATGAAGGACCGCGTCTGCAACGAGGCCTTGGTGATGCCGAGCAGGACGGGCACGCCCGATGCCGGCTTCTTGCCCTCTTCCGCCATCTTGGCGTTGATCTCGCGCAATTCGATGCGGTCGACCTGGTCGCCGGTCAGGATGTCGGTGTCGCCGGATTCGGTGATCTCGACCTTCTGCAGCATCTGCCGGACGATCACCTCGATGTGCTTGTCGTTGATGCCGACGCCCTGGAGGCGATAGACCTCCTGAATCTCGTTCACCAGATAAGCCGCCAGCTCCTCGACGCCCTTGATCGCCAGGATGTCGTGCGGGGCCGGGTTGCCGTCGAGGATGTAGTCGCCCATCTCGACGACGTCGCCGTCCTGGAGATGGATGTGCTTGCCCTTCGGGATCAGGTATTCGAGCCCGTCGGAGCCGTCATGCGGGGTCAGGATGACCCGGCGCTTGTTCTTGTAGTCCTTGCCGAAGCCGATGACGCCGGCCTTCTCGGCGATGATCGCCGCATCCTTGGGACGGCGCGCCTCGAACAGTTCCGCCACGCGCGGCAGACCGCCCGTGATGTCGCGGGTCTTGGCCGAGTCGGTCGAGACGCGGGCGAGCACGTCGCCGGCCTTGATCATGGCGCCGGGCTCCATCGAGATGATGCCGTCGACGGGCAGGATGTAGCGTGCCTCGCCGCCGCGGGCGAGCTTGGCGATCTTGCCGTCGGGGCCGTTCACCGTCAGGGCCGGGCGCAGGTCCGAGGTACGGGCCGAGCCGCGCCAGTCGATGACGACGCGCTTGTTGATGCCCGTCGCCTCGTCGGTCGTCTCGGTGATCGACATGCCGTCCACGAGATCCTCGTATCCGACCGCGCCGTCCACTTCCGCCAGGATCGGGCGGGAATAGGGATCCCACTCGATCAGGCGCTGGCCGCGCTTGACCTTGTCGCCCTCGTCGACCCGCAGCTTCGAGCCGAACTGGACGCGATGGACCGCGCGCTCGGCCCCGTCCGGGCCGACGATCACGATGGCGATGTTGCGCGCCATGGCGATGAGATCGCCCTCGGAATTGCGCGCCACATTGCGGTTTCGCATCTTGACCACGCCTTCGAAGTTCGACTCGACGAAGGACTGGTCGGCGATGGTGGCCGCGCCGCCGATGTGGAAGGTGCGCATGGTGAGCTGCGTGCCCGGCTCGCCGATCGACTGCGCCGCGATGACGCCGACGGCCTCGCCCATGTTGACGGGCGTGCCGCGGGCGAGATCGCGTCCGTAGCAGGTCGCGCAGACGCCGTTCTTGGTGGCGCAGGTCAGCACCGAACGGATCTTCACCTCCTGCACGCCGGCGGCGTTGATCGCCTCGATGTGGTGCTCGTCGATCATCGTGCCCTTGGGCACAAGGACCTTGCCGTCGATATCGGTGACGTCCTCCGCCGCCGAGCGGCCGAGGATGCGGATGCCGAGCGAGGCGACGACCTGGCCCGCATCGATGATGGCGCGCATCTTGATGCCGCTCTCCGAGCCGCAATCGGTCTCGGAGATGATGGCGTCCTGCGCCACGTCGACGAGACGGCGCGTCAGATAGCCGGAGTTGGCCGTCTTCAGCGCGGTGTCGGCGAGGCCCTTGCGGGCGCCGTGGGTCGAGTTGAAGTACTCGAGAACGTCGAGGCCTTCCTTGAAGTTCGAGATGATCGGGCTCTCGATGATCTCGCCCGAGGGCTTCGCCATCAGGCCGCGCATCGCCGCGAGCTGCTTCATCTGCGCCGGCGAACCGCGCGCCCCGGAATGGCTCATCATGTAGATCGAGTTGATCGGCTTGTCGCGGCCGGTCTCGTCCTTCTTCACGGTCGAGATGCGGGCCATCATCTCCTGGGCGAGCTTGTCGGAGCACTTCGCCCAGGCGTCGACGACCTTGTTGTACTTCTCGCCCTGGGTGATCAGGCCGTCCTGGTACTGCTGCTCGTAATCCTTGGCGAGCGCGCGGGTGGTGTCGACGATCTCCCACTTGTTCTCGGGCACGACCATGTCGTCCTTGCCGAAGGAGATGCCGGCCTTGAAGGCGTGGGTGAAGCCCAGCGACATGATGCGGTCGCAGAAGATCACCGACTCCTTCTGACCGCAGCCGCGATAGACGGCGTCGATCATCCCGGAGATTTCCTTCTTCGTCATCAGGCGGTTGCTGACGTCGAAGGTCATGTTCGGGTGCTGCGGCAGCGCGGTCGAGAGGATGACGCGGCCCGGCGTGGTGTCATAGATCTTGGTGTAGGACTTGCCGTCCTGGCCGACGCCGGTCCAGCGGTATTTGATCTTCGAATGCAGCGTCACGACCTTCTCGTGCAGCGCGTATTCGAGCTCGCCGATGTCGCCGAAGACCTTGCCCTGGCCCGGCTCGCCGTCGGAGACGATCGAGAGGTAGTAGAGGCCCAGCACGATGTCCTGCGACGGCACGATGATCGGCAGGCCATTGGCCGGATGCAAGATGTTGTTGGTCGACATCATCAGGACGCGCGCTTCCAGCTGCGCCTCGAGCGACAGCGGGACGTGCACGGCCATCTGGTCGCCGTCGAAGTCGGCGTTGAAGGCGGCGCAGACCAGCGGGTGAAGCTGGATCGCCTTGCCCTCGATCAGCGTGGGCTCGAAGGCCTGGATGCCGAGACGGTGCAGCGTCGGCGCCCGGTTCAGCATCACCGGATGCTCGCGGATGACCTCGTCCAGAATGTCCCAGACCTCGGGCTTCTCCTTCTCGACCAGCTTCTTGGCCTGCTTGACCGTGGTCGAGTAGCCCTTGGCGTCGAGGCGCGCATAGATGAACGGCTTGAACAGTTCGAGCGCCATCTTCTTGGGCAGCCCGCACTGGTGCAGCTTCAGTTCGGGGCCGACCACGATGACCGAGCGGCCCGAATAGTCGACGCGCTTGCCGAGCAGGTTCTGGCGGAAGCGGCCCTGCTTGCCCTTCAGCATGTCGGCGAGCGACTTCAGCGGCCGCTTGTTGGCGCCCGTGATGACGCGGCCGCGGCGGCCGTTGTCGAACAGCGCATCGACCGATTCCTGCAGCATCCGCTTCTCGTTGCGGATGATGATGTCGGGCGCGCGCAATTCGATCAGCCGCTTCAGCCGGTTGTTGCGGTTGATGACGCGGCGATAGAGGTCGTTCAGGTCCGAGGTCGCGAAGCGGCCGCCGTCGAGCGGCACCAGCGGGCGCAGATCGGGCGGGATCACCGGGACGATGGTCATGACCATCCATTCCGGCTTGTTGCCCGAGAGCTGGAACGCCTCGATGATCTTGAGGCGCTTCATCAGCTTCTTGGGCTTCAGCTCCGACGTCGTCGTCGCGATCTCATGCTTGAGATCGGCGTTGATCTGGTCGAGGTCGAGCGCGCGCAGCATCTCGCGAATGGCTTCCGCGCCGATCATGGCGGTGAAGGTGTCGGCGCCGTACTCCTCCTGGCAGCGGACATACTCCTCCTCGGTCAGGAGCTGCCGGTCCTTGAGCGGGGTCAGGCCCGGCTCGATGACGACATAGCTCTCGAAATAGAGGATGCGCTCGAGATCCTTGAGCGGCATGTCCATCAGCAGGCCGATGCGCGAGGGCAGCGACTTCAGGAACCAGATATGCGCGACCGGGGCTGCGAGCTCGATATGGCCCATACGCTCGCGCCGGACCCGGGCGAGCGTGACTTCCACGCCGCACTTCTCGCAGATGACGCCCTTGAACTTCATGCGCTTGTACTTGCCGCACAGGCACTCGTAGTCCTTGATCGGCCCGAAGATGCGGGCGCAGAACAGGCCGTCGCGCTCCGGCTTGAAGGTCCGGTAGTTGATGGTCTCGGGCTTCTTGATCTCGCCATAGGACCAGGACAGGATTTTCTCCGGGCTGGCGATCGAGATGCGGATCGCATCGAACGCCTGCTGCACCGGCTGCTGCCCAAAGAGATTCATGACCTCTTGCTTCATCGCCTGTCTCCTCTGGCCGGTCGGGAGCTGAGCCACCCTGTCCGGCGAAAAATCTTTGTAAGCGGCAGTCGGGAGTAGGCAGTCGGCAGTCGCGTTGCTTTCGACGACTGCCTACTGCCCATTGCCGACTGCCCTATTCAGCCGCTTCGGCCGGCGGCAATTCGCCGGGCCTGGGCTTGTTGTTGATCAGTTCGACATTGAGGCCGAGCGAGCGCATTTCCTTGACGAGCACGTTGAAGCTCTCGGGAATGCCCGCCTCGAAGTTGTCCTCGCCGCGCACGATCGACTCATAGACCTTGGTGCGGCCCGCGACGTCGTCCGACTTCACCGTCAGCATCTCCTGCAGGGTGTAGGCGGCGCCATAGGCTTCGAGCGCCCAGACCTCCATCTCGCCGAAGCGCTGTCCGCCGAACTGCGCCTTGCCGCCCAGCGGCTGCTGGGTGACGAGCGAGTACGGGCCGATCGAACGGGCATGGATCTTGTCGTCGACCAGATGGTGCAGCTTCAGCATGTAGATGTAGCCGACCGTGACCTTGCGGTCGAAGGGCTCGCCGGTGCGGCCGTCATAGAGCGTCGACTGGCCGGACGAGTGGAGACCCGCCTGCTCCAGGAGACGCTCGATATCGGCCTCCTTGGCGCCGTTGAACACCGGCGTCGCGATCGGGACGCCGCGCCGCAGGTTCTGGCCCATCTCGACGAGCTCGTTCTCGTCCATCGAGGCGATGATCTCGTTGTCCTCGTAGACGGCGTCGAACGAAGCCCTGAGCGCCTTGACGTCATGGGCCTTCCGGTAGGCGTCGAGCGCCGTCCCGATCTGCTTGCCGAGGCCGGCCGCCGCCCATCCGAGATGGGTCTCCAGGATCTGCCCGACATTCATGCGCGAGGGCACGCCGAGCGGGTTCAGCACGATGTCGGCATGGGTGCCGTCCTCGAGGAACGGCATGTCTTCCGCCGGCACGATGCGCGAGACCACGCCCTTGTTGCCGTGACGGCCGGCCATCTTGTCGCCGGGCTGGATCTTGCGCTTCACCGCGACGAAGACCTTGACCATCTTCATCACGCCGGGCGGCAGTTCGTCGCCGCGCTGCAGCTTCTCGACCTTGTCGAGGAAGCGCTGCTCGAGGCGCTTCTTCGACTCGTCGTACTGCTTCCGCATCGCCTCGATCTCGGTCATCAGCGAGTCCTCGCCGACGGCGAACAGCCACCACTGCGAGCGCGGGAACTCGGTCATGCCCTCGCGGGTGATGACGGTGTCCTTCTTGAAGCCCTTGGGGCCGGCGAGGCCCGTCTTGCCGGTCAGGATGTCGGCCAGGCGCGCGAAGGTGTTGCGGTCGAGGATCGCCTGCTCGTCGTCGCGGTCCTTGGCGAGACGCTCGATCTCCTCGCGCTCGATCGCCTGGGCGCGCTCGTCCTTGTCGACGCCGTGACGGTTGAACACGCGCACCTCGACGATCGTGCCCTGCACGCCGGGCGGGACCCGCAGCGAAGTGTCGCGGACGTCGGAAGCCTTTTCGCCGAAGATGGCGCGCAGCAGCTTCTCTTCCGGCGTCATCGGGCTTTCGCCCTTGGGCGTGATCTTGCCGACGAGGATGTCGCCCGCCGCCACTTCCGCGCCAATATAGACGATGCCGGCCTCGTCGAGGTTCTTCAGGGCCTCTTCCGAAACGTTCGGAATGTCGCGCGTGATCTCCTCCGGCCCGAGCTTGGTGTCGCGGGCCATGACCTCGAACTCCTCGATATGGATCGAGGTGAAGATGTCTTCCGAGACGATCTTCTCCGAGAGCAGGATCGAGTCCTCGAAGTTGTAGCCGTTCCACGGCATGAACGCGACGAGCACGTTGCGGCCGAGCGCGAGCTCGCCGAACTCCGTCGACGGGCCGTCGGCGACGATGTCGCCCTTCTTGATGATGTCGCCGACGCGCACCAGCGGACGCTGCGTGATGCAGGTCGACTGGTTGGAGCGCTGGAACTTCTGCAGGCGGTAGATGTCGACGCCGGGCTTGGTCGGGTCCATCTCGTCCGACGCGCGGATGACGATACGCGTCGCATCGACCTGGTCGACGATTCCGGCCCGGCGGGCGGCGATCGCCGCGCCCGAATCACGCGCCACGACGGCTTCCATGCCGGTGCCGACGAAGGGCGCGTCGGCGCGAACCAGCGGCACCGCCTGGCGCTGCATGTTCGAGCCCATCAGCGCGCGGTTGGCGTCGTCGTTCTCCAGGAACGGGATCAGCGCGGCCGCGACCGAAACGAGCTGCTTGGGCGAGACGTCCTGGAAATCGACCTTGTCGACCGGGGTGACGATGACCTCGCCGGCGCGGCGGCAGACGATCAGGTCGTCGGTGAGACGGCCGTCCTTGTCGATGGCGGCGTTGGCCTGGGCGACGTTGTACTTCGCCTCCTCCATCGCCGAGAGATAGATGATCTCGTCGGTCTGCTTGCCGTCGCGGATGCGGCGATAGGGGCTCTCGATGAAGCCGTACTTGTTCACCCGCGCAAAGGTGGCGAGCGAGTTGATCAGTCCGATATTCGGGCCTTCCGGCGTCTCGATCGGGCAGATGCGGCCGTAGTGCGTCGGGTGCACGTCGCGCACCTCGAAGCCGGCGCGCTCGCGGGTGAGACCGCCCGGTCCAAGCGCCGAAAGGCGACGCTTATGCGTGACTTCCGAGAGCGGATTGGTCTGGTCCATGAACTGCGACAGCTGCGACGAGCCGAAGAACTCGCGCACGGCGGCGGCCGCCGGCTTGGCGTTGATCAGGTCCTGCGGCATCACCGTGTCGATGTCGACCGAGGACATCCGCTCCTTGATGGCGCGCTCCATGCGCAGCAGGCCGAGCCGGTACTGGTTCTCCATCAGCTCGCCGACCGAGCGCACCCGGCGGTTGCCGAGATGGTCGATGTCGTCGATCTCGCCCTTGCCGTCGCGCAGGTCGACCAGCGCCTTGACGACGGCGAAGATGTCCTCCTTGCGCAGCACGCGCACGGTGTCCTCGGCGTCGAGGTCGAGACGCATGTTCATCTTGACGCGGCCGACGGCCGAGAGGTCGTAGCGCTCCGGGTCGAAGAACAGCGACTGGAACATGTTCTCGGCGGTCTCGAGCGTCGGCGGCTCGCCGGGGCGCATCACGCGGTAGATGTCGAACAGCGCCTCCTCGCGGCGCGAGTTCTTGTCCACGTTGAGCGTGTTGCGGATGTAGGGGCCGACCGTGATGTGGTCGATGTCGAGCACCGGAATCTCGTCGAAGCCGGCATCGGTGAGCAGCTTCAGCGACTTCTCGTTGATCTCCTCGCCGGCCTCGGCGAAGACCTCGCCGGTGGTCGGGTTGACCAGGTCCTCGGCGATGTACTGGGTGTAGAGGTCCTCATCCGTGGCGCGCAGGAACTTGAGGCCCTTCTCGGCGAGCTGGCGCGCCGTGCGGGCGACGAGCTTGCGGCCGGCCTCGACCACGACCTCGCCGGTATCGGCGTCGATCATGTCGTTCGTGGCCTTGAAGCCCTTCATGCGCTCGGCGTCGTAGGGCACGCGCCAGCCCTTGGCGTCGCGGGCATAGGTGATGTGGTCGTAGAAGCGGCTCAGGATCTCCTCGCCGTCCATGCCGAGCGCGAACAGCAGCGAGGTGACCGGGATCTTCCGCTTCCGGTCGATGCGCGCATAGACGATGTCCTTGGCGTCGAACTCGATGTCGAGCCAGGAGCCGCGATACGGAATGATGCGCGCCGCGAAGAGCAGCTTGCCCGAGGAGTGGGTCTTGCCCTTGTCATGGTCGAAGAACACGCCGGGCGAACGGTGCATTTGGCTGACGATGACGCGCTCGGTGCCGTTGACGATGAAGGTGCCGTTATCGGTCATGAGCGGCATGTCGCCCATGTAGACGTCCTGCTCCTTGATGTCCTTGACCGACTTCGCCTGGGTGTCCGGGTCGATATCGAACACGATCAGCCGCAAAGTCACCTTGAGCGGCGCGGAGAAGGTCATGCCGCGCTGGCGGCACTCGTCGACGTCGAACTTCGGCGGCTCGAAGGTGTATTTGACGAATTCCAGAAGCGAAGCGCCGGAAAAGTCGCCGATCGGGAAGACCGAGCGGAAGACAGACTGCAGGCCCTCGTCGCCACGCCCGCCCTTGGGTTCCTCGACCATCAGGAACTGGTCGTAGGACGCCTTCTGAACCTCGATGAGGTTCGGCATCTGCGCGACTTCCTTGAGCTTGCCGAAGAACTTGCGGACGCGCCTGCGGCCCTGGAGCGAATTGACCATGTTGTTCCTCGCAATCTCCGGACTCAGGCGCCGAAAGGTGAATCCACCCGTCGGAAGGCGCCTTGCCCTACCTCTAGCCTAAGGACGGCTCACCCGGCGGTCCGCCGGACGACATGCGACGGACGGGCCGCCGGGTGAGCCGTTCGGCGCGTCATCGCGCCGACATCATCTGAAACCGGCCCTGCAACGCGAAGCTGCATCGAAGGGCCTTGCAACCTCTCCGCACGCGGGTGCGGAAACGACGCAACAGCCCCGGAGGCGGAAATCCGCCCCGGGACTGTGCTTAGCGGTTAGTGTCGGACCGGCATCATGCCGGCCCCGCTCACTTGAGCTCGACCTTGGCGCCGACGGCCTCGAGCTGCTTCTTGAGCTTCTCGGCCTCGTCCTTGGCGACGCCTTCCTTGACGGCCTTCGGAGCGGCCTCGACCAGATCCTTGGCTTCCTTGAGGCCCAGGCCGGTGATGGCGCGGACTTCCTTGATCACCTCGATCTTCTTGTCGCCGATGGCGGCAAGCATCACGGTGAATTCGGTCTGCTCCTCGACCGCGGCGGCGGCGGCGCCGCCACCGGCGGCCGGGCCGGCAACCGCGACGGCGGCGGCGGCGGAGACGCCCCACTTCTCTTCGAGAAGCTTGGCGAGGTCGGCGGCCTCGAGGACCGTGAGGGACGACAGCTCGTCGACGAGCTTGGCGAGATCAGCCATGTTAGGCTCCTATATGGTAAGAGGTTCGAACGTTTTCAGGGGGTGACGGGCCTGGATCAGGCCGCTTCCTTGTCGGCATATGCCTGGAACACGCGCGCGAGCTTGGCGGCAGGCGCGGTCGAGAGCTGGGCGATCTTGGTTGCCGGGGCCTGCAGGAGGCCGAGCAACTTGGCGCGCAGTTCGTCGAGCGAGGGCATCGTGGCCAGGGCCTTGACGCCGTCGGGGTTCAGGGCGGTCTTGCCCATCGCGCCGCCGAGGATGACGAGCTTGTCGTTCTCCTTGGCGAAAGCGGTGGCGACCTTCGGCGCCGCGACCGGATCGCTGGAATAGGCGATCAGGGTGGGACCCGTCAGCAGCTTGCTGATGGACGCGACGTCGGTGCCTTCAAGAGCGATCTTGGCCAGCCGGTTCTTTGCGACCTTCACGGTGGCGCCGTTCGCCTTCATCTCGCGACGAAGCTTCTGGAACTGGGCCACCGTCAAGCCCGCATAGTGGGCCACGACGACGACCGAAGTGTTCGAGAACACTTCGTTCAGCGACGCGACGGCATCAGTCTTTGCCGTTCTATCCACTGGGCTCTCTCCGGTAGACGGCAGGCCTCGAGGGCTCGCCGCCGGTTGCACTGCCATCCGCATCGGAGCCGGCGAGCCGGCCTCGGAACGGATGACGCTCAGTGCCCTGTCCCCTCTCCGCCTTCGATGAAGGCCGCGATCGGGCGAGATGGTTCGAACCGTCTTTGGGTCTCATCGACCCGCATTGAGCTCTTGCACCGTCTATGCAGGCCTCTTGGCGAAATTATGCCCTCGGGCGAACCCTCGGAGCACCTGCAGTCTCAGACAGGACTTCGGGGCGATGCAGGCTCGGGAAAACGTTTCCCGAACCCGAAAAACCCCGTCTTCGGCGGCGAACCGCCGAAAAACGCGAAACGGACCCCCTCGTGCGAAGCACGCGGCGGTCCCTGACGCTCATGGAAACATGGGAGCCTCATAACGGCTTCCCGCGTCCCTGCCAAGCGGAGTCTTTGCAAAAAGACTCACGCCCGAGCGGCGTCCTGCCCCGCGAGGCAGGACGCAGGGGATCGGCGGCGTCAGCCGCCCATCACCGTGTTGGGCTCGATCTTCACGCCCGGACCCATGGTCGAGGAGATCGCGACGCGCTGGATATAGGTGCCCTTGGCGCCGGCGGGCTTGGCCTTGGCGACCGAGTCGGCGAAGGCCTTGATGTTCTCGGCCAGCTTCTCGGCCGGGAACGAGACCTTGCCGACGGCGGCATGCACGATGCCGGCCTTCTCGACGCGGAACTCGACCGAGCCGCCCTTGGAGGCCGCGACCGCGTTGGTCAGGTCCATGGTGACGGTGCCGACCTTCGGGTTCGGCATCAGGCCGCGCGGGCCCAGCACCTTTCCGAGGCGGCCGACCAGCGGCATCATGTCCGGCGTCGCGATGCAGCGGTCGAAATTGATCTCGCCCTTCTGCACGGACTCGACCAGATCCTCGGCGCCGACGATGTCGGCCCCGGCCTTCTTGGCCTCTTCCGCCTTGGCGCCGCGGGCGAACACGGCGACGCGCAGGACGCGGCCGGTGCCGTTTGGCAGGTTGCAGACGCCGCGGACCATCTGGTCGGCGTGGCGCGGATCGACGCCCAGATTCATCGAGACCTCGACGGTCTCGTCGAACTTGGCGGTGGCGCGCTCCTTGACGAAGGCGACGGCGTCGCTGAGCGGGTAGAGCTTGGTGCGGTCAATGCCTTCGCGGCCCTTGACGACGCGCTTT
>JAESGM010000973.1_pt1 | contig 11926 bp, 13 predicted proteins | sample 9269721 | NCBI WGS metagenome assembly JAESGM01 (sample SAMN15720920, study PRJNA650825) | algae metagenome | isolation source: Komarekiella atlantica HA4396-MV6 and co-occurring heterotrophs from... | place: USA: Theobald House, Kauai, HI | collected 2009-07-29 | reverse complement strand
CGCCTGGACGGCTTCACATCGCGACGGCGCCGGGCGCGAGGTATCACGCCAGCAGCTCGATCTCGATAAGGGGTATCTTCCCTAGATCAGGCCCGCAGCAAAACGAGAGCGGGCACGACGAGGCCCAAGGCAATCACACACGTAGTCACCCAGGCGAGCGCGTGGCGCTTGCGGTTTTCACGCTGCTCATGGCACGCCCGGTCGAGCCAGGCGGCACTGGGAGGTGCCGTTACCGGGCAGGAGAGATCATCGAGGATCTCCTCGATCGAGCGCGGGTCCAGCGCCGGCTCCGCGCGCGCAACGTCCGCTTTCGCGAACTGGTCGGGAATGCCTGCTGATGCGGCGGGCGCATCGTCCAGCCTTGACGGAGGCGCGGCTGCGGGGACCGGCTCGCCGCGTGAAAGCCGGCTCATCAGTGGCCGATACTGCATCGCAGTGGCGATATCGCTTGCCAGCTGGCGCTCTTCCTGGCCGTCGAGGTCCGGTGTGATCTGGGCGGTAGCGGTCATCGGCTGACCTCCGAGGAATGGAATAACTTCGGGACACGGCTGAACTGGCAGGGCATTCCCGGCGCATTGGCGACGCGGTGGAACGGACTGGATCCAGCCGATGCGGGAATGCTGCGCCGCGAACTGGCGGCGCGAAGTGATCCGGGGATGCATGACGCGCACCTCGACAACGACGAAGGTACTGTTCCCCGCGACCATTCGGGCCGCTTCGCCGGACTAGCGGTCGAGGCGCCCGAACATTAGAAAAGCCTAGCTACATGACCACACAGTGGCAATGATTCGCCGGGGCGCGGGAAAATTTCTGGGGAGGGCACAGCATGTTGGTAATGGTGATCGGCCTTTTGGTGTTCTTCGCGATCCATCTCGTGCCGACTAACGTCGAGCTGAAGAACGGACTGATCGCTCGCTTCGGCGACCGCGGTTACAAGGGGATTTTCGCCGTCTTCTCCCTCATCGGGCTGGCGCTGATTATTCTCGGTTTCCACAAGCTGCAGCTCCATCCGGGCAAGAACGAGATCCTTTGGTATCCGCCGATCTGGACGCGCCACCTTGCGCTGGCCCTCATGCTGCCCGCGATGATCGCGCTCGTGGCGGCGTTCATACCCTCGCACATCCACGTCGCGCTCAAGCACCCGATGCTCGTCGCCATCAAGATCTGGGCATTGGCGCACCTGCTCGCCAATGGCGATCTGGCCTCGCTGGTCCTATTCGGCAGCTTTCTTGCCTTCGCCGTTTATGACCGGATTTCGGTGAAACGCCGCGCCGACCTAGGTCCGCTCGGCAAGGGCGGTGGCCCATGGGTCAATGACGTGATCGTCGTCGTGCTCGGCACGGCGCTCTATGCGGTCACCGTTCTCTATCTGCACGAGCTGCTGATCGGTGTTCCCCCCATCTGACATGTCAGGACGGCTGGCAGGCATTGCGTGGCGTCCCGCCCGTTTTGCTCCTATGCAGACGTGCGATGCCATCGACATCACGCTCGAGCGCGGTGTCGCCGGCGATCACAAAGGGGCAAAGTTCAAACGCCGCGCAGTGACGATTCTGGCGCGCGAGGACTGGCACGCTGCGCTGGCCGATCTCGGTCTCGAGGAAGGTTCGCTCGACTGGACGGAGCGGCGCGCCAACCTGCTGGTCGAAAGTTTGCGACTGCCGCGCGCCATCGGCGCACAACTGCGCGTCGGTCCGGTGCTGCTGGAAGTTACGTACCCGACAACACCCTGCGCGCGGATGGATCAGGCACACGCCGGCCTGCGCAAGGCCCTGCATCCCGATTGGCGCGGCGGAGTAACTTGCCGGGTCCTTGAAGGCGGCCGGGTGAAGATCGGCGATGCGGTCACTATCGAGCACGCGCCGCCGGAGCGCCGCGTGCTGCTGCCTGGCTAGGGGCTAACCGCTCAGTAATAGCGATAGTTCGAGCTGTCGGGCCGGCTGCGCCACGGCTCCACAACGAATTCCGTGCGCTCGCTCGTCTCGCGGCTGAGGCCGTAGTCGGAGATGATGATCGAAGAACCGGGTTTCATCAGTTCCGCCAGCTGCTGCTCCGCGTCGGCCGGCATTTCGATGCGCTCCAGAGCATTGCCCGGGTCAGCGCCGTAGCCGGCCGGTTCGATCCACGCTTCGTCATCGTGCCGGCGCTTCTTGCGGCGGGAATAATTGTCGGCTGAAGGAGGGGGCATGGTGAGCGAGGACCACCGCATCGCGCGGCCGCCGTCGGTATAAGCGAGGGCGGTGAGAATGTGCGTGCCGAGGGCCTGGCCCGGGTCGGCAATGGTGATCGGAACGTCCATGACTTGCACGAAGCCAAGCTTGGCCACCAGACGCCCGGTCTTTGCGCTGATGAAGACCGACACAGGGCGGTCCTTGCGCTCCTCTAGGGCGATGGCGCCTGCCAGGGCGGTCTTCGCTTCCTCGACCACCGTGACGGCGTGCTTGGCATCGTCGGCGGCGACGCGGCGCGCATTCTCGAGAGCCTTGGCATCGGCCTGAGATTTCGCGGCCTTGTTCTTCTGGGCGTCGGCAACTCGGTCGGCCGCCGCCGCTGCGTTCATGGCGGCGAGGACCTTGTCTTCTTCGGCGATCTCTTCGGCCTTGCGCTTTTCCAGCTCGGCAGCGTCGAGTTTGTCGACATCGACACGCGCAAGATTTGCCGCGAACTTCTCGAAGCTTGCTTCCGCGGAAGCGGCGGCGCGCGTTGCTTTCTTCGCTTCAGCCGCCAGTTTCCCGATGGCAGCAGAATCCTCGTTCGCCTGTTGCTTCGCCTGCTTGGCTGCCTCCGTCGCGGCCTCGACCTGATTGTCGGCGGCCACCTTGGCGTTTTCTGCTTCGGTGATGGCTTCGGCCAGACGCTGACGCTCGGCGGCGCGGCGCTCCGCGGCCATGCTGCGCGTCATCTGCTGACCGGGTGCGGTTTCGAGGACGCCCGTCAGGCTATGCTCGGGACCTGCGGCGACGGCAGACAACGCGGCCTGGCCGGATGCCTGGACGTTATCGGGCGGCAACGGGTCGATAAGCGCCGGGCTGTCGAATTCGACGGGCGTGACATCCTCGTTGCTGATGATCACTCGCGCGCCGACATCGGTGATCCCGAACAGGCTGCGGGCGAAGCTGTATGGCAGGCGCACGCAACCATGCGAGGCGGGATATCCGGGCAGATCGCCGGCGTGCAGCGCGATGCCGGAGTTGGTCAGCCGCTGCATGAACGGCATCGGGGCGCTGTTGTAGAGGTTGGAGTAGTGGTGGCGGTTCTTCTGCAGGATGCTGAAGACGCCGGTGGGGGTCGGGTTGGAGCGCGTTCCGCTGGAGATCGGCGACTTGGCGATCTGCTTGCCGTCGTCATAAACGGTGACGGTCTGGTTGTTCAGCGAGACCACAATGACCAGCGGCCCGGTGGGTTTCGGCAGCGCCTTCGCCGGCTCGCTGTCGGTCGGCTCGACATAGCGCGGTGCGCGGCGGCGGACCCGCGGCTTGGGCTTCCACGGCTGCGGGTTGCCCCAGGCGCCCCAGGGCGCGAATTGAGCCGAAGCCGGTGCCGGCGTCATGGCGATGAGAAGCATCGCACCGGCGAAGCCGGCGATGGCGTGAAATGGCAGTCGGCCAGCCCCGGACCGCATCATGGTTTTTGCAGTGACTTGCAAGGCATGCCCCCAACGAGCTCAGAGCGCGCATAAAGCTTTCGTTCTATATGGTGGTCTTAACGCTAAATGTTCGTTACGTCGGAGCTTAACCGCGGCTTATTTCAATCGTTTGTAGGCGTTTGTAGTGGGTGCCTCTGGTTTGCCGGGTTCATCATGACTAGGTTCGCGCAATGCCTGCCTGACCGGTCGGCACCATCGGATTTTCGGAATGTCTGTACACAGTAACCAGAAGCGGCTTCTCGCTCCCGACATTACGGCGATGAAAAAGCGCGCCGAGCCCATCGTCGCGCTGACCTCGTATCACGCGCATACGGCGGCAATTGCCGACCGCTATTGCGATTTCCTCCTGGTCGGCGACAGCCTCGGCATGGTCATGCATGGCTTCGAGACGACGGTGCCGGTGACGCTGGACCTCATGATCATGCACGGGCGCGCGGTGGTGCGCGGCGCGCGGCACGCCCTGGTCGTCGTCGACATGCCGTTCGGCTCCTATGAGGAGAGCCCGGCCGTGGCGTTCCGCAACTGCGCGCGGGTCATGAAGGAAACCGACTGCGGGGCGGTAAAAATCGAGGGCGGGCGGCGCATGGCAGAGACCATCCGCTACCTCGTCGAACGCGGGATTCCGGTGATGTCGCACATCGGGCTGACGCCGCAATCGGTCAATGTGATCGGCGGTTTCAAGGCTCAGGGGCGCCAGCAGGAGGAATGGGCGGCGATCGAGGAGGATGCCCGGCAGGCCGCCGAGGCGGGGGCGTTTGCGATTGTGCTGGAAGCCATCACCGAGCCTCTGGCGGAGCGCATTACCGCGTCCATCCCTATACCGACGATCGGCATCGGCGCCTCGCGTGCCTGCGACGGCCAGATCCTCGTCATGGAGGACATGCTGGGGCTGAGCCCGCGGGTGCCGCGCTTCGTAAAGAAGTTCGGCAAGGTGGGCGAAGCCATCGAGGAGGCCATTCGGGAGTACTCGGAAGACGTGCGAACGCGGGCGTTCCCGGCTCCTGAACACACATATTCCATGCGTGAGGGCACGGCCGAAAGCCCCCGCAAGGCACCGGAACGTGTAGGCGCAAGCGTCGGCAGGGCCACGAAAAAGTCGAAAACGACGAGCAGCAAAGGGTAACCGGAAGCATAAGATCATGCCCCGTGCGCCGGGAAAGACCCATCAATCGCTTGCGCAGGGGGTGCCGTCGGCTATGTATGCGGCTTCCAGATGCCCGAACGGGCCTCTGATAAGAAACGCGCCAGAATCCAGGGGCTGACACGAGCGATGGCACAGCAAGACGACGGCTTTCTCCGCGACGTCGAGAACGAGATCCGGCGAGAGCGCCTCGAGAGGGTCTGGAAGCAGTACGGCACCTTCATCATCATCGGCGCAGCGGCGATCGTGCTCGGCGTGCTCGGCTACCAGTTTTGGCAGGCGCAGCGCCGCGCCGCCTTCGAGGAATCGGGCGCCCGCTACGAGACGGCTTTGGAACTGCTGCGCGAGAAAAAGGACGGCAGCGCGCTGGCCGAATTCCGCAAGCTGGCAGATGACGGCAGCGGGGGATACCGGGCGCTGGCCGACCTGCAGGCTGCCGGATTGCTGGTGAAGGAAGGCAAGAAGGCGGAGGCTCTCACCGCTTACGAGGCCCTGGCCAACAATAGCAATGCCGATGGCCTGCTGCGCGATTTTGCGCGGCTGCAGGCGGCTGGGCTGCGACTTGGCGAGGCCGACTTTACCGAGATGGAGAATCGGCTCACCCCTCTTATGGGAGATACCGCGCCGTGGCGCTTCAATGCGCGTGAACTCCTCGGAATTGCCGCGTATCGCGCTGGACAGTCTTCAGAAGCGCGCACCGTGCTGGCGCCGTTGTTGGTCGATCCGGCTACGCCGGAAGGCGTGAAGGAGCGGGCTCAGATCGTGCTGGCGCAGATTGCCGCCGGCGAGCTTGCAGCCAAGGCTACCGCAGGTGCATCGACGACGGATGCGGCAACTGCACCTGCCACGAAGGCTCCCGCCGCCGATGCAGCGGCACCTGCGGCGTCCGAGCCGCCGGCAAACAAGGAATAGGTTGGGGGACGGATGAGGGGGACGCGCCAAGGCTGCCTGATCGGAGTGGGCCTCGTCTCGCTCGCCATGTTGTCCGGCTGCGCGGGCGACGGCCCATCCCTCCCCAAGATTTCCGAATTGAACCCCTTCGCCGAGAAGGCGGTGCCGCTTCCCGGCCGCCGCATTCCGGTGATGCAACAGCAAGGCCTGACGACGGGCGAGCTTGCCGATGCGAGCACGCCGATCACGCTGCCCGCGCCGCGGATCAACGACAACTGGGCGCAGCCGGGCGGCGAGCCGAACAACGCACCCGGCAATCTCGCCTTCAACGGTTCGACCAACGTCGTTTGGACTGCCGACGGCGGTTCAGGATCGACCAGTGCCGGTCGTCTGACGGCGCGCCCGGTGGTGTACGGCGGCTACGTCTTTACACTCGATGCCGAGGGAACGGTTTCCGCGATCTCTACCACCGGTGGTTCCGTTGCCTGGCGTACGGCGCTCAAGCCCACGAGCGAGGGCGGCAGCAGCTGGTTCTCGTTCGGAGGCGGCGGTGGCGGCGGCTTCGGCGGCGGCCTCGCCTTCGACGCGGGCCGTCTCTATGCCGCTACCGGCTACGGCCGGGTCGCGGCGCTCGATCCTTCCAATGGCAAGGTCATCTGGGAGAAGCAGTTCGAAGCGCCGATCCGCTCTTCGCCGACCGCAGTGGGTGATCGCGTATTCCTGGTTTCGCTCGACGGGCGGTTTTTCTGTCTGGCGGGCGCCGACGGCGGCGAACTCTGGGTCGTGCGCGGCTTACCGCAGCAGGCCAGTCTGATGAACAACGCCAGCCCCGCCGTCGAGGGCGACGTCGTGGTCGTTCCCTATCCATCCGGTGACCTCGTGGCCCTGCGGGTTGCGGACGGCTCCTCGGTATGGTCCGAGAACCTGGCCCGCTCGCGCACCACCTCTCAGGTCGCCTCGATGAGCGATGCGGCCCGGCCCGCCATCGACAACGGCACTGCGTTCGCCGTCGGTCACGCCGGCCGCATGGTGGCTACACAACTCCAGAGCGGCGAGCGCCTCTGGTCGATCAACGTGCCCGGCACGCAGACCCCTTGGGTAGCAGGCAGCAGCGTGTTCGTGGTCGATACGCAAGGTCAGCTCATGGCCATCTCGCGCCATGACGGCAAGGTGCAGTGGACGACGAAGCTGCCGGGCAATGCCGCGTGGGCGGGTCCGACACTGGCTGGAGGAACGCTGTGGCTCGCATCGACGAGCGGCAGCCTGATCGGCGTCGAGGCCAATACCGGACGCGTTCTGGGCCAGAAGGAGCTGGGCGATCCGGTCTACATCGCGCCGATCGTGGCGCAGGGCCGGATGTACGTCTTCACCGACTCGGCCAAGCTGATCGCACTTAATTAACTGGCATGGCGCCATTGGCGTCCTGCCCTTCCTAATGCCGGGCGAATGAGCGATAAGCGCTCTCCAACTCGCGCCCCGGCTTCCCATGACTGATGCTCCCACTATCGCCATCATCGGCCGACCCAACGTCGGCAAGTCGACGCTGTTCAACCGGCTGACCGGCACGCGCACGGCGCTCGTTTCGGATATGCCGGGGCTGACGCGCGACCGTCGCGAGGGCGATGCGGATCTCGCCGGCAACGAGGTGAAGATCGTCGACACCGCCGGGCTCGAGCAGGCCAAACGCGGCTCGATAGCCGAGCGCATGCGTCAGCAGAGCGAGGCGGCGCTGGCTAGCGCGGATCTGATCCTGTTCGTGGTCGATGCGCGTGACGGCATCACGCCGGACGACAAATCGTTTGCACGCCTGGTCCGTCAATCGGGGCGCCCGGTGATCCTCGTTGCCAACAAGAGCGAGGGGCGGGCTGGAGAAGCCGGCTTCTACGCGGCGTACGAACTTGGCTTCGGCGAGCCAGTCGCGATATCGGCCGAGCATGGCGAAGGCATTTCCGATCTCGTCACCGAGATGCTGGCAGCGCTCGGTCTCAAGGAAGCCTGGTCGAAGGAAGAGGGCGAGGAGGCGGCGCGGGCTGCTACATCGCGGCCCATACGCGTTGCCATCGTCGGGCGGCCGAATGCAGGCAAGTCGACTCTGGTCAATGCCTTCCTCGGCGAGGATCGCATGATCACCGGACCCGAACCCGGTCTGACGCGTGATGCGGTGTCGAGCGACCTCGAGTGGCTCGGCCGCAAGATACGCCTGTTCGATACCGCCGGACTGCGGCGCAAGGCAAAGATCACTGAGACGGCAGAGAAGCTCAGCGCTTCGGATGCTATTCGCGCCGTCAGGTTTGCGGAGGTCGTGGTGCTGCTCGTGGATGCGGAGCGGCCATTCGAGCACCAGGATCTCACCATTGGCGATCTGGTCACCCAGGAGGGGCGCGCGTTCGTGGTCGCCATCAACAAGTGGGACCTGGTTGAGGACAAGCAAAAGACGCTGAAGGCGCTGCGAGAGACATTGAGCGAGCGCTTGGCCCAAGTGCAGGGAGTTGCGCTCGTGCCGCTTTCGGCATTGAGCGGCCGCGGAATCGAGAAGCTCTCGAAAGCCGTATTGGAAGCCTACGACACGTGGAACCGGCGCATCCCGACGCCCGATCTCAATCGCTGGCTGGAGGAAGCGCTGGCGCGCCATTCACCCCCGGCCGTGAGCGGACGACGAATAAAGATCCGCTACATCACGCAGCCGTCGACGCGCCCGCCGACTTTCATCGCATTCTGCTCGCGGCCCGAAGAGCTGCCGAAGTCCTACATCCGCTACCTCACGAACAGCCTGCGCGAAGCTTTCAAGCTTCCCGGCGTTCCGCTGCGCCTAAATTTGCGCAAGGGCGCAAATCCGTACGCTAAGCATAAGAGCTGATGAAGTTTTTTGGCCCGATGGCGCCACGGTCACTGGCCATCAAACGGTTCGCCCATTACGTTAGGATTCGCGCTGCAGCGGGGATGCAGCTCGGGGGCGGCGGGAGCCCTTAGGGAAGCTCTAGATCAAGAGACGGGGAAATATGCAAAGGTGCTTTCACGGCCGGGCGCGCCCGGTGTTCCGTGCAGCCGCCGCGGTAGCGGCTGTCTTTGTTGTCGCCATGAGCGCCACGTCTGCCGATGCGTACTCTTCGCGCGTGAACTCTGCCTGCGAGCGCGACTACTACAGACTTTGTGCCGCCTACTCGATCGGTACGCCGGAGCTGCGCGCATGCATGACTGCCAAGCGCAGATCGCTTTCGCGGCGGTGCATTGACGCGCTCATCGCTGCCGGTGAGGTGCCTAAGCGGTTCCTGACCAGCAAGCGCTGAACGGGGACGACTGATCGAGGTTGCAGAAATGCAGCGGGCGGGAGCGGCGGCGAACCCGAAGATGCCGCTAGGCTCACCGCCCGCACGGACGACAGCCGCACATCTGGCGCCGTTCCGGACCACGATAGGTAGGTAACCAAGCCTCTGGGCGCAAGACCTAATCGGCGTTGCGGCGCAGCATGCAGAGACTTGCATGCAGATGCTGCACGCTCGGCTATAAAGCTGTCATGAGCGATGCCGCATCAGGGACAGCACCGACAGAGGTGCTGTTCTACCACCTCGAGCAACTGACGCTGGAGAAGGTTCTCCCGAACCTCGTCGAGAAGACGCTCGAGCGAGGCTGGCGCGCCGTAGTTCAGGCCGGCTCGGCGGAGCGCCTCGCTGCGATCGACCTAGCGCTGTGGACCTTTAGGGACGACAGCTTTCTGGCGCACGGCTCGGCCAAGGACGGACATGCTGCCGAGCAGCCGGTGTACCTCACCACGACGGGAGAAACGCCCAACGGTGGCGGTGTGCGCTTCCTCGTCGACGGGGCGGAGGCAGAGGCCTTCTCCGGTTACGTGCGCATCGTTTACATGTTCGACGGGAACGACGCAGATGCGGTGCAGACCGCGCGCGACCAATGGAAGGCGGCGAAAGCTGCCGGCTGCCCGGTGACGTATTGGCAGCAGAACGCTGCCGGGAAGTGGGAGCGCAAGGCCTAGAAAAAAAATGGCCCGCGGGGGAGTGCGGGCCGAGTTCAGGAGCAAGGAAGGAAGTGAGACTCGATGGGGCCGTTCGCAGAGAGCGGTTCCGTCGATGAACTGAGGTTGCCAGTCTGAAAGCGGTCCTGCAGTTCCCGCGGTAACAAGGGCAGGACCAGAGCGCCGCTTGACAGGCGGCCTCGCGGTGCGCTCAAGGCATCGCCATGAACTATCGACACGCCTATCACGCGGGAAATTTCGCCGATGTCGTCAAGCACGCGGTGTTGGCGCTCATCATCGAGCACATGAAGGCGAAGCCGGCGCCGTTCCGCGTCGTCGACACGCACGCCGGCGTCGGGCTGTACGATTTACACGGCGAGCAGGCGCAGAAGACGGGCGAATGGCGCGAAGGCATCGCGCGCGTGACGGCGGCAAAGTTTTCGCCCGAGGCGGCGGCTGCGCTGGCGCCGTATCTGCGGGTCGTCGACGAAATCAACCACGGCGGTGACATCCGCGAGTATCCCGGCAGTCCCCTTCTGGCCGCGCGATTGCTGCGGCGCGAAGATCGCCTCGTTCTGAACGAGCTGCATCCCGAGGATCACGATGAGCTGCATTCGCTGTTCGCGCGCGACCATCGCGTGAAGGTGCTCAGTCTCGATGCGTGGACCGCTTTGAAGTCGCTGCTTCCCCCGCCGGAAAGACGCGGTGTGGTGCTGATCGATCCGGCGTTCGAGCAGCCGGGCGAACTCGATCGGCTGGCGCACGGCTTGAAGGAAGCACATCGGCGCTTCGCTACCGGCACCATTCTGATGTGGTATCCGATCAAGGATATCTCGGCGGTTAGCGCATTTCGCAAGAGCGTGCATGAGTTGGGGCTAGCGAAAGTGCTGGTGGTGGAGATCGCCGTTCGCAAGGTTGCCAACGGAACGCCGCTCAGTTCCGCCGGGCTCATCATCGTCAACGCACCGTATAAATTGCACGAAAAATTGAACGCGCTGCTGCCGGAGCTGGTCGGCGTGCTGGCGCAAGGCGCGGGCGCCGGCTTTAAGCTCGACAATATCGGTAAAGAGCTCAGCTGAACGCGTTAGGCGTGGCCGGCGGGTCTTGCCACTATGTAATCTTTCCCCGATAATTCTCCACGCTCGGGCAGTGATCGACCCGGCGGAGTTTCACTGGCTTTGAGTCATTGCGCGCATGCATTTTCCCCCGCGCACATTCCTCCTCAAGAGAGAACAGATTCCCGAGCTCCCCCCGGTGCGGTTCCGCTCGAACCGCTCCGACCTATAGGTACGTGCGCGTTAGGAGATTTTGCGATGCGCCAGAGCGGCACTGTTAAATTCTACAATGCTCAGAAGGGCTATGGCTTCATCAAGCCTGACGACGGCGGCAAGGATGTTTTTGTCCATGTCACCGCTGTCGAACGCGCCGGCATCGCCAGCCTCGATGAAGGCGCGCGGATCTCCTTCGAGACCGAGCCCGACAAGCGCGGCAAAGGTCCAAAGGCCGTAAACCTGGAAGCTTCCGCCTAGCGGAACTGCGCACGGCGATGTGGCGCCGCCCCTTCGGCGTCACCTCGCGGCAACGATCCACGATCTTTTTCTCCGGCCCCGCCCTCGGCGATGGGCAAGCGCTCGCGTCTGCGGCAATCTCCGCAAGTTGTCACGCGATGTAGGGGAAATACGAGATGAACAAGCTTTCCTATGCGGCTGTGGCCGTAGCAGTGGCGTGTATCGGTTTTGCCGGCACCGCGGAGGCTAAGTGCTTCAAGAAGGCCGCGTCGGGGACCGCGTCGACGCTCGACGGCGCCAAGTTCCAGGTGAAGGAAGCGATCCTCCAGTCGTTCGACTGGGGTGTCTGGGCCGCCTTCATGGCGAGCGGCTCGACGCCCGGCTATCGCGTCAGCACGCCGGCCTACTCGTGCTCGAAGGGCGGCATGGGCTACAACTGCCGAGGCACCTCGACCATCTGCCCGACTGGCTGAATAGGCAACCAATGCGGAACGTTGCCCCGGTTTCGGACATTTTGTCCGAAACCGTTAACCGTTCGCTCGTAGCTTCGTAGGATGATCGGAAACGTGGGCTGGGTGAAACCCGGTCTTGTCCATCTCATCCGCGGCGGCGTGGTTAGCGGGTGACAGCAGGCGGCCAAAGTGTCGGCCGAGCTGGAGATTTGCCCGCCGGCCGAGTGTTTTCCGCTATCCTGCACCCCATAAACCGGGGTGGTAACTCGCTAAGGACCAGACCATGAGCCGCAACCGCATCAGCTCGGCAATTCTACTCGC
>JAESGM010000972.1_pt1 | contig 11962 bp, 12 predicted proteins | sample 9269721 | NCBI WGS metagenome assembly JAESGM01 (sample SAMN15720920, study PRJNA650825) | algae metagenome | isolation source: Komarekiella atlantica HA4396-MV6 and co-occurring heterotrophs from... | place: USA: Theobald House, Kauai, HI | collected 2009-07-29 | reverse complement strand
ACGCTGTTCATACTCACTCTCCGTCAGGCTCGATCGCCGCCACGTCAGACCGTCATTTCGGCGCTTTCACGGCGGCCTTATACTCGTCCGGCTTGAAGCCGACCAGCAGGCGTTTGCCAAGATCGAGCACCGGCCGCTTGATCATGGAGGGCTGCTCCATCATCAGCCTGATCGCCTTCGTGGCGTTGAGGCCGTCCTTGTCCGTCTCCGGCAGCTTGCGGAAGGTGGTGCCGGCGCGGTTGAGCAGCGTCTCCCAGCCGACCTCGCGGCTCCAGGCTTCGAGGCTCTTCTTGTCGACGCCCGCCTTCTTGTAATCGTGGAAGACGTAATCGACGCCGGCCTTGTCCAGCCAGGCAAAGGCCTTCTTCATCGTGTCGCAGTTCCTGATGCCGTAGATGGTGATGGTCATTGCGTCCGCCGCGTCCCTGCTCTGCCGCCATTTCTGTTGGCAAAGGCGAGCGCCGTCAAGCCGCAGGGTTGGTCTTGATGAAATCCACAAACGCCCGCAGCGGCGCGGGCATGTGGCGGCGGCTGGCGTAATAGAGAAACGGCCCGGAGAAACTCTGCCACCAGTCTTCGAGCACCGGCACGAGCGCGCCGCTTTTCAGTGACGGCGCAAGATGCTCCTCGAAGCTCGACATAATGCCGAGACCCGACACCGCCGCACGAACCTTCATCTGCACGCTGGACGCAATTAATGGCCCGCTCGGACTGACGCGCACGATCTCGCCCTTGCGCTCGAACTCCCAGGGCGGGATGACTCCGCTCGGAAAGCAATGCCGGATGCAGGCGTAGTTCAGCAGATCCCTGGGATGCTTTGGCTGTCCGTGCTGCGCGAGGTAGGACGGCGCGGCGGCGCAGGCGAAACGCTGCACGCGCGGGCCGATCGGCACCGCGATCATGTCCTGCTCCAGCCGTTCATCGTAGCGCACGCCGGCGTCGAAGCCGGCGGCGAGCACGTCGATGAAGCTGTCGTCGGCGACCACCTCCATGGTGATGCCGGGATGCTCTTTCAGAAACGCCTCGACGATCGGCGGCAGCACGATATGCGCAACGATGCCCGGCACGTTCAGCCGCAAGGTGCCGGTCGGGCTGTCGCGGAAGGTGTTGACCACGTCGAGCGCAGCGGCGACCTCGCCCAGAGCGGGCGTCAGGCGGTCGAGCAGCCGCGCGCCCGCCTCGGTCGGGGTGACGCTGCGCGTCGTGCGGTTGAGCAGGCGCACGCCGAGGCGCGTCTCCAGCCGCCGCACCGCTTCGCTGAGGGTCGAGGCCGACACCCCGCGCTGGGTCGCCGCGCCGCGGAAGCTGCGCTGGCGCGCCACCGCGGTGAAGGCATCGAGATCGGCAAGATCGGGCTCATTCATTGTTCTAAAATCCGTACAACTTGTTCATATAATATCGGATTATCGAACGACACGCCAGCCGCCATAACAGGCCCCAGCTATGCCGGGACGGCCCGGCTGTCCTGGAGGTCAGATCATGAAACAGCGTCAACTCGGCCGGACCGGCCCCAAGGTCTCCGCCCTCGGCCTCGGCTGCATGGGCATGTCCGGCATGTACGGCCCCGCCGACCGCGCGGAGAGCATCGCCACCATCCACGCCGCGCTCGATGCCGGGATCACCCTGCTCGACACCGGCGACTTCTACGGCATGGGCCACAACGAGATGCTGATCGGCGACGCGGTGAAGGGCATCGCCCGCGACCGTTTCCAGGTGAGCGTGAAGTTCGGCGCGCTGCGCGATCCCGCCGGCCAGTGGAGCGGCTATGACGCGCGGCCGAAGGCGGTGAAGAGCTTCCTTGCCTACACGCTGCAACGGCTCGGGCTCGATCACATCGACATCTATCGTCCCTCGCGGCTCGACCCGGAGGTGCCGATCGAGGACACCATCGGCGCCATCGCCGACATGGTGAAGGCGGGCTATGTGCGTCACATCGGCCTGTCGGAAGTCGGCGCCGACACCATCCGTCGCGCGGCGAAGGTCGCGCCCATCTGCGACCTGCAGATCGAGTATTCGCTGATCTCGCGCGGCATCGAGGATGAGATTTTGCCGACCTTGCGCGAACTGAACATCGGCGTCACCGCCTATGGCGTGCTGTCCCGCGGGCTGATCAGCGGCCACTGGACGAACGCAACGACCACCGCGGCGGGCGATTTCCGTTCGTTCAGCCCGCGCTTCCGCAAGGAAAATATCGACGCCAACCTTGCGCTGGTGGACGCCTTGCGCAAGGTTGCGCAGGCGAAGGGCGTGAGCGTTGCGCAAGTTGCGATTGCCTGGGTGGCCGCGCAGGGCGACGACATCGTGCCGCTGGTCGGGGCGCGCAGCCGCACGCGGCTCACCGAGGCGCTGGGCGCGCTCGACGTGACATTGTCGGCGGACGATCTTGCCGCCATCGAACGCGCGGTGCCGAGGAATGCGGCGGCCGGTTCGCGCTACCCAGAGATGGCGATGGCAGACCTCGACAGCGAGAAACGAGCCCGCGTCGCCTGATCGCCCGCTTCGGGCCGATGTCAAGACGTAGACGGGCGCGGCGTGAAGCCTGAAGATGCGACGTCAGCCTGAATAGGGCTGGCGTTCGCAGGACTTCATCATGACGCTGCCGCCCGGCTTCACCATCTCCGCCATGCGCGACAACGAAGTCGCACAACTGCACGCATGGGCGAAGTCCGAGGGGTGGAATCCCGGACTCAACGACCTTGAGATCGCGAGGCAGACCGACCCGGACGCATTCGTTTCGCTTCGTGAGGGAGACACGCTCGCGGGCGGCGGATCGATCTTCAGCTACGATGGCCGGTTCGGATTCATGGGCCTGTTCATCATGCGCGCCGACCTGCGCCGGAAAGGACTTGGCACCCTGCTCTGGCATTGGCGGCGCGATCGCTTGCGCGCGCGGCTGCTGCCCGGCGCGTCCATCGGCATGGACGGCGTCTTCGACATGGTGCCGTTCTACGAACGAGGCGGCTTCCGGCAGGTCCATCGCGATCTGCGGTTCGAGGGTGTCGCGCGGGGCTCCGATGCTCACGCCAATGTGGTGCCCCTCGATCTGGCGGATTTCGACGAGATCGAGCGATTTGATCGCGCCTTCTTTCCTGCGCCGCGCATTGCGTTCCTGCGGCGATGGATCGGACAATCCGGCGCCCACGTTGCGGGCGTGCGGGAGAACGGAACGCTTGCCGCCTATGGCGTGGCCCGGCCCTGCGTCACCGGCTTCAAGATCGGGCCGCTGTTCGCGGACCGCGCGGAGCTCGCCGGGCATGTGCTGTCGGCGCTGACGGCCCGCATTGCCGGGCAACAGGTTCAGATCGACATTCCGGAACCCAACGCGGCTGCAACTGAACTCGCGGGCCGGTTTGGTCTCAAGGTCAGTTTCGGCTGCGTGCGCCTTTATCACGGCGAAATTCCGGAACTGCCGCTGCAGCGGATTTTCGCGGTGACCTCGCTGGAGTTCGGTTAGGCGCGCGCGGTTCGCCGCGCCGTGACAATCGCAGCCACCGTTCCGACGATCAGCGCCAGGATCGGCCCCATGATGAAGATCGCGCCCATCGCCCCACCGCCGTCGCGATCGAAGTGGCCAAGATAATTGGTGGCGACGATATACCAGACGATGGGGATTGCCTCGCCGACGATCAATCCGGCGATGAAGGCAAGAAAAATCTTGAACGCGCGGCCCATGCCCTCAGCCCTTCTGATTTATTCCCACTCAATCGTGCCGGGCGGCTTGGACGTCACGTCATAGACGACGCGGTTGACGCCCTTCACCTCATTGATGATGCGGGTGGCCACATGGCCGAGGAATTTCATGTCGAAGTGATAGAAGTCCGCCGTCATGCCGTCGGTCGAGGTCACCGCGCGCAGGCCGAGCACATGCTCGTAGGTGCGCCCGTCGCCCATGACGCCGACGGTCTTCACCGGCAGGATCACCGCGAAAGCCTGCCAGATGTCGTCGTAGAGACCGGCGCGCCGGATCTCCTCAATGTAGATCGCGTCGGCCTGGCGCAGGATATCGAGCTGCGGCTTGGTGATCGCGCCGGGACAGCGGATAGCAAGGCCCGGTCCGGGGAAGGGATGCCGGCCGACGAACACGTCGGGCAAGCCGAGCTCGCGGCCGAGCGCCCGCACCTCGTCCTTGAACAATTCACGCAGCGGCTCGACCAGCTTCATGTTCATGCGTTCGGGCAGGCCACCGACATTATGGTGCGACTTGATGGTGACCGATGGCCCGCCGGTGAACGACACGCTTTCGATCACGTCGGGATAGAGCGTGCCCTGCGCAAGGAAATCCGCGCCGCCGATTTTTTTCGCTTCCTGCTCGAACACGTCGATGAACAGCTTGCCGATGATCTTGCGCTTCTTCTCGGGATCGTCGACGCCGGCCAGCTCCTTGAGGAACAGGTCCTCGGCTTCGACGTGTACCAGCGGAATATTGTAGTGGCCGCGGAACAGCGCGACGACCTTCTCGGCCTCGCCAAGCCGCAGCAGACCGTGATCGACGAAGACGCATGTAAGCTGGTCGCCGATGGCTTCATGAATGAGAACCGCGGCCACCGCTGAATCGACACCGCCCGACAGGCCGCAGATCACCTTGCCCTTGCCGACCTGGTTGCGGATTTTCTCGATCGCCTCCTCCTTGAAGGCGCGCATGGTCCAGTCGCCCTTCAGGCCGACGATCTTGCGCACAAAGTTGCGCAACAGCGCCGCGCCATGCGGCGTGTGCACGACTTCAAGATGGAACTGCGTCGCGTAGAACTTGCGCTTTTCGTCGGCGATCATCGCGATCGGCGCATTCGGCGAGGTGCCGACCACGCGGAAGCCGTCCGGCAGCTTGGTCACGCGATCGCCGTGGCTCATCCAGACCGGATATTTCTGCCCCTTCTCCCACACGCCCTCGAACAGGGGCGTGTCCTCGGTGACGGTGACTTCCGCGCGGCCGAATTCGCGGTGATGCCCGCCCTCGACCTTGCCGCCGAGCTGATGCGCCATCGCCTGCTCGCCGTAACAGATGCCGAGCACCGGCACGCCGGAGTCGTAAATCGCTTGCGGCGCCAGCGGCGCGTTCGTGTCGAGCACCGAGGCCGGACCGCCGGAGAGGATCACGGCCTTCGGCTTCATGTCCTTGAAAGCGGCTTCCGCCTTCTGGAACGGGACGATCTCGGAATAGACGCCCTCTTCGCGGACCCGGCGGGCGATGAGCTGCGTCACCTGCGAGCCGAAATCGACGATCAGGATCTTGTCGTGGGCGGTGGTCGGGGAGGTTTTGTCGGGGTTCAGCATGGCGGCTTCTAGACCCTGATTCCGGGCCTGTCGAGGTGGCAAGGGCGGTCGGTTCGGCATCTGCCGGTGCATTTAGGAACACCGACAAGCCTTGTTAGCCTTAATGCCTAAATTCCAAGGGTTTGACCGGCTTCTCAGCAATATCCACGCAATTGTGAGGTGTTATGGGAGTGGCGACGCCGCATATCCCGGCCATGTCAATGGAAATGCCCTGAAATGCCGATCGAACCCGATCTCCTGATGCTCGCCGCCGAGGAACTGGCGGCCCTGCGCAACGACCTTTTCCGCGAATCTCCCCTCGAGAGCGTGCAGCGCGTGGTGCTGCGCTTCGCCTGGGCGGTGAAGCATTATCACATCGCGCTGCTGCCGTTCGCCGTCGCCTGGCTGGGCGACCGGCTGGCCCCGCAGACGGCGCTGCCCGATCCGGAGCGGACCGGCGCCGACAAGGAAATGGCCGGTTTCGTTCATGACCTCTCGGTTCCGACGCTGCTCGCGGCCTACAGGCGCGGCCTCTACACGTCGGACCATTACGGCACGCTGACCTGGTCTTCGCCGGCCGAGCGCTGCGTCCTCTTCTTTGACGAGATCCACATTTCCAAACGCCTGCGCCGCACCATGCGCCAGGGCAAATACACCGTCACCTTCGACCGCGCCTTCGAGCAGGTGATCACGTCCTGCGCCGGCCGCCGCGAAGGCCGCTGGCACATGACCTGGATCACGCCGCGCATCATGCGCGCCTATGCGGCGTTGTTCGATGCCGGCCATGTGCATTCGTTCGAAGTCTGGAACGAGGCCGGAAAGCTGGTCGGCGGCGGCTACGGGGTCGCGCTCGGCGGCGTGTTCTTCACCGAGTCGCAATTCTCGCACGAGGACAACACCTCGAAGCTCGGCTTCACGGTGCTGAACTGGCACCTCGCCAAGTGGGGCTACGTTCTCAACGACGGCAAGAAGCCGACACCCACGATTCTCGACATGGGCTTCCGCAACATTCCGCGCAGCGAATTCCTGCATCACATCGCCGACAGTGCGAATGGCGGCAAAAGCGGACGCTGGACTGTCGAGGCCGATGCGAAGCAGATCGCGGACTGGCAGCCGCAGCCGAAACTGGCGGCGGCGGAATAGCCTTCAGCTCCGCCGCAGCATCGAGACGAAAAACCCGTCGGTGTCGGTGCGGCGCGGGGTCATCAGCAGGCCTTCGCTGGATATCAATACCGCGCGCTGGAACAGAAACGCGCGTTCGCCGAGCGCGCTTGCCACCTCGGACGGCGCGACAATTCCGAATTCCGGATGCCGCTCGACAAAGCCGCGCACCTGCGCGCCATTCTCCTCATCCAGCACCGAACAGGTGATGTAGACGATCCGCCCGCCCGGCTTCAGCAGCGAGACCGCGCGGTCGAGCACGGCGGTCTGCTCGCGATTGCGGATTTCCAGCGCGCCGGGCCGCAGCCGCCATTTCGCGTCCGGATTGCGCCGCCAGGATCCGGTGCCGGTGCAGGGCGCGTCGATCAGGACGAGATCGGCGCTGCCATTCAACTCCGCCAGCACGTCGATGCCCTGACGCGGCGTCAGCACCTGAACGTTGCGTACTCCCGCGCGCTCAAGCCGCGCATGGATGGGCGCGAGACGCCGCTTGTCGTTGTCGGTCGCGAAAATCTGCCCCTTGTTCTTCATCATCGCGGCGAGCGCCAGCGTCTTTCCGCCGCCGCCGGCGCACAGATCAATCGCCTGTTCGCCGGGCTGCGCGCCGCTGAGCAGCGCCGCAAGCTGCGAGCCTTCATCCTGGATTTCGATCAGGCCTTTCAGGAAGGCCGGGTCCGACTGCACCGCCGGATTTTTCGAATCCGGCGAGAGAACGATGCGCGCGCCCCAGGGCGACCAGCGCGCCGGTGTTGCACTGTACTCGGCGAGTTCCGGCAGTGCCTCATCGCGCTCGCCCTTCAGCGTGTTGATGCGCAAATCGAGCGGCGCGCGGCTGGCCAAAGCCGCGCCCTCCTCGGCCCGCTCGTCGCCGAAGACGTGCGCGAAATGCGCATCGAGCCAGTCGGGATAATCGCCCGCGACGTGCGGGGGCGCAGCGGACAGATCGGCGTCCGAAAGTCGCGCGGTCTCAACTTCTGTCAGCGGCGATGGCGCGAAGCGCGATCCGTCGAACAGCTTCTCGATGGCCGCTGTGACGAGCTTGCGTTCCAGCCGCAACATGCCAAGCACCACGGCGCGCGGCGCATCATCGCCCATGACGAAGGCCGACGACGCCCGCCGCCGCAAGGCGTCATAGACAAGCCCCGCAATCGCCGCGCGGTCGCCCGAGCCGGCGAAGCGGTGCGCGATGCCCCAGTCCTTCAGCGCCTCGGGCGCGGGCCGGCGCCTCCCCGCAATGTCGGCGAGAACTTCGATGGCAGCGGAAATGCGCGCGGCGGGAGTCATAAGGGCTTACGGCCAAGGCAGCGTGAGAATGCGGACGATGTAGATCACCCACATGATGAACAGCGTGGCGCAGCCGACCGCAAACCAGATGCCGCGCATCGGGACATAGTTGCTGGTGACATGCACATAGGCCTGCAGGATACGGGAGACCACGAAAATCCACGCCATCACCACGAAAAGAAGATCGGCCTGTTTTGTGATCAGCGCCAGGATCGTGAGCACATAGAACAGCACCGGCATTTCGAACTGGTTCGCGAACGAATAGCTGGCCTGCATCGCGCCCTTCGGCCAGTTCGGCTCGCGCAACGAAATGTCCTGCCAGCGCGTCTGCCGGCCGGCCAGGGCCTTTCGACGCTGGATGGCCAGATAAAAGCCGATAAAGAACGTCAGCAGAACCTGCACGAAAAGCGGCAGCAAGATCATCTGGACGGACATGGCATGCTCCTCGCGGCGGGAGCCATGGCTTAGTCGGTAACGCGGCGCCGCGCAAATTGCGGCTTGAACCGGCGGGCGGCTGCGGCGGCGGACCCGCGTCTCAATCCACGATGAAAAGCCTTGCGCCCGACGTGGTGGAGGACCTGTGCGGCTCCGCCCCATCCGCGACCTGATAGCTGCACCCGGCCGTAAGCGTGAAGACACGCCCGTCTGCGAGTTCGGTATCGAGCCGACCGTCCAGGCACAGCAGGATATGCCCCTTCTCGCACCAGTGATCGGCCACATAGCCCGGCGAATACTCGACCATGCGGACGCGGATGTCGCCGAAATGCTGCGTCCGCCACGTCGCGATTCCGGTTTCGCCCTTGTGCTCTGTCACGGGGACGTTGCTCCAGTCGGTCGTCCCGAAGGGAATGGCCGACATCTTCATCGCGGGATCACACCCTTGTCGGATAATTCGGGCTTTCGCGCGTGATTGTCACGTCGTGGACGTGGCTCTCGCGCAGGCCGGCGCTGGAGATTTTCAGGAACACGGCCTTCCTGTGGAAGTCCTCGATCGTGGCGGCGCCGACATAGCCCATCGCCGCGCGCAGACCGCCGGCCAACTGGTGCAGCACGGTCGACGTCGCGCCCTTGTAGGGCACCTGCCCCTCGACGCCTTCCGGCACGAGCTTCAGGCTGTCCTTGATGTCCTGCTGGAAGTAGCGGTCCGCCGAGCCGCGCGCCATCGCGCCGACCGAGCCCATGCCGCGATAGGTCTTGTAGGAGCGGCCCTGATACAGGAACACCTCGCCCGGCGTCTCGTCGGTGCCGGCGAGCAACGAGCCGACCATCGCGACATCGGCGCCGGCCGCCAGCGCCTTCGCCAGATCGCCGGAATATTTGATGCCGCCGTCCGCGATCACCGGCGTGTCGGTTTTGCGCGCGGCTTCCACCGCATCCATGATTGCCGTCAACTGCGGCACGCCGACACCGGCGACGATGCGCGTGGTGCAGATCGAGCCCGGGCCGATGCCGACCTTGATCGCATCGGCGCCGGCATCGATCAGCGCCTTGGCGCCGTCGGCGGTCGCGACATTGCCAGCCACCACCTGCACCTTGTTCGACAGCCGCTTGATGCGGGTGACGGCATTCAGCACGTGCTGCGAATGGCCGTGCGCGGTGTCGACCACGACGAGGTCGACACCGGCCTCGATCAGCCGCTCGGTCCGCTCATAGCCCTTGTCGCCGACGGTCGTCGCCGCGGCGACGCGCAGGCGCCCCTGCTCGTCCTTGCAAGCATTCGGATTGGCCACCGCCTTCTCGATGTCCTTCACGGTAATCAGGCCGACGCAGCGATAGGCGTCGTCCACCACCAAGAGCTTCTCGATGCGGTGCTGGTGCAGGAGCTTCTTGGCTTCGTCCTGTCCGACATTCTCGCGCACGGTGACCAGCCGGTCCTTGGTCATCAGCTCGGCGATGCGCTGGCTCGGATCGTTGGCGAAGCGCACGTCGCGATTGGTGAGAATGCCGACCAGCTTGCCGGCCAATGTACCGTTCTTGCCGTTCACGCCGCCTTCCACCACCGGAATTCCGGAAATGCCGTGCTCCTTCATCAGCGCGAAGGCGTCGGCGAGCGAGGCATCGGGATGAATGGTGACCGGGTTCACCACCATGCCGGATTCGAATTTCTTCACCTGCCGCACCTGCGCGGCCTGCTCGTCCGGCTCCATGTTGCGATGGATGACCCCGATGCCGCCGGCCTGCGCCATGGCGATGGCCATCTTGGACTCGGTCACCGTGTCCATCGCCGAGGCGATGATCGGCAGGTTCACCGAGATGTCACGGGTGATGCGGGAGCGGATATCGACGTCGGAGGGCAGCACATCGGACAGGCCGGGCTGCAGCAGGACGTCGTCGAAGGTCAGCGCCTCGCGCGGAGCGCCGTTGGACTGGGGATTTGCGGGATTTGCCATCGCCAACTCTATCTGGGGATTCCCGGCCACTCAAGACGTGTACGGAATCGGGGTTGGCGTGGGTCGTTAGCATGGCGGCGAGCGCAGGAAAAGCGCCTGCCGGCGCGGTTTTCCGGCCATCCCGCGGATTATTTCGGTGGCCTCCCGGACGCCGGTCAAAGGCGTCCTCCGGCGAGGCCGCCGCCAGTTTACGGATTATAGCCGGGCGGCGGGCCGTGCTTGCGGATCGCCTCGACCACCTCGCGGTGCTTGCGGTCCTCGCGGTTCATGTAGACCGCGATCACCGCATGCGCGGACGGCACCGCCCAGAGCAGCGGAAAGATGAAGCCGAAGATGAAGCACGGCACGATCAGCACGGCGTTGAGAATGGCCGAGAAAATCTGGCCGTTCAGCAGCAGCGCCAGCGGCGGCAGAAATACGGCGAGAATGTAGATCATTGTCGGTTGCGTCCCCGGCTCCCGCGTGCAGCGTGCACGCCGGGCTGTCATGTAGATATCACAGAGCCCAACGCAAGATCGGGCCTGTCCGGACCTGCGTTCGGTGGTAAGAGCCGCCCAGATACTTCCTTCCGCCGGTTCCGGATGACTCACCACCCACGTCTTGTTCCGCTGATCGTCGCGGTCGCCCTGTTCATGGAGAACATGGACTCGACCGTGATCGCGACGTCGCTGCCGGCGATCGCCGCCGATCTCGGCACCTCGCCGCTCGCGCTCAAGCTGGCGATGACGTCATATCTCCTCTCGCTCGCGATCTTCATTCCGGCGAGCGGCTGGACCGCCGACCGCTTCGGCGCGCGCACAGTGTTCGGCGCCGCCATCGCTGTCTTCATCCTCGGCTCGATCGGCTGCGCCTTTGCGAGTTCGCTCGAGGGGTTCGTGGTCGCACGCATCGTGCAGGGCATGGGCGGGGCGATGATGACGCCGGTCGGACGGCTGGTGCTGGTGCGCACCATCGACAAGCGCGACCTGGTCAATGCGATGGCGTGGGTGACGATCCCTGCTCTGGTTGGCCCCGTGGTGGGGCCGCCGCTGGGCGGCTTCATCACGACTTATGCCTCGTGGCACTGGATCTTCATCATCAATGTGCCGATCGGCCTGATCGGAATTGTTCTGGTGGCGCGCTACATCGACCCCGTGCGCGAGGAGCATGTCGAACCGTTCGATGGCATCGGCATGCTCCTGGCGGGACTCGGCGTCGCCGGACTGGCCTTCGGGTTGTCGGTCGCGGGCCTCGATCTTCTGCCGTGGTGGGTCGTCACCGGGCTCGTGGCCGGCGGCGCCGTGTGCATGACCGCCTACATCTTCCATGCGCGCAACGTCCTGGCGCCAGTGCTCGATTTCTCGCTGCTGAAGATCCCGACCTTCCGCGCCAGCATCATCGGCGGTTTCATCTTCCGGCTCGGCATCGGCGCGCTGCCGTTCCTGCTGCCGCTGCTGCTGCAGGCCGGATTCGGACTCAATCCCTTCCAGTCCGGCCTGATCACCTTCGCGTCGGCTTTCGGCGCGCTTGGCATGAAAGCCATGGCGGCGCGCATGATCAACAAGTTCGGCTTTCGCACCATCCTGATCAGCAATTCCCTGCTCGCCTCCGTGTTTCTTCTAGCCTGCGCGGCGTTCACGCCGTCGACGCCGGTCGTCGTCATCTTCGCCGTCCTGCTGATCGGCGGCTTTTTCCGCTCGCTGCAATTCACCGCCAGCAACACCATCGCCTATGCGGACATCGACACGCGCCGCATGAGCCGCGCCACCGCGATGGCGAGCGTCGGCCAGCAATTGTCGATCGCCACCGGCGTCGCGCTCGGCGCCTTCGTGGTGGAGATGACGCTGAAATGGCACGGCGGAACCACAATCACGGCGTCCGACTTCGCGCCCGCCTTC
>JAESGM010000970.1_pt1 | contig 11983 bp, 14 predicted proteins | sample 9269721 | NCBI WGS metagenome assembly JAESGM01 (sample SAMN15720920, study PRJNA650825) | algae metagenome | isolation source: Komarekiella atlantica HA4396-MV6 and co-occurring heterotrophs from... | place: USA: Theobald House, Kauai, HI | collected 2009-07-29 | reverse complement strand
GCTTTAGCCGACTGACCGCGCAGCGGTTGGGATCAATTACGAGAGACTGGAGTTTTAATACCATCAAAGGGTTTGTGCCATGGCCATCGCTGATCTTGTATTGAGGGTTGTCTCGCGCCTGCGTGGGCGTACGACCATCAATCTCATCGGAGAGCCGCGCCCGGGCGGATATATATTCCTGAGAAGCCCGGAGTTGCCGGGTTTTTCCATGATGCTTGAGCCGTCGCAGCACAAGGAACTTGGGGCATTTATCAAAGCGGTAGAGGCCCCTTTAATGGCTTTTGTCGCGGCTGAATGCCGTGCTGATGAGAGTAAGAAGCTGAAGATGGCAGGCGCGCATAGAACAGATTCCACAACCTATCTTGCGGAACTCTGCGCGGCATAAGATTATGCCGCCATGACGGGCGGCGATTCAGATCAAAGGCCGAGAACAATAACTGCTGCCGAGGGACAGCGTCGTCTCAAAGCAGCTGGATTCGACCGTTTGGCTGTCGCTAGACCGTCGATGTTCGTCGAACTCTGGGAGAACCGCTACAAGAAGGTCGTCCAAGCACAGTACACTGACGACACGCTTGAACATTATTGGGAAGACACCATCAACGAGGCTATGGCGTTGAAAGACGCACATCCTAAAAAACCCTAGCACCATCTGCCTCACGAACATTGTTGCGACTTTGATCGAGATCGACTCGTCGACCGTCCAGATCGCCTCATAAGCAACGAACAGCGGCGGTTAGGCCTTCGGCTAATCTGCCCCACATTGTTCGACGTATTACAGAACATTGCCGCCGTCTTCGCGTGGCCCCATATTCCCCGCATGACCAATCCTCCCGACCGACCCCGCGCCGAGCAGCCACGCGTTGAGCCCGAGATCATCCCGCCCGGCGAGGATGCGCGTGCGCGCCGCGGCGGCTTTGAGAGCGTGTTCATCCATGTCGAGGAAGGCCCGGACGGCGTGAAGCGCGTCCACCTGAAAAAGCCGGGCCCGTTCACCATCGTCATGATCCTGCTCGGCATCGGCCTCGCGGTCGCGCTGTTCTTTGTCGTGCTGTCGGCCTTGGTGCTGCTGTGGATTCCGATTGTCATCATCGGCATCCTGTTCGCGATGTTCTCCACCGCCGGCCGGCAATACTGGCAGCGCATCCAGAGCTGGTGGCGCGGCGGGCGGTAAAAGCCGCTGGCTCTCAACGTGTCATGGCCGGGCTTGTCCCGGCCATCCCGATCAGGAAGGCAGTGCGCACCTAAGCGGGATGCCCGCGACAAGCGCGGGCATGACGAAGGAAAGTGACTCGGCCGGGGCGACCGGTGTTGACTTCTTTCCCTTTATAGAATATATTCCTAAGTACATTCACGCAACGCCGGAGGCCTCCGGCAATGCGCGAGGCGATGGAGCGCCAGGAGGCGCAGGGCCCGAAAGGGCTCGCGCGCCCGCGATAGTGGCGCGCGGCGGGGTGCGTCAATCCCCGCCAAGGGGGGCGGTGAGCGCCGGCCCCCTGGCGCCTCCCGGCGCTCCATCTCCCTTTTTGGGAGAAAGGAAAAAGGGGATGGTGGCACCCGGCCACTTAAACAATACGGGCGGCGGAGCGTTGGCTACTACAGTCTCTCTGTCGTCATGCGCGGGCTTGACCCGCGCATCCCGCTCAGGAATGCAGTGCGTTCCTTATCGGGATGGCCGGGACAAGCCCGGCCACGACGATTCCGGGATTGCGCATGAAATTTGTCTGGCTGTTTCTTCTGATCTTCGGCACGTCCGCAATCGCGCAGACGAATGAGTCCGTCTCCATCGACTGGAAGGACGCGCCGGCAGCCGTCACGGGAAAGGTCGCATGCGGTGGCCCCGAGACGTTCGTGACGCGGCGAGCTTTCGCCGGCGGCGTCGTGTTCTCCGCGCCATGTCCGGGCAATCACGCCAATTCCATCCAGGCGCTCGTTTACGCCGAAGACGCGCAAGGCGCGAATGCACGCCTCCTGATGTTCCCGCGTCCCGGCAAAAAGAGCGACAGCAACCCGGCCGATTCGCTCTCCAACATCCGCTGGTATCCGGAAGCGCGCGAAGTCACCGAACTTTTCGTAGATCCCGAATCGCGTATCTGCCGCACCGAAGGCCGCTGGCGTCTTGATGCGAAAGCTGTGCCGCAACTGATCTTCTGGCGGCAGACGCGCGATTGCGAGGGCAAGAAAGGATGGCGGGTGTTGGTGGACAGGCGAGGGAAGTGATGCATTCGCTAACGCTAGCTCCGTCACCCTGAGGTGCGCGCCGCAGGCGCGCCTCGAAGGGCGACGGCCTCAGCATCGCCCCGTCATCCTTCGAGGCTCGCGATCTTCGATCGCTCGCGCCTCAGGATGACGGCGAGAGGTTAGCGGCGCAGCTACGTATGCCTCAACGCCTCAATCGGATCGAGCCGCGACGCCCGCAACGCCGGATACCAGCCAAAGAAAATGCCGACCAGGCCGGAGAACACCACGCCGATCACAATCGACATCGGCTCGATCAAGAGCGGCCAGCCGGCGGCGTTGGAGATCAAGTAAGCCGCGCCGACGCCGAGCAGCACGCCGATGGCGCCGCCGATGGCGGAGAGGCCGGTCGCCTCGAACAGAAACTGCCGCAAAATATCCCATTGCCGCGCGCCGATGGCGAGCCGCAGGCCGATCTCGCGCGTGCGCTCGGTCACCGAGACCAGCATGATGTTCATGATGCCGATGCCGCCGACCGCGAGCGACACGCCGGCCACGGCTGCCAGCAGCAGCGCCAGAGTGCGCGCGCTCGCCTCGCGTGTCGCCGCGATGTCGGCGAGGTTGCGGATCGAGAAATCGTCCTCCGCGCCGGGCTGCAGGCGATGCCGCTGGCGCAGCAGCGCCTTCACCTCGTCCTCGATGGCGCTCATGCTCTCGCCGTCGCGCACCTTCACATAGATCGAGCCGACCGCGCGTGCATTCGCCTGGTTGCGGCCGAGCACGCGCTGGCGCGCGGTGTTGAGCGGCACAAAGACGACGTCGTCCTGATCGGAGCCCCAGGTGGTCTGCCCCTTGCGGCTCATCACGCCGATGACGCGGAACGGCACATTCCTGATGCGCAGCTCCTCGCCGACGGGATCGAGCCCGCCATAGAGATTGCGCGCGACGCTCTGTCCGATCAGCGCCACCTGCGCGCCGCGTGCGACCTCTTCCGGCTCGAACGGCCGGCCGAGCTCGACGTCCCAGTCGCGCGCCTCGAACCAGCCGTTGTCGATGCCGAACACGGCCGTCGCCCAGTTCATGCCGCCGGCGATCAGCTGCGCGGTGCCGCGCATGTTCGGTGCCACGATCTGTACGCCCGGCACTTCCGCCATGATGGCTGTGGCGTCTTCTGCGGTGAGCGTGGACGCCGCGCCGCCGCCCATGCGCACGCCGCCGGCGGTGACATTGCCCGGCGTCACGATCAGGAGGTTGGACCCAAGACTGCGGATCTGCGCCACCACCTGCTCGCGCGCGCCGCCGCCGACCGCGACCATCGCGATCACCGCCGCGACGCCGATGATGATGCCGAGCATGGTCAGCGCGCTGCGCAGCTTGTGCAGGCGCAAGGCGTCGAGCGCGGAGATGACGGCGTCGAGGAAGCTCATGCCACGGCCTCCTCGAGAGGCGGCGCATCCTTGTTCAGTTCGTCGAGTTCGGCTTTCGCATCCGACGGTTTCTGCCGCTGGTCGCTCAGCACATGGCCGTCGCGGAAACGAATGAGCCGCGTGGCGTAGCGCGCGACGTCCGGCTCGTGCGTGACGACGACGACGGTGGTGCCGTCGCGGTTGAGTTCCTGGAACAGCGCCATGATCTCGACCGAGGTGCGGCTGTCGAGCGCGCCGGTCGGCTCGTCGGCGAGCAGCATCTTCGGATTGTTGACGAGGGCCCGCGCCACCGCGACGCGTTGCTGCTGTCCGCCCGACAATTGCGTCGGCCGGTGATGGATGCGCTCGCCGAGGCCGACGCGCACCAAAGCCGCTTCCGCCTTCTCGCGGCGGACATGCCGGTCCTCGCCGGCATAGAGCATCGGCAGCTCGACATTGGCCAGCGCGTCGAGCCGGTCGAGCAGATGGAATTGCTGGAAGACGAAGCCGATCTTGCGGTTGCGCACGGCCGCGAGCGCATCGCCGCCGAGCGAGGAAATGATTTCGCCGTCGAGGCGATAGGTGCCCGATGTCGGCCGGTCGAGACAGCCGATCACGTTCATGAAGGTGGACTTGCCGGAGCCGGACGGGCCCATCACCGCGACGAAATCGCCGCCCTCCACCGACAGCGAGACATCCTGCAACGCGTGCACGGTCTCGCCGCCGAGATGATAGAGCCGCGTCAGCTTTTCGGTTTCGATCAGTGCCATGATGGTTTCATGGTTGGCGGCCTCAGAAGCCGAAGCGCGGCCCGCGCTGCGCGTTGGCCGCCGGTCCGCCGCCGATGATCACTTCGCGGCCGGCATCGAGACCGGAAATCACCTCCGTCTGCGCGCCGTCGCTGGCGCCGATGCGGATGGTCACGCCCTGCGGCTTGCGGTCCGGTCCGAGCACGAAGACACGGCCGGTCTGCGCGGCGCCGCCGCTCTCGGCGAGGCGCTCGCGAATGGTGTTGAAGGCCGGCCGCTGGCTTTCGGTGAGGACAGCCGCGATCCTGTCGTCCATGTCCTTGCGCAACGCGCGGGCGCGTTCGCGGCGGGCGTTCTGATCCTGTTCGCCCATCATCGCGCTAACGAAGCCCTTGCGCATGTCGATGACGATCTCGTCGATCGCCTTGCTCTGCTCCGCGCTGAGCTGGAGTTCTGTTTTCACTGCCTCGACGAATTCGGTCAGGTTGTTGCGTGCATTGCCGTTTGCCGGGCCGCGCGCCTGCCGCTGCGCCGCGGGCGCGTCGGGAGCCGCCGCCGTGACCGGCGCGTCGGCCGGCGGCCGCCAGCGCAAAGCCGCGTTGGGAATGCGGATCGCGTCGTCGCGGCGGTCGGTTTCGATGCGCAGGTTCGCCGTCATGCCGGGGAGCAATTCGCGGCGCGGATTCTCGATGGCGATGATCGTCGTGTAGATGACGACGTTGTTCACGGTCTGCGAGCCGAGCCGCACCTGCTTGACCTTGCCCTCGAAGGTACGGCCGGGAAACGCATTTACGGTGAAGGTCGTGCGCTGGTTCGGCTTGATGCGGCCGACATCGGTCTCGTCGATATTGGCGGAGATCTCCATCTGCCGCAGGTCCTCGGCGACGCGAAACAGTTCCGGCGCCGTGAACGACGCGGCTACCGTCTGGCCGAGTTCGACATTGCGCTGCACGACCACGCCCGACACCGGCGACTTGATGTCGGTGTTGCGCAGGTCGACCTCGATCTGGCGAACGGCGGCTTCGCGCTGGGAAATCTGCGCGGTCACGGCGGCGAGATTGCCCTGCGCCACCTGCAGGTCGGCGGCGAGGCTCGCAATCGCAGCCTTTGCCGAGTTCACCTGCGCACGCGCCGAGGTCAGCGCCGCCTGCTGGGCGTCGCGGTTGGTGCGCGCGGTGTCGAGCGCCTGTTCGGCGGCGTAGCCGCGCGAGCGGAGTTCGCTTTGCCTTTCGAAGATGCGCTGGGTGTCGCCGAGCAGCGCCTCGTTGCGCACGACCTGCGCTTCCGCGTCGGCCTGCGCGGCGCGCGCCTTGTCGGTCTCGGCCTTCACCTTTTCGATCTGGCCTTGCTGGACCAGCTTCTGCGCGCGCATCTGTTCGAGGTCGGCGCGGGCCGCATCGAGCCTGGCGCGGATCTGGTCGGAATTCAGCCGCGCCACCACCTGGTCGGCCTTCACCTCGGAATTGAAGTCGGCGAGGATCTGCACCACCTGGCCCGAAAGCTGCGAGCCGACGATCACCGTGGTGGTCGGGTTGATGGTGCCGGTGGCGTTGACGGTGGCGACAATCTCGCCGCGCTCGGCCTTGGTGAGGCGGTAGCTGCCCTCGGCCGGCGCGCCGCCCCATTCGGCGATGCCATAGAAAAACGCCGCTGTGGTGCCGGTGGCCACAAGCGCCAGTGCGGCCAGCCGCGCCGCCGGCGAGAATTTCCTGGATGGTTTCATGGCCTCGGACATCATCACCCTCTGGCATGACATGTAGTCATTCCAGGGTGGCCCGTCACGTTACGTTTTGGATAGCTGGAACCCTCGGCCGTCCGGAAAATTCCAGCGCGGCCAGATGGTTAATCAGATCAGGTTGGAGCCGATATTGACCATCAGGGCGATGATCGTGACCGAAAAGAAGAACGAGACGACGCCGTGCGCGACCACGAGCCGCCGCACCCGCTTGCCCGTCACCTGCACGTCGGAGACCTGGAAGGTCATGCCGAGGACGAAGGCGAAATAGACGAAGTCCCAATAGTCGGGCTGCGGGTCGTTCGGGAATTTCAGTCCGCCGCCGCGGCCGACATCCTCGCCGCCGTAATATTCATGCGCGTAATGCAGCGCGAACATGGTGTGGATGAACACCCAGGATATCAGCGTGGTGCCGACCGCGAGCGTGAGCAGCAGCGGTTGCTTCGCCTCCGGAAAATTCTTCGCGCTGCCCAGCAGGCTGACGACGGCGCCGAGGCTCACCACAACCGCGGCCACCGTCAGCATGAGGATGAAGGTCGCCCCTTCATCCTGATCGGCGGCACGGCTCTTGGCGCGCGCGAGCGAGAACCGCACGACGGTCGACAGCGCGAAGCCGAGGTAGACGATCGCGCCGACATCCCAGCCGATCAGAAGACGTGCCGACAGTTCGAGGGTGCGCGGCAGAAGCAGGAAGACGGCAAGGCCGAGCAGGACGCAGAGGAACAGAACGCTGTGAACGCGCAGGCTGTGCGCGAGCCCGGCCGCCAATCCTGTCCGGCGTGCGGCTGCGGCTTTCCGCTTTTTCATTTTGGCCGCTCCGCGACGAAACGGGCGGTCTCGCGCAAGATGGCGGCGCGTTCGCCAAAGACCGACAGCGCCGCATGCGCCTGCGTCACCAGATCGCCGAGGCGCTCGCGCGCTGCTGCAACGCCGAGAATTCCCACCAGCGTCGCCTTGCCGCTGGCGGCGTCCTTCTGCGTCGCCTTGCCGATAGTCGCCGCATCTCCTTCGACATCGAGCAGGTCATCGGCGATCTGGAACGCCGCACCGAGCGATTCGCCGTAGCGGGTGAGCGCTGCGCGTTGCGCCTGCGATGCATTGCCCAGGATCGCTCCGGCGATGCAGGCGAAGCGCAGCAGCGCGCCGGTCTTCATCGCCTGCAATGTGAGAATGCTGGTCTGGTCGAGCGGCGCGCGGGCGGCATCGAAGCGTCCTTCAGCTTCAAGATCGAGCATCTGTCCGCCGGCCATGCCGCCAAGGCCGGCGGCACGTGCGAGATGCGACACAAGCTGGACGCGGATGTTCGCATCAGGATGCGTATCCGGCCGCGACATGACATCGAAAGCAACGGTAAGAAGCGAGTCACCGGCCAGAATGGCGGTCGCCTCGTCAAACGCCTTGTGCAATGTCGGGCGCCCGCGCCGCAGGTCGTCATTGTCCATCGCCGGCAGATCGTCGTGCACGAGCGAATAGCAATGCACGCATTCGAGGGCGGCGCCGGCCATCAGCGCGCGTTCGCGCGGCACGTCGAACAGCGCCGCAGTCTCGGCCACCAGAAAGGGACGCAGCCTTTTGCCGCCCGACAGGCTCGCATAGCGCATCGCTTCAAGCAGGCGGGACGGCCGCGCGATCTCGCCTTCAACCGGCGTATCGGCCAGCAGCCGCTCCAGCAGCCGCTCGATATCCGCCGCGGCGGCGTCGAGGCGTGTGGTAAAAGTCGTCTCGGGCGGCATTTTGCTCATTGCGGCGTCATCACGCCACGGAACGGGAACAATGTCATCGCTTGTCACGTCCCGCGGGATTTCCTAGGTCTGGTCGCGCATCGGGCGCGCAAGCCTCCTCACCGAACGACCCTGGCAGAACGGGAGAGGGAATGTCGGACTCCATCCTGTCCCGTTCGCGGTCCGGCGGCGTCCGCCGGATTCTGCGGCTTGCGGTCGTGGCGATCCTGATCATCGTCCTCGTGCCCTATCTGCTGGTGCCGCTTTATCTGGTCGTGAACCCGGTTTCCATCCCGATGCTGGCCCGTTATCTCACCGGGCAGCGCGTAACGCAGACCAATGTTTCGCTCGACAGCCTTCCGCGCATGCTGCCGCTCACCGTCATCGCCTCCGAAGACGGGCGCTTCTGCGCCCATTCCGGGGTGGACTGGCAAAGCCTGCGCGAGATCGTGACCGAGGCGGAAGACCTCGAAGACCTGCGCGGCGGGTCTGGCATTACCCAGCAGACCGTCAAGAACCTGTTTTTCTGGCCGGGCCGCAGCTACGTGCGCAAGGCGCTGGAATTCCCGCTGGCGCTCTGGGCCGACCTGATCCTGCCCAAGCGACGGATCATGGAAATCTACCTGAATGTCGCTGAGTGGGGCCCGAACGGCGAATTCGGGGTTCAGGCCGGGTCCCGGCGGGCCTTCGGCAAGCCGGCCCGCGAGGTGAACGGCCGCGAGGCGGCCCTGCTGGCGGCGGTCCTGCCCAATCCGCACCGGCGGAACGCCCAGAAGCCCGGACCGGCGGTCAGCCGCCTGGCCGGCATTTACCAGGCGCGGGCAGCCAGGTCCGGCGATCTCGACCAATGTCTGAGGCGCTCGCGCAGCCCCTAGCGTTCTGGAAAGGCTTCCTCTATAAGCCGCTGCAATCCCTTACAGGCCGGTTTCGCCCGTTTTTCAGGAGTTCTCCCGCAATGGCCGTCCCCAAAAGAAAGACCTCGCCGTCGCGGCGCGGCATGCGCCGGTCCGCCGACGCCCTCAAGCAGCCGTCCTATGTCGAGGACAAGGATTCCGGCGAACTGCGCCGCTCGCATCATATCGATCTGAAGACCGGTATGTATAAGGGCCGCCAGGTGCTGAAGGCCAAGAACGACTGATAAAGAACGACTGATCAGTCTGAACACGCAAGCCGGCTGATGCCCGGCGAGAAGGAGATGTTCCCTCCATGTATCTCGTCGGGTTCCCGCTGCTGCTGATTCCGCTCGCGATCTACAACATCATCGCGTTTCTGTTCTCGACCGGGTTCAGCGACACGCTGTTCACGATCCACATGATGTCGCAGGCGGACCTGAACGTCTCGACCGGCGACCTGCTGATCATCTTCTCGATCCTGCTGCTGTTCGTCGAAGTGCTGAAAGCCACGCGCTTCGGCGTGAAGGCGATCATGGATCACATCCTGTCCTTCATCGTATTCGTCGCCGCGCTGGCCGAATTCATCATGGTGAAGCAGGCGGCGACGCCGACCTTCCTGCTGCTGCTGGTGATCTGCTTCGTCGACGTCGTCGGCGGATTCTCGATCTCGATCCGCACTGCGCAGCGCGATCTCGCGCTGGGTCACGTCGATCCCGGCAATTGATCCCACTTCGTCTTTCCCGCATCCTGCGATTCCGACATGACACGTGATTTCCATTTCCCGGGCCGTTCGCCTGTTTTCGCCGGCGAGGCCATGGCGGCGACCTCGCATCCGCTTGCGACGCTGGCGGCCATCGAGACGCTGAAGGCCGGCGGCAACGCGGTGGACGCCGCGGTGGCAGCCGTCGCACTGCTCGGCGTGGCCGAGCCGCACATGACCGGCATCGGCGGCGACTGTTTCTGCCTGATCTCTCGGCCGGGCGAGCCGGTCTGGGGCTATAACGGGTCGGGCCGTTCGGGTGCTGCGGCGAGCGTCGAGAAACTCGCTGCCGAAGGTCTGAAAGATATTCCGATCAATTCGATCCACGCCGTCACCGTGCCCGGCGCGGTCGAGGGCTGGCAGACCATCGTCGATCAGCACGGCCGTCTGGGGCTCGATCTCGTGTTGCAACCTGCAATCCGAGCGGCGAGTGAGGGCGTGCCGACAGCGCCGCGCGTTGCGTATGACTGGTCGCTCTATGTCGAGAAGCTGCGCGCTGACGCAGGCGCGACGCTGCATTACCTGCCCGGCGGCCTTGCGCCGAAGGCCGGTGATCGCATGCGTTATCCGGCGTTGGCCGAGACGCTGAAGGCCATCGCAAAGGGCGGTGCGAAAGCGTTCTACGAAGGCGACATTGCGCGCGACATCGTCGAAACGATTTCGGCGCGCGGCAGCCTGCTGACCGAGGCCGACTTTGCCGCGCATCGCGGCGAGGAGGCGGTGCCGATCTCGACCAATTATCGTGGTCTCGACGTCGTCGAGCTGCCGCCGAACGGGCAGGGCGTCGCCGCTTTGGTGCTGCTCAACATTCTCGAACGTTTCGAAATGAACAAGCTCGATCCCGCAGGCGATGAGCGTTTCCACCTCGCGCTCGAGGCGGGACGTCTCGCCTATGCCGTGCGCAACACGCATGTCGCCGATCCATCTTTCATGCGCACCACGCCGCAGGCGTTGCTCGACCGCGTCTTCGCCGCCGATCTCGCCGGCATGATCGACCGCACGAAACGCAGCAAGCTGCCGTCGGCGCCGGCGCCGCGCGGCAACACCGTGCTGGTGACGGTGGTGGATCGCGACCGCACCGCGGTGACGTTCATCAACTCATTGTTCTATGCGTTCGGCTCCGGCATCGCGACGGAGAAGACCGGCGTGATGCTGCACAATCGCGGCTGCAGTTTCGTGCTGACGCCCGACCATCCGAACGCGATCGGTCCCTCGAAGCGGCCGATGCACACCATCATCCCGGCGCTCGCGATGCGCGATGGCCGCTGCGACATGTCGTTCGGCGTCATGGGCGGCTCCTATCAGGCGATGGGGCACGCGCATTTCATTTCCAGCATCGTCGATTACGGCATGGACGTGCAGCAGGCGATTGACGGCCCGCGTGTCTTCTTTGACGGAGAGAAGACCGACGTCGAACGCGGTGTGTCGCAGCCGGCGATCGAGGGTCTCAAGGCGCGCGGCCACGACGTGACTGTGCGCGAATTGCCGCTCGGCGGCGGCCAGGCGATCAGGATCGATTGGGATCGCGGCGTGCTGGTCGGCGCGTCCGACGGCCGCAAGGACGGCTGCGCACTCGGTTTCTGAGGCGCCTCAGACTGCCCGCTTCAGGGAACGCCCGGGACGGGCGGGAGCGGTCTTGCCGGCCGCCATATAGCGATTGACCGCCTCCTGCGGCTCGGCCCGGCGCTTTTCCTGGGTCTGGGGGGCATGCTGCGCGACGGCGAGCAGATGCGCCAGAAACGCCGCCTGGGGACGCGGCTGGGCGAAATGACGCGAGGCAGGCTCCACCGGCTGGACAGGCACGAGGTCACGGCGCGCCGGCAGTTCGGCCTCCGTCCCGGCAGAGCCCTCAAGCTCGAGCCGTCCGGCGGTCACGGGCCGCAGCGGAGTAATTCTGGCCAACGCCTCCTCCTGTCTCATTACGGGACATCATGTCCTCGTTAACAGGAGCTGTCGCAACCTCTATGCCGCCATTGGGCTGGAAGTTCCCACAGAGAATCTGACAAAAGCAAAGTGCTGATTTTTCCGATTTTTTAGGCTTTGGGCGTAGTCTGCTGAGCGTACACAGCCGACAGATCGCGTTGCCAGTTGCGACGCTGCGTTCCCGAAACAGGACCAGCCGTGACGAAAAAGCCGTCCAGATCCCGTGCTGACCGCAAGCCTGCGCGCAGGACCAAGGCAATCCCGGTCCGCGGCAACGCGCGACCGCAATCGGTTCTGGATGTCTCCGCCGTGCTGACATCTGTCGGCGAAGCCGCCTACGAGTGGCGCCTCGGCGACGATACCCTGAAGTGGAAAGGCAACGCGCTGCGCCTGCTGGACCTGCGCGATCCGAAACTGATCGCAACCGGCAGCGCCTATGCCGGTCTGCTCGATCCCTCGAATTCCGAAACGCGTTCTGATGTGATCATGCAGTCGCAGGAGAGCGACGACGGTGACGGCGTGCCCTATCGTGTCCGCTATTGCCTGGCTTCCACGTCGCCGCGCGCGCGCCGGCACTGGCTGGAAGATACAGGCCGCTGGTATGCGGGCTCGGACGGAAAG
>JAESGM010000969.1_pt1 | contig 12018 bp, 11 predicted proteins | sample 9269721 | NCBI WGS metagenome assembly JAESGM01 (sample SAMN15720920, study PRJNA650825) | algae metagenome | isolation source: Komarekiella atlantica HA4396-MV6 and co-occurring heterotrophs from... | place: USA: Theobald House, Kauai, HI | collected 2009-07-29 | reverse complement strand
ATGACGCCGGTGTTCGGATCGCCCTCGGCGGTGAACGCCCACAGGTCGCGACCGATCTCCGTGAAGGAAATCTTCTTCTCGGCCATGTCGCCGGTCGATGCGAAGTTTTTGTTCATCTGTGCTCCAGTTGCAATTCTGGTCGTCTCCGCGTCATTCCGTTACACTGCCAATTCACGGAATGGGTCCCGGATACGGTCGCTCGCCGCGCTCGGCCCGTTCCGGGATGACTCCTCTTGGTCAGCCCGTGGCGCGCTCATACTTCTCCACCACCTGCTCGATCGCGCCGAAAATCGAATGGCCGGCCTTGTCCTTCATCTCGATGCGCACCGTGTCGCCGAAGCGCATGAAGGGCGTTTTCGCCTTGCCGGTCTCGATCGTCTCGATGGTGCGGATTTCGGCGATGCAGGAATAGCCGACGCCGCCGGCATCGACCGGCTTGCCCGGCCCGCCGTCCAGCTTGTTCGACACCGTGCCGGAGCCGATGATCGAGCCTGCCGTGAGTGGTCGCGTCTTCGCCGCATGGGCGATGAGGGTCGGGAAGTCGAAGGTCATGTCGATGCCGGCATCGGCGCGGCCGAACGGCTTGCCGTTATAGTCGACCATCAGCGGCAGCGAGAGCTTGCCGCCATCCCATGCATCGCCGAGTTCATCGGTCGTCACCGCGACCGGCGAGAAGGCGGAGGAGGGCTTGGACTGGAAGAAGCCGAAACCCTTGCCGAGTTCGGCGGGAATGAGGCCGCGCAGCGACACGTCGTTGACCAGCATCACCAGCCGGATCGCCTCGCGCGCCTGGTCCAGGCTCGCCCCCATCGGCACGTCGTCGACGATCACCGCAATCTCGCCTTCCATGTCGATGCCGTAGGCCTCATCGGCCATCACGATCGGATCGCGGGGCCCGAGAAACGCGTCCGAGCCGCCCTGATACATCAGCGGATCGGTCCAGAACGTCTCCGGCATTTCCGCATTGCGCGCCTTGCGCACCAGTTCGACGTGATTGACATAGGCCGAGCCATCCGCCCACTGATAGGCGCGCGGCAGGGGCGACATGGCGTCGTGCTCGTGGAAGCGTTCGGCCGGCACCGCGCCATGTTCGAGGCTCTCGGCCAAAGCCTCCAGATGCGGCGCGATGCGCCGCCAGTCGTCGAGCGCGGCCTGGAGCGTGGGGGCAAGAAAGGTCGCGTCGGTCATGCGCGTCAGATCGCGCGACACCAGCACCAGTTTCCCGTCGCGCGTGCCGTTTTTCAATGTGGCAAGTTTCATGCGGTCTCCATCCCCTTGGCCCGGCATGGGCCTCTTGTCGTTTTGCCATCATTGCAGCCGGCGAGACTTAACTCCAGTCGCCTTCGATCGTGCCGTTGAAGCGCTTCTTCAGATCGCTCCAGCAGTCGATGTAATTGTCCTGCAAGGTCTCCAGATCGAGCCCGTAGCGCGTCACGAGCTGCGGGAAGCGCGTCTCGAACATGAAGGCCATGGTGTTTTCCAGCTTCACCGCCTTCAAATCGGCGCGCGAGGCCTTCTCGAAGCCGCCCGCATCCGGCCCATGCGCCAGCATCATGTTATGCAGGCTCATGCCGCCGGGGACGAACCCTTCCTCCTTGGCGTCGTACTGGCCGCGGATCAGGCCCATGAACTCGCTCATGATGTTGCGGTGGTACCAGGGCGGGCGGAAGGTGTTCTCGGCCACCATCCAGCGCGGCGGGAAGATGACGAAGTCAATGTTCGCCGTCCCCTCCTCGCCGCTCGGTGCCGTCAGCACCGTGAAGATCGACGGGTCGGGATGGTCGAACAGGATCGCGCCGACCGGCGAGAAGGTCGACAGGTCGTATTTGTAAGGTGCGTAGTTGCCGTGCCAGGCGACGACGTCGAGCGGCGAATGACCGATCTCGGTGACGTGGAACTGGCCGCACCATTTGACGACGATCCGGCACCGCGTCTCCTTGTCCTCGTACCAGGCGACCGGCGTCTTGAAGTCGCGCGGGTTGGCGAGGCAGTTGGCGCCGATGGGCCCGCGGTCCGGCAGCGTGAACTTGGCGCCGTAGTTTTCGCAGAGATAGCCGCGCGCGGTCTTTCCCATCAATTCGACCTTGAAGGTCAGTCCGCGCGGCAGGATGCATATTTCACCAGGCTCGACCTCGATCACGCCCATCTCGGTCAGGAAGCGCACGCCGCCCTCCTGCGGCACCACCAGCATCTCGCCGTCGGCGTTGAAGAAATGGTCGTCCAGCATGTCGGCATTGGCGACATAGACATGCGCCGCCATCCCCGCCTGGCCGAGCACGTCGCCGGCCAGCGTCATGGTGCGCATTCCGGAGATGAAATCAGTCTTCTCCGCCGGGATCGGCACCGGGTTCCAGCGGAACTGGCCGAGTGGCAATTCATGGTCGCCCTTTGACGGCGCGGAGAGCCAGAGCGGCAGTTCGTAAGGCTTGAAGCGGCGATGATGCTTGACGGACGGGCGGATGCGGTAAAGCCAGGAGCGCTCATTGGTTCCGCGCGGCGCGGTGAAGGGCGAGCCGGACAATTGCTCGGCATAGAGCCCGTAGGCCGGCCGCTGCGGCGAGTTCATGCCCTGCGGCAGCGCGCCGGGCAGGCTCTCGGTCTCGAAATCGTTGCCGAAGCCCGGCATGTAGTCGAAGCGCGCCTTCGGTTTCTTCGCCGGCGACGTGTGTCCGAGCCCCTTCATCATCTCGTTCATGGCGACCTCCCGGATTTGACGTTCCGCGTATTTCGTTGCATTCGTAACCATTGAAAATGTAACCATCAAGGCGAGGATGACGCTCCAGCTCGAAACCTTCCTGCCCTACCGGCTGAACCGGCTGGCGGATGTCGTCAGCCGCGACTTCGCGAAGATCTACCGCGACCGCTACGGCCTGACACGGCCGGAATGGCGGCTGCTCGCCGCGCTCGGGCAGTATGAAACGATGACGGCCACCGCGGTCGGCCAACATTCGGCCATGCACAAGACGAAGGTGTCGCGCGCGGTATCGGCGCTTGAAAAGCGGCTCTGGCTGAAACGCTCCCCGAGCGCGGACGACCGCCGCGTCGAACACCTGACGCTGACGAAGGCCGGCAATGCCGTCTACCGCGAACTCGTCCCGCTGGCGAAATCCTTCGAGGAAAACCTGCTCGCCAACATGTCTCCCGCCGACCGCGAGGCCGTGCTTCGCGGCCTCGCCGCGCTGGAACGCGCGGACGCCTGAGCGCTACTCAACCCGATGCGGATAGTCGCGTTTGGGTGGAATGTTGTGGACCAGCACCGCCAGCGCGATCAGAACCACGCAGCCGATGAACACCACCGAAAAGAGCTGAAGCCCGTGGATCGGATCGCCGAAGGTGAGGATCGGCATTGCGCCGGCGGGCGGATGCGTCACCCTCAGCGCGCGCATGGCGACGATCGTCACGCCGAGCGCGATTGCCGCGGCGAGCCAATCGCCGGGAAACAAAGAGAACGACACTTCGCAGATGATCGTCCCGACGAGATAGCCGAGCATCACGTTGATCGGCTGGGCGAGCGGGCTCGACGGCTGGCCGAAGAGCAGCACCGCCGTCGCGCCGAGCGGCGCGAGCAGTAACGGCAGACCGGTGGCCGACGCCAGATAGCCGACGAACGCCATGCCGAGCGCCGCGCCGATTCCGGCCTTGACGTTGGAGCCGGCATCCACCGGCGGTTCGTGCCGGGTCAGCAATATGCGCACGAAACGCCGCATCGTCGCGCCGCTACCAGTCCATGACGACCTTGCCGGAATTGCCCGAACGCATCGCGTCGAACCCTTGGGCATAGTCGTCGATGCCGATGCGGTGGGTGATCAGGCCCGACACGTCGAGCGGCCCCTGCACCAGCGCGATCATCTTGTACCAGGTCTCGAACATCTCGCGGCCATAGATGCCCTTCAGCGTCAGCATCTTGAAGATGACCTTGTTCCAGTCGATCTCGAAGCCGGTCGGCGCGATGCCGAGAATGGCGATCTTGCCGCCATTGTTCATCGTGTCGATCATGTCGCGGAACGCCTGCGCCGAGCCCGACATTTCGAGCCCGACATCAAAGCCCTCGGTCATGCCTTCCTCGCGCATCACGTCGCGCAGGCTCTCCTTCGAGGCGTCGACGACATGGTGGATCTTCATCTTGCGGGCGAGGTCGAGCCGCACCGGATTGATGTCGGTGATGACGACCTTGCGCGCGCCGACCGCCTGCGCCACCAGCGCGCCCATGATGCCGATCGGCCCCGCGCCCGTCACCAGAACGTCCTCGCCGACGAGATCGAAGGAGAGCGCGGTGTGGACGGCGTTGCCGAGCGGATCGAAAATCGCGGCGATCTCGTCGGGCACGTCGTCGGGGATCGGCACCACATTGTGCTTGGGCAGAACGAGATATTCGGCGAAGGAACCCGGCCGGTTGACGCCGACGCCGAGCGTGTTGCGGCACAGGTGCCCGCGTCCGGCGCGGCAGTTGCGGCAGTGGCCGCAGACGATATGCCCCTCGCCCGAGACGCGCTGGCCGACCTTGTATTCGGAAACGGCCGCGCCGAAATCGGCGACCTCGCCGACGAACTCGTGTCCCGTCACCATCGGCACCGGCACGGTCTTCTGCGCCCATTGGTCCCAGTTGAAGATGTGGACGTCGGTGCCGCATATCGCGGACTTCTTCACCTTGATCAGCACGTCGTTCGGCCCGACTTCGGGGAGCGGCACCTCTTCCATCCAGATGCCGGGTTCGGCCCGCGCCTTGACGAGAGCGCGCATCATGTTGGACATGGAAAGCTCCTGCTCGATCCTGAAAGATGGCGCGCAAGCATCAAACCACTCCCATCTCTTTCCCCACCGCCGCGAAGGCCGCCACCGCCCTATCGATATCCTCGGCCGAATGCGCAGCCGACATCTGAGTCCTGATGCGCGCTTGCCCCTTCGGCACGACCGGGAAGGAAAAGCCGATGACGTAGATGCCGTGGTCCATCAACCGGTCGGCCATGTGCCTGGCCATTTGCGCGTCGCCCAGCATGACGGGGATGATCGCGTGGTCGGCGCCGGCAAGCGTGAATCCGGCCTTTTCCATGCCCGCCCTGAACCGCGCGGCATTGTCGTTCAGGTGCCGGCGCAGCGCGTCGCCGTTTTCGATCATGTCGAAGACCTTGAGCGAGGTCGCGGCGATCACCGGCGCAAGCGTATTGGAGAACAGATAGGGCCGCGAGCGCTGGCGAAGCCAGTCGACGACCTCGCGCCTGCCGGACGTATACCCACCGGATGCGCCGCCGAGCGCCTTGCCGAGCGTGCCGGTGACGATGTCGACCCGACCCTCGACGCCACAATGCTCGATCGAGCCGCGGCCGTGCTCGCCGACGAAGCCGACCGCATGGCTGTCGTCGACCATCACCATCGCGTCGTATTTTTCGGCCAGGTCGCAGACGCCCTGCAAGTTCGCGATGATGCCGTCCATCGAGAACACGCCGTCCGTCGCGATCAGCCGGAAGCGCGCGTCGGCTGCTTCCTTCAGCCGCGCTTCAAGCTCGCCCATGTCGTTGTTGGCATAGCGGCAGCGCCTTGCCTTCGACAGCCGCACGCCGTCGATGATCGAGGCGTGGTTCAGCGCGTCGGAGATGATCGCGTCCTCGTCCGACAGAATCGTCTCGAACAGGCCCGCATTGGCGTCGAAGCAGGAGGAATAAAGGATCGTGTCCTCGAAGCCGAGGAAGGACGAGATGCGCGCCTCTAGCTGCTTGTGCTCTTCCTGCGTGCCGCAGATGAAGCGAACGGAGGCCATGCCGTAGCCATAGCGGTCGAGCGCGTGCTTGGCGGTTTCGCGCAGTTCGGCATTGTCGGCGAGGCCGAGATAGTTGTTGGCGCAGAAGTTCAGCACCTCGCGCCCGTCTGCGGTGATCGATGCCGACTGCATCGAGGAAATCACGCGCTCGGACTTGTAGAGGCCTTGGGCCTTCAATGCGTCGAGATCGCCGGAAAGATGGGAAAGGAAGGTCTTGCTCATCGGCGTCTCCTACGCGCTTGAACCGGAAAACTCCACACCCCTCCGACCCTACCTCACATGCCCCTTGCCGTAATGCTTTTCGATCCGCGACTGGATCAGCTCGAAGCAGATCGACATCGCCCAGTAGATCAGCGCCGCCGCGATCAACATCTCGAAGACCGTGAAGTCGCGCCGGCCGATGATCTGCGCGGTACGCGTCAGTTCCCACACGCCCATCACCGAGACGAGCGAGGAATCCTTCAGCATGGCGATGAACTGGTTGCCGGTGGGCGGCACGATCAGCCGCATCGCCTGGGGAAAGACGATCAGCCGGAAGGTCTGGCGTTCGGTGAACCCCAGCGCCTTGGCCGCATCGTGCTGGCCATGCGCGACGCCGATAATGCCGGCGCGGAAGATTTCCGCCAGATAGGCGCCGTAGCATAGCGACAGCGCGATGATGCCGGACGGCACCGCCGAAAGCGCGAATTGGGGGCCGAGCTGCGGCAGGCCGAGATAGATCAGATAGACCTGCAAGAGCAGCGGCGTGCCGCGGAAGAAGGAGATGTAGAAGGTCGCGATCGCATAGGCCGGGCCCGATTTCGAGAGCTTGCCGAGCGCGGCGACGAGCGCGATGACCGAGGCGATGACGATCGAGATCAGCGAGACGTAGAGCGTCGTCACCGCGCCCGTGGTGATCATGTAGGACAGGTTCGTCCCGCCGTCGCGCGTGGGCGCGAACCAGACGCCGAGATTACGGTCGAAACTGGTGACGAAGAGCGCGAAGAGCAGGACGAGTTCGACCCAGACGATCAGCACCTGGGCCTTGAACGGGACAAGCCGCAGCAGGATCAGATTGGCCCAGATCGCGCCGCCGAGCAGGATGCCCGTCGCCAGATGGAGGCCGAAGCCGACCTCCTGCCCCTCGCCCGTCGCCCCGCCGAGCAGCGGCGCGACGAGGCCGCCGGCACGCGTGCCGCCAAGCCCCATCCAGACGAGAACGACGACGATCAGGAAAACGATTCCCGCCTCGACGCGGGACGGGCGGGCGCGGACGAGCCAGCTCTGCGCGGGAAGAGCCGGCTCGTCGTTCATCGTATCGGTTGCTGACATTACTCGACGGTCGTCAGGTCAACCTTGTACCACTTCTCCGACAGTTCGGAGAGCGTGCCGTCGGCGTGCAGTTCCTCGACGATCTCGGCGATGCGCGCGTTGAACTCCTCGTCGCCCTTGTCGGTGGCGACCGACAGCGGCTCGTAGAAGGCGGGCTCGCCGACGATGCGCAGCGGATAGCCGTTGTCGATCGCTTCCTGGATCGTCGGCAGCGCCGAGAACACCGCATCGATACGCACGCCGTCGCCAAGGCGCAGATCGTCGAAGGCGTTGGTGTCCGTCTCGTAGGTGCGGATTTCACCCGCCGTCACCTGATATTCGAACTCGGGCACGCCCTCGGCGTCGATCACGAGTTCGCGGTTCAGATAGGCGTCATAGGTGCAGCCGCCGCACGAGCCGATCACCTTGTCGTTCAACTCGTCGATCGACTGCACTTCAGAATCGGTGTGAACCGCGAAGGCGGCTGGGGTGTAGTAGTAGATGGCAGGGAAATCGAGCACCTCGGCCCGCGCGGTCGTCGGCGTCATCGAGCCGACCGACATGTCCCAGCGCCCGGCCCAGCTCCCCGCCGTGATGACCTCCCACGAAGGGGTCACGATTTCCAGCTCCACGCCCATCTTCTCTGCGATCGCCTTGCCGACATCGATGTCGAAACCGTCCATCTCGTTGGCGTCGTTGAGGAAGGACTGCGGCGGATATGCGGGATCGCTCGACATGACGATCTTGCCGGCGGAGGTCACGCGGTCAAGCGTCTCGCCCGCGATCACCGGCGCGCCGAGCATGGCCAGAACGGTCGTCAGGGCTGCAATTTTTCCCATTGCCATGAGAGTGTTCTCCTTTTTTCTTTTTCGAAATTTCATCTTGTGAAATCGGGCGCCGCAGCGCCCGATCCCGACTTTCCGGCGTCACTTAGAAAAACGCCTGAAGTCCGGTCTGCGCGCGCCCGAGGATCAGCGCATGGACGTCATGCGTGCCCTCATAGGTGTTCACCGTTTCCAGGTTCTGCGCGTGGCGCATGACATGGTATTCGACCTGGATGCCGTTGCCGCCGTGCATGTCGCGCGCCTGGCGGGCGATGTCGAGCGCCTTGCCGCAATTGTTGCGCTTGACGAGCGAGATCATCTCGGGCGCGAACTTGTGCTCGTCCATCAGGCGCCCGACGCGGAGCGATCCCTGGAGGCCGAGCGCGATTTCCGTCTGCATGTCGGCCAGTTTCTTCTGGAAAAGCTGCGTGCCGGCGAGCGGCTTGCCGAACTGCTTGCGGTCGAGCCCGTATTGACGCGCACGGAACCAGCAATCCTCGGCAGCGCCCATCGCGCCCCAGGAAATGCCGTAGCGGGCGCGGTTCAAGCATCCGAACGGGCCGGACAGGCCCGAAATGTTCGGCAAAAGCGCGTCTTCGCCGACCTCGACGCCTTCCATGACGATTTCGCCGGTGATCGAGGCCCGCAGCGAGAGCTTGCCGCCGATCTTCGGCGCGGAAAGCCCCTTCATGCCCTTTTCGAGCACGAAGCCGCGGATCTTGTTGTCATGCGCTTCCGACTTCGCCCAGACGACGAAGACATCGGCAATCGGCGAGTTGGAAATCCACATCTTGGAGCCCGACAGGCGATAGCCGTCGGCGGTCTTGACCGCGCGCGTCTTCATGCCGTTCGGGTCGGAGCCGGCATCCGGCTCGGTCAGGCCGAAACAGCCGATCCATTCGCCCGAGGCGAGCTTGGGCAGGTACTTTTTGCGCTGCTCTTCCGAACCGTAGGCGTAGATCGGGTGCATGACGAGCGAGGACTGGACGCTCATCATCGAGCGGTAGCCCGAATCGATGCGCTCGACCTCGCGGGCGACGAGGCCGTAGGCCACATAGCCGGCGCCGACGCCGCCATATTCCTCGGGGATCGTGACGCCCAAAAGGCCGGATTCGCCCATCTCGCGGAAGATCGCGGGATCGGTCTTTTCCTCCAGATAGGCTTCCTGCACACGCGGCGCGAGCTTGTCGGCGGCAAACGCCGCCGCCGTGTCGCGGAACATCCGCTCGTCTTCGGTCAACTGGTCGTCGATCAGGAAAGGATCGTTCCATGCGAAAGCCGAGGACGTGTCCTTGGCTCGGACTTCGATATTCATTTCGTCACCGTCTGGAGTTGCGGATTGCAAAAATAGCCATTTGGCCGGCAACTTAGTGCCATTGGACGCGGTGCGAAACAGTTTTTGTGCCCGATCGACGGGAAGCTGCGGAATTACAGCCGGATGGCGTAGCGGATTCCATCATGGATCGCCGCGTGGATGTTGCGCGCGGCAACGGCATCGCCGATTCGGAAGAGATCGAACCGGCCACCGTCATCGACCTTCGGAAAGAGCGAACCCTGTCCGCCGACGAGACTTTCATAGTCCACCGCGCCGCCGTTTTTCGAATGCGGTTTCAGCGCATGATAGAGTTCGTCATTCGCCATCGTGCCGTGCTCGACCACCACCTGGTCGACCCGCCGTTCCTGCGAAAATCCTTTCGCATAGTCCGAGCCGAGCGTCGCCACCAGCCCATTGCCCTCGCGCCGGACGGCGGCGAGGCGCGTGTTGATCGTCACCCGCACATGCCGCTCGTGGAAGGCGCGCATGTAGGGTGCGTGGTTCATGCCGCCCATCTCCGGCGCGAACAGCCGTTCGGGCGAGACGAGTTCGAGCCGCGCGCCCGAATTGGCGATCATCTCGGCCGCTGACATGCCCTGATGCCCGCCATTGTCGTCGTAAAGCAGCACGTTCTCTGCCGGCTTGACCGCGCCCGACAGAATGTCCCAGCTTGAGACGACCAGGTCGTCGCCGGCTTCAAGCGGCGGATTCTGCGGCAGGCCGCCCGTCGCGATCACCACCACATCGGGCGCGAGTTCCAGAACGTCGCCCGCTTCGGCCCAGCAATCATAGCGGATGGCAACGCCGAGATGATCGAGTTCGCAAAGCCGCCAGTCGATGATGCCGACGAGTTCCCTGCGGCGCGGGTTCTGCACGGCGAGCCCGATCTGCCCACCCGCCTTCGACGACGCCTCCAGCACCGACACTTTATGCCCGCGCTCGGCCGCGACCCTTGCCGCCTCCAGTCCCGCCGGCCCGGCGCCGACCACGACGACATGTTTCAGCGGTCCTTCCGTCTTGGCGATCACATGCGGGATCTGCGCCTCGCGCCCCGTCGCCGCATTGTGGATGCACAGCGCCCCGCCGCCCTCATAGATGCGGTCGAGGCAGTAGGTCGCGCCGACGCAGGGCCGGATGCGATGCTCCGCGCCGGCCTTCACCTTCGCCACGATATGAGGCTCGGCGATATGCGCGCGCGTCATGCCGACCATGTCGAGCTTGCCCGTCGCGATCGCGTGGCGCGCGGTCGCGACATCGGAAATCCGCGCCGCATGGAAGACCGGGAACTTGGTCGCTTCCCGCACCTCGCCGGCGAAATCGAGATGGGGCGCCGAGCGCATTCCCGTCACCGGGATGACATCGACCAGCGCCGCGTCGGTGTCGATATGACCGCGAATGATGTTGAGGAAATCGACCTTGCCCGAGTGCGCCAGAATCTGCGCGATCTCCACGCCTTCCGCTCGGCTCAGCCCCGTTTCCAGATCCTCGTCCGCCACCATGCGGATACCGACGATGAAGTCCGGCCCGACCGCATCGCGCACCGCCTCCAAGACCCGCATCGAAAACCGCATCCGGTTTTCCAGCGATCCGCCATAGGCGTCCGCGCGCAAATTGGTCGCGGGCGACCAGAAGGCGTCCATCAGATGGCCGTAGGCCTCGAACTCGATACCGTCGAGCCCGGCCTCCTTCATGCGCTGAGCCGCCGACGCATAATCGGCGACGATGCGCTCGATGTCCCACTCCTCCGCCTCCTTCGGAAAGGCCCGGTGCGCCGCCTCGCGCACCGGCGAGGCCGAGAGCACCGGCAGCCAGTCCGCGCGGTTCCATCCGGTCCGCCGACCGAGATGCGTCAACTGGATCATCACCTTGCAGTCATGTTCGTGGCAGGCGTCCGCCAGTTCGCGCATCCACGGCACGATCGCGTCGCGATACGCTTCGAGATTGCCGAACGCCGCCGGGCTGTCGCGCGACACCAGCGCCGAACCGGCCGTCATCGTCAGCGCCATGCCGCCCTTCGCCTTTTCCGCATGATAGAGCCGGTAGCGCTCTTTCGGCATCCCGTCTTCCGAATAGGCCGGTTCGTGCGAGGTCGACATCACGCGATTCTTCAAGGTCAGGTGCTTGAGACGGAAAGGCTGGAGCAGCGGATCGTTCGACATCGGGTCTCGCTTGCGGTGCGGGCATGGTCGTCGCATTGTTCGGCCGTCCCGACCAACGGAGCAAGCCCATGCGCGCCATTTCGATGACCGTTCCCGCCGTTCTCCTCCTCGCCATGCCCGCCTTTGCTCAGGAAGACGAGGCTTGCGCCGAGGCGATGACGACGGTCGACATCGTGCAATGCCTGACCGAAGCCTATGAGGACTGGGACACGCGCCTCAACACCGCCTACCGTGCCGCCATCGAACCGCTCGAAGGCGAGCGTCGAACACAGTTCCGCGACGTCCAGCGCACCTGGATCGCCTATCGCGACGCAAGCTGCGGCTACTACCGCTCGGGCGAAGGCACGATCGCGGCCATCGAGGGCAATTCCTGCATGGTCGATCTGACGCGCACGCGGGCGGAGGAACTGGAGGGGTTGGCGGAGCGGTAGGAAGCGGATTTGCAGCGGAAACGGCGAGGCCTGGATTCCTGTGACGAGCACAGGAATGACGGCATCAAAGGCACGTGCGAAACGAAGCCGTTTGCAGCTTGCGCAAACCTCCATGCAGAAGGCTGAGAGGCAATCAGCGACGACCGACCAGAGTTCGTCGACGGTTCTGGCGGCGGCCTTTCTGAGCAGGGCCTTGAGCTTCGAGAAGGCCATCTCGATCGGGTTGAAGTCGGGCGAGTATGGC
>JAESGM010000968.1_pt1 | contig 12025 bp, 10 predicted proteins | sample 9269721 | NCBI WGS metagenome assembly JAESGM01 (sample SAMN15720920, study PRJNA650825) | algae metagenome | isolation source: Komarekiella atlantica HA4396-MV6 and co-occurring heterotrophs from... | place: USA: Theobald House, Kauai, HI | collected 2009-07-29 | reverse complement strand
AAGTCTTAGTAAAGCGTTGTAATATTCTCAGTGAAATGAAAGAAGAAATTAGAAATCTAACTAATTATCATTGGCTAAATGTTATTTAATTTATTAGGGTTTTATGGAAACCGGATTTAGTATTAGTAGTGGTTCCCGTTCGATGGAGCGGTTTCAACACACTGCTAATACCAATTTTTTATGAAGCTGCGCTAAATAAAGCCTCAAGAATAAAGTCGTAGGAAGTGAGAAAGGCAATCATGGAAGGTGTAATTTCTTTGAGGAGATCAGTTAGCTTGTACTGTAGTTGTGTGAGCGTTTTACAATTTTCCCATTGCAGTTTAGATTTTAGAAATTCCCAAAACCGTTCAATGGGGTTGAGTTCAGGAGAGTGAGGAGGTTGAAAAATCGGGATGATGTTATCTGGAATATCGAGAGATTTGGCTTTGTGGAAAGATCCTTGGTCGAACTGGATAACTGCGATATCATCACCTAGATCAGCAGACAGCAACTCCAAAAAGTGTTGAAAACAATCACCATTAAGGTAGGGGAACTCGTAGAAAAAGCTGTATCCACTTAGGGGTTCTATGACTCCGTATAAGTAAAAATTTTCGCGTTGCCATTGGCTCAAACCCACAGGTTTAACTCCTCTAGCTGTAATTAAACGTCCTGCAATTGTTTTTAATCCTAAACGTGTTTCATCCTGGCACAAGTACCGTAATCGTTTCCCCGATCCAAATTCCTCCTGCAAGAATTTGAATGCTAGAGGCAGTTTTTTTTAAAGTGAGATAGACTTTCTGGATGTTGTTTGGTGCTTTGAGGACGAGGCACTTTTAATTTCGCACCCAAACGGCTGCGAACCACTTCATAGACTGTTTTATAGGCAAGTGAAAGCCCTAATTCGCTTTTAAGCCATTGTTGAATTTGACCATAGCTTTGAAACCCAGATGGTTCCTGCAACCGCCTTTCCAAGCGTTCTAAGTCTGAACCACTGATACTCGGTGCTTTACCGGGTGCATGTTTGACTTCCAGCAAGCCCCTTTTCCCTTCATCCTTATACTTTCTCACCCAACGAGTTATGGTTGCTTCATCACGCCCTAAACGTTCTGCCAGCTTACGCCTGCTGCTGACTTGACCACTTTTAAGCCAATAAAGCATTTGTAATCTTTCTTTGCTGCTTGCTGTTGTGGCATGTTTGAGAGCTTCCTCTAATTCTTTTTGGCTTTCTGATATCTCGACTTGGAATGGACGACTCATCACAAAATTACTCAATGCACTCATCTATCAGTTTGACGCAGTTTGGCGCATCTTCATACAGAATTGTATAAGAAAGTTGACGGTAGTACAGACTTGTCGCTGTCAAGGTAAGTCTGTCATTGATTTCTTTGCACAAGCTCTAATTGCTGATTCTAATAATTCTCAGTCTCGCCCTTCTTTACTTCCGCAATATTAGACCTGAATCCTTACCTTTTTTTTATTCTTTTATTCAGAATAACCGGAAAGTGACAGAAGCTGTTTACGGACGCTATCACTTCAATTATGGATGGAAGAAACAAAATTAAGATGCATTGAAAAAAATTACACTTTTATTGTGTCCTGACAGTTAAGACCGATCCCCCAATGGTGCTTTGTCGCCCGTACAGAAGCTTGGTTCTGGGTTGAGACGGTTATGACATTGGTGAAATGGTTGCTACGATTATCCCGTTTAGGAGACTGTATTTATCCGTCAACCCAGGTCAGGGCACACCTCCAATTGCTAGTATGACTCCGCATTCGTGAGGAAGCCTTTGATGATGAAAACACCAAAGTCCAAATCCCGTTCCCATCAACCAAGTGCGAATGAAACTTCTGACTTAAGACCAATCAACCCAAATGCAGCGGGTATTGATATCGGTTCAGAATTTCACTGGGTGAGTGTTCCAAAAGATAGAGCCTCCGAGAGTGTCAGACGTTTTGGCTGTTACACTGCTGACCTGTATGCTCTAGCTGATTGGTTGGCTCTTTGTGGAGTGAAAACTGTAGCAATGGAATCAACGGGGGTATATTGGATTGCGTTGTTTCAAATCTTGGAGACAAAGGGCTTTGAAGTTAAACTTGTCAACGCCCATCACGTCAAAACTTTACCTGGACGTAAAACTGATATTTTAGACTGTCAATGGTTGCAACAATTACATAGTTACGGCTTGTTGTCTGGTTCTTTTCGTCCAGAAGACCAAATTTGTGTATTACGGAGTTATATCCGCCACCGAGATAATCTCATTAAAAGTGCTTATGTTCACATTCAACGGATGCAAAAAGCTTTAACCCAGATGAACGTGCAACTGCATAAAGTAGTTAACGATATCACTGGTACCACTGGTATGGCAATTATTCGAGCTATTGTTGAAGGAGAACGAAACCCACAAATTTTAGCAGCTAAAAAGCATCACCGCGCTAAACGCTCCCAAGCAGAAATTGCCGCCGCACTGAATGGTGATTATCGCAGTGAGCATATCTTTGTACTCCAACAAGAACTACAACTTTACGATGTTTATCAAACTCAGATAGCAGCCTGCGACCGCCAAATACAGGAGTGCTGAGCTCAATTCAGCGACAAAGTTAATTTAAATGAATTTCTGCTTCCCCAACCAAAGCACATCCGCCATAAACCCCAAGGCAATGAACCTGCTTTTGATTTACCTACCCATCTTTACCGAATTAGTGGTGTGGACTTCACTGCTATTGATGGTCTTGGTATCCTAACAGTACAAACCATTATTTCTGAGGTTGGTTTAGATATTACCCGATTCCCAACTGTTAAACACTTTACTTCTTGGCTTGGTCTTTGCCCTTGTAATCGTATCACTGGTGGCAAAGTTAAAAGTTCTCAAACCCGTTTGGTAGTTAACCCTGCTACCAATGCTTTCCGAATGGCAGCACAAACAGCTGGCAAGAGCAATTCTGCCGAGTCGTGCTTTTTATCGCCGCTTACGTTCTCGCCTGGGTACACCCAAAGCTATCACTGCTACTGCTCATAAGTTGGCACGAATTTTCTACCGACTTTGGACAACAGGAGGTAACTATCAAGATCTTGGCATGGATTATTATGAGCAACGTTACCAAGAACGAGTCATCAATAACCTCCAGAAAAAGGCTCTAGCTTTGGGTTTTGAGCTTGTTCCTCAGCCCCAAGCAAATACGGTTTCTTAGGAGAGGGCTAAGTTATGTATTGGCTTAGGAACGAGTCACACATGTGTTTGCCCTCTAGCAAAAGGGTAACGGTTTCAATGGTGAACTTAAAGGTTGTAAACTCGGCGTTTTAGTATTGTCCAATTCACGGTTTATCATCAAGATGCAAGTAAGCTTTATTGCATTTTTAACAACACCAATTGAAGGCGTTCTTGATAGTTGCAGCTATTTATTTCCAATATGTAAGATAGCGCTCTTGACTCATAAAAATGTTTTCGTGGGAGAGCGACAATATCAAACAGTATTTAATCCATTAAATGTTGTTTGAGATCATGTTGTGAATGCCGCATAATATTCATCGCTTTAACTTGAATTTGGCGAACCCGCTCTCGACTGAGGTCTAAGCGTTTTCCAATCTCAGCCAGGGTCAGTTCACGATCCGAATCTAGCCCAAAGCGCAAAATTATCACTTCTCTTTGTATGGGTGTTAGCAATGAGAGCACATTAATCATGTCTTGGCGCAAACATTCTTGGGTGATATGTTCATCTAGAGAAACGCTTTCGTCTTGTAAGAGTTCGCCCAGTGCTGTATTCTGGTTTTCTCCAACTGACTGGAACAGAGAAACTGGCTGACGAGAAACGCTGATATATTCCCAAATCTGATTGGGCTTTTCGTTTAATGCAAGAGCAATTTCTGTAATGGTAGAACGGCGACCTAAAGTTTGAGACAGTTCGCGCTGTACCTTCTTGATTTTGTTGAGTTTCTCGTTTATGTAAATGGGCAATCGAATAGTACGAGAGGTTTGGGCTATAGCTCGTGTTATGGATTGCACAATCCACCAGTATGCGTAGGTAGAAAGCTTATAGCCCCGGTTGGGATCAAACTTCTCGATACCCCGTTGTAAACCCAGTGATCCTTCTTGGAGCAAATCGAGAAATTCCATGTTACGATTCTGGTATTTCTTGGCGACCGAAACCACCAGCCGCAAGTTCGCTGTCACCATTTTTTGCTTCGCTCTGTGACCAAGTTTCAGAATTTGAGCTACTTCGGCTTCAGTTTTGTTAATGTCCGCAGCTAATTCATCCGAAGTTGGCTCTCGGTGCAGTTGTTTGGTAAGCATAGTTCTTACTTGTGCGATTACCATCATCTGCTGTACCTGCCTTGCGTAGACCATTTCTTGCTCAGGAGTCAGCAGCGGAAACCGGCCAATTTCTTGTAGATAAATGCGAACTAAGTCGGAAGTGTGGAGAGACATGTAATTTAACTAATTGAGTAAATGTTGAGTAAAGTTCTGACAAAAGAAATTTACAGCATCACTTGCTTTGCTCAAGATACAAGCGCAATCTCTGCCGAGGCGATTAAACCTCACATGTGCGATTGCTCATGTAAGGTTATACTAAGCCTGCTTGCTTACACCGATATACCAAAGTGCCTACAATTATTTATCTGACGCTAATACTGTATTTTTGCTTTTAATTAAAGCTAGTGTCTTGTGCCGCTCAGTTCCCCTTTCTTCCCGCAGGCGGCACACTGTAAATCTCTATTAAATACTTTTTTTAGTGCAAGAGTGACTTGAAGTCACTTTAATGCATTATTTTCAAAATCAAGCATAATTTCCGTTAGCGCTACTCAAACTTCATATATGCAGTTGCGCTTATTAAGGTTATACTAGCTCTGTTTACAAGCACTATCATACTACAGTGCTTGTAATTATTTATATTAAGCTAATACTACATTATTTTAACTTCCACCAAAAATAGTGCTTTTGCCGCTTAGTTCCCCTTTCCTTAGCAAGCAATACACTGCAAACTAATATTCAATATTTTTTTGTGAGTAACTTATGTATTTATTACTATAGCACACTCTTTCTCAAAGTCAAGCATAATTTGTGCAAGTATCGGCAACGGCAAAGATATTAAATATGGCATCTTGCCGGAATTCAAGCAAGCTAAGGTTTTTCGTTAGCAAATACATAATTTGTACCCAAGAATTAGAGCAAGTTTAACTTTATTAATGCCGTCCTAGACGGTTACTTTTTTTTGCAGCACCCATAAACTTACCCCAAGGATAAAGAGGGATGCCAGCAGGATTCCAGGCTAGTAATTAGGTTAATCAACGCACAAGAATAAAAAAGCCTTTTTATACAAAACTAGGTGAGACTAGTATTATCAGGGTGGAATTTAATTCTTAATATAATCTATTTGTTTTCCTGTACCACTGCTAGCAAAAATTAAGCTTGACTTTGGGAAAGAGTGTGCTATAGTAATAAATAAGTTCGTCACTCAAAAATATTTAACATCTATTTGGAGTATATTGCTTGCTAAAGAAAAGGGGAATTAAGCAGCAAAAATACTAGTTTTAGTGAAAGTAAAAATGTAGTATTGGCCCTATATGGCTGATTGCAAGCGTTGTAGAGTGACAGTGTGAGTAAGTAGTCTTAGTATAACCTCTCAAAAGTGCAGCTTACATGTAAAGGTAGGCAGCAGTAGCGTAAATTATACTTGACTTTGAGGATATAGTGCATGAAAGCTTTAAGTCAGAAAGTGACTTAAAGTAACTCTTTCTTGCACTGAAAAAGTATTTGATAAAGATTTATAGTGTGCCGCGCGCGGAAAAAAGGGGAACTGAGCGACGAAGAACACTAGCTTTGATTAAAAGGTGACAATTATAAGCACTTCTTGGTATACCAGTGTAAGCAAACAGGCTTATTATAACCTCAAGAGGTACGATTGCACATATAAGGTTCAATCGCCTAGGCAGAGATTACGCTTGTATCTTGAGCAAAGAGTGTATGAAAGCGTATCAATACGCTTGTGCTTATCTGGCACAGGAACGTAAGTAGTGTTGTTCCAGCAATAAGGGGCAGACTTCGCCGTAATCATAACCTTTTTCCACGCATAGGTGGTGCAAAGATTTGATCAACGTTGTGGTCGCTGAATGATTTGGGATTGTACAGTGACCTCTACTTTCTCATGTCATGGTGACTAGTGACGTCTTGCATGACAGCGAGTGGAATGCCCTTGACTTGTTTACCCAGTTAACTTGGGTTGGTGGGATTAGCTTCAGTAGCTTTTTTCCCTCAATAGAACTTTTGTCACTGTCTGGTTCCTAACCAGCTTTTCTCATCTGCTCTGATTTTGCAATCATCCCTCAAACTAGCTTTTCAAGATTGGGCACATATCCTCTGCTTTAGGGTGAGTACCTAGCCACTATTGAAAACAGTCATGGACAGACAGTACTCGTTAGTCCTAAATCATGTGGCGGTGCCTTTTTGTGAGAAACACTCAGTTTTTTACTCTATTCAACCCAGAATTATATGATTACAACTCAACTATTTACTGATAGCTTTGACAGACCCGCAACTACTGCTGGCACTATCGGGAACGGCTGGCTAGATCTTAAACCAAACATGACTGCTGGTACTGACTGGAGTATCTCTAGTTCTACTTATTTAAATGCAGTAAATACCACAAGCGGTACATCCTCAGCAGTACTCAACACTCACACAATCCAAGATTGTGAAGTGGTATTTCAAGCAAATAGGACAAACTATAACTCCACTTTCAGACCTTTCATTGAAACACGTATCCAGAGCAATGGGGATCGTTATCGTATTCGTCTGGCATTAGTAAATGACAATACTCAGGTAGATGTTCAAGCTACCAAAGTTGTTAAAGGAGTCACTACTGAACTATGGAAAGCACTCACAAATGTTACTAGCAGCACATCAGATTTTAAATACATTGTGCGCTGTTACTCGTTTAATACTGCTTTGACTGTGTTTGAAGTGTACTACATCGATACAGCAAATAATAAGCTTGTTTTGCTAACTGAGTTTTCGGATGCTGACCCAGCTCTAGCATCCGCAGGTAAGGTTGGTCTAGGGCACTATAATCAAGTAATTTGTAGGGTGTTTACTCTCAACAAGCTGGCCCTTGATACTCCACAGAGTAAAACTATTTATTACGTTGCAACTAATGGAAATGATACATCTGGAAAAGGTACTAAAGCTGCACCTTGGGCAACTGTTCAAAAAGCTTTGATCACTGTTATGCCTGACAGTGGACATGTGATTAAGGTAGCTGCGGGAACTTACACGCTTGCAACTAACCCAACCCTTGTACCTTCTGGTATCACGTTAATCGGAGATGGTAAGCCTACAATCGTTGGTGCTTTAAAGCTATCAAAAGGGCGGAAGAATCGTATTATCAACTTTAACTTTACAGGTACATCGACTGCAAATACCCCGTGTGATTACTACAAGCACAACACTGGCATTGAGGTACGAGATACATTTGATATTCTCTTACACAATCTATCTTTTAAGAAGTATCGCAAGAATGCATTAAGGTTACTTAGTGTGCACACAGTGAAAGTGTCATCTGTAGATATGGTTGATAGTTCTTATAGTGATCGGCGCTTTTATGCTCCAGGTTCTAGTGTGTTGCCACAAAACGCCGATGATGGACTAACTTCCCAAACACAATCCAACTGTTTAGAAGTTACACGGCTTACGAAAGCTCGTTTTGTTAACGTCCATGTGGATACAATTTCAAAGCGTGGTGGTGCTGCATTCAGAACTTATGAAGACTTATCAAAGTTCTATAATAGTGGAGCAACTCCACCAACGTATTTAGATGATATTGATATCCAGAACTGTACTTTCTTAGTTGATAGGTTTATGTCTTGGGGTGGCGGGTATTCTCCTCAAATGTCTTTAGAAATATTCAACCACAGAACAACAAATACTACAATTCGCAACTGTGTTTTTAATAGTGCTGTGAGTTTGGCTTCTGGAACTAATACGCCTGCCTTGAAGTTGTATGAGTGTGAATGGATTAAATGGTTAGATGATCAGCCATTGTACGCAATTGAGGTCGTGTCTAATAACATAGAAATATTCTGCAACTACATTACTGCTGGCTCGTATCCTATCTATAATAGTGGTGCAAAAGTGTCAAATATTCTTGTTCACAGTAATGTTTTTCGCAATATTGGTTATGTTGTAAACTTCAAATCTTCATCACCTTTAAAATTCTACAACAATACAGTATATACAGGAGGCAAAGATAAGTTCTTCAATTTTGGTAGTACTGGACAGTTTCAACACCCAAACAACGATATTGCAAATAATATCTTCTACTATGATAGTGCTACTGCTGGTGGTGATAAGTTAGGAGTAACTATTGGAGTTAGAAATAATTTATTTCACAATATGGACGTTCCTACTACAGCGACTAAGAGCAAAACAGGTAAACCTCTTTGGGTTTCTAGTCAGCCTGTACTGTCTACCGACTATAGACCACAACAGTCAAGTCCTGTGCGTGGAGCTGCTGCTGTAATATCTGGCATTACTCCTGAAGGAGAATCTGCCCCAGATATTGGTGCACATCAGTGGAAACTGAACAATATAGATATATGGCATCCTGGGATAAAAAGCGACATTGACCTTACAGACATCACAACCATACTTGCTGACTGCTATGCTTAACATTTTAACGTCGCTACTTTAATGTAGAGAAGTTTATTAACAAAGGCAGCTTTGCTCGATGTAGTTTTGTTAGGGGCTTTCTCAAGAAAGCCCTTAGCAATCACCACAAGAACGGCCGAAGTCACTACAAGAGTTCAAGATCCCTACGCTTACTCTTTGTTTAGTAGCTCCAAATTACGAGGGGTCGAATTACCCTCTAAATTGTCATAGTTGCCTTCTGCCTTATTTAAAGCTTGTGTATAAATATGTAACTTGGAGAATTCAATGAAAGAGAATATTAATTATTTTATTTACTTAAGCAAATTTATCGCCTGGGAAATTTGGTTATTTTTAGCTACTTTAGCGACGATAGTATTTTATCTGATTTTGGTAAGGGAAATTTCTATTACTTTTTTAAGACACAATATAAGACAAACTAAAAACTACAGTTGGCAAAGAATTCAATTGTTTGTAGTTAGTTTAGTAATTATATTATTTTACTTCTTCCAATTAGGAAATAATGTCAACTATAGCCTGTTTCAATTACCCCGGCTTCCAAAGGAACTGCTATTAATATTTAGCGTGAGCAATATCTGCTATCTCGTAAATAAACTGGATTTAAGGTTAAATCATAGTCAACTAAAATCACCTGCAAAATCTTACAAATGAGGACGATAACATGCTGAACTTAGCGTTATTAATAGGTTGGCTACTCGCTATCTTTATTGGCGCTTTAGAATTAATTATCGTATTTTTTATTGTTACAGACAGAATTAATATTGCAAATATTATTAGTGACGAGAATGGTGATGCAAGTCTATCGCGCTTTCAATTTTTAATCTTCACATTTGTTGTAGCAATGAGCTTATTCTATCTGATTATCAAATCCCAGTCGCCACAGTTTCCTATAATTACACCTGAAGTACTAGCTTTACTAGGAATTAGTGGTGCTTCATATGTGATTTCTAAGGCTATTCAAGCAAATCGAGACACTCAATTATTAAAGGCTAAGGCTCAACAAGCTTCAGCTACTATAAATGGCATTACCAGAAAAAATGGCAGTGATACTGTCATTGTTGTTTCTCAAGTACCAAATAAAAATAGCGATATAAATGACGTAGTTTCTATTTTAGAAACAAACGCTGATAAAAACAGCCTAGTTACGACTCTAGCTATAAGTAACTTGCAGAAAGGAGCTTCTGGTAAAGATGTGCGTCAGCTTCAACAACGATTACATGAGCTTGAATTTTATTCGGCTTCTATAAATGGTATTTTTGACGAACAGACTGAATTCGCAGTTAAAACGTTTCAAGTTAGTGAAGGACTTGCAGATGATGGTATTGTTGGCCCCTCAACTCTAGAAGCCTTAGGTCTAACTTCTTGGAGATTGGAATTTACTTAACAAATTGCAGAGGTAAGAGCGAAAAGCGAATAAATGAATATTAGGTTGAAGATATCTTTATGAAGCTCAAAAATGTAAAAGCCTGTCAAACGAGTGTGGCTAACGGACTCTCCCAGCAGATTATTACTGAGATGCAACGCATAGACTCAAAATGTCTTGTTAGTTTTAGTGAACTTAATGTATCTATAAGTACATCTGTCTTTCCCTTATTACAACCGCCAGCTAAAGAAGGACTCAGGCAAGCTATCAAAGCTAGCGGCGGCAGAAAACTAGTAGTGAACTCAGCTTATAGAACAATTGCTCAACAGTATCTTTTATCCCGTCAAAAGCAGCAAAACCGATGTGGTCGTACTCTTGTTGCCCAACCAGGTAAAAGCAACCATGAGAGTGGTTTGGCATTAGATATATCAGACTTCCATATTTGGAAACCTTATTTCGTACAGTGCGGTTGGCGCTGGCTAGGAGCCGCTGATGAAGTACACTTTGACTTTGTAAGAACAATGCGGAATATTCGTGGTCTTTCTGTGTTATCGTTTCAGCGGCTTTGGAATAGATATAATCTCAATGACCGCATCATAGAAGATGGTGTTTATGGTGCTCAGACTGACAACAGATTAGCTAACTCTCCTACTGAGGGTTTTGGAGAAAAGGATGAATTAACTGCAAACCGAGTACTAAGGTTAAGCCAGCCTTTAATGCAAGGTGGTGATGTTCGCATAGTTCAAATAGCTTTGAAAAGAGCAGGTTTTAACATTAGTGTTGATGGCTTGTTTGGAGCAAGTACAGAAAATGGAGTCAAGCAGTTTCAAAAGCAGAAAGGTTTGGAAGTAGATGGATGTGTTGGCACAGCGACGTGGAAAGCATTGGGGATTTAATTACTTCCACAAGAGGCTGCTGAACATGAGATTGGTTCACTATAAAAAACACCACTTGCCAAAACTATCCGTACTTGTTGTCAACTAATAAAAGTTAAGCCTGCCTTGTTGTCTCTGATGCATATGACATCTTTGGAATTGCACTTGAAATTTTAGAATAGTGTGTTAGATTAATAATCCTACCAAAAAAGTTTTTATAGAGATATGCAGTGAGCGTGGGCTAAAAAAAGGGAATCAGACGGCAGATTGCTCGGAATTAGTGGTAGTAAAATCATAGTTTTATCAACAGTTAAATGCTCACAATGATTCTGGTGTAAGCAGGACGAGCAAACAGGTATTGTTTTGCTTGAAAAAAAGCGATCACACCTATGAAATATGGTGTATGGCGTGAAGATTACTTGCGACAATTAAACGGCTGCTATGAAGTGGATCTGAGGTGTCTTCCACCCAAGAAAAAATATCTCTTTGAGATGTGTAATATACTGTGCCTAAAAAAAGGGAACAGACCAGCAAGATGTATTAACTCGAATAGTAATTAAAGGCAATTACGCTAGAATGTGGTACTTGCAAGTATTCTAATACAATTGCAATCAGGAAATATTTTTCGTACTTATCAAGTGTGGTATTTGGAGCTAAAAGTTAAGCTATTGAAGTTCAACTGTGTTTAGAAAATCAAGTAGTACACAGGAGTTAAACCAACGTGAGTTCGACAGAACTAAAAAATAGCAGGAGGCAGTGCAGGTAAGTCTTTTGGGTAAATGTCAATAGATGGTTTTTTGGGCAAATAGGTATAAGCAGTCAGCCCTGCCATCAAGTTAACCAAAAAATTACATGGACTACGATGGCGAGAGTGTTCTATTTGACATATATTTTTCAGATGGTCATTGACGGACTCAATCACAGCACGTTTGCGTAACAGAATTTTATCAATCAGTTTAAGCAGGCGATTTTTCATTTTCTTTTTAGATTTTGTGACTAATTGCAACCCTCGCTCATATAACTCGGGGTAGAGCTGGCGAAGCTGTGATGAAGTGCAAACTAAACTGTTTAGTTTAACAACGGAGCATAATCATAGACGTTTCTCTCTTGGCTACGCATTTTGTATCTCAGATTCTAATTCTCAATAAATC
>JAESGM010000967.1_pt1 | contig 12031 bp, 9 predicted proteins | sample 9269721 | NCBI WGS metagenome assembly JAESGM01 (sample SAMN15720920, study PRJNA650825) | algae metagenome | isolation source: Komarekiella atlantica HA4396-MV6 and co-occurring heterotrophs from... | place: USA: Theobald House, Kauai, HI | collected 2009-07-29 | reverse complement strand
GTTTCGATATCGCAACCGCTGGAATGATCGGCGCGCTCTACTCGATCCCAGCCAGTGTTTTCCGCGCCTATGGCGGTGTGCTTTCTGACCGCATCGGCGCCCGCTCGGTGATGTACTGGAGCCTTGGCGTCTCGGCCGTCGCGACGCTCGTACTGTCGCTGCCGCCAACCAGCTATGTCATGCGCGGCATCAAGGGTGACATAAGTGCTCACTTCGAGATCAGCGTCGGCGCATTCATCGTCGCGGCCTTCGTGCTCGGCTTCTTCATGAGCCTCGGGAAAGCGGCCGTATTCAAGCACATTGCCTCGCACTACCCCGGCAACGTCGGAGCGGTCGGTGGCCTTGTCGGCATGATCGGCGGCCTCGGCGGCTTCGTTCTGCCCATCGCGTTCGGTGCGCTCAACCAGCTCACAGGCCTCTGGTCTAGCTGCTTCATGATGCTGTTCGTCATCGTCGCCATTGCGCTGGTGTGGATGGACGTTTCCGTCCGGCGCATGCAAGGGCGCGCTCCAGAATCACCGAGCGGTCTTTCCCATTCCGCCGTCGTCGCAGCCGAATAGCAGGAGCCAGGAGCATCATGCGCGAGAAGCTCGTCATTATCGGCAACGGCATGGCCCCAGGGCGCATGCTCGAGCACCTCTTCGAGAAAGCACCGGGCCGTTACGAGGTGACGATCTTCAACGCCGAGCCGCGGGTGAACTACGACCGAATCATGCTGTCGCCGGTGTTGTCGGGCGAGAAGGACTACGAGCAGATCATCATTCACGGCGACGGCTGGTACATCAAGAACGGCATCACGCTTTACAAGGGTCACAAGGTCGTCGCCATCGACCGGACGGCGAAGACCGTCACCTCCGACCAGGGCGTAGTGGCTCCGTACGACAAGCTTGTGATTGCCACCGGATCGGTGCCGTTCATCCTCCCGGTGCCGGGGAACACCTTGCCGGGGGTGCTTTCCTATCGCGACCTCGACGACGTCAACGCCATGCTGCTCGCGGCTCAATCGCGCGCCAAGGCGGTGGTGATCGGTGGCGGTCTGCTGGGCCTGGAAGCCGCCGCAGGCCTTGCGGCACGCGACATGGACGTGACTGTCGTGCACCTGATGCCGACGCTTATGGAACGGCAGCTCGACCCCGCCGCCGGCTACATGCTTCAGAGGGAATTGGAAGGCCGCGGCATCAAGATCGTCACCAAGGCGCAGACGAAAGCTGTGATCGGCGAGCGCCGCGTCGAGGGTGTCGAGCTGGCTGACGGACGGATCATCCCCGCCAGTCTCGTCGTCATGGCCGCCGGAATCCGGCCCAACGCTTGGATTGCCCAGGAAGCGGGTATTGCTACCAATCGCGGCATCCTCGTCGATGAAGGGATGCGCACCTCGGACCCCGACATATTCGCACTCGGCGAATGTGCCGAGATCGGTGGTCATGTCTATGGGCTCGTCGCTCCGCTCTACGAGATGGCGCGCATCGCCGCAGCCCGTCTTACTGGCGATGCCAGCCCGCGCTTCGTGCACAACGATACGCCGACCAAGCTGAAAGTCACCGGCATCGACCTCTTCTCACTCGGCGACTTCGCCGACGGCGACGACCGGCAGGAGATCGTACTGCGCGATGCCGCCGCCGGCGTCTACAAACGCCTGGTCCTCAAGGAGAACCGCATCATCGGCACCGTGCTCTACGGTGAGACGACCGACGGCGCCTGGTTCAGCGACCTCAAGAAACGCGAGGTCGACATCTCCGAGATGCGCGATACGCTCATCTTCGGGCAGGCCTACCAGGGCGGCGCGCCGCTGGACCCTACGGCGGCCGTTGCAGCGTTGCCCGATGACGCAGAGATCTGCGGCTGCAACGGCGTATGTAAGGGCAGGATTGTCTCGACGATCAACGCGAAGGGACTGACCTCGCTCGACGACGTCCGTGCGCACACGAAGGCATCGGCCTCGTGCGGATCGTGCACCGGCCTCGTCGAGCAGGTGATGAAGCTGACCCTCGGCGACACCTACAATCCAACTGCCGTACAGCCGATGTGCGGCTGCACCGGCTTGGGTCACGACGAGGTGCGCCGCCTCATCAAGGCGAAGGGATTGAAGACGGTCTACGCCGTGATGCAGGAGCTTGAATGGAAGTCTTCCTGCGGATGCGCCAAGTGCCGGCCTGCACTCAACTACTACCTGGTTTGCGACTGGCCGAGCGAGTACGCGGACGACTACCAGTCGCGTTTCATCAACGAGCGCGTACATGCAAACATCCAAAAGGACGGCACCTACTCGGTGGTGCCGCGCATGTGGGGCGGCGTTACCAGTGCCATGGAATTGCGCGCCATCGCCGACGTGGTCGACAAGTTTGCGATTCCTACGGTGAAGGTCACCGGTGGCCAGCGCATCGACATGCTCGGCATCAAGAAAGAGGACCTGCCTTCAGTATGGGCAGACCTCGGCAAGGCCGGTTTTGTATCGGGCCACGCTTATGCAAAGGGCCTGCGCACCGTGAAGACCTGCGTCGGCACCGATTGGTGCCGCTTCGGTACGCAGGATTCAACCGGCTTCGGCATTCGCATCGAGAAGTTCATGTGGGGTTCGTGGACGCCGGCAAAGGTAAAGATGGCCGTGTCGGGATGTCCGCGCAATTGCGCCGAGGCAACCTGCAAGGATGTCGGAGTGGTGTGCGTCGATAGTGGCTATGAGATACATTTCGCCGGCGCAGCGGGCCTCGACATTAAGGGCACGGAGGTGCTTGGCCTCGTCAAGACCGAAGACGAGGCACTCGAGGTCATCGTCGCTCTCGTCCAGATGTACCGCGAGCAGGCGCGCTATCTCGAACGCATCTACAAATGGACCAAGCGTATCGGCGTCGAGGAAATTCGCCGGCAAGTGCTCGAAGATATCGATCGCCGTCGCGGCTACTATGATCGTTTCGTCCACTCGCAGAAGTTCGCGCAGGTAGATCCCTGGTCGGAACGTGTCTCCGGCTTGCACAAGCACGAGTTCCGCCCGCTCGCCGCGGTCGCACTTCCTCAGGCAGCGGAGTAACGGCCATGCAGTGGATAGCCATCGGCTCGCTCACCGACATTCCGCAGCGCGGAGCCCGCTGCATCGAAACTCAGGACGGCAAGATCGCGGTCTTCCGCACGGGTGACGACCGCGTATTCGCCATCGACGACGCCTGCCCGCACAAGGGCGGTCCGCTGAGCCAGGGCATCGTGCACGGCAATTCCGTCACCTGCCCGCTGCACAACTGGGTGATCTCGCTCGAAAGCGGGCAAGCCCAGGGCGCTGACGAAGGCCGCGTGCGCACCGTCCCGGTGAAGGTTGAGGACGGCAAAATCTACATCGCGCTTGGGCTGCGCGTCGAACAGGTGGCCTGACCATGGACATGGCCGCGCCACGCATGATCAAGACGACCTGCCCCTACTGCGGCGTCGGCTGCGGAGTAGTCGCCGAGGTGCGATCCGACGGTGAAGTCAGCGTGCGTGGCGATCCTGAGCATCCTGCGAACTTCGGACGACTTTGCTCGAAGGGGTCCTCCCTGGCCGAGACGATCGGCCTGGAGGATCGGCTTCTGTTTCCGGCGGTCAACGGCGCGCGCACCGAGTGGGGCACTGCTCTCGACCTCGTCGCCGCCAAGTTCAGCGAGGCGATCCGCGACCACGGCCCAGATTCGGTTGCGTTCTACGTGTCGGGCCAGCTTCTCACCGAGGACTACTACGTTGCCAACAAGCTGATGAAGGGCTTCATCGGCTCGGCAAACATCGACACCAATTCGCGGCTGTGCATGGCGTCGTCGGTAGCGGGCCATCGCCGCGCATTCGGATCAGACACGGTCCCCGGCTGCTATGAGGACCTGGAGCTCGCGGATCTCATCGTGCTCGTCGGCTCCAACCTCGCTTGGTGCCACCCGGTTCTCTACCAGCGAATTGCAGCCGCCAAGGAAAAGCGGCCGCAGATGAAAGTGGTGCTGATCGATCCGCGCCGCACTGCAACGGCCGACATCGTCGACCTCCATCTTCCCATCAAACCGGACGGCGACGTTGCGCTGTTCCTCGGGCTTCTCCGCTATCTCGCCCGCAACCGCTCCCTCAGCCGGCGCTACATCCGCGATCATACGACAGGCTTGAAGGACGTGCTACGCGAGGCCGAGACGCTCGACCTTTACGCTCTCGTGCGCATGACCGGCATTTCGGCACGGGCGCTGGAGCAGTTCTTCGCGCTCTTTGCGGCAACTGAGCGCACGGTCTCAATCTACAGCCAGGGCGTCAATCAATCTGCTGCCGGCACCGACAAAGTCAACGCGATCATCAACTGTCACCTGGCAACGGGTCGCATCGGTCGTCCGGGCATGGGTCCCTTCTCCGTCACTGGTCAGCCGAATGCTATGGGCGGGCGCGAGGTTGGCGGACTTTCGAACATGCTCGCGGCCCACATGGCCATCGAGGATGCCGCCGACCGCGACCGCGTGCAGCGCTTCTGGCGCGCGCCCTCGATTGCAACTAAGCCCGGCCTCAAGGCGGTGGACATGTTCCGCGCCGTGGCCGACGGGCCCATCAAGGCGCTTTGGATCATGGCGACCAATCCCGTCGTATCGATGCCGGACGCGGACAGCGTTGCGGCTGCCGTCCGCGCATGCCCGTTCGTCGTCGTCTCGGACGTCACCGCGTCCACGGACACGGCAAAACTTGCGCATGTTCTTTTGCCGGCGACAGCATGGGGCGAGAAGGACGGCACCGTCACCAACTCCGAGCGTCGCATCTCACGTCAGCGAAGCTTCCTGCAGACACCCGGAGACGCGCGCCCCGACTGGTGGATCATCTCGGAGGTGGGCCGCCGGATGGGATATGGCGCCGCCTTCGCATATGCCGATCCGGCCGAGATCTTCGCCGAGCATGCGGCACTTTCGGCATTCGAGAACGGAGGGACGCGCGACTTCGACATCGGCAACTGCGCCGATATCGATGCTACGCGCTATGACGACCTTGCCCCATTCCAATGGCCGCGCGCCGTCGGCCGCGCGCCCTCGCAACGAATGTTTGCCGACGGTGGCTTTTTCACCTCCGATGGCAAGGCGCGCTTCGTTCCGGTTGGGGCTACCGCGCTGGAGCGGAGCGCACCCGGATTCCCTCTAACACTCAACACCGGGCGTGTGCGCGACCACTGGCACACGATGAGTCGTACCGGCAAGAGTGCGCGCCTGTCGCAGTACTATGCTGAGCCGTTCGTTGAGATCCACCCGGAGGACGCCGCGCGCCATCACATTGGCGATGCGGATCTCGTCCGCGTGTCGACCGGTCTAGATGCGATCCTGGTGCGTGCGCTCATCACGCCACACCAGCATATCGGCTCGATCTTCGTGCCGATGCACTGGAACGATCGGTTTGCCTCACGCGCTCGCGTCGATGTGCTGGTCCCCGGCATCACCGATCCGATCTCGGGGCAGCCGGCGCTTAAAAACGTCCCGGCGCGCGTCGAGCGCTTCGTTGCCGCGACCTACGGCTTTGCCGTACTTCGGCGCAAGCCGGACACTGTCGACGCGGCGTACTGGGCCATCGCCAAATGCAGGGGCGGCTGGCGGTTGGAGATGGCCTGTGCCACGAACCCGGCCGATTGGACCTTGTTCGTGCGCACGCTTGTTGGCGGCGAAGATGACGTCGCCGTCTATCACGACAAACAAACTGATCGCATGCGCTTTGCCTGCTACGACGGCGGCCTGCTGACCGGCACGGTGTTCCTTGCGCCGGAGCCCGTCGCTGTCTCACGTGAATGGGCGATCTCCCAATTCACTGTGCCTGGTGTTGCCCCGCTCAGGCGTAACGCTGTGCTCGCCGGGCGCCCTGGTGCAGGTACCGCAGATCGAGGGGCAACCGTCTGCGCCTGCTTCGGCATCGGCGCCAACGAGATCGCGGCAGCCGTCTCGCGCGGGTGCACTACGGTCGCCGCCGTTGGTGCTGCAACGCATGCTGGCACGAACTGCGGCTCCTGCCGCCCCGACATCGGCAACATCATCGAGCGCCAGCGGGCCACGCGCCCTGCTGTAGCGCCGGCAGCGCTTGTCACATCGAACTGAGGAGAAACCATGCGAGGCGCGCTGACATTGGGACCGACACTGACGGAGCTTCTCGCTGTCGCTTTACTCCGCGTCGGCGACATTGCACGCACTACGCTTGGGCGTTGCGGCAAACATGCGACAGCGACAACCTCGAGGCGCCGTCAAGAGGGCCACGTCTCGCTCGTCGGCGCAGGACCAGGCGATCCAGAGCTGCTCACGCTAAAGGCGTTGCGCACACTACAGACGGCAGACGTCATCCTGCATGATCATCTCGTCTCGGCTGAGATCCTCGCACTCGCGCCCGCACTCATCGAACGCATCAATGTCGGCAAGAAAGGCTACGGCCGCGCCTGCCGGCAAAGCGACATCAACGCGCTCATGGCCGGCCTCGCGCGTGCGGGACGCCGCGTGGTGCGGCTGAAGGCCGGCGACCCGTTGATGTTCGGCCGGCTGGAAGAAGAGCTCGATGCACTGGACGAGGCCGGTATCGCTTTTGAAGTGGTTCCTGGGATTTCGGCCGCGCAGGGGGGCGCAGCGGCGATCGGGCTTCCGCTCACCCGACGCCGCGGCGCGCGTCGATTCCAGGCCATCACCGGTCACGCCGACAACGGCGAGCTTCCGGATGATTTCGACTGGGCCGGTCTCGCCGATCCCAAAGCCACGACCGCAGTCTATATGCCGAAGGCCACCATCGGCGCACTGTGTCGCGAGCTCCTGGCCCGTGGTCTCAGCCCCGACCATCCGGCCACAGCGGTGTTCAATGCCACGCGACATGATCAGCTCGTCCTTCCGACGAGCCTCGCGACGCTGCCGCAGCGCATCTCCGCAGCTCAAACGAGCGGCCCCTGCATCATTTTCATCGGCCCAGCCGCAGCGCAGCGCGCCGCGTCGTTGCCTTCGTCAGCATCCGCATTGGCGGGGGCTGGCGGCGTGTCCATGCATTCGGGAGCGCAGCCCGGGTTGCGTTTGTAGTGTGCTGACTGGGGGAATTTGTTTTGAAGAGGCCGTTTGTATCGCCTCGGCTGGCGTCAGTAGCCGTATTAACCTTGTGCCTGTTCGATACTGTGCCATTGGCTGCTGCCGATCTCGGCGGCAACTGCTGCGCCGATCTAGAGGAGCGGGTGGCGGAGCTCGAAGCGACCACTGCGCGCAAAGGCAATCGCAAGGTGTCACTAACCATCAATGGCTACGTGACCAAGCAGATCATGTTCTGGAGCGATGGGGTCGAGAACAAAACGTACATCACGGACCTCGGGCCGACGCAGGCGACAAACTTCCGCTTCACGGGGGAGGCGACCATCGCGCCGGGCTGGAAGGCCGGATACATGATCCGCATCCAGGACCTGACCGACAACCCGATGGGGTCGAACCAAGACAGGGACAGCACTGATCTTGGTCTCAATGTACAGATGTCCAACTGGTACATCGCAAGCAAAGAATACGGCAAAGTGAGTATCGGAAGGAATGCTCTGGCGGCCAAGAGCGCGGCCATGTTCACCGATCTTTCCGGTACGCAGGTGATCGCCAACTACGTACTGTTCGATGGCGGCGGCTTCTTCCTGCGCAGCAACGGCGCGCTCCTTCCCGGCAAGGTGACCTGGGGTGACATGGGCTATTGCTACTCGCAGCAACGGCCTTGGGGTGGCGATTGCGACGGCATCGTGATGAATGGCGTGCGCTACGACAGCCCCACCTTCGCGAGATTTTCAATGTCGGCGAGCTACGGCGAGGACGACGATTGGGAGGTCGCAGGACGTTATACGGGTGAGGTGTCGGGCTTCAAGCTCGCTTTTGGAGTGGGCTACTCGGTGAACACAGACGAGGGCACCCAGCCCCCACCCGTGTCCTTCAGCAAGGACTCCGCGTTCTTCCAGGCGGGCGGTTATGCTCAGCACCTCGCAACGGGTCTGTTTATCCATGCCGCCTACGGTCAGGAGGACAACAACGGCAAGACGACGACCGGAGGATTTATCGAGCCCAATTCGCATCAGTGGTACGTGAAGGGCGGCATCCGTCGCCAGTGGCTGCCGCTCGGCAATACGGTTCTCTATGGCGAATTCGGACAATACCTCGATCAGCTAAGCCCTACGGCACTCGCCGCTGGTGCTACGAGTTCCGGATTCACCCGTTGGGGTATCGGTGCCGTGCAGGAGATAGACTCTGCTTCCATGTCGATCTGGATCAAGTATCGCGAGCATCAAGCAGAAATCGCTGGGATCGTCCCCGGCGAAATCGATGATTTCCGCTATGTCTCGATGGGAGCCCTAATAAATTTTTGAACGTTGCGCGCCGCGAGGCCAGCACTCGCTGAGCTGCGCATCGATCCGAAAGCTGCTCCTACCAAATGAGGGCGGCTGGCTCAATGTAGCTGCAGGCAGCCTATGCTCAGGCACCGCTCTTCGCCGACTTGCGTCGACCGACCGGCTGTCCCCACTGATTGCCGGACCGAATTCGGCGTTGCGGCTTACCAATTCGATCGACGACGCCGGCCTTACCTTTCGAACCGGACGTCCAGCCCATCAGCATTGACCGGGCGCATGGCGCACCAGATGGGGCAACAACGCCAGCACGCTTTGACTTGACCATTGTCGTCGCTTTGCCGAGTTTGGGGCCGTCGATTACGACGGATCTGGGCAGCCAACCCTTCGCAGGAAGCGTCGCAATGCCGAGAGAGCGGTCATCGCGGATCGTGGGCTATCATTCTCTGATCTCCGAACTGGGGTGGTGGCTCGACATTCAAGAGCGGACACGGTTTTCGGCAAGTACCGACCGCATCCTCAGAATGCATCCGTGAGTCGGGTCTGCTGGGGCGGTTGCTCGATCCCGTAAACTTTGACAATTATGTAAGTCGCTTCACCAACAGGCGCGCCGTTTTTGTCGACTTGAACAAGCTCTTCCAGGTCGACGATAAGATGCCATCCTGGCAACAATACGCCCGGCCTGGAAGTTCTCTAGCCACTCCTGGTCCGCCATCTTCGCGTCAACTGATTTCTTGTAGACGATGTTCCACTTCGAGGTTCCCTCGAATGGAGGCTTCCGAACGCGCACAGATGCCTTGATTGTCGAAACGTACTCTCTGTCGCCTTTGGTTACGATAGTTTCTTGGGGCGTTTGGACAATTGCACGAGCTTCCGAAGGCGTGAAATATTGTGCGACGCGCCCGTCCGCGATGAATTCAAGGCGCTCGTATCCATCCTTCTGGAGCGGCGCTAGCACTCTCTTCACCGCCGGAAAAGCGCGAGGATCTTGAGCGATTCTATGAACCTCGCGCGGCACAACGATAGCGTTATGGTCACCGACGATTTGGTATATGACGCTGTTGTCACTGCTCCTAACTTCAACACTACGTTCTACCGGTGTGTCTCGACCGAACAGTTCTTATAGAGACCGAACAAGCCGCCCGCCGTTATGACGGCGCCTGACGCGATGATCCCGAGCCATTCCAAGATCATCTTCGCGTTTTGGGCAGAGTCTCCATCCAGAACGGAGGTCAGGTTCTCGTAGAGGGTCTGAACCAGCTCTAACTGAAATTGAAAGCACTGTTGCTCGATATCAACGCGAACCAACACCCGCACAGACGCGCGCTTGGTTCAGAGTTTCATTCGCGATCTCGCAGAGTTCGCCCAACGCAAGAAGAGCGGGAGCCAAATCCCGAACGTCCATCTCGTGCAATTTTAGCGCGGGACCGTCGTATCTGATTACCGCTTGCGCTCGCCGCGTCACGCCCGCCCCCAAAATACTTTTCAGCAATTCTGGGATAATACCCACCAAACGGCCGAGCAGGTCAACCACAAGTCGGTTCGCGTTTGACGGATCGCCTTCAGATGTTCGAACGCCATCTTCAGGTTGTTGTCCAGGTGGACAACGGTGTACATCCCGTTGTCCGCGCCGAGACGGCGATAGGTGTAGAGGATATTAAATGTCCCCATTGGAAGCTTCAGCGACCAAGCGACGAACTTTTCGAATTGATCGTCTATGAGCTCGCTCAGTGGTTTGGTGGCGAACTCTGCAATGAGCGGTTTTTAAACCGCTAATAGGAACAGATCCTGATCGCCGGCCTCAAGCATGGCCGCGAACTCCCTGCTTGCCTCCTCGTCGCAGAGCACAGTGCATTGGCTGAGGATCATGGCCACGCGTGGCCGTGATCTACGAATGTCCAGCGGATGTGCCATCCAATGCTCTCGTCTGTGGCCCAATCAACGGACCAGTCGGTGTGGAACTCGGGTTTTTCGATGCGCCCTTGAAATGGATTGGAAATTTGAGCGAGCGATCGATCGATCAGCGCAAGCGCAGTGTCAGGATCGCGCCGGAAATCGGCGTATAGTTTATCTTTAAGGAACAATGGGATGTCACAATCTTCAATCACGCATGGCATGACGATTGTCTTCTTTTCCTCGAGTTCTCGTACCAAGCCCGCCGTTAACTCGCGCTTGCACCAGTCGGATGCGACTGAAGTCTTCGAAAGCACGACCAGGATGGCACCGGCTGAGGTCAAGGCGTTCTGGATCATCTGCGTCAGCGAGTCGCCGATTCCCAGCTCCCACCGATCGAGCCAGACATGATGGCGTTTGCTCACGAGATTGCGCGCAAGGGTGTCAACAAATGCGCAGTCTTCATGGCTGTAGCTGATGAAAATCGGCATTCTCCCGATCCTTATGCGGTGCAGGGATTTTTACGGCCTAGCCCTTTGCACTGTGCAGCCAGTGCCCGCTGACTCTTACGCTTCGCCGTATTCGGCAAATCGACATTCGCCTTATCTCACCGAAGTCCGATCCGCGTCATCACGCCTTGCGCCCCCAAATATGTCGGCTGTGCATACAGCAGCAGATATGGCCAGTATCGGCGGACACTAGCAAAGTACCTATCGAAGCGTGGTGATCACTACCTACGATGGCTTCTCGTCGTCGGCGGTCTTGCCGTGATCCGATATGCCCAGCGACACGGTACGCGCCGGCCGTGGCTGCTTAAACTTCTGCAGCGGCGCACGCCCACAATCGCCGCCGTCGCCATGGCCAACAAGATGGCGCGGATCGCCTGGGTGCTGATGACACGAGGAGGCGCCTACCGCGAACCCGTGCCAGCGGCGGCCGTATAGAATGAGCGCACCTATGTTGGGCGCGCTTCACGAGGTTGGAGAGGGCTAAAGGCAAATCATGCAGTAAGCGGTCGACCACCGAGATCAGAAAAACCCATCCGTCCCATGGCGCCTCGAGCGCGTGCTAGTGATAGGGAGCTGACCTTGCGGATAGCATGAAGGCCATCGGTGTTCGCGCCGAGCAAAAAGGCCGGACACATGGGCGCTCCCGACCAGCTCTTCGTGACGAACCAGAAAGTCCTTGCCAGCGGGATCCCGTCCACACATGGGACCGAGCGTTAGAAGCGGCTAGTTCGCGCGCTGCGTCAGCAGTGGTCGGATAGCTGGCGCTCGGGGCCAATGTCGAACGACTTGGGCCGCCAACGCCTTGACCGACGCCTACCGACGATGGAAAGCCAGGCGCCATAAACAACGGAGTGTATGGCTCGACCCAAGGGGCCGAGCCGCTGAGACCTCACGCTGCTCTTGGCCCGGGATCGTCGTCATCGGGAGACTGTCCGGGCTGTGCTGCGCGACGTAACGGGCGTACGTCGTCTTCGCGCGGCTGGTAGGCCTTCGTCAGGCGAAGTCGCTCCTGGCGGCCGCCCGGCATCTCAAGCATGAGCTCGTCGCCGCCCGTGAGCCCTAGCAACGCCATACCGCGCAGCGTCGTCACCGGCAGCGTCAGCCGCGACGGGCGCGCTCCCGGCTCCACCGTCAGGACGAGGCTCTCGCAAAGCTGGTCGTCGATGATGAAATCCACGCGGCTGCCGATCGTCGCCACGTCGCAGTCGATGACGCTGTGCGCGATGACCGCCGCTCCGGCGATCTTCGCGCGCAGCAGCCGGTAGAACACCGGATCGGTGATGTCGCTGTCGAACAACTGCTCGAGAACGTGGAAATCCCTCACGGAGAGTTG
>JAESGM010000966.1_pt1 | contig 12034 bp, 14 predicted proteins | sample 9269721 | NCBI WGS metagenome assembly JAESGM01 (sample SAMN15720920, study PRJNA650825) | algae metagenome | isolation source: Komarekiella atlantica HA4396-MV6 and co-occurring heterotrophs from... | place: USA: Theobald House, Kauai, HI | collected 2009-07-29 | reverse complement strand
ACTTGAAGTCGAAGGGCGTCAAGCAGGAAGACATCATGATCAACTACACGCCGTTCGGTCATTCCGACTGGCAGACCATCGTCGCCGACATCAAGAAGTTCGGCTCGGCGGGCAAGAAGACGGCGGTGGTGTCCACCATCAACGGCGACGCCAATGTTCCGTTCTACAAGGAGCTCGGCAACCAGGGCATCAAGGCCAAGGACATCCCGGTCGTGGCGTTCTCGGTGGGTGAGGAAGAACTCGCCGGCATCGACACCAAGCCGCTGCTCGGCCATCTGGCGGCCTGGAACTACTTCGAGTCGATCGACACGCCGGCGAACAAGGAATTCATCGCCAAGTGGAAGGCCTACACGAAGAATCCGAAGCGCGTCTCCAACGATCCGATGGAAGCGCATGTTGTCGGCTTCGCCATGTGGGTGAAGGCGGTGGAGAAGGCCAAGACCACCGATCCCGACAAGGTGATCGATGCGCTGCCTGGCATCGAGGCGCCGAACCTGACCGGCGGCATGTCCAAGATGCTTCCGAACCATCACATCACCAAGCCGGTCTTCATCGGCGAAGTGCGCGGCGATGGCCAGTTCGACGTGGTGTGGAAGACCGAAGGTCTGGTTCCGGGCGACGCCTGGTCCAAGGAGCTTGACGGTTCGAAGGACCTCGTCGCCGACTGGGTGACGCTGAAGTGCGGCAACTACAACACCAAGACCAAAAAGTGCGGTAGCGGTTCGTAAGTCTTCGCTGCCGAAATTGCGGGAGGCGGTTTCCTCCGCCGCCTCCCGTTTCCTACACTCGATGCCGGGAACATTGAGATGCGAATGGGAAGCGATCGTCTGGTCGCGTGGCTGCTGGCTGCCGCGCTTTGGCTTTTTGCCGCACCTCTTCACGCGCAGACGTATGACGCCGCTTTGTCGCGATTTGCCGCCGACTCCTTCGGAGAGACCGAAGCCGCGATTGAAGGCGTGGCGGCAAGCGGAAATCCTTTGGCCGCGAACGTAATCCAGTCGTTGCAGGACGGCCGGCTTTTCTTCGACCCCTCCACCAAGAAAGTCTATTTCAGGAACGCGGCCGGCCGCATTGTTGACGCCGCAAGCGGAGCGGAGGTCAGCGAGCCCTCGGGCCTGAGCCGGGTCCGAGTGAACAACCGGCTGCGGCGTGCGATCGACGCCGCGCTCGGCAGTCTCACATTGATGTCGCCCGATGCCGGCAAGCGTTACGACGCAGCGCAGGCCGTGTTCAAATCCCGCGATGCGGCGGCGCTGCCGACATTGGATACGGCAATCGCAAAAGAGACGGACTCGCGCGTGAAGCGCGCGTTGTCGGAAGCGCGCGCCGCTGTCATTCTTTACAAGCCGGACGCCAGCGAGGTCGACAAGCTCGACGCCGTCGCCGTCATCAAGTCGCGTGGCGACCAGGAGGCACTTGCGCTGCTTGCGGGTGTGCCGGCCGAGCCGCCCGCCGTGAAACGTGCGGCAAGTGACGCTGTAACCGCGATCGAGAGCCAGCTCGCCATGTGGGCGACCGTGCAGAATGCGTGGTACGGCCTGTCGCTCGGTTCGGTGCTGCTGCTGGCCGCTATCGGGCTTGCCATCACCTTCGGCGTCATGGGCGTCATCAACATGGCGCACGGCGAAATGGTGATGATCGGCGCCTATACAACCTTCGTGGTGCAGGAGTTGATCCGCGCGCACAATCCTGCGCTCTTCGACTATTCGTTGCTGATCGCCGTGCCGTTGGCCTTTCTGGTCTCCGGCTTCATTGGCATTCTGATTGAGCGCGGCGTCATCCGCTTTCTTTACGGGCGTCCGCTGGAGACGCTGCTCGCCACCTGGGGCATTTCGCTGATCCTGCAGCAGGCGGTGCGCACCATGTTCGGCCCGACCAATCGCGAGGTCGGCAACCCGTCCTGGATGAGCGGCGCGTTCGAGATCGGCCACATCACCATCACCTATAACCGGCTCTGGATCATCGTCTTCACCCTGGCGGTGTTCGTCGGCCTTCTCGCGCTGCTGCGCTTCACCCGCATCGGCCTCGAGATGCGGGCGGTGACGCAGAACCGGCCGATGGCGGCGGCGATGGGCATCCGCACCAGCCGCGTCGATGCGCTGACCTTCGGCCTCGGCTCGGGCATTGCCGGCATCGCCGGCGTTGCGCTGTCGCAGATCGACAACGTGTCTCCCAATCTCGGTCAGAGCTACATCATCGACTCCTTCCTCGTCGTGGTGTTCGGCGGCGTGGGCAATCTGTGGGGCACGCTGGTCGGCGCCTTCACGCTTGGCATCGCCAACAAGTTCCTGGAGCCCTTCGCCGGCGCGGTGCTCGGCAAGATCGCCATTCTCGTGCTCATCATCCTGTTCATCCAGAAACGTCCACGCGGCCTGTTCGCGCTGAAGGGCCGGGCGGTGGAGGCATGAACGGCCTTCTGATCCGCTCGCTCGATCGCGGCGCGACGATCTTTCTTGTGATCGTCGCCGCCGCGGCGATCATCGTTCCGGCGCTCAATCTGCTGACGCCGCCGGAATCGCCGTTCCACATCCCGACCTATATCGTCGCGCTGTTCGGTAAATATGTCTGCTACGCATTGCTGGCGCTCTCGATCGATCTGATCTGGGGCTATTGCGGCATTCTCTCGCTCGGCCACGGCGCCTTCTTCGCGCTCGGCGGCTACGCGATGGGCATGTATCTGATGCGCCAGATCGGCTCGCGTGGCGTTTATGCCAATCCGATCCTGCCGGATTTCATGGTGTTCCTGAACTGGAAGGAATTGCCGTTCTTCTGGTACGGCTTCCAGTCGTTCCCCTATGCGCTGCTGATGATCGTGCTGGTGCCGGGCCTGCTCGCCTTTGTCTTTGGCTGGTTCGCCTTCCGCTCACGCGTCACCGGCGTCTATCTGTCGATCATCACCCAGGCGATGACCTTTGCGCTGATGCTCGGCTTCTTCCGCAACAATTTCGGATTCGGCGGCAATAACGGGCTGACCGACTTCAAGGACATCCTCGGCTTCAATGTGCAGGCGCAGGGCACGCGCGCGGCCTTGTTCGCAATCTCCTGCGCGGCGCTGGCGCTCGGCTTCATCATCTGCCGGGCGGTGGTGACCTCGAAATTCGGCAAGGTGCTGGTCGCGATCCGCGACGCGGAATCGCGCACGCGCTTCCTCGGCTATCGCGTGGAATCCTACAAGTTGTTCGTGTTCACGCTCTCGGCCTGTATGGCGGGTGTGGCCGGCGCGCTCTACGTGCCCCAGGTCGGCATCATCAATCCGAGCGAATTCGCGCCGGCGAATTCGATCGAGGCGGTGATCTGGGTGGCCGTCGGCGGTCGCGGCACGCTGACCGGCGCTGTGCTCGGCGCCATCCTGGTAAACTATGCCAAGACGACATTCACCACGGGCATGCTCGCGCCGTACTGGCTGTTCCTGCTCGGAGGCCTGTTCGTGGCGGTGACGCTCTTCCTGCCACGCGGCATCATCGGGACCATCCAGCACTGGCAGAATGAGCGACGCGCGCGCAAGGCCGGCGCGGAACCACAGGCCGAGCCTGCGCCCAGGCCCGCGGAGTGACGGCCATGGAACCACGCACAACGTCGTCGCTGCTCTATCTCGATGGTATTACCGTTTCCTTTGACGGCTTCCGGGCGCTGAACAATCTCTCGCTCGCCGTCGAGCCCGGCGAGATGCGCGCCATCATCGGACCGAACGGCGCCGGCAAGACCACCATGATGGATGTCATCACCGGCAAGACGCGGCCGGACGAGGGCGACGCCGTGTTCGAGGGCAACCGCGATCTGACGCGCCTCGACGAGGCGGAGATCGCCATGCTCGGTATCGGCCGCAAGTTCCAGAAACCGACCGTGTTCGAGATGCACACCGTCGAGGACAATCTGCTGCTCGCGCTGAAGGACGATCGCACGGCTCGCGCTGCGCTGATGTGGCGCGAGAGCGAGGAACAGAACCGGCGCATCGACCGCATTCTCGACACCATCCGCCTCAAGCCGGCGCGCAGCCGGCTCGCCGGCTCGCTCTCGCATGGCCAGAAACAGTGGCTGGAAATCGGCATGCTGCTGGCGCAGGAGCCGAAGCTGTTGCTGGTGGACGAGCCGGTCGCCGGCATGACCGACGCGGAGACGCATCAGACTGCCGAACTCCTGAAGGAGATCAACCGCGACAAGACCGTGATCGTGGTCGAGCACGACATGACTTTTGTGCGCGAACTCGGCGTGAAGGTGACGTGTCTGCACGAGGGCTCGGTGCTGGCGGAAGGCACCATCGACCAGGTCTCGGCGAACGAGCGCGTCGTTGAAGTATATCTCGGAAGGTGACGCATGCTCGACGTGAAACACATCGATCTGCATTACGGCGCCGCGCAGGCGTTGCGCAACATCTCGCTCACCGCGGAGCCGGGCAAGGTCACCTGCGTGCTTGGCCGCAACGGCGTCGGCAAGACCAGTCTCCTGCGCGCCATCGTCGGCCAGCAGCCGGTCAGCAAGGGCGAGATCGACTGGGACGGCCACAACATCAACGCGCTCAAGCCGTATGAGCGGGCGCGCGCCGGCATCGCCATTGTGCCGCAGGGCCGCGAGATTTTTCCGCTGCTCACCGTGGAAGAGAACCTGAAAACCGGCTTTGCACCCCTCAGGCGCGGCGAACGTGAGATTCCCGACGATGTGTTCTCGCTGTTCCCGGTGCTGCACGACATGCTGCGTCGCCGCGGCGGCGACCTCTCCGGCGGCCAGCAGCAGCAACTCGCCATCGGCCGCGCGCTGGTGATGCGGCCGAAGCTGTTGTTGCTTGACGAGCCCACCGAAGGCATCCAGCCCTCGATCATCAAGGATATCGGCCGGGCCATCTCCTATCTGCGCGGGCTTGGCCAGATGGCCATCGTGCTGGTCGAGCAGTATTTCGACTTCGCCCGCGAACTGGGCGATCATTTCGTGGCGATGGACCGCGGCGCTGTGGTTTATGCGTCGAGCAACGCCGATCTTGACGAGGCGGCCTTGCGGCGGGCGCTGGCTCTGTGAGAATAGCCGCAAGGTGAGGGAAAACCTTGAGGACCGCAGCCGCGATGCAGGACAGCGACCGGATTTTCGCGGCCAATCGCGCGCGCGGGCGCATTGCGCTGGAGGTTGCCGCCTCGGACGGTCGCACGCGTCGAAGGCATGTCGGTGAAGAAGGCTCGCTGCGCGTCCGCTTCCCCAACACCACGGCTGCCGAATGCGAGGCGGTCATCGTCAACACCGCGGGCGGGGTCGCCGGGGGTGATCATTTCTCGCTGGACGTGGAGGTCGGGCCGGACGCGGAGCTGGTCGTCGCCGGCGCCGCGGCCGAAAAGGTCTATCGTGCCATCGGCACCGACGCGACCATGCATGTAAAACTGTCGGTCGCGGCCGGCGGCGCGCTGCGCTGGCTGCCGCAGGAGACCATCCTGTTCGACCGGGCGCAGCTCAGCCGCTCGATCGACGTGGAGCTTGCCGAGGGCGCTTCGCTCCTGCTTGCGGAGGCGGTGGTGTTCGGCCGTTCTGCGATGGGCGAAAGCGTCGCACATGGCAAGCTTGTGGACCGCTGGCGGGTGCGCAGGGGTGGCCGACTGGTCTTCGCCGAAACACTGCGTCTTGATGGCGGCATCGCCGACATGCTGGCAAGGTCTGTGGTGGCGAATGGGGCCGCCGCGATCGCGACCGTGATGATGACGTCTGGCACCGACGAAGCCATTGCAAAAGTGCGCGCGCTCGGCGAACAATTCGCCGGCGAGGTCGGGATTTCAGGCTGGAACGGCATCGTGGTGGCGCGGCTTTGCGCGCGCGACGGCGCCGCCTTGCGACGCGATCTCGTCACCGTGCTGTCGGCGATCGACCGGAAGGGTCTGCCGCGGCTGTGGCTCAATTGATTGGAACTGTAAGATGAACCTCACCCCGCGCGAAAAGGACAAGCTGTTGGTCGCCATGGCGGCGATGGTGGCGCGCCGCCGCCTTGAGCGCGGCGTCAAGCTCAACCATCCGGAAGCTGTGGCGCTGATCACCGATTTCATTCTCGAAGGCGCCCGCGACGGCCGGACCGTGGCCGAACTGATGAAAAGCGGCGCCGAGGTGCTCACCCGCGCGCAGGTCATGGACGGCATCCCGGAGATGATTCACGACATCCAGGTCGAGGCCACGTTCCCCGACGGCACCAAGCTCGTCACCGTGCATGACCCCATTCGCTGAAGGATTTGCAATGAAGAACCTGATTGCCTTGATGCTGTTGCCGGTTGCGACCGCAGCCTTTGCACATGACTCGACCGTGCCGCATGTTCATCCGCACGCATCGAGCATGCTGCCGGATTACGGTGCAATGCTGCTGGCGGCCGCACTTGTTGCCGCCGGCGTTGTCGCTGTACGCATCTGGCGAAAGGGCTAGGCCATGATCCCCGGCGAGATGTTCATTCAGGACGGCGAGATCGAATTGAACGCGGGCCGCAGGACGGTGACGCTGACGGTCTCGAACGCCGGCGACCGGCCGATCCAGGTCGGCTCGCATTATCATTTCTTCGAGACCAACCCGGCGCTGAAATTCGATCGGAAGAAGGCGCGCGGCATGCGGCTCGACATCGCAGCCGGCACCGCGGTGCGCTTCGAGCCGGGCCAGTCGCGCGAGGTGACGCTGGTCGCGCTCGCCGGCAAGCGAACGATCTACGGTTTCCGCGGCGACGTGATGGGGAAGCTCTGAGCCATGTCCGCAAAAATCAAACGCTCCGTCTATGCCGACATGTTCGGCCCGACCACCGGCGACCGGGTGCGGCTGGCCGACACCGACCTCATCATCGAGGTGGAGAAGGATTTCACGACCTACGGCGAGGAGGTGAAGTTCGGCGGCGGCAAGGTGATCCGCGACGGCATGGGCCAGTCGCAGGTGACCAACAAGCAGGGCGCGGTCGACACCGTCATCACCAATGCGTTGATCCTCGATCACTGGGGGATCGTGAAGGCGGATGTCGGCCTGAAAGACGGGCACATCCATTCCATCGGCAAGGCGGGTAATCCCGACATCCAGCCAGGCGTCACCATTGTGGTCGGCCCGGGCACGGAAGTGATCGCGGGCGAGGGCAAGATCCTCACCGCCGGCGGCTTCGACACGCATATTCATTTCATCTGTCCGCAGCAGGTGGACGACGCGCTGATGTCCGGCGTCACCTCGCTGCTCGGCGGCGGCACCGGTCCCGCGCACGGCACCTTCGCGACAACATGTACGCCCGGACCCTGGCACATCGCGCGCATGATCCAGGCGGCGGATGCGTTTCCGGTCAATCTCGGCTTCGCGGGCAAGGGCAACGCCTCGCGTCCCGCTGCGCTTGAGGAGATGGTGAAGGGCGGCGCCTGCGCGCTCAAGCTGCATGAAGACTGGGGCACGACGCCCGCGGCGATCGACAATTGCCTGAGCGTTGCCGACGACCACGACATCCAGGTGATGATCCACACCGACACGCTGAACGAAAGCGGGTTCGTGGAAGACACCATCAAGGCGTTCAAGGGTCGCACCATCCATGCCTTCCACACCGAAGGCGCCGGCGGCGGTCACGCGCCCGACATCATGAAGGTGGCGGGCCTGAAGAACGTGCTGCCGTCGTCCACCAACCCGACGCGGCCCTTCACCCGCAACACCATCGACGAGCATCTCGACATGCTGATGGTGTGCCACCATCTCGATCCGTCGATTGCCGAAGACCTCGCTTTCGCCGAGAGCCGAATCCGCAAGGAAACCATCGCGGCGGAGGATATCCTGCACGACATCGGCGCGTTGTCGATGATGTCCTCCGACTCTCAGGCGATGGGCCGGCTCGGCGAAGTCATCATCCGCACCTGGCAGACGGCGGACAAGATGAAGAAGCAGCGCGGACGCCTGAAAGAAGAGAAGGGCGATAACGACAATGCGCGCGCCAAGCGCTATGTCGCCAAATACACCATCAATCCCGCCATCGCGCATGGCGTCTCGCACATCATCGGTTCAATTGAAAAAGGCAAGCTCGCCGATCTCGTGCTGTGGTCGCCCGCGTTCTTCGGCGTCAAGCCTGATTGCATCATCAAGGGCGGCACCATCGTTGCCGCGCAGATGGGCGATCCCAATGCCTCGATCCCGACCCCGCAGCCGGTGCATTATCGGCCGATGTTCGGCGCCTTCGGTCGCGCGCTCACCGCGTCGTCGGTGGTGTTTACGTCGAAAGCCGCCGTGCGCGGCAATTTCGGCCGGAAGCTCGGCATCCAGAAGCAGCTCGTGGCGGTGAAGAACACCCGCGGCGGCATCTCCAAGAAGAGCATGATCCACAACGGCGCGACGCCGAAGCTCGACATCGACCCGGAGACCTACGAGGTGCGGGCGGACGGCGAACTTCTCACCTGCGCGCCCGCCGAGGTGCTGCCGATGGCGCAAAGGTATTTTTTGTTTTGAGTATGCTCTTGCGAAAATTCGCAATGTCGTCATGCCCGGCCTTGTGCCGGGCATCCCGCTTAGGCAGGCACAATGCGTCCCTCGTCGGGATGGCCGGGACAAGCCCGGCCATGACGGAGTAAAAGGTGCTATGCACCGCGTTTCCTCCATCGTTCCCGCCGGCCAGTGGCCCGACATCACGGCCATCGACCGCGTCATCCTCGACGCCGACGATCGGCAGCGCCGCCGCATCGTGCTCACGGCCGAGAAGGGCACGAGGATTTTGCTCGACTTCGAAAAACCCATGACGCTGCGAGAAGGCGATGGGCTGGTACTGGAGGACGGCTCCATCGTCCGGGTCTGTGGGCAGCCGGAAGAACTGCTGGAAATCAAGGCCTCGTCGCCGCGCGAATTCGTGCGGCTGGCCTGGCATCTCGGCAACCGGCATACCGATGTGCAGATCGTGGGCGAGCGCATTCGCATCCGCCGCGATCACGTGCTGGAGGAGATGTTGCGCGGCCTCGGCGCGACGGTAACGCCGCTCAATGCCGCCTTCGATCCCGAAACCGGCGCACCGCATGGACATGCGCATCATGATAGTCACGACCATGACCATGACCATGACCATGATCATGGCCACCATCGCCACGGTCACGCCCACCATCACGGCCACAAACATGAGCGGTAAGAAGAAAAACATGCCGCTGGTGAAAGGGCGGGGGGTGAGGAAGCGCTCCGCCGTAACCCTCCCCCCGCGTAGCGGTGGGGAGGGTCGACGCGAACGAAGTGAGCGTCGGGGTGGGGGGCAATCTCTTGCTCCCCCCCCCCCCGACCCCTCCCCGCCACTCGCTTCGCTCGCGGGGGGAGGGGAGACGCAAGCCTCTCCACACGCCCTCTACCGTTTGATGGCCTGGCTCTCGCCGTCCTATCCTGTCGGCGCGTTCTCCTATTCCAGCGGCATCGAATGGGCCGTGGAGGCCGGCGACATCAGAGACGCTGCGACGCTGAAAGACTGGCTCGCCACGATGATGGAGCATGGTGGCGGCTTCTGCGATGCAATCTTTCTCATCCATGCGCATCGCGCAGCGGCTGCGCAGGACGAGAAGGCGCTGCATGATGTTGCCGAACTCGCCGCCGCCTTCGCGCCTTCGAAGGAACGACATCTGGAGACGACTGCGCAGGGCCGGGCTTTTGTGGAAGCGACCCGCGCGGCATGGCCGTGCGCGGCGCTCGATCACCTGATGACAATCTGGGATGGGCCTGTTGCCTATCCCGTTGCGGTGGGCGTTGCGGCAGCCGGACACGGCATTTCCGAAGAGCCCGCCTTGCATGCTTTCCTGCATGCGGTTGCTGCGAACTGGATTTCCGCAGGCGTGCGGCTCGTACCGCTCGGACAGACCGACGGCCAGCGCGTGCTGGCGGCGCTGGAGGACGTCATCGCCGCCACCGCCGCGCGCGCGCTGTCATCGTCGCTGGACGATCTGGGCAGCGCCACGTTCCGCGCCGATCTCGCCAGCATGAAACACGAGACGCAGTATACGAGGTTGTTTCGTTCCTAGGCTTGTCATGCCCCGCGAAAGCGGGGCATCCAGTAGACACAAAGCTCGCAATAAAATCGCAAAGCCGGTGATTACTGGATCACCCGCTTTCGCGGGTGATGACAGAAAGGTAGCGGAAGAGCATGAAAAACCCCCACGGCCCCTTGCGCGTCGGTGTCGGCGGTCCGGTCGGCTCCGGCAAGACCGCGCTCATGGACCAGTTGTGCAAGGCGTTGCGTGATCGCTACGAGATCGCCGCGATCACCAACGACATCTACACAAAATGGGATGCCGAATATCTGGTGCGCTCCGGTGCGCTGGCGGCCGAACGTATCGCGGGGGTGGAGACCGGCGGTTGTCCGCACACTGCCATTCGCGAGGATGCTTCGATCAATCTCGCGGCGGTCGCCGAGATGCGACAGAAGTTCCCCGAGCTCGATCTCGTGCTGATCGAATCCGGCGGTGATAATCTCGCTGCGACATTTTCGCCGGAACTCGCCGACATCACGATCTACGTGATCGACGTCGCGGCCGGCGACAAGATTCCGTCAAAGGGTGGTCCCGGCATCACGCGATCGGACTTGCTGGTGATCAACAAGATCGATCTCGCGCCCTATGTCGGCGCCTCGCTCGAGGTGATGGAGCGCGACGCGAAGAAGATGCGGGGGCAGCGGCCCTTCGTCTTTGCCAACATGAAGGAGGGCAAGGGCGTCGCTGAGGTCGCGCGCTTCATCGTGGAGAAGGGCGGGCTCGGGGCGTGACCCTGTTGTCTAGCGATTTCCGGTGAAGGTCGGTTTGCGCTTGGCGAGAAATGCCCGCACGCCTTCCTTATAGTCCTCGTGCGAGCCGGCCTGCCGCTGCAGCTTGCGCTCAAGGTCGAGCTGTGTAGCCAGGTCGTTATCTTCTGCGGCGTCGAGCGCGTGCTTGGTCAGACCGAGGCCGACAGTAGGTGCCGAGGCAAAATGCGTGCATAGCTTCTCGGCTTCCACCATCAAGGCGTCGTCATCGACCGCTTTCCAGATCAGGCCCCAGTCTTCGGCCTTTTCGGCGCTGATCGGTTCCGCCAGCAGCGCGAGCCCGCGCGCGCGCGCCTGGCCGATAAGACGTGGCAATATCCACGTGCCGCCGGCATCCGGAATGAGGCCGATGCGCGCAAACACCTGCGCGAAGGTCGCCGACTTCGCCGCCAGCACGATGTCGCAGGCGAGCGCGACATTACAGCCCGCGCCGGCGGCAACGCCATTCACCGCCGCAACGACCGGGAAGGGCAAAGTGCGCAGCTTTTTCACAAGCGGATTGTAATATTTCTCGAGCGCCTCGCCAGGCACGACGATGTCGCCGTTCGCGGCCACGCGCTCGTTCAGGTCCTGTCCTGCGGAGAATGCACGCCCGGCGCCGGTCAACAGCAGCGCGCGGCAATTCTTGTCGGCCTCGGCGTCGTCGATCGCCTCCTTGAGCGCCATGTGCATGCTCTCGGTAAAGGCATTCAGGCGCTCCGGCCGGTTCAGCGTGAGAATTCGGAAGCCGGCCCGTTTCTCGACAAGAATTTCACTCATGGTGTGGTCCGGGAGCCGAACTGGCGGAAGATTGCAAGCGCGGCCTTGTAGTTGTCCTCGCCCAAGGTCTTGATCAGGTTCGCTTCATGGCGTGCCGCCAGCGCCTTGGCTTGTTTGAGCACCTTCTGGCCTTCCGCCGTCAGATGCAGCGCATGCGAACGCCGGTCATGCGGGGAGGCCTGGCGTTCGGTGAAGCCGCGCTTCTCCAGCTTGTCCAGCACATGCACGAGCCGCGCCCGTTCGATCGCCAGCGTGTCGGCGAGGTCGGATTGCGACAACCCCGGATTGGCGCCGATCACCACGAGCACGGAATACTGGGCGGGGCGTATTTCCAGTGGCGCGAGGCTGCGAATGAAATCCTGGAACACCCAGACCTGCACGCGCCGGATGTAATAGCCAAGATGCCCATCAAGGCCGCTGACCTTGAGGTTCTTGGATTCCTTGCGCTTGCCCTTTTGCAGCCCGGGCGGAACTGGGCGAGACTCTGGCTTTCGATCCGACACAGGTGGTTCTCCCGGAGGGCGCTCGACTGGCCCCGTTCATCGTGTCTG
>JAESGM010000964.1_pt1 | contig 12042 bp, 8 predicted proteins | sample 9269721 | NCBI WGS metagenome assembly JAESGM01 (sample SAMN15720920, study PRJNA650825) | algae metagenome | isolation source: Komarekiella atlantica HA4396-MV6 and co-occurring heterotrophs from... | place: USA: Theobald House, Kauai, HI | collected 2009-07-29 | reverse complement strand
CGAGAGCCGCTGCATCTGGCCTTCGCTCAGCATCGGCGCGTCGGACATGGCAGAAACCTCCTGCCATCAGGAATCCATCACGCTGCGCCCCGTTCCCTCGCTCAGCCGATAAAGGGTCCTGAGCCTAAAGTTGGCAGCTATCAAGAGGATGATTATGTACGACCATTAGGTGTTTACGGCGCTTCAAAGGAGGGCGGCGAGCAGGCAGTTCGTACAGCTTGCGCACGGCACGTTATATTACGCTCTTCCTGGGTCGTAACCCCGCACGGGAACAATTTTGTTAAAACTATGCTGCGCATCGGCGCGCAGCGACCCGAGCTTAGGGTAGTTGATGACCAATGGGACACCCCAACGATTGCTGCTGATCTCGCGGAAGCCATCAGCACTGTCACACTGCGTCTTGTCGATGATCCAATTGCGCCAACGGGGACTTTCCATTTCTGCAGTTCTGGCGAAACTACGTGGTATCGCTTTGCTCAAAAGATTTTTAGGCTTTCCGCAGCTATGGGGGGCCGAAACCTGTCGTGACGCCTATCAGCACAGCGGATTATCCGACGGCAGCCAAGCGCCCCGCCAACTCACGGTTATCGACGGCCAAGCTCACTGGCGCTTATGGTATTAAACCGCGACCTTGGCAGGAACCGCTGGCCGCGGTCGTAAAGTCCATTCTAGAGCAGGGGCTTTGATCGTAGCATTTAGCGCAAGTCGGCGGCTGCTCTTATCTGCGCCTTTTGTTGCCTGCTTTCGCACAGGCAGTCAGAGCGCCAAAGTCAAAGCTGAACAGCTTTCTCTCTAGGCCCACCCTTACTCAGGTTTGCGCATAGGCGCCGACTGTCAGGAGGTTCCCATGCAGGTCGACACGACGGCGTTTGAAGGTTTCCTGATCATCACGCCCAAGCGCCATGGAGATGCGCGCGGCTTTTAATGAATACGTTCCGGCAGGATGCGCTTGAACAGCACGTGGCGGGAACAAGCGTAAGCGGAGTTTCTTCACCCCTATTGGACTGTCCGTTTCGCTTTCCAGCTCCAGGGCGTGAGGTCGTCGATGCGGCTGTTGAGGTGTCCCTCGACGAGCCGAGTGATGACGTCCTCGAGGTAGGCGACCGGGTTGACGCCATTTAACTTGCAGCACTCGATCAGCGTCGCAAGGATGGCCCAGTGCTCGGCGCCGTCATCAGATCCGGCGAAGAGCGCGTTCTTGCGGTTGAGCGCGATCGGCCGCATCGCCCGTTCGACCGGGTTGGTGTCGAGCTCGATGTGACCGTCGTCGACGAACAGCACGAGCCCCTCCCAGCGCGTCAGCACATAGCGGATCGACTCGGCGATCACGGAACTGCCAGGCACCTTGCGCAGATGCTCGCATAGGAAGCGATGGAGTTCGTCGAGGACGGGACGGCTGCGCTCGCCACGCGTGTCCCGACGCCTGTCGGGCGGCTGCTCGCGGATCTCCTGCTCGATGCGATAGAGCTCCGCAATCAGCGCCAGCTCGCGCTCTGCAGCCGGCGCGGATCCGCCTTTGGCAAGGTCGAAGAACTTGCGGCGTGCGTGGGCCCAGCAATGGGCGAGGATCACGTCGTTACGTTGCGACGCAAGCGCCTTGTAGGCGGCATATCCGTCGGTCTGCAGCACCCCGGCAAAGCCTTTGAGCAGCGAGGCCGCATGTTCGGCCCCGCGGCCTGGCGCATAAGTGTAGGCCACGGCAGGCGGGTCGGTTCCAGCCCATCCCCTCTGGTCCTGGGCAATGGCCCAGAAGTAGCCGCTCTTCGTCTTGCCGCGGCCCGGCTCCAGCACAGGCGCCTTGGTCTCGTCGACGAACAGCCGCGGCGCCGTCAGGAGCCCCGCCCGGATGTGTTCCCACAGCGGCTTGAGCTCGCCTGCCGCATAGCCCGTCCAGTGGGCGAGCGTTGACCGGTTCAAGGTGATGCCTTGCCGGGCAAAGGCCTGGGCTTGTCGGTAGAGCGGCACGTGGTCGGCGTATTTGTCGACGATCACCGTCGCCACCAGCCGCTCGGTGGGCAATCCGCCCTCGATCAACCGCGCAGGTGCCGGGGCCTGAACGATTGTGCCCTCGCAGGCCCGGCAGGCGTATTTCGGGCGGCGGGTCACGATCACCTGGTACTGGGCCGGCACCACATCGAGACGCCTGGACACGTCCTCGCCGATCCGATGCAGGACGCCCGAGCAGCAGGGGCAAACGGTCTGCTCCGGCTCCAGGACGACCTCGACCTCGGCCAGATGGTCGGGCAGCGAAGGCCGCTTCTCGCGACGCTCGCGAGCCCGGTGTGCCTTGAGTGCTGAATCGGCTCGCTCCTCCGCCTGCTCGATCTCGGCCAGACCCTGGACGAGGTCCTCGAAGGCCAGATTCAACTGGTCCTTGTCCAGCCGCTCCGAGCTTCGGCCGAACTGCAGCCGCTTCAAGGTTGCGAGGATATGCTTGTACCGCTGGTTCCGCGCCTGGATCTCGGCGACCTGCGCCTCAAGCTCCCGCTGCTCGGCCTGCAGCCTCTCCAGCTCGAGGCGCCGCGCTTCCAGGAGCTGCGTTGCGTCGCGGTGCCTGGCATCGGCGGCCGCCGCCTTCGCACGCTCGGCGAGCAGCAGCGCATGGGCCGCTTCGAGAGTGTCAGGCAGGTCGTTGGCCGCAATGTCCATGCAAGGCAAAGACTACCACATTCCCAGCGGAGTGGCACGCGTGATCGTTGATTCTGCTGATCTTTTTGTCATCGAAGAGCTGTCGGACGACGCTGGCGCACAGGGTGCACGCGCGTCCAGTCGAGGCCATCCAGCAGAGCCGCAAGCTGCGCCGTCGAGAGCTTCATGACGCCGTCGATGACAGCCGGCCACTTGAACGCTCCTTCGTCGAGCGCCTTCCACAGCATCACCAGACCTGTCCCGTCCCAGGCGATCAGCTTGATCCGGTCAGCACGGCGGGAGCGGAACACGATGATTGTTCCGGCAAACGGATCCTGCCCAAGGGCCTCTTTCGCCAGAGCAGCCAACCCCTCCGCTCCCTTGCGGAAGTCGACGGGCTTCGTGGCAATCAGGATCCGTGCGCCCGTGCCAATCCCGATCACAGAGCAACGGCCTTGAGAGCGCCAACGATCGTCCGAACAAGCACAGGATCGGCTCCTGTTCGGATACGGACCATGGTGCCCGCAGTCAGGATCTCGATCGGCGCCGCCGCTCCTGGCGCCGGTCCATGAGTTTGCGGCTCAACGTCTATCCGCGCGAAGGTCAGTCGGTTCGCGGGCTCACGCGCCTCGCGGCGCCAGTTGAAGAGCTGTGCCTTTGACACGCCGTGACGATCCGACGCCGCGCCAACGCTCGTCTCGAAGCTCTCCGCGACAATCGCGGCCTTCTGCTCCCGGCTCCAGCGACGCCGACGATGCGATCCCGTGAACACCTCGACCCGCGAGGCGCCACGCATCATCAGCACATCATCTCCAGACATCATGAGATCCCTTGGCCGAAAACTCCGCCAAAGGTCGGCGATTACGCCGCCGTCCGGTAGGTGGGAGAAAAGCGCCGCTTACGAACAAGCTGCATGCATGACAATTATTCGCTCAACGTGCAACAAGGCACAGTGCGCAGGCTACATTTTCAGCGGGACCCTATGGCACAAAGGAAACCCGTACGCTGCGCTCGTGGCATGATCCTGGATGTCGCGGTCAACGTGGGGAAGGCTCGCCTCCATCTGGACGCCACATCGCGGTAAAACTGTCGGTCGAGAGTTTGCAGCGGTTGTCGGTGCCAGCTGACTTCCTGCCAGGCTCTTTCGAGCTTATCGAGGCGACCGAGGTCTTCTACTAGATGACGCGACACTATAGCTCAGCCCATGACGCGGCGGTGCGCTGGGAAGATCCGACCTCCACCTTGGCCGATCGCCGCCAGCGAAGCCGCGCTATTGGCGAAGGACGCGGCGGCGCCGCTCCTGCGCAACACTCCGGCGCTAGTCCCCCCGGGCATCATGCCGACGCCGGGGTCTTAGCTCCCGCTCGACCTCGCTTCGGCGACGACCTGCAGATATCGGCCGTAGTCGCTCTTGCCGAGCCCTTCGCCGAGCTTGCGCAGCTGATCGGGCGTGATGAAGCCCATCTCGCAGGCGATCTCCTCCGGACAGCAGATGCGGACGCTCTGGCGCGTCTCCAGCGCGCGCACGAAGTTGCCGGCGTCCGCCATGGCCTCGGGCGTGCCGGTGTCGAGCCAGGCGAAGCCCCGGCCCAGCGTCTCGACGCACAGCTGACCCTGCTCGAGATAGCGCAGGTTCACGTCCGTGATCTCAAGCTCGCCGCGCGCCGAAGGCTTGATCGAGGCCGCGATGTCGACGACTTGTTCGTCATAAAAATAGAGGCCGGTGACAGCCCAGTTCGACCGCGGTTTCACAGGCTTCTCCTCGATCGAGAGGGCCAGACCGTCGGGGCCGAGGTCGACGACACCATAGCGCTCGGGGTCACGAACCCGGTATCCGAAGACGGTTGCTCCCCGGCCGCCCTCTCGAGCGCGCTTGAGAACATTCGAGAAGTTCTCGCCGTGGAAGATGTTGTCGCCAAGGACCAGTGCGGAAAGGCCGCCCTGAACAAAGTCTGCGCCGATGATGAAGGCTTGCGCCAGCCCTTCGGGCTTTGGCTGTTCGGCGTAAGCGAGCGAGAGCCCCCAGCGCTCTCCATCGCCGAGAAGCCGCTGGAACTGTGGAAGATCGTGCGGCGTCGAGATGATCAGGATCTCGCGGATGCCGGCCAGCATGAGGACCGAAAGCGGATAATAGATCATCGGCTTGTCGTACACCGGCAGCAGCTGCTTCGAGGTGACCAGGGTCATCGGATGCAGACGCGTGCCGCTGCCGCCGGCCAGTATGATGCCCTTCATTATAAGAGCCCGTTTGAGAATTGTGTTTCTCGAAGGCGGCTGGCGTGATTTAAGATCGGGATGTGGACCGATGAAGCACGCAGCCGGATGGCGAGACTTGAGCGGCGCGCCAGGCGCTACCCGACCGATTTGACCGATGAGGAATGGGAGCGGGTCAGGCCGCTTCTGCCGAAAGCGCCAAGGCGCGGACGCAAGCCGTCGGTCGACCTGCGCACGATCCTGGACGCCATCCGGTATATGGCCCGCTCGGGCGGGGGTTGGCGGATGCTGCCTAACGACTTTCCGCCTTGGCAGACCGTATATTGGTGGTTCCGCCGCCTGATGCGACGCTTTCTATTCCGCACCATTCACGACATGGCCGTGATGCTCGACCGCGAACGGGCCGGACGCGAGGCCAGCCCCACGGCAGGCGTGGTCGACAGCCAGTCTGTGAAGGCCCCCGCGCCGGGCGCGAAGCGCGGCTTCGATGCCGCCAAAAAGATCGTCGGCCGCAAGCGCCATGTGGCGGTGGACACGGATGGCCGTCTGCTGCTGGTCAACCTGACCGCCGCTGATGTCTCCGACAGCGCCGGCGCGCAGATGATCCTCGACGCAGTGCGCAAGCGCTGGCCGTGGCTGAAGCACCTCTTCGCCGACGGCGCCTACGATCGAACGCAGCTGATGGACAAAGCCTACTTCAGGGACTTCGTCGTCGAGATCGTCAGGCGCATCGACCAGGAGCCAGGCTTCAAGGTCCTGCCGCGCCGCTGGGTGGTGGAGCGCACCTTCGGCTGGCTCACCCGTTGGCGCAGGCTTGTACGCGACTACGAGCAGCGTCTCGACGTCTCCGAGGCCTTCATCCACGTTGCCATGGGAAGCCTACTGCTACGCCGCATCAGCCATTAAGCCCATTCTCAAACGGACTCTAAGCGCCCCTTATGCTCAGCAAAAGTAGCGAAGACCGCAGTGGAGAACAGATCACAACAATAAGGTCGGCAGAGCAAATCAGTTCTCCCTTATTTAAGAAACTGAAGCGATAACCTCGCGACCTCAGCTAACTCTGCCAAATTCCATTCACCTTTTAGGATCGGAGGTTGGTACAGGCGTCTTAACGATTAAAGAGCACCCAAGCAAACCAATCTCTCGCAGTAGGATTTGTCCTATACTACGCGGCGAGTGCCGCCTGCGGATCCGACGACGCGCCCGCGCACCAATAGCCCTAGCCTCGTCAGGATTGCCAAAGCACCACCGCATCCTCTCGGCGGCGTGAGCGACGTCTGCATCGGCCCACTTTTGCCCCTCGGCTCCTGGATAATCTTCAATTTTTACCTCAATCAGTTTGTATTTCACCGGCAGAGCGACCGTAGCATCAGCAAACTCCATCGTCCCGGAATAATCTGTTAATATGACTGCCTTGCCAAGGCCCATAGCTTCAGCAGGTCCACGACCAAATCCTTCAGATCGATGAAGAGAAACAAACACATCGCATTGATCGACCAATTCAATGAGCTCATCCGCAGGCAAAGATTGGTCTAATATTTTTATGCGCTCGTCGCTGCAAGCTCTAAGCAGTAACTTCCAGTCCTCTGAGTTACAATCAACTCCCTGAACTTTAAGAACGAGCTCAACATCCTCCTTCTTATCGGGAAAAGCAAGAGAGAAGGCCTGGATAACGGCTTGCGGATTCTTCCGACTTGTGAAAGACCGCATATCATACATAAAGAAAAAAATGTATGAGCTGGATCCAAGACCGAAATGACTCCGATCCAATCGTCCACTCGGCCGTTTCACGACCACGGCCATCGGCACTTTAGTAATGGGCCGGAACGCTGGAGCATCGAACGATCCTTTCGCAAATGAAGTTGATGCCCAAATAGCATCAAAAAAACTAAAACTGGAATTCCAACGTTTAGGCAAAAACTCTAGCTCCCAAGCCCAATATCCTACAGATTGTTCATGCGTAATACCAGCCTTTCTAATTTTCAAACTGTCACGCAATGCCGTGTCTGCATTCATATGTACGATATTAATCTTGGCATGAAGTTTAAATCGCTGCGATAAAATCTCGCCATCGGGCTTATGAAGGAGGCCAGAGTCAATATCGAATATCAAAAAGTCCTCTGTGCCAGCAGCCACCAAAGATGCCGCCGTCATCCGAACGTCCTCCCCGCGACCCGACCTCTCAGTATACTGACCAGTTAAAAGAACTTTTACGTTGAATTGATCTTCTCTAATTGCGGGAAGTTGAGCGCCCCTGGTCCCATACTCCTGTAGAGCAACACCTATCGATTCGGCACCGCTACCGGACATCCATCTATGCAAACTAGCAAGATCATCGGCCTTCAAAATGTCCAAAGACGCATGCAACTCAGGCCGCGACACATATACAAACTCCGCGACTCTCGTAACGCCAGGAAGTCGCGGAGAAACAGATTTCAAATGCATATCCAGAGCCGGGTCAAAATCGACCACTCGCAGCCCAAGCTCATTCAATCCATGAAACAGCAGCCAACGGAGAAAAAGCCATCTCGAGCGAGCGTCTTTCAAACTAAAGGCGCGTTGGAGATCCTCACGTACCTCCCAAAGTGTAACGAGCGAGACGGGGAAGCTATAACCATCGACATGAACAGAACTCAGCTGCTCAAAGTACTGTTTAACTGATGAAACCATGTCCAATGGCCATCCAAATTCGACTGGCCCGACGTAACTGAACCAGAAGCTGCGGCCTAGACGACCCCTCTTTTCAACGGGAAATCCTTCGAACCCTGGAACCTTACGCTTAGATGCGACAGGGCGGACTGTTAAAGATCCAACTGAAATTGGGACGTCCGCGTAGAAGTCAGACATTGCCGACAAACTGTTCATGTACTCTACGAATGACGCTGTGAGCAACTGGCCAAAATTTGGATTGTCCCTCAAGCCAGACGTCAAGAACCATTCGATGTAATCTGACACGCTACCCTTGGTCGTTAAAGGGAAATGATGCTGGAGATCCACTCTCATTTCCCAATAGAATCCCATAATACGCGGTATAGCTATCTCGTCTCCATCAATCGCAAATTTTAAGTCCCTTGCAAAGTACTCGAGTGCTTCAGCAGCCTTACCACCCCAGAAAGTGTGCGAAACTGGGCTCCATGGCGAGACAGCGCTTTGATGCCGCGTTAATGCGATCGAAGTCTTACTCGAGGTACGCTCCAGGAAAGCCAGAACAGAAAGGTATGTTGAAGAAGAAAAACTTGAGCTGACGGAGGGATCATGCCGAAGCCAGTCGCGATAAGCTTGGCGGCCAAGTTTATCATAAACATTAAAGGCTTGCTGTAGATCGACGCGGTCCAGCCAAAATTGATAGATTAATCTGTTGAGCGGAAAATCATCCACATCAAACCTTTTGTCGCACTCGTCGAAGAAAGACGCGGTCACCGCTAGAGGTGACGACCGATCGATAATTTCTTCTTCTGCCGCTCGCGCTAGCCAGCGACGCATGGCATCTTCAATTGGCCGACCATCCTCAAATCGGGAGTAGGCATATGTCAGTTTTGAGAAGGTAGACCATCCGTTTGCAAGGACGATCGTCCTATATTCATCATATAACCGCTTGACTTCTTCAATATGAACGATCTCGTCTCTGTTCGTGTGTTTTGAAAATTGCTCCCGGTCTTCTGGCTTTATACCGCTGAAATGAAAGAAGATAAGCTTTTCACCGTTAGCCGTCCAATCACCGCGCTCATCCTTTCCTATAGTTCGATGCGGCAAATTCCAATAAGCAACATTAAGGCCGGCATTACGGAGAATGCTTACTTTGTCAACAAAGGACGGAGCTAAGTCCATCCACCGCTGATCTGTAAACTTATGAGCGGGCAGGTCGACGCGGCAGTCAAGGTAACACCGCCGCGACCACCAAGCGGCCAATCTTCGGCCGTCGCCATCGTTCTTCAACCCAAGAAAGCCGAGGTTGTAGATTCCAGACTTCATTATTGTCAAGTCGGAGGGTTCGCGCCCGTCTTCGAGAGGCTCAAGGATATGTGGTGTCAAAACGCAACTTGCTTTCTTCAATGCGTTAAAAACGATATCTAGCGATTTAAAAACATAGATATCCGGATCAAGGTAACAAACATTATCGTAATGCTGATTAAATAGATACGCAAAACTGAACGGTTTAATTGCTGTATTAAATTCAATGACTGTATACCACAGCTTCATATTATCGATATTTTTAATGCCCAGCTCGTCGCAATGCAGCAGAGTAGCATTCATAGTTAGATCTTTGAAATCTTGCCTGGCGTCAGCCAATATAACGAATCTGTCAACGTCGGCATTACTGGTGGCAATCGATGACATCAACGTCGCAGCGAACGAAATGTAGTTCGCCGAAACAATCGTAAATACAGCTTTCTTTAATCGAGCCATTTTTTGCCCTCGTAATTTTATTTGATTTTCCACTCAGCGGCTTTCAGCTCATCGGCTGCGCAACCTACACGCCCCTCGAAATATCCGCTGTTAAGGTAGTGCTCGTGCAGGGCATCGACGTCTGTTGATGCATAGGCAGCAGCTACGTCGGGATACCGTTCCCAGTACCACTTATGATCAAACGCTAGCGTTCCAGGCAAGCGCCCTTCGTAGTATCCTGTTTGCAAAAAGTGCGCCTGAGCAGAATCAACGATGCGGCCTATCACGGCGCCCTTGACGTCTGGATAGCGCTCCATATAGTCCCTCGAATTAAAATTATCAGGCTCGATAGCTTTAGATATTATTAGTTTAAGATAATCCGTTGTCACCGTCACGCGGGGTTGTGACAAGTCGGAAAGGTCTAACCCTAGTTCGGAGAGTAACTTCGACGCGGGGGGGATGTATGGCGCAGGGTGATCGTCGTTATCACGCCGATCATTGAATTGGCTCTGATTTGCCATTTTCTTCTCTTTCTTTCGCATCTGTGTATCTGACAAGCTCGCATTGAGGGACTACTGTGATTCCGCAACTATCCTGCCTACAATTGCGTCATCTGCTTTGTACTTGGCCATACCTCGACCTTCTACAGCATACGTGGTTTTCAGCCCGGCCATCGCCAACTGCGAAATAAGTTGAGGCAAATCAATGAATCGTCTGTAATGATTTGTGGTGACCTTGTCTCGCTCAGAGTCAGCCAGTGTACGGAATTCCGCGAAAAAGCACACGGAATAAGACTGTGTGAGTTGATGCAGTAAATCTAAAAAATTCTTCTCGGCCTCTGCATCTATTGCGTGCAGGAAAAATCGATTGTAAACAGCGATCGTGACATTTCTACTGGGAGCCAAAGAACCATTGATTTTCTTCCTCAACTCTTCAACGTGTTTCTTGTCATTGAAATTGCAGTGGACGAATGATATGCCTAAGCTTGCTGAGTTATTAATTTCTACAATAGTCTGAGATCCATCAATGCCAATTACAGGGTATTTAGGGCTTTTAAGGTTGATAGTGTCACGTGCATTACCACAACCAACGTCCAGGAGTAGGTCGAGTTGCTTGCCATAAACATCGAGTTCATTCGAGACAAATGTTGCAAACTGAGATGGGATCCTTTTGTCCGAAATCACATTTTTGTAGGCGTTATTCCAGTAATGAAGTGTAAGCTTTTTATCGCGGTCAACGATGTCGGTAACTGTGTCTCGTGTCCAGCGGAAATTGCCATCCGGCGTACGCCAGTTCTGACCGTAAATAGCTTCACATACTTTTTGTGGGTTGCGAGGTGCGGGTAACTGCGCTCCCTCAAGGACAAGCGTTGACAATGGGAAAATTTCATCGGTGCTTATCTCACCATTTATTGCAAAATTCATAAAAAATTGTTCCCCGCGAGACCAGGCTAAAAATAGATCAATTTGTGGTTCAGACCCTGTTATGGTTAGTTGTCCGGTGGAAAAACGCTCCACTCGCGGTCCGAGCTTTTCCAGGTGCTCAACTAGCTTTAGTGAGAGACCTTCGATTTCTTGCTTCGATCCGACTTCACCTAGGTATATGCAAAGATCAATGTCATCATCGTGTGGTATGAAACAACCTTCTCTGGTCGCGCCAAGGAGGCTTCCGTATGTTAAGAATGCGGGGTAGGTGCCATCTGAGTTCAATGCTGCTGTTAACGACTGGATCGAAGCGATCGCCTTCGCCTTCGTCGCGTCTGACATGTTGCGAAACTCCACTACGAAGTTTCCGTCTTTGTTCAGCGTTCTGATTTCTCCTAGGTCGTTTTCCGGTTGAAAGGCGTGATGTCCCGTCGTCGGAAGTTTGACCGAAACGGTCTTCCCTCCGTCTGCTGCGGATATTGTACAGTCAGCGGTGTTGGGAATGGATTCCAAGAATGCTGCTGACAGTGGTATGTGAAACCCTAGTTTGCCATGTTCGTGTATTTTACGAAGATCGTTGCGGAAGATGTCAGCGGTAAATTGGCGCATCGATACACCGTTAACGGCAAAGATTAGGCGCACAGGTTTACTATCGTGCGTCCTCGCCGCCCACCCAGTTATCGCTTGGTGCGTTATTTTGTCGATGTTGATCGATACAGCGTCCATTAATACACCTTCGTCGGACAGGTCGTGGTGGATTCTCGTGTCATAGTAAGGCGAAATTGATCGCGCAGCCGTGGTTGTGCAGAAGGCGGGCTGGCTTGTAGGTGTCCCTCAAATGCTTCGTCGGCTTGCGTTTTAGCCAAGGTGTGGGGCCATTTCCAGTGGTACAGAGCTTTTTGCGTTAATAGCGAATATTATGTAGTTTTTGTAGTTTGCGAGGGAAAAATTATGTTTTCGGGCGTCTGAGTAGGGTATCGGATTGATGCTTTGCGTTCTGGACCAACTACTCTTTGCGATAAGCTTCATGATTACGAAAAAGGTTCTGGCTTCTGTTATTGGCGGAATCGGTATGTATTCTTGATTATAATTTTTATTAATTTTTAGTACTGGCATATATTTTGAGAAAGGCTAGTGAGCACTTGAGCGGTATTGCGGAATCCCTAGCGGTGGGTAGGTGTGCGGCAGTTCCGGCATGGTTTCGGCGCAAATTTTTTATGAAGGTGTTGTTGATATGTGCCAGCGGCCCTCGGCGCGACAGGTTCATCGCCCGTAGACATCCTCGATGCGGACGATGTCGTCCTCGCCGGTGTAGGACCCGATCTGCACCTCGATGATCTCGAGCGGGATCTTGCCGGGGTTGACCATGCGGTGCACGCAGCCCAGCGGC
>JAESGM010000962.1_pt1 | contig 12052 bp, 13 predicted proteins | sample 9269721 | NCBI WGS metagenome assembly JAESGM01 (sample SAMN15720920, study PRJNA650825) | algae metagenome | isolation source: Komarekiella atlantica HA4396-MV6 and co-occurring heterotrophs from... | place: USA: Theobald House, Kauai, HI | collected 2009-07-29 | reverse complement strand
CGCGATCACCGCGCCATCGGGCAGAGCGTCGGCCTGGCGGATGTGAAGGCGCTTGGTCCGGCCTTCGCGCCGCTCGCCGTCGAGCAGCCGGTCGATCTGCGGAAAAAGCGGCGTCTCGGCCATACCGTATCCCCGCATCAGCGCCGCGCGCCAGGCGTGCGCGTCGCTCCGGCGGCACTCGACGCAGGGGCGGTGCCCGGCCGCCAGCGCCGTCACCTCGTCGCAGAAGAACAGCTCGGTATAGCCGTTCCCCCAGACCGCCCGCCGCCGGCCCTTGAAGGCGAGCACGCAGCAGATCCATTGCCGGCTGGCATGGGTGCGATGGGGCAGCGCCCGCGTCTCGGGGTCGTGAAAGCGCCCGCCGCGATTGCCGAACAGGGTTCCGCGCGACGGGTCGGCGAAGAGCGCGCCGTCAGGTGCGACGCGGTTGGGGAGGGTAATGCCAATATGAAGACGCGCGGTTACCACCTTATCAGCCAGCGATGGTAGACAAATTTTCGCTGCTTATACCTTCCTTCGCGGAAAACTTTCGCAACCTTCATCCGATCTTTCGACAGAATTTCCTTCAGAATTTTTATAATATGGTTCTCGAAATTAGGATCATATGAATCTGTTATCGTGTGTATACGATTAGATACGGCATGCCACTGCTTGGAATTATAGTCGATTCTCACGCCAAATGATTCTAATTCATAGTTGTCGTTACCCTTGCGCGCTGCGTCAATCAGTGCCGCCTTCAACAAATCGATGTTCGCGGCGATCCATTCTTGAGGCAGCGTCTTGACGTACAAGTCGAAGTCGCTCGCATTGCGGCTCATTGCTGCTGCCGCGATGCGTTGCAACTCGTCGCCGAAACCCATGCCAGCCTCCTTCCGACGACAAAGCCTCTAAAGCGGCAGCCAATCCTCATCCCGCAACTGCTCAACGCGGTAAGCGCAAAGCACAGGTAGTGCGGTCACCGAAAGCCCAGTTTCCCGCGCTGCATGCGTTCGCGCCCGGCCATAGGCTTCCGCGACGATCTGCTGCGCCTTGGCGGCAAGCGACGGACTTTCCCGCTCGAGCAGCTCGATCCGATCACGCTGCTCGGCAATCGTGTTCTCCCATGATTTGCTGCGCTTCTGAGGCTGAAACTGCCATTTCAACAGATGCTGGATCAGCACGCGATAGGCTGAGATCAACGCACGACGGTCGCTGCGGCCCAAGCTCTCGATCTCCTCGACGATGTTCGCAAGATCGATCTCGGCAAAGCGTCCCTGCCGCAGCAACTCGGCCTGCTCGCAGCTCCAGAGGTAGAAATCCTGCTCGTAATCCGCCGCCGGATTGGCGGGCGGCTTCGGCTTGGCCTGGCCCATCATGGCGCTCCCGTGAGGATGCTGATGCTATCCGATATCGCACCGCTCTCCAATCTCTGGCGGGAGCCGCGCGCCCTCACCGCGGCAGCAGCGCCCAGTAGTCGAAATCGAGGATCACACCGTCGTCATAGTGGTTGCCGTCATGCTTGAGCGGGTGCTCGTTGCAGGGCCGGTTCTTGGTCGCCACGAGCCGCAGCCGCAGCGCGCCGACATCGCCCCTGCCGGGCAGTTCGGCCGATTCCAGCACCTCGCTCCAGGCGAAGACGGTGTCGCCCGCAAAGAGCGGCGCGACATGCCGGCCGCCATTGATCGCGGCGATGTGGAAGGCGTTGCCCAGCCCGTTGAAGGACAGCGCGCGCGCCAGGCTGATGACATGCCCGCCATAGATCAGCCGCTTGCCGAAGCGGGTCTCGCGCGCGCCGTAGCCGTCGAAATGGACCCTGGCGGTGTTCTGGTAGAGCCGGGTCGCGATCTGGTGCTCGGCCTCCTCGACCGTGACGCCGTCGACATGGTCGATCTTCTCGCCCACCGCATAGTCGCCCCAGCGAAAGGGCGAGCCGGCCAGCGCGTCGTCATAGGCCGCGAGCTCGATCGGCGGACAGCCTTCGCCGAGCTCCTCCGGCAGCACCGCCCTGGCGAGGTCGGGAGCCTGCTCGGCATGGGCCGGCGTGCCCGGTTGGCGCTTGCGCACCAGCACCCAGCGCGCATAGCTGAGCACGATCTCGGCGTTCTGGTTGCGGCCGATCGAGCGGACATAGACGATGCCGGCGTCGCCCGCCGAGGTCTGCTTCAGACCGATCACCTCCGAGGTGGTCGAAAGCGTGTCGCCGGCATAAACCGGCCTGAGGAAGCGGCCATCGGCATAGCCGAGATTGGCGACCGCGTTCAGCGAGATGTCCGGCACCGTCTTGCCGAAGACGATGTGGAAGACCAGCAGGTCGTCGACGGGGGCGTCTCGGTAGCCGATCGCCTTGGCGAAGGCGTCGGACGCCTGCACCGCGAAGCGCGGGCCGTAAAGCGCGCTGTAGAGCGAGGCGTCGCCGGCGCGAACCGTGCGCGGCGTCGCATGGACGATGGTCTCGCCGAGGCGGAAATCCTCGAAGAAGCGGCCGGGACTGGTCTTTGGGGCGGGGACGGACATGGGGCTCGCGCTCGGTTGCACGCAAGGAGTGTGCGCTGCGGCAAGGCGCTGCGTCCAGTGCCCTCCTATCCGACGATGGCGGCGAGTTTGCCCAGATCGACATTCGCGCCGCAGACCAGCACGCCCAGCCGCTCGCCCTTGCCCGGGACATAGGCCCCCGACAGCAGCGCCCCCAGCGCCGCCGCGCCGCCGGGCTCGACCGCGAGGCGGAAATCGCGCCAGAGCACGCCCTGCGCTCTTGTGATCCACTCGTCCTCGACCAGCGCGACATGGTCGACCGCATCCTTGCAGATATCGTGGACCAGCGGGCCGACATTGCGCGCGCCCAGCGAATCGGCGGCGACGGACACCACCGTGACCTCGACCGGACCCTTCGCCGCCAGCGCCGCCTGCAGGGCGCGCGAGCCCGAAGGCTCGACGCCGACGACCTTGACCTTGCTGCCCGCGAACCAGGCGGCGATGCCCGAGATCAGCCCGCCGCCGCCGACCGCGACCAGAACCGTGTCGAGATCGGGTTCCTGCAGATCCCATTCGCGCCCGAGCGTGCCCTGGCCGGCGATGGTCTCCTTCGCGGCGAAGGGATGGATCTTCAGCGCGCCGGTCTCAACGACGAAGGCGTCGCAGGCGGCCTGCGCGTCGTCATATTGCGCGCCGCCGATGCGGACATCGGCCCCGAAGCGGCGGATCGCCTCGATCTTGGCGGCGGGCGAGATTTCGGGGACGAAGATCGTCGCCTTCACGCCGCTCGCACGGGCCGCGAACGCCACCGCCGCGCCGTGATTGCCGCCGGAGGCGGCGGAGACGCCGGCCGCGGGAACGGGCAGCGAAAGCAGGTTGTTGAACGCGCCGCGCGTCTTGAAGGAGCCCGCATGCTGCAGGCATTCCAGCTTCAGCGAGATGTCGGCGACGCTGTCGAAGGCGCCCGTGCCCAGCCGCATCACCGGCGTGATCCGGGCATGGCCTTCTATGCGCGCGGCCGCATCCTCGATCATGGCGCGGGGAACGGGGCGGTCGGTCATGGCGCGGTCCTCGGCTTGGTCCCTGGGGGCGGGCGATCGGGCCAGTAGCTCCAGATCGCGATGGGCAGGCCGTGGCTATCGCGTTCCGGCGGATCGGGGAAGGGCCTGCCGCGTCCGGCCGCGATCCGCCGGGCGACGATCAGCGCCGCGAGAGCGTCGAGCGCGTCGTCGGCGGCCGCGCCTTTGGGAGGGCTCGCTGCGACGATCTCGGCAGGGAGACCGGCGGCGATCAGCAAGGCCCGGCGTTCGGCCATGCCGGCGGGGTTGATCGCGCCTTTGATCTTCTTGGGATGGAGCAGGGGCGCGCCCCGCATGGTCGCGAAGGCGAGTTCGGGATGGACCTCCCGGATGCGGTCGCGCAGGCCCGGCTCGGCCCGGAGCAGGGCATCGATCTCGCGGATTTTCGGGAACAGGTGAAAGCCCTGCATGGAGACTTTTCGCGGCGGCTCCGAAGCGGCGAGCGCCAGCCGGCAGGCCTCGCCAAATGTGAGGGCCTCGACCGCAGCGCGCGCGGGAATCGAGAACACAGAGGACTGGCGCTGGCCGAGCAGCGGCCTGACCAGTTGCTCAGGCCCGCGCCCCGAGCCGGCGACGCGCTCGGGCAGGCCGATCGGCATGTCGATGGCGAGAAGGCCCGGCCGGTCCTCGCCGACGAGAAGGTCCGAAAGCCGTTCGACCACGACGAAGCGCGGCGGCGCGCCGCGCGCTGGCGGCGCAAGGGCCGCGATCCACCCGGCCTTGCAGCCATCGACACCTGCGACAAGCACGCTTATGCCCCCTTCATCCACCTTTCGCAGAACTGACGTTGCATCGCGCCTTCGTCTAGTGTGCAGTGCAGCGAAGAGCGGCTCCATGCCGCCAGGAGACCAAGCGATGACCATGATCCGCCCGCGCCGCAGCGTGCTCTACATGCCCGGTTCCAACGCCCGCGCCCTCGAAAAGGCCCGCGACATCGCCGCCGACGCGCTGATCCTCGATCTCGAGGACGCCGTCGCGCCCGACGCCAAGGCGATGGCGCGCGATCAGGTCTGCGCCGTCGTCAAGGCCGGCGGCTATGGCCGGCGCGAACTCGTCATCCGCACCAACGGCCTCGATACGCCGTGGTTCGCCGAGGATCTCGCCGCCGCCGCCGAAGCGGGGCCCGACGCCATTCTCGTGCCGAAAATCTCCTCGCCCGAGATGGTGATGGAGATCGGCGGCAGGCTGCACGGCCTGTGGGCCGCCGCCGGGATCAGGCTCTGGGCGATGATCGAGACGCCGCAGGCGATCATCGACGTCGCCGCCATCGCACGGGCGGCGCGCGATCCCGCCTCGCGGCTCGCCTGCTTCGTGATGGGCACCAACGACCTCGCCAAGGAAACCCGGGCCCGGCTCGTGCCCGGCCGCGCGCCGATGCTGTCCTGGATGACGAGCGCGATCCTCGCCGCGCGCGCCCATGGCGTCGACATCCTGGACGGCGTCTACAACGACTTCAGGGACGAGGCCGGGTTCTTGGCCGAATGCGAGCAGGCGCGCGATCTCGGCTATGACGGCAAGACCCTGATCCATCCCGGCCAGGTCGCCGCAGCCAACACGGTGTTTTCGCCCGACGCCGAGGAACTCGCGCGGGCCCGCGCCGTCATCGCCGCTTTCGAGCTGCCCGAGAACGCCGACAAGGGCGCGATCCAGCTCGACGGCCGCATGGTCGAGCGCATGCATGCCGAGATGGCGCGGCGCGTGGTGGCGCTCGGCGACGCGATCGGCGATTAGCCCTTCGCGGCCTTCGCCCGGTCCATCGCCTCGACGATGAGCTGCCTCGCCTTGGCGGCGTCGCCCCAGCCCAGCAGCTTGACCCATTTGCCGGGCTCCAGATCCTTGTAGTGCTCGAAGAAGTGCTGGATCTGGTCGAGCGTGATCTTGGGCAGGTCGGTGTAGTTGTGGACGTTTTCGTAGCGCTTGGTCAGCTTGGGCACCGGCACGGCGATGATCTTCTCGTCGCCGCCGCCCTCGTCCTGCATCAGCATCACGCCGATCGGTCGGACCGCGATATAGGAGCCGGGAATCAGCGGCCGCGTATTGGCGACGAGGACGTCGCACGGGTCGCCGTCTTCCGAGAGCGTGTGCGGGATGAAGCCGTAATTCCCCGGATAGCGCATCGGCGTATAGAGGAAGCGGTCGACGAAGAGCGTGCCGGCCTCCTTGTCCATCTCGTATTTGATCGGCTCGCCGCCGATGGCGACCTCGATCACGACATTGACTTCGTCGGGGGGATTCTTGCCGATGGAGATGGCGTCGAGGCGCATGGTCTTGACCTGTCGGGAGTTTCGGACATCCGGCGGGCCTTATGCGCGATGGGCCGCAAAAGGCCAAGCCCGACCTTGCGCCCGGACGAGCCTGCAGATTTGCGCGCCGCCGCCCGCGCTGGTATCGCGCTCATCATGAACCGCCCCCACCATGCCCGCGGGCCCCGGCCATGCTGAACCGCCTGCGCCCCGACGAGGACCGCTATGCGCGGCGCATGGCCCGCATCGCGCGCTGGGACCGGCCGCTCGGCGGCGGGCTCGACCGCCTGCGCGCCTGGGCCAACATGCTGCTGGTCGACCATGGCGTGTTCCGCATGGCCTATCTCAACGCCCACCGCGTCACGCCGACGCTCTGGCGGGCCGCGCAACCGGCGCCCACGCAGATCGCAGCCTTCGCCCGAAAGGGTATCAGGACCATCGTCAATCTGCGCGGCGGGCGCGAGCACGGCTCCTGGCCGCTGCAGCGCGAGGCCTGCGAGCGGCATGGGATCAGGCTGGTCGATTTCGTGCTGCGCTCGCGCGGCGCGCCCGAGCGCGAGACGATTCTGGGCGCGAAGGCCTTCTTCGCCGCGCTGGAGGAGCCGGCGCTGGTGCATTGCAAATCGGGCGCGGACCGGGCTGGCTTCTTCGCGGCGCTTTATCTGCTGATTCACGAGAACCGTCCGCTCGACGAGGCGGTGAAGCAGCTCTCGCTGCGCTACGGCCATTTCCGCTTCGCCAAGACCGGCATCCTCGACGCCTTCTTCGAGGCCTATCGCCGCGAAGGGAAGGGCAAGCCGTTTCTGGACTGGGTCGCGACCGATTACGACCCCGAAAGGCTGGAGCGCGAGTTCAGGCCGGGTTTCCTGTCCTCGCTGCTGGCGGACAGGATCATCCGGCGCGAGTAGGACGTCAGCTCCGCAGCGCCGGCGCGGGTCCGATCGCGTCGATCCCCAGCCGCGTCCAGGCGAACTGGACATGGGCGATCGTCCGGCCGAGCGAGACGACGCCGATGGCGCAGAGCAGCGCCAGCGAGAGCGTGCCGAACCACAGCATCACGCCGCCCGCCGCGACCAGCGCCAGCGCATTGGTCGCGACCTGCCGGCGCGGATGGCGCGAGAGCGAGGCGATCTCGTGCAGCGGCGCGACCAGCGCGATGCCGCCATAGAACAGCGCCATGATGGCGACGACCTCGCCGACGCCCGCCCATTGCGTCCCGTCGAGCATGGCGTCCGCGCCGATGGCGACGAAGGCGATCGCGGCGAACAGTCCGGCGGCCGCCGCGAACAGGCACAATGTGACGAAGCGGACCCAGCGCTGACGGCCATGAGCGGCGCGCGCCCGCAGGCTCGACAGCACCAGCGGCACCGAGACGGCGGCGAACATCTGCGTCGGAACCTCCAGCAGCCGCATGGCGAGCGCGACATGGGCGGCGAGCAAAGCGTTACCGGCCATCGGCAGCGCCAGCAGCGGGATCACCATGAAGCCGAAGGAGAGCAGCGCCGAGGGCAGCAGGAAGCGCGGCGCGGCGCGCCAGCGGCTGGCCGATTCGCGCAGTTCCGGCCGCGACCAGGCGGCGGGACGAACCAGCCTGACAAGGGCCTCGCGCCGACGCCAGACCAGATAGGCAGCGGCGACGACATGGCCGATCGCGTCGGCGGCGAAGAGCGCGAGCGAGGTCGCGCCGAGCGGCCAGATCAGCGCGATCATCATGCCGGGCTGCACCAGCGCCTGCACGATGTTGCTGTTGCCGATGGTGGCGAAATCGCCCTCGGCCGTGGCCTCCGAGGTCAGCAGGCGGATCACGGCGCGGCCCGTCAGCGAGACCAGGAAGAGCGCGCCATAGGCCGCGACGACCCAGTTCGCCGTGACCACGGCCAAGACCACGAGCGTCATGGCGCCGATGAAGGCAAGCCCCGACGCCACCGCGAGCCGGAAGGCGCGGCCGAGGCGTTCGCGGTCGTTGTTCTGGAAGAAGACGGCCTCGAAGCGCAGCAGGGCTGCGATCGCGACGAAATTGGCGAGCGCCGAAAACAGCGCGAAATCGGCGAAGACCTGCGCCGGGCACAGGGCCGCGGCGACGAGCAGGCCCCAGACCGACAGGAATCGCGCCTGCACGAAGCGCAAAGCGAGCATCAGCCCGGCCGCGAGCCCGGCGCGGGCGGCCGGCGACGGCTCGACGGCGATCTCTTCGACGGGGCTCCTGTCGACGGCGCCCTTCTGCGCGGATTGCGCCGGCGCGGCCGATGCGCGGGCCGGGAAGGCCGCCCGGGGCAGAGTGAGTTGCGCCGTCATATCCGCGTCCAACGGGAACTCTGGCCGGGCGCGGCCTGCGATCTCCCGGGGATCGCGACCACGTGACGGAGCCGGCTGCCGATTTCGGGCCTCAAAACCCAAGATGCGGCTCCGTGACGTTCAGGTTGCCCCGGCGTGGTTAATGAAGTGTTAGGAACCCGGGTCACGGCTCATCACAGCGTCGGGATGAGGCGGCCACCCGGCGGCAGCGTGTCGCCAATGCGGCGGGCCATCGCATTTATGTGTCCGGAAGCGTGTCTCGCCGTGATCGCGACGGCCCGGCGCACCGTCCCTGCCGGCTTGCGCCGGAGCGTCGCCCGGCTCTGGTCGCGGAGTTGGCTTTGCGCCATTGTCGTGCCCGCGCCGGGCGCGACCGGCGGCGGGGGCGAGCGACAGCATGATCCAGAACGGCGACGCCGAGGCGGGCGGGCTCGTGCCTCATCCCGAACGCGGCGCGATCCTCGGAGAGGTCCATGCCAGGCCCTTCGCCCCGATCGAGACGCCGCGGCGTCTGCTGCACTTCGCATTTCTGACCGATGGCGCGCAGGCTGCGGTCGACCGCGCGGCGCTGGCGCGCTTCTGCGCGGAGCGCGGCGTGCCGCCACCGCCGGACGGCGCCAAGCATCACCGCGCCCGCTTCGGCGAAACCAGCCTGCGCTGGGAGCAGCACAGCGAGTTCACCACCTATAGCTGGGAACTGCCGGCGAGCGGAGCCGCGCCCTTCCTGCCGGCGACCGGCTCTCTGCCGGACGACATGCGCGCGCTGCCGCAGCCGGGTCCGCATCTGGTCTCGGTCGATCTGCATCTTCTGCCCGAGGCGGGCGTCGGCGCGCTCGATGCGATCTTCGACGCGTCGAGCCTGGCCGCCGCGCTGGTCGATGGCGGCGCGGCGATCGCGGCCACCGACTTCCGCGCCGGCGCCGACGGCTTCGTGCGCGTCCTCGTGCTCGACCGCGGCCTGACGCCGCCGCGCGCCGGCGCGCTGGCCCAGCGGCTGCTCGAGATCGAGACCTACCGGACGCTGGCCCTGCTCGGCCTGCCCGAATCGCAGCGCATCGCGCCCTCGGTGCGGCAGACCGAGGAGACGCTGGTGCGGATCGCCTCGACCATGACCGCGACCGGCGGGCTGGCGGCCGACCACGCGCTGCTCGACGAGATGACGGCGCTGGCCGCCAAGCTGGAATCGGAGGCCGCCTCCTCCAATTACCGCTTCGGGGCGAGCCGGGCCTACGACACCATCGTGCAGCAGCGGCTGATCGCCATCGGCGAGCAGCCCCATGCCGGCTGGCCGACCATCGCCGCCTTCCTGGCGCGGCGGATGGCTCCGGCGATTCGGACCTGCCAGATGCTGCAGGAGCGCCAGGGCGATCTCGCGACCAAGCTGGCGCGGGCCGCCAACCTGCTGCGAACCCGCGTCGACGTCGCGCTCGAACAGCAGAACCGCGACCTGCTCGCGGCGATGAACGACCGCGCCCGGATGCAGTTGCGGCTCCAGCAGACGGTCGAGGGCCTCTCGGTCGCGGCGATCGGCTACTATGTCGTCAGCCTGTTTGGCTACATCGCCAAGGGCGCGAAGGATGCGGGCTGGCTGAAGCTGGAGCCCGGAGTCGCCACCGCGCTGTTCGTGCCGCTCGCGCTGCTCGGCGTCTGGGCGGCGGTCAGGCGGATCAGGCGGGGAAATGGCTCCGAGGGCTGAGACGGCTTGAAGTCGCGGCAATCTGCCCTTATAGAATACGGCGAGTTGCCGACCTTGGTCCGGCCGGTTCGAGGAGGCCGCCATGGCCGCGACTGTCGGCATCGTCCCGGAGATCGCCCGAAAGCTGGGCGGCGCAGCCGTTCTCGGGTCGGAGATCCGGTCTCAGGCCGATCTTGCGACGCTGGTCCACAACCAGATTCCGCTGGCCGCACTGCATGGACTCGCCAAGTCCGGGCTCAGCGAGAGCGAGATCGACAGTTTCGTCATTCCCCATCGCACCCGTCGGCATCGCGCCGCGCGCAGCCAGCCGCTCAGCATCGAGGAATCCGACCGGGCGGTGCGCTTGCTGCGCGTCCAGTCTCTGGCCGAGCAGACCTTTGGCGGGCTCGACAAGGCCCATCGCTGGCTGAGACGCGGGCTGGCGGAGCTGGGCGGGGCCGATCCGCTGACGATCGCGCAGACGGAAGCCGGCGCGCGCCTGATCGAGACCATCCTCGGCAAGATCGCCTGGGGCGCCGCCGCCTGATGCGGCTCTGGCGGCTGTCGGGCGTCCAGCACGCCCTGTCCTTCGACGGCGGCTACGGTCTTCTGTTCGAGGGGCGCTGGAATCGGATCGGCCGTCCGGTGACCTATTGCGCGACATCGCCGTCGCTCTGCGTGCTCGAAAAGCTCGTCCATATCGAAGACCCGACGCTGCTGCCCGACCTCGTGATGCTGTGTTACGACGCCCCGGATGCTTTCGTGCTGGACGAACGAAGGCTGTCCGATCTGCCGGGCGACTGGCGCGAACACGAAACGATGACGCAGGCGATCGGCGACGCATGGCTGGAGGGAGGGACCGCACCGCTCTTGCGCGTCCCCTCCGCCATCGTTCTGCTTCGGGATTCGCCCGACCTCAACCTGCTGATCAATCACCGCCACCCGGACGTGGGACAGATCACGCTCGTCTCCGCCGAGCCGTTCGCGCTCGACGTGAGGCTGCTCACTCTCTGAACAGGCGAGCGAAGCGTTTGCCGCCTCACGCCTCCTTGAAGCCGTATTCCGGGATACCCTGCTCGTTGCCGTAATATTTATAGGGCAGGAACTTGCCCGACATGCTCACGCGGACGCGGTCGCCCTTGGGGTTCGCCTCGCGCTCGAAGGCGACGTTGAAGTCGATCGCCGACATGATGCCGTCGCCGAACTCCTCCTCGATCAGCGCCTTCCAGGCCGGGCCGTTGACCATCACCATCTCGTAGAAGCGGTAGATCAGCGGGTCGGTCGGCGGCATCGGCGTGCCCGTGCCGCGATAGGGCACCTCGTTGAGCATCCGCTCCTCGACGGGGCTGAGCCCGAAGAGTTCGGCGGCGGCCTTGGCCAGCGGCTTGGGCAGCTTCATCTGGCCGAGCAGCGCGCCGACGATCAGCACCTCCGACATGCCGCCGATCTCGGAGGTGATGTGCTTCCAGCTCCAGTCCTTCTCGCGCTTGATGTCGAGGATCTTCTCGGTGAGTTCTTCGCGTTTCATCGGGGTTCTCCTTGGTCGTTTGTTCGCTGCGCTTTCGAAGGTGAGGCGCTGGAAGAACCCCTCTCCTGTAAGGAGAGGGGCAGGGGTGAGGTGACGGACGTAGGACCAGCTAAGCGTCGTGGCGGGCCGAGGCTGCGGTGAGGTTGAATTCGAAGCGGAGAAGGGCCGACCCCTCACCCTGCCCTCTCCCTCCGGGAGAGGGTTCCTCGCGCCTGTCTCGCATGCCGATGAGCATAACCATGGTGTTTACGCCGCCTTGCGGCCCGCATCAGGCCCCGTATCGTCCGCGCCGGGCCGCACCACCGGCGGGTGGCGGCGGTCGTAGCCGTCGGGGACCGCATCCTTGAAGGTCTTGGAACGGACCACGAGGAAGTCGATCAGGTGGTTGCGGATGGCGTAGTAGCCGGGGTGGTGATGCACCTCGGTGCGCTTGCGGTCGCGCGGGAGCGGGTTCTCGACGATCTCGGCGATCATGGCGTTGGGGCCGTTGGTCATCAGCACGATGCGGTCGGCGAGATAGATCGCCTCGTCGACGTCATGGGTGATCATGAAGGCGGTCTGGCCGGTCTCCAGGCAGATGCGCCGGACCTCGTCCTGCAGCGTGCCGCGCGTCAGCGCGTCGAGCGCCGAGAACGGCTCGTCCATCAGCATCAACTTGGGCTCGATCGAGAGGGCGCGCGCGATGCCGACGCGCTGCTTCATGCCGCCCGAAAGCTCGGAGGGCTTCTTCAGCTCCGAACCCTTCAGGCCGACCTTCTCGATGAAGGCCATCGCATGCGCG
>JAESGM010000961.1_pt1 | contig 12068 bp, 11 predicted proteins | sample 9269721 | NCBI WGS metagenome assembly JAESGM01 (sample SAMN15720920, study PRJNA650825) | algae metagenome | isolation source: Komarekiella atlantica HA4396-MV6 and co-occurring heterotrophs from... | place: USA: Theobald House, Kauai, HI | collected 2009-07-29 | reverse complement strand
CAAGGCGGTATTTGCGCGGTCGTCAGCGATGTGTCGATGCCGGGGAGCGTCAACGGATTCGAACTCGCGCGCCGGGTTCGCTCGGCGTGTCCACGTACCGGAGTGGTGCTCGTTTCCGGTGTAACCGACCCGACCGAAGCCAACCTGCCTAGCGGCGTGCTCTTTGTTTCCAAGCCTGTCAAAGCGTCGACCCTCCTGCGCTTGGTCCGCGAGGTGGCCGACCCCCGCGTCGGACTGCCGGAACCACCCGCGCAGCTGCCTTAAGCCGGCCTTAGGCCGGCCCGATTAACCTGAAGCCCGGGACTAATCTCAAACCCGCTCGAAGGCCGGCCGCATGGCACGCTCAAAGCCGCGCTCCAAGTCGTTGGCTCGCACGGCCGACCCAAAGCGCGCATCGGTGCCGCTGCCGGCGTTCGCTCCACCTCAGCTTTGCACGCTCGCTTCAGAGCCGCCCGCAGGCAGCGGGTGGCTGCACGAGATCAAATACGATGGGTATCGGGCCGTTGCAGCGTTGGCCGGAGGGAAGTGCCGCATCTACACCCGATCGGGCCAGGACTGGACCGAGAAATTCCACTCAGTCGCCGTTGCACTGCAGAAGCTGAAAGTCTCCAGCGCGCTGCTCGACGGAGAGATCGTGGCACTCGACGTGCATGGCCGGACCAGCTTCCAGCTGCTGCAGCGCGGGCTTAAGGAAGGCCGCATCCCACTTACGTACTATGTCTTCGATATTCTCGAACTCGATGGGCGCGACTTGCGCGGCGAGCCGCTGAGCCGGCGCAAGCAGGTCCTGCGGCGCATACTCGCCCGCGCCAAGGATCCGTTACGCTATAGCGAGGATGTGGCCGGTCACGGGCCCGAGGTGCTGGCCAAGGCTTGCCGCATGGGGCTGGAGGGCATCGTTTCCAAGCAGTCCGACAAGCCGTATCTCTCGCGGCGCTCGGCAAGCTGGATCAAGACGAAGTGCACCGGGAACGAAGAGTTCGTCATCGGCGGCTACAGGCTGTCCGACAAAAAGGGCAGACCGTTCTCATCGCTGCTTATCGGTGAGTTCGTCGGCGACAAGCTGCACTACCGAGGACGCGTCGGTACAGGGTTTGACGCGGAAACGCTCGCCGAGCTGGCCGCCCGATTCGCCAAATTGAAGCGCAAGACCTCCCCATTTGCCGATGTCCCGCGCGCGATAGCCCGGGACGCGCGGTGGGTTGACCCCAAGCTCGTTGCGCAGGTTGCCTTCACGGAACGAACGAGCGACGGATTGCTACGCCATCCCGCATATCTCGGCCTGCGGGGCGACAAACGCGCGAATGAGGTGCAGGCGCAGGCCAGCGTTGCGGCACCCCGCGAAGCCGATAGTGACGACCTTGCCGGCATCGCGCTCTCCAACCCCGAGCGGGTGCTCTTCAGCGAAGCTGGAATTACCAAGCTCGACCTGGCGCGCTATCTGCTCGCGGTAAGTCACCGCATGCTGCCTTATGTCAGCAACCGCCCGCTCAGCCTCGTTCGCTGCCCGAATGGTGAGGCCAAGCAGTGCTTTTTCCAGAAGCACGTCAAGAAGGGCATGCCGAGCGCCATCAAATCGGTGCGCGTGCGCGAGAGCGATGGCGAATTGGCCGACTATCTGATGATTGACGATGCTTCCGGCCTGGTCGCGTTCGCTCAGATCGGCGGGATCGAGATTCATCTGTGGGGAGCGCAGGCCAAAGCACTGGAGCACCCCGATCGCCTCGTCTTCGACCTCGATCCCGACCCGAGCGTCGACTTCGCAGCCGTGCGCGACGCGGCGCGCGATGTGCGGGATCTGCTGAAGACGGCCGGCCTGGAGACGTTTCCGCTCCTGACCGGCGGCAAGGGGGTGCACGTCGTGGCGCCGCTCGACGCCTCGCAGGAATGGCCGACGGTGAAGGCGTTCGCGCGTGGCGTTGCCCAGGCGATGGCCGCCAACGACCCGGACCGCTTCGTCGCCAACATGTCGAAAGCCAAACGCAAGGGCCGCATTTTTATCGACTGGTTACGCAACGAGCGCGGCGCGACCGCCATTGCGCCTTACTCCCCTCGCGCGCGCGCACTCGCCAGTGTTGCTGTGCCGGTGAGCTGGGTGGAACTTTCGCGCATAGAAACGTCCGCGGCGTTCGACATTCCCGCGGTACTCCAGCGCATCAAGCGCAAGACCGACCCGTGGCTACGCTATTTCGAGACCCGCCAATCCATCTCCAGGGAGGCGCTGCGCTTCTTCGTCGGGGACGGCGAAGCTTGAGGCGCTTGGCTCGCGCCTGCTCTGCCAGTTCCGTGTTCGGTCTTTTCCCAGAAGTATGGATCGCGCGCCAGTTGGTAGAGCGCCCGATAGGCGGCGAACGAGACACCCAGCCAGTAGACCGGCGTCAATAGTCCCTGCAGTGCCAGCCGCGCGTGCCCTCGACGCGCAACAGCCACCGCGCCAAGCGCCATGGCGCTCGCGTATCCCGCGACAAGGTTGAAGATGCCGATGCCCAGCAGCCACTTGCCGAACGCGGTCGGGGGCAGTGCCAGGAGCCGACCCTGCCAGATATCGTGGGCGACGATCAGATAGAACCAGGGATGCACCAGCGCCGAAAGAATCAATCCGCCCATCAGCACCTGCAATCCGATGAAGCGGCGAGTGCCCAGCTCTCTTCTCAGCCGCCCCGGCTCGCGCAAGTGCACGAGGTACGTCTGTATCCACCCCTTCAGCCAACGGGTGCGCTGGCCCTTCCAGATGCCGAAAGTCGGCGGCGCCTCCTCCCACGTGGTCGAATCCACCACGCCGACCTGCCAGCCGGATCGCGCCAGCCGGATGCCGAGATCGGCATCCTCTGTGACGTTGTATGGATCCCAGCCTCCGACCTCTTCCAGTACACGGCGCCGGAAATGGTTGGACGTACCTCCCAGAGGGACCGGTAAGCGCAGGCGCTCCAGCGTCGGCAGAATGCAGTCGAACAGTGCCGTGTATTCGATGGTGAACTGACGCGTAAGCCAGCTCGCGTCCGTATTGTAGATGTTGAGATGCGCTTGCAGGCAGACAAGTTTTTCTCCACCGGCCGCCATGGCGGCGGCAGCCAAGCGCAGCTGGTCGCGCTCGGGAATGTCCTCGGCATCGTAGATGACGACCAGTTCCCCAGCCGCGACCTGCAGCGCGTACTGGACCGCGCGCGGCTTAGTCTGGGGGGCCCCCGTCGGCACCACCAGAACTCGCATGCAGTCCTCGAGCATGGCCGGGCGCAATGCGCCGCGCGTCTCGCTATCGGCTTCTTCGACGATCAGAAAGATTTCGAGACGGTCGCGTGGATAGTCGAGGGCGCGCAATGCAGCCAACAATTGGGGCACCACGCCCGCCTCCCGGTAGAGCGGCACAAGCACCGAATAGGAGGGTAGGGCTGTGTCGGGGAGGGGTAACGGATGCTCGTGTCGCCCCGTAGGAGAGAGCAATTGTTGCAGGGCCATGGCGCGCAGCACGACGACGCACAGGAAGGGAAACGCCAGGATGGCGAGCAGAATGATCAGCGTCGTTTCCGGCGCCAGAAGCGCACCGCCGCAGAGCAGCACCAAGGCCGCCGCGAGTGTTCGCTTCTGCCATCGCCAGAGCGGCGTGAAAGCCGACAGCTCCGGACTACGCCTGCGAAGGCCGAAAACCGCCTCGTCCAGCAGACGCTGGGCCTGCGACGGGTCAATCGCTGCGGCGTAAAAATCCGGCGCGCGGGTAGAACCGCCGCGCCTGCGGGTCGGAAATACGCTATGCACAATGGCCCTCCCCCCGGTGGGCCGACGATCATCTTGCCATAGTCTTGCATTTCACCATAGTGGTCGCGATTCAGCCTGACCGAGCCAGCGGAGAGTCGGTCTATGCTCCCGAACATGAACGCTTTTTCCTGGCTCAGAGCCTGCTTGGCGATCGTTGCGCTGGCATCGCTCGCGGTCGTCGGTGCTCCTGTCGGGCCGGGGCTCGCCCAGGAAGCCGCCGAAGACGTGCTGACCGAGGAGACGCCCGACCTGCCCACGAAGCGGGTGGTCATTCGCTTTCTTACCGAGTCCGATTTTCCGCCTTTCAACTTCTACGATCAGGACGGCAGCCTCGTCGGCTTCAACGTCGACTTGGCCCGGGCGATATGCGGCGAGCTGGAAACGGCTTGCGACATCAAGGTCCGCCCGTGGGGTGAGCTGCTTCTGGCTCTGCGTCGCGGTGAGGCCGATGCCGTGATCGCGGCGCATTCCGTTACGCCTCAGGCGCTGTCCGAGGTCGATTTCACCGACCGGTACTTTCAGACCCCGGGCCGGTTCGCGACCAAACGCGACAACGAGGAGGAGGAAATTTCGCCGGAGGCGCTGGAGAGCAAACGCATTGGTGTCGCCAAGAACACGGCGCACGAAGCCTTCCTGCGCTCCTTCTTCCGTTCCAGCGCTATCAAGTCGTTCGAGAGCGCCGACCTCGCCCGCGATGCGCTCATCCAGGGTCAGGTCGACTACATCTTCGACGACGGCATCGGCCTCATCTTCTGGCTGCACGGGACCGCATCGAAGCGCTGCTGCAAGCTGCAGGGGGGCCCGTACCTGGAGCCGAAGTTCTTCGGCGACGGCATCGCCATTGCCGTCCCCAAGACTGACCCGCAGGTGAAAACGCTGATCAATGGCGCCCTCGCCCGCCTGCGGTCGAACGGCCGGCTGGACGAGCTGGTCGAGCGGTATTTCCCCGTCAAGGTCTATTGATCGCGGGCTTTTCACCGCAAATCGCCAGGACAAAGTGGCGCGTTAACCACGCTACCCAGGCCCCGCGAACGAACTGTCACAAAACTGCAAACTGAATCCGGTCATTGGAGCCCATCGAATACCGAGGAGCATTGCTGCTCAAAGGGATGGGCATGGTCCACTACCGCACGCTTTTCATATCCGACGTGCATCTGGGCACGCGGGCGGCGCAGGCCGACGCACTTCTCGATTTCCTGAAAGAGACAGAGGCGGACACGATCTACCTCGTCGGCGACATCGTCGATTTCTGGCGCATCAGGCGCGGGGCAATCTGGCCGCAGACGCACAACGACGTGTTGCAGAAGCTGCTGCGCAAGGTCCGCAAAGGAACGCGCGTCGTCTTCATTCCGGGAAATCACGACGAGGGGCTGCGCCAATACTGCGGCCAGCATTTCGGCGGCATCGAAATAGAGCACCAGACGGTGCACACGACCGCAGACGGCAAGCGCTATCTCATCATTCACGGCGACGAGTTCGATGTGGTCGTGCGCTATGCCCGCTGGCTCGCCTTCCTCGGCGACCGCGGCTACGAGCTGGCACTGTGGATGAACCACCCGCTCAATTTCGTGCGGCGCCGTTTCGGGCTCGGGTACTGGTCGCTCTCGGCGCATTTGAAGCTGCGCGTTAAGACGGCGGTGAACTTCATCGGCGAATTCGAGAAGTCGTTGTCGGACGAGGCGCGGCGCAACGAAGTCGACGGCATTATCTGCGGTCACATACACCACGCCGCCTCGCGTCACATCGACGGCGTGCATTACATGAACACCGGCGATTGGGTGGAAAGCTGCACCGCGATCGGAGAGAGACCGGACGGATCGCTTGAGCTGATACGCTGGCTCGACGTCATTGGCGCACGCGAACGCGAGACCGCAGCAAAGCTGACCACCGCGCTCCAGGTCGCGTGATGCGCATCCTGGTCGCGACCGATGCCTGGCACCCGCAGGTGAACGGCGTCGTGCGCACCTACGAGCGGCTCAAGATCGAGCTCGCGACCCTGGGCGTCGACGTGCAGATGTTGACGCCCCAGGAATTCAAGACGCTTCCCTGCCCGACCTATCCCGAAATCCGCCTGGCCCTTCCGGGCTCGGGGCACATCGCGCGGCGTTTCGATGCCATCAAGCCGGACGCGGTGCACATCGCCACCGAGGGGCCGATCGGGTGGATGACACGCGCTTATTGTCTGTCGCGCCGCATTCCGTTCACGACGAGCTTCCACACGCGCTTTCCCGAATACCTCAACCAGCGTTTCGCCATACCGCTCGGCTGGACGACGAGCGTGCTCCGCCGCTTCCACAATGCCGGCGCCGGGATGATGGTCGCGACCCCGACGCTCGCCCGCGAGCTGGAAGCCGCGGGCTTCGAGCACATCCTGCCGTGGACCCGCGGCGTCGATACGGCGCTGTTTCACCCGCGCCCGGAGCGTACATTCGGTTCCGGACCGGTATTTCTCTATGTCGGCCGCGTGGCGGCGGAGAAGAACCTCGCCGCGTTTCTCGACCTCGATCTGCCGGGCCGCAAGGTCGTGGTCGGCGGCGGGCCGCAACTCTCCGAGCTGGCCGCTATTTATCCGGACGTCCTGTTCACTGGAAAGAAAGCAGGCGAAGCGCTGGCAGAAGCCTATGCGTCGGCCGACGTGTTCGTGTTTCCAAGCCGCACGGACACGTTCGGCATAGTGCTGCTCGAAGCCATGGCCTCAGGCCTGCCGGTCGCCGCATTACCGGTGGCAGGCCCTATCGACGTCGTCACGCCGGGCGTCAGCGGCATCCTGGCAGACGATCTGCGCAAAGCGGCGCTGGAGGCGCTCACGCTCGACCGCGAGAAAGTGATGGCCCACGCCGCCGGATACAGTTGGGAGAACGCTGCGCGGCTGTTCCTGGCCAACATAACGGGTGCCTGCCTCGGCGCGCGCGCGCTGAAGCCCGGCATCACGCGCATCGCATCGGCGAAGAAGCTGCCGAGACATCCGCCGGCGCGGGCGTGATCACGCCTTGCCCGCAGGACGCTCGTTGCCCGCCTTGGTGTAGGCAGGAGGCACATAGAAGTTCAGCGTCTTGAGATCGCCGCGGCCTGTGTTGCGGATTTCATGCTCCTCGCCGCGCTCGATGAGTACGAGCGACCCGGGACCGAGGGCGTACTTTCTCCCGTTGATGGTGGCTTCGCCGCGACCAGAGACGACGAACAGCCATTGGTCGGCACCACGATGGCGATTGTCGTCCCCGCCTTCCGCGCCGCCCGGAGCAATGGTCATCTGCGCCGCCTGCGCGCGCTCGGCGTCTATGGCAACACGAAACCCGCGGGCAAAATTGAGCTGCTTTCGTTTCACGCTACCGATCCTCGTCGGACTGAGATGCGTGAAACGAAAAAAAGCGCTGGCCGTTCCCGTTACTGCTCTTCGCGCCTCTCGGCGGCAAACTCCGCGGCCAGCGCATTTTCGAAATCGACGAGGTCCTGTGGCAATGGCATTCCGAAGGCCCTGAGCTCGTTAAACTTCTCCATGAGCTGGAGGTAGAGTTCGTGGCGGTCTGCCGGCTCGTTCTGCATCTTCGTCATCAAGATGCCGAGCTCTGCTTTGAGATCGTCGAAAGCCATTCGCATTTCCTCCGGTTCCGGCGTGGTGATCGAAGATATATGGGTAGTCGTTACCGACTACTCCACCGGGAAGTCGAAATAGGCATCCGGATAAGGCTCTCCGGCCAGGGTGTAGTGCCACCACTCGTTGCGATAGTTGATGAAACCACACTGGCGCATGGCACCGCGCAATATTTCGCGGTTGCGGCGCGGCTCGCCCGTGATCGCTGGCGATGCCGTGTGCGAGCGGCGGGAAAAACAGTCGAAGCCGGTCCCCATGTCGGCGCTGCCGTCGTCGGTCCGCCGCCCCTCGTCGGAATCGCAAGCGCGTATAGCCCCCTCCGGCGTCGAGGCTGGCTGCCCACCCTCCTGGTCGAGCGGCACGATACTGAGGTCGATCGTGCTACCCCGGCTGTGGCCGGAACGCGGCGCGATGTATCCGTCGGAGAATAGCCGCCGCTTGTCGACCTCGGGATAATAGGCCGACTTCATCTTCTGATCGCGCAGATCGCGTCCCCACCGGACGAAAGCATTCACCGCGCGCTGCGGGCGATAACAATCGTAGGCCTTGATCGCGTAGCCGGCATCGCGCAGGCGATCTGCAGCGCACTTCAGGGCGCTGGCGGCTCGGCGAGTTAGAATGCAGCGCGGCGCCTGGTAGCCTGGCACGGGCCGGCCCATGAAATTCTGCGCACCTGCATAGCGCATCTCTACGATCAGATCGGGGATGACCGACTTCGCATCGACGAAGCCGCGAGGCAGGGAGCCAGCCTGCACGGACGCGGCTACGCACGCCAGCAGCGCAGCAATCAATGTCGTGCGCATGAGCCGCTATCCGGCTTTCTGGTAGGTGCCGACGATCTGCGTCTCAGCGACGACCCGGCCCTTCATGGCCGCCAGCACTTCGTCCTTGGTCGGCTCGGACAGCCCTTCGAGCACCGCGTCGAGCGCATAGAGCTTGAAGAAGTAGCGATGGCGGCCGATCGGCGGACACGGTCCGCCCCAGCCGGTGCGTTTCCAGTCGTTGATACCGCTCTTGGCGCCCACGGGCAGCGATGCGATGCTTTCACCGATCTCCGAAGTATCGGGAGGAAGGTTGTAGACGACCCAATGCACCCAGGTCATTTTCGGTGCCGCAGGGTCGGGCGCATCCGGATCGTCGACGATCAGCACGAGACTCTTGGCGCCATCAGGCACGCCGGAGATGCGCAGCAGCGGCGAAGCATCCTCGCCCTCGCAGGTGAACTTCGCCGGGATGGGAGCCCCGTCGTCGAACTCAGGCGATGAGATCGTGAAGCTCATCTTTCTGCTCCGTCAGAACAACTTAAGTCCCGGCGGAAGCGGCAGGCCACCCGCCATCTCCTGCATCTTGCTTTGCATCTCGACATCGAGCTTGGCCTTGGCATCCGCGGACGCGGCGACGATCAGGTCCTCGACAATCTCCGCATCGTCGGGCTTCAGCAGGCTGGGGTCGATGCGCACCTTTTTCACCTCACCCTTTCCCGACAGCGTCACCTTCACAAGTCCGCCGCCCGACTGACCGTCGATTTCGAGTGCTGCGAGCTCATCCTGCATCTGCTGCACGCGGGCCTGCATCTCGCCGACCTGCTTCATCATACCCATCAGATTTTTCATTCGTAGCTAGCCTCTCCAGGGGAATAGTTCAGCCTGTGCCGGTTTCGTCACGGATCGCATCGAGCAGCGGCCGTACGTCCGCGATCTTCGCATCGGGAAACTGCTCCAGCACGGCGCGCACCGCGGGGTGCTGCTTGAGCGCCTCGAGTTCCGCTGCTTCCTGTTCGCGACGCACCTCGCCGAAGGGCCGCTCACCTGCCGCCTTCGAAAGCACTACGACCCACTTGCGTCCGGTCCACCGGTTCAGCTTCTCGCGCAGTTCGTTGGCGATCTGCGGCGGCGCAGCAGGCAGCAGGAAGATGTCGATCGATCCTGCGGTCACATCGAATTTGACGAGGCTTACGTTGTCTTCCAGATGCAGCTTCAGCATCATGTCGCGGCGTTCGCCGGCAAGGGCGATGACATCGGCGAACGAGCGCGGATCGGCGACCATCGCACGCGGCGCAGCGCCTTCGTCGAGATACTCCAGCGAAGCCTCGTAGTCGGCATCGAACCGATCTTCTTCGCTGTCTACAGTATCGTAGTTGGCGACGGGCGACGGAGCGGGAGCATGCGGCTCGGCAGGGGCGGCAGCCGCGGGGGAGGCCGCCTGATTGAGCGGCGCGTCGCGCGCTGGAGCACTGCCCGAAGGCTTCGGAGCTCTTGCCAGAGCACCCTCGCCGCCGAGCATCCGGATAAGCTCGTCGGGGGCGGGAAGATCGGCGGTATGTGCCAGCCGGATGAGCACCATGTCGGCGGCAGCCCGCGGCTTGGCCGCCTTGCCGGCTTCCTCGCTGCCTTTCAAAAGCATTTGCCACGCGCGTGCCAACAACGGCTGCGAGAGCTTCTCGCCGATAGCGATGGCGCGGCGCTGTTCCTCGGCGCTGAGCCCCTGGGCGCCGGCCTCCGGGCCTACCGCTTTCACGCGCGCGGCCGCGTGCACGGCTTCTGCCAGATCGTTCAGCAGCTGAACCGGTTCGGCGCCGTCGCGATGCAAGGCATCGAGCGATGTGAGCGCGGCTTTCACGTCGCCGCGAAACACATGCTCCAAGAGGTCGAAGATGCGGCCGCGATCGGCGAGGCCGATCATGTCGCGCACCGTCTCTGCGCGCACCGCGCCCTGGCCCATGGCAATCGCCTGATCGAGCAGGGACAGGCCGTCGCGCACGGAACCCTCGGCCGCGCGGGCGATGAGGTTCAGCGCATCATCCTCGGCGGTTGCGCCTTCGCTGGCGACGATGCGCTTGAAGTGGGCGGCAAGCTCGGGAACGTCGACACGGCGCAGGTCGAAGCGCTGCGTGCGCGACAGCACCGTGACCGGAACCTTGCGGATCTCCGTGGTCGCGAAGATGAATTTTACGTGCTCGGGCGGTTCCTCGAGCGTCTTCAACAGTGCGTTGAACGCACCCTTCGACAACATGTGAACTTCGTCGATGATGAAGACCTTGGTGCGGGCGATGATCGGCTTGTAGCGGGCGCTCTCGATCAGCTCGCGGATATTGTCGACGCCGGTATTCGAAGCGGCGTCCATTTCCAGCACATCGGGATGCCGGCTTTCCATGATCTCGACGCAGTGCCTGCCGAGCTCCGGCATGTCGACTGTCGGGGCGTCGATGGTATCGGTCTCGTAGTTGAGCGCACGCGCTATGATGCGCGCGGTCGTTGTCTTGCCGACACCGCGCACGCCCGTCAGCATGTAGGCCTGAGCGATGCGCCCCGAGGCGAACGCGTTGCGCAGCGTGCGCACCATCGCCTCCTGACCGATAAGGTCATCGAAGCTGCGCGGCCGGTACTTGCGCGCCAGCACCACGTACGGCTGCGCTGCACCAATATCGGTTCCGTCGGTTGTGCTGCTATCGGATCTGTTCTTGGCCATGACCCTGCCTTAGGCCCGCAGGGCCTCGGGCTGCAAGTGCGGCCCGGCGCTGAGCGCCGCCCTCGCGGAGGGCGCCGCATCGCCGACGGCGATGCGAACAACGCCCGTGAGCGAAAACAATAGAGGAGGCTGACGAACGACCCGCGTCCTAATCGTTAGGGCTGCTTCCTTCCGGACCTGACCCGGTTGGCGAGGGATGCGCCCGCCGCCAACCTCCCGATCCGATTATGGGGGGTGGCGCGGCGGCTTACAACCCTCCCCGGCATTGGACGAACACCTGTCATCTTTTCGCTCTAACTCACCCCCCAGATGTCGCACTTTGTTTGACAGCCGCAACGCGCCGCCCATAACGTCGGGCGCGACGGTAGGGGGGATTGCTGATGAGGCGTTTTGCGTCGCTAGTCGCTTGTGTTTGCTGCCTGGTTTCGGTCGCGGCAGCTCCGGCCCGAGCCGCCTGCCCGGAAGGGGAGGACATCGATATCCAGCTGCGCGACAAGGAAGTGCAGCGCCAGCTCATTCTGTCGGGCTTTCTTGCCGCGGAAATCGGCCGCGCAAACGAGGCGATGTTGCGGTCCTCGATCGCGGATTTCCGCACCGCCAACAATCTGCCGGGCGGGGAGGAAACCGTCCTCACTGAGGCAGAGTGCGCCGCCCTCAAGCACAATAACGACGCCGTCTATGCAGCCATCGGGTTCAAACAGGTCATCAACCCGGTCAACAACCTGAAGATGACCTTCCCGGCCGGCCTGTTGCCGCCGGTGGCCAAGCCGTCGAACGAGCCCTGGCAGGAATATGAAAATCCCGCCGTGAGCCGGGTGGCCATCGACGTGTTCCGCGTATCCGGCCGCGACGCCTATACCAGCTCGTTCACCAGCGGCTACACCTCCTTCGATGCGCTGCAGGTCGCCTATCTGCACAACTCGGGCTCGGAGCTGATCGCCGAGGGCGCCGGCAACCGCTGGGGCCAGCGGTATTACTTCCACCACATGAGCTTCGAGTACCAGGGCGGTCAGCGCGGCATCTACATTCGCTTCAACATGAAGCCGCCGGCCAACTTCGTACCGCCGCCCGAAATCCTTCCTGCCGCCCGGCTCGAGAAGCTGCGCAAGGAGATTACCGAGCTTTACACGGCGAACGTCGCGGGAGCCACGCAACCGACCGAAACCGAAATTGCCTGGTCTCTCATAGCGCGCGCGGTCTTCAACATCGTCGCCTCCGACTTCTACGATCAGAACGGCTGGCAGGAACTGACCAC
>JAESGM010000960.1_pt1 | contig 12085 bp, 22 predicted proteins | sample 9269721 | NCBI WGS metagenome assembly JAESGM01 (sample SAMN15720920, study PRJNA650825) | algae metagenome | isolation source: Komarekiella atlantica HA4396-MV6 and co-occurring heterotrophs from... | place: USA: Theobald House, Kauai, HI | collected 2009-07-29 | reverse complement strand
ACCCAGAAGACCATCGTCACCGGCGTCGAAATGTTCCGCAAGCTGCTCGATCAGGGCCAGGCTGGCGACAACATCGGCGCGCTGCTGCGTGGCACCAAGCGCGAGGAAGTCGAGCGCGGTCAGGTGCTCTGCAAGCCGGGCTCGGTCAAGCCGCACACCAAGTTCAAGGCTGAGGCCTACATCCTCACCAAGGAAGAAGGCGGCCGTCATACGCCGTTCTTCACCAACTACCGCCCGCAATTCTACTTCCGCACCACCGACGTGACCGGCATCGTTCATCTGCCGGAAGGCACCGAAATGGTGATGCCGGGCGACAACATCGCGATGGAAGTGCACCTGATCGTGCCGATCGCGATGGAAGAGAAGCTTCGCTTCGCGATCCGCGAGGGTGGCCGCACCGTCGGCGCCGGCGTGGTCGCGAGCATCATTGAGTAACAGGAACTGACCGTCGTCATGCCCGGCCGCGAGGCCGGGCATCCACGACTTCCAAGAAACGTGGATGGCCGGGACGAGCCCGGCCGTGACAGAAAACCGAGATAGAAACATGAACGGCCAGAATATCCGGATCCGGCTCAAGGCGTTCGATCACCGCATCCTCGATGCGTCGACACGCGAAATCGTCAACACCGCCAAGCGCACAGGTGCGCAGGTGCGTGGACCGATTCCGCTGCCGACCAAGATCGAGAAGTTCACGGTGAACCGCTCGCCGCATATCGACAAGACGAGCCGCGAACAGTTCGAGATGCGCACTCACAAGCGCCTTTTGGACATCGTCGATCCGACCCCGCAGACCGTGGACGCGCTGATGAAGCTCGACCTTGCTGCCGGTGTCGACGTCGAGATCAAGCTCTGAGCCGAACGAAGGAAAGACCACCACGATGCGCTCCGGAGTGATCGCACAGAAGGTCGGAATGACGCGGGTGTTCACCGATGCCGGTGAGCATGTGCCCGTCACGGTGCTGCGCCTCGGCAATTGCCAGGTCGTGGCCCACCGCACCAAGGATGTGAACGGCTATGTCGCGCTGCAACTCGGCGCCGGCAGCCGCAAGGTCAAGAACGTCTCCAAGGCGGAGCGCGGCCGTTTCGCCGTCGCCAAGGTGGAGCCGAAGGCCAAGATCGTCGAATTCCGCGTCAGCGATGACGCCGTGATCCCGGTCGGCGCCGAGATCACCGCCGATCATTTCGTCGTCGGCCAGTATGTCGACGTCACCGGCACCTCGATCGGCAAGGGCTTCGCCGGCGGCATGAAGCGCTGGAATTTCGGCGGCCTGCGCGCCTCGCACGGCGTGTCGATTTCGCACCGCTCGATCGGTTCGACCGGCGGTCGTCAGGATCCGGGCAAGACCTTCAAGAACAAGAAGATGCCGGGTCATATGGGCGTCGACCGCATCACCACGCTCAATCTCAAGGTGGTGCAGCTCGATGTCGAGCGCGGCCTGATCCTCGTGGAAGGCGCGGTGCCTGGCTCCAAGGGCGGCTGGATCACGGTGCGCGATGCCGTGAAGAAAAAGTTGCCCAAGGAAGCTCCAAAGCCCGGCAAGTTCCGCGAACTGACCGCGGCGGAAGCGGCGAAGGCCGAAGCTCCCAAGGCCGAAGCGTCGGCCGACGACAAGCGCACAGCCGAGCAGGCCGCTGCCGCTGAAGTCGCCGCGATCGCCGCTGCCAAGAACAAAGAGGGCGAGTGATCATGGAACTCAAGATGCTCTCCCTCGACGGCAAGCAGGCCGGTTCGGTCACGCTCTCGGACGCGATCTTCGGTCTTGAGCCGCGCGCCGACCTGATCCATCGCTGCATCAACTGGCAGCTCGCCAAGCGCCGCGCCGGCACGCACGCGGTCAAGAACCGCGCCGATATCGCCCGTACCGGCAAGAAAATGTACCGCCAGAAGGGCACCGGCGGCGCCCGTCACGGTTCCGCGCGCGTCAACCTGTTCCGCGGCGGCGGCCGTTCGTTCGGTCCGGTCGTGCGCAGCCATGAGATCGGCCTGCCGAAGAAGGTGCGCGCGCTGGCGCTCAAGCATGCGCTGTCGGCGAAGGCCAAGGATGGCGGTCTGATCGTGCTCGACAAGGCGAGCGTGAAGGACCCCAAGACCAAGGCGCTGGTCGCCAATTTCGAGAAGCTCGAGATCGTCAACGCCCTCATCATCGACGGCGCGGAGATCGAGACGAATTTCCGCAACGCGGCGCGCAACATCCCGAATATCGATGTGCTGCCGGTGCAGGGCATCAACGTCTACGACATCCTCCGTCACGGCAAGCTGGTGCTGACCAAGGCGGCGGTCGATGCGCTGGAGGCGCGCTTCAAATGAGCAGCAAGGATCCGCGCCACTACGACGTCATCCTCTCGCCGGTGATCACCGAAAAGGCGACGACGTCTTCGGAGCACAACAAGGTGGTCTTCAAGGTCGCGTCGACCGCAACCAAGCCGCAGATCAAGGAAGCGGTGGAGAAGCTGTTCGACGTGAAGGTGAAGAACGTCAACACGCTGGTACGCAAGGGCAAGCTGAAGGTGTTCAAGAACACCATCGGCACCCAGTCGGACGTGAAGCGCGCGATCGTGACCCTCGAAGAGGGCCACCGCATCGACGTGACGACCGGTCTGTAAGGCATTCGGCCCAGGGAACACGCCTATGGCATTGAAAAAATACAAACCGACGACACCAGGCCAGCGCCAGCTGGTGCTTGTCGATCGTTCGGGCCTGTACAAGGGCGCTCCGGTCAAGGAACTGACCGAGGGCAAGCCGTCGACCGGTGGCCGCAACAATAACGGCCGCATCACCTCGCGTTTCCGCGGCGGCGGCCACAAGAAGGCCTATCGCACGATCGACTTCAAGCGCGCCAAGGCCGATGTCTCGGCCAAGGTCGAGCGTCTGGAATACGATCCGAACCGCACCGCCTTCATCGCGCTGCTGAAGTATGACGACGGCGATCTCGCCTATATCCTGGCGCCGCAGCGCCTGGCCGCCGGCGACGTCGTGATTTCCGGCGAGTATGTCGACGTGAAGCCGGGCAATGCCATGCCGGCCGCCAACATTCCGGTCGGCACCATCGTGCATAATGTCGAGCTGAAGATCGGGAAGGGCGGCCAGATCGCCCGTTCCGCCGGCACCTATGCCCAGATCGTCGGCCGCGATGGCGAATACGTCATTCTGCGTCTGAACTCCGGCGAGCAGCGCCTGGTGCATGGCCGCTGCCGCGCCACCATCGGCGCGGTGTCGAACCCGGATCGCATGAACACCTCGATCGGCAAGGCCGGTCGCAACCGTTGGCTCGGCCGCAAGCCGCATAACCGCGGTGTCACCATGAACCCGGTCGATCACCCGCATGGCGGCGGTGAAGGCCGCACCTCGGGCGGTCGCCACCCGGTCACGCCGTGGGGCTTCCCGACCAAGGGCAAGAAGACCCGCAAGAACAAGTCCACCACCAAATTCATCGTTTCGAGCCGTCACGCTCGGAAGAAGAAGCAGTAAGGAACGGCCGTATGTCGCGCTCGGTCTGGAAAGGTCCCTTTGTCGACGGCTATCTGCTGAAGAAGGCAGAGAAAGCCCGTTCGTCCGGACGTCACGAGGTCATCAAGATCTGGAGCCGTCGCTCGACGATCCTGCCGCAATTCGTCGGCCTGACCTTCGGCGTCTATAACGGCCAGAAGCACATCCCGGTGCAGGTCAACGAGGAAATGGTCGGACACAAGTTCGGCGAATTCGCTCCGACCCGTACCTTCCACGGACATTCGTCCGACCGTAAAGCCAAGCGCGCTCCGGGCGCGGCTGCGGGTTGAGGTGAGAGAGGTTCGTCATGGGTAAACCGGCACGTCCGCGCGCGCTTCCCGACAACGAGGCCAAGGCCATCGCCCGCAACATCCGGGTGTCGCCGCAGAAGCTCAATCTCGTCGCGCAGCTGATCCGCGGCAAGAAGGTCGCGACTGCACTCGCCGACCTGCAATTCTCGCGCAAGCGCATTGCGGTGGATGTGAAGAAGTGCCTGGAATCGGCGATCGCCAACGCCGAGAACAATCACGACCTCGATGTCGACGATCTCATCGTCGCCGAGGCGCATGTCGGCAAGGCGCTTGTGATCAAGCGCTTCCATCCCCGCGGCCGCGGCCGTTCGGGACGCATTTTCAAGCCGTTCTCGCATCTGACGATCGTGGTTCGTCAGGTCGAGGCTGCGGCTTAAGGGAGTCACTTATGGGTCAGAAGATCAATCCGATCGGCCTGCGGCTCGGTATCAACCGGACCTGGGACTCGCGCTGGTATGCGGGCAAGGCCGAATACGGCACGCTGCTGCACGAGGACATTGCGATCCGCAAGGTGCTGATGAAGCAGCTCAAGCAGGCCGCCGTGTCGAAGATCGTGATCGAGCGTCCGCACAAGAAGTGCCGCGTGACGATCTACTCGGCGCGTCCGGGCGTGGTGATCGGCAAGAAGGGCGCCGACATCGAGAAGCTGCGCAAGTCGGTCGCCGACCTGACCAAGTCGGATGTCGTCATCAATATTCTCGAAATCCGCAAGCCGGAACTCGATGCGACGCTGGTCGCTGAATCGATCGCACAGCAGCTCGAGCGCCGCGTGGCGTTCCGCCGGGCGATGAAGCGCGCGGTGCAGACCGCGATGCGTCTCGGCGCCGAAGGCATCCGTATCAACTGCTCGGGCCGCCTCGGCGGCGCCGAAATCGCGCGTCTGGAATGGTATCGCGAGGGTCGCGTGCCGCTGCATACGCTGCGCGCCGACGTCGATTACGGTGTCGCGACCGCTTTCACCACCTACGGCACATGCGGCGTCAAGGTCTGGATCTTCAAGGGCGAGATCCTCGAGCACGACTCCATGGCCCAGGACAAGAAGATGGCTGAAGCGGATGCCGGGCGTCCGCGCCGCGAAGCCACCGCTGGATAAGAGGCAGAGTTATGCTGCAACCCAAGCGCACCAAGTTCCGCAAGGCCTTCAAGGGCCGCATTCACGGCGTCGCATCGTCGGGAACCAGTCTCGACTTCGGCCAGTTCGGCTTGAAGGCACTGGAGCCCGAGCGCGTCACCGCCCGTCAGATCGAAGCTGCCCGCCGCGCGCTGACCCGCCACATGAAGCGCGCCGGCCGCGTCTGGATCCGCGTGTTCCCGGACGTGCCAGTGTCGAAAAAGCCGATCGAGGTCCGCATGGGCAAGGGCAAGGGTACCCCGGAATTGTGGGTGGTCCGCGTCAAGCCAGGCCGCATCCTGTTCGAGGTCGACGGCATTCCGCAGACCGTCGCCCGGGAAGCCCTGGCGCTGGCCGCTGCCAAGCTGCCGATCAAGACCCGTTTCATTGAGCGCATCGCAGAGTAATCGCCATGAAAACCGAAGACGCACGTGCGATGACCGTCGACCAGATCGACGACGAAGTCCTGAAGCTCAAGAAGGAGCAGTTCAACCTGCGCTTTCAGCGGGCGACCGGCCAGCTTGAAAACACGGCGCGGGTGCGCGCCGTTCGCCGCGACGTCGCGCGGCTGAAGACAATCGCCAATCAGAAGCGCGCAGGCAGCGAGCCTGCAGCCAGGACAGCAACCAAGGCTTCGCCGAAGAAAAAAGCGGCGAAGGCCAAGGCGGAATAGGGGTTAAGAGATGCCGAAGCGGCAATTGCAAGGCGTCGTGGTGAGCGACAAGCAGAACAAGACCGTCGTGGTTTCGGTCGAGCGTCGGTTCACCCATCCGGTCTTGAAGAAGACCATACGTCGCACGACCAAGTTTCACGCGCATGACGACACCAATGAATATTCGGTGGGCGACATCGTGTGGATCGAGGAACACAAGCCGATCTCGAAGCTGAAGCGCTGGAAAGTCGTTCAGGGCGAGAAGAAGAAAAAGGTGCTGTGAGTCGCGATTTCCGCGTCCACAAGCCAATGAAGGATTAGGTGCGTCATGATTCAGATGCAAACCAACCTGGATGTCGCCGACAATTCCGGCGCGCGCCGCGTGATGTGCATCAAGGTGCTGGGCGGTTCGAAGCGCAAATATGCCACCATCGGCGACGTCATCGTCGTCTCGGTGAAAGAAGCGATTCCGCGCGGCCGCGTGAAGAAAGGCGACGTCATGAAGGCGGTCGTCGTGCGCATCTCCAAGGACATCAAGCGCAATGACGGCTCGGTCATCCGTTTCGACCGCAACGCCGCCGTGCTGATCAACGCGCAGTCGGAGCCGGTCGGCACCCGTATCTTCGGGCCGGTGCCGCGCGAACTGCGCGCCAAGAACCACATGAAGATCATCTCGCTTGCGCCGGAGGTGCTGTGATGGCGGCGAAAATCCGCAAAGGCGACAAGGTTGTCGTCCTCACCGGTCGCGACAAGGGTCGCACTGGCGAAGTGATTGAAGTTCGTCCTGTCGAGGGGCGCGCTCTGGTGCGCGGCGTCAACATGGTGAAGCGTCACCAGAAGCAGACGGCGCAGCAGGAAGGCGGAATCATCTCGAAAGAGGCGACGGTTCACCTGTCCAATCTCGCGTTGTCTGACCCCAAGGATGGAAAGCCGACGCGCATTGGATTCAAGATCATGAACGACGGGCGCAAGGTGCGTGTGGCCAAGCGTTCGGGAGCGGAAATCGATGGCTGAGACACAGAAAGCAGCTCAGGGCGAGCGCTATATCCCGCGCCTGAAGACCCATTTCGACCAGGTCGTGCGCGGCGAACTCACGAAGCAGTTCAACTATGCCAACCGCATGCAGGTGCCGGTGATTGAGAAGGTCGTTCTCAACATGGGCATCGGCGAGGGTGTCAACGACCGCAAGAAGGTCGATAACGCGGCAACCGACCTGACGCTGATCGCCGGCCAGAAGGCGGTGATCACCAAGTCGCGCAAGTCGATCGCGACCTTCAAGCTGCGCGACGGCCAGGCCATCGGCACCAAGGTCACGCTGCGCAAGGCGCGCATGTACGACTTCATCGATCGTCTGGTGAACATCGCGCTGCCGCGTATCCGCGACTTCCGCGGGCTGAACCCCAAGAGCTTCGATGGTCGCGGCAATTACAGCATCGGCCTCAAGGAACACATCATTTTCCCGGAGATCGACTTCGACAAGGTCACCGATGTCTGGGGCATGGACATCACCATCTGCACGAGCGCGCAGACTGACGAAGAGGCGCGCGCGCTGCTGAATGCATTCAACTTCCCGTTCCGGCAGTGAGGGCGAAGGCTCTCAGACGCGGATAGCCAGGAGACAAGAATGGCAAAGACAAGTTCGATCGAGAAGAACAAGCGCCGGCGCAAGATGGCCAAGCAGTATTCCGGCCGCCGCGCGCGCTTGAAGGAGATCGTCATGGACAAGACCAAGCCGGTCGAGGAGCGTTTCGCTGCCTCGCTGAAGCTGGCCGAGCTGCCGCGCAATTCGGCGCCGAGCCGCATCAAGAACCGCTGCGAGGTGTCCGGCCGTTCGCGTGCGTATTATCGCAAGCACAAGCTGTCGCGTATCGCGCTGCGCGAGCTCGGTAACAAGGGCCTGATTCCGGGCCTTGTGAAGTCGAGCTGGTAAGGAGGATCAGATGGCTGTGAACGATCCAGTCGGCGATTTGATCACCCGCATCCGCAATGCGTCGATGCGCAACAAGTCCAAGGTCTCGTCGCCCAGCTCGAAGCTGCGCGTGAACCTGCTCGATGTGCTGAAGACCGAAGGCTATATCCGCGGCTATTCCACGGTGGAGCACAAGGACGGCCGCAACGAAGTTGAGGTCGAATTGAAGTATTTCGACGGCGCGCCGGTGATCCGCGAAATCGAGCGCGTGTCCAAGCCGGGCCGCCGGGTCTACGTGTCGGTGAAGAACCTGCCGCGCGTCAACAACGGTCTGGGTATTTCGATCCTGTCCACGCCCAAGGGCGTGATGGCGGACCATGCCGCGCGCGACGCCAATGTCGGCGGCGAAATCCTTTGCACGGTGTTCTGATCATGTCTCGCGTCGGCAAAAAACCCGTTTCGGTCCCCTCGGGCGTTACTGCGAACGTCCAGGGCCAGACCGTCAGCGTCAAGGGGCCGAAAGGCGCCCTGTCGTTCATCGTTGACGAGAGCGTCGCTGTCGTCATGGACAAAGGCGAGATCAAGGTCGATCCCCGCAACGAAACCAAGCGCGCGCGCGCCATGTGGGGCACCTCGCGCGCATTGATCGACAACATGATGACCGGCGTGACCAAGGGCTTCGAGAAGAAGCTCGAGATCAACGGCGTCGGCTATCGCGCGGCGGTGCAGGGCAAGAACCTGCAGCTCGCGCTCGGCTACAGCCATGACGTGGTCTATCCGATCCCGGAAGGCATCACGGTTGTGACGCCGAAGCCGACCGAGATCGTCGTCAGCGGCATCGATCTGCGCAAGGTCGGCCAGGTCGCGGCCGAGATCCGCAAGTACCGTTCGCCGGAGCCTTACAAGGGCAAGGGCGTGAAATACGCCGACGAATTCATCTTCCGCAAGGAAGGCAAGAAGAAGTAACGATCATGGCACACAAGACCACAGCAGAGCGCCGCAAGGCGCGCACCCGCCGCGCGGTGCGGAAGGCCGCCAAGGGCCGCAAGCGTCTGTCCGTGCATCGCTCGTCCATGCACATCTACGCGCAGGTCATCGACGACGAGAAGGGCGTGACGCTCGTCTCCGCCTCGTCTCTGGAAAAGGATCTGCGCGGCAAGTCGGGCGCGAATGTCGACGCCGCCAAGGTTGTCGGCAAGCTCGTGGCCGAACGCGCCCTGCAGAAGGGTGTCAAGGAAGTGGTGTTCGACCGCGGACAATATCTGTTCCACGGCCGCATCAAGGCGCTGGCGGATGCCGCGCGTGAGAGCGGGCTGAGCTTCTAACCGGGCGAGAGATCAAGGGCGCAATCGCCCGAAGGAAAAACGATATGGCACGTGAACCCAAACAGAAGCGCGATCGTGAGCGCGGCGGAGATCGCGAGGAGCGCGACAGCGAGTTTGTCGACAAGCTCGTTCACATCAACCGCGTCGCCAAGGTGGTGAAGGGCGGCCGTCGCTTCGGTTTTGCCGCGCTCGTTGTCGTCGGCGACCAGAAGGGCCGCGTCGGCTTCGGCCACGGCAAGGCGCGCGAAGTGCCGGAAGCGATCCGCAAGGCGACCGACGCCGCCAAGCGCGCGCTGATCCGCGTGCCGCTGCGCGAGGGCCGTACGCTGCATCACGACGTGTTCGGCCGCCATGGCGCCGGCAAGGTGCATCTGCGCGCGGCGCCTCCCGGAACCGGAATCATTGCCGGCGGCCCGATGCGCGCCGTGTTCGATTCGCTCGGCATGCAGGACGTGGTCGCGAAGTCACTCGGCTCGTCCAATCCCTACAACATGGTGCGCGCCACCTTCGATGCCCTCAAGCATCAGGATTCGCCGCGTTCGGTGGCAGCGCGCCGCAATATCAAGGTTTCGGCCCTTCAGGCCCGCCGCCGCGAAGGCGGTGAAGCCGACGCGATCGCCGAATAACCGCGCGACAGAGTAAACAAGCAGGCTCACAATGGCAGCGAAGAAAACCATCAAGGTCGAACAGACCGGCAGCCCGATCCGCCGCGAGGCGACCCAGCGCCAGACGCTGATCGGTCTCGGTCTCAATCGTATCGGCCGAGTTGCCGAGCTTCCCGACACGCCGTCGACGCACGGCATGATCGCGAAGGTCCGGCACCTCGTGCGCGTCATCGACGCCGGAGGCAAGTGATCATGAAGCTCAATCAACTTTCCGGCCGTCCCGGCTCGAAGAAGGCCCGCACCCGCATCGGCCGCGGTATCGGCTCAGGCAAGGGCAAGACCGGCGGCCGCGGCGGCAAGGGGCAGACCGCACGCTCGGGCGTGCGCATCAAGGGCTTCGAAGGCGGCCAGATGCCGTTGCATCGCCGTCTACCCAAGCGCGGTTTCCGCAACACCGCCTTCGCTACACGCATCAATGAAATCAATCTCGACCGCGTGCAGGCTGCGATCGATGCCGGCACGCTCGACGCCAAGAGCCCGGTGGACATCGACGCGCTGGTCAAGGCCGGCGTGCTCAGCCGCGCCAAGGCCGGCGTGAAGCTCCTGGGCGGCGGCGAGATCAAGGCCAAGGTCGAGTTCAAGGTCTGGCGCGCGTCGAAATCCGCCATTGCGGCGGTCGAGAAGGCCGGCGGTTCGGTGACCATTCTCGCTCCGGCCAAGGAAGAAGACGCGGAACCGCGCGGCAAGAACAAGCGCGCGGCGCTCGCCCCCAAGAGCGAGCCTAAGGGCGGCAAAAAGTCCGCGAAGGCAGAGGGCAAAGACGCCGAGTGAGTCCTATATGCGCCTGACGGCGCATAGGGCGCATGACGGCAACCGGAGCGACGCATGGTCTCTGCAGCGGAACAACTCGCGGCCAACATCAACTTCTCTGCCCTCGCCAAGGCCGAGGAGCTGAAGAAGCGCATCTGGTTCACGCTCGGCGCGCTACTTGTTTACCGCCTCGGCACCTATATCCCGCTGCCCGGTATCGACCCTTCCGCCTGGGAGCAGATTTTCCGCACCCAGGCTGGCGGCATCCTCGGCATGTTCAACATGTTCGCCGGCGGCGGCATCCAGCGCATGGCGATCTTTGCGCTGAACATCATGCCTTACATCTCGGCCTCGATCATCATCCAGCTGATGACGACCGTGTCGCCGACGCTGGAAGCCCTCAAGAAGGAGGGCGAGGCCGGCCGCAAGCCGATCAACCAGTACACCCGCTATCTCACCGTGGTCCTGGCCACATTCCAGGCTTATGGCATCGCCATCGGTCTTGAAGGCGCGGGGAATGTGATTTCCGATCCGGGAATGTTTTTCCGCATCTCGACGGTGATCACGCTGGTCGGCGGCACCATGTTCCTGATGTGGCTGGGCGAGCAGATCACCCAGCGCGGCATTGGCAACGGCATTTCGCTGATCATTCTTGCCGGTATCGTCGCGGAGCTGCCTTCGGCGTTGGTTGGCACATTCGAACTTGGCCGCCAGGGTGCATTGTCGACCGGCCTGATCCTGCTGATCGGTGTGATGTCGATCGTTGTGATCGCCTTCATCGTGTTCATGGAGCGCGCGCAACGCCGCCTGCTGATCCAGTACCCGAAGCGGCAGGTCGGCAACCGCATGTTCGAGGGGCAGTCCTCGCATCTGCCGCTCAAGCTCAATACCTCCGGCGTCATCCCGCCGATCTTCGCCTCGTCGCTGCTGCTGCTGCCGGCGACAGTCGCCAATTTCAATGCCGGGCAGGGACCGGGCTGGCTCACCACCATCACCACCCAGCTCAGCCACGGCCGGCCGCTGTTCCTGATTCTCTATATCTCGCTGATTGTGTTCTTCGCCTTCTTCTACACCGCGATCGTGTTCAACCCGACCGAGACCGCGGACAATCTCAAGAAGCACGGCGGATTCATTCCCGGCATTCGCCCGGGCGAGCGTACGGCGGAATATATCGACTACGTTCTCTCGCGCATCACGGTCGTCGGCGCCGCGTATCTCGCCATCGTCTGCCTGATCCCGGAAATCCTGATTTCCTACGCCGCGGTGCCATTCTATTTCGGCGGCACCTCGCTGCTGATCGTGGTCAGCGTGACGATGGATACGGTGGCGCAGGTGCAGGGCTATCTGCTGGCGCATCAATATGAAGGTCTGATCAAGAAGTCGAAGCTGCGGGGGCGTCGGCGATGAGATTGATCCTGCTGGGGCCACCCGGCGCGGGGAAGGGCACGCAGGCACAGCGCCTCGTCGCCAAGCACGGGATTGTACAACTCTCCACCGGCGACATGCTGCGCGCGGCTGTGGCCGCCGGCACGCCGGTCGGTCAGCGTGCCAAGGACATCATGGCGCGGGGCGAACTCGTTCCAGACGAGGTCGTGGTGGCGATCATCGAGGACCGTATCGAGCAGCCCGACGCCCGCAAGGGCTTTATTCTTGACGGCTTTCCGCGCACCGTTCCGCAGGCGGAGGCGCTGGCGCGTCTGCTGGAGCGCAAGGGCCTGAAACTCGACGCCGTGATCGAACTGAAGGTGAACGATGGCGCTTTGCTGAAGCGGATCGAGACCCGCATCGCGCAAATGAAGGAGCGCGGCGAGGCGATCCGTGCCGACGACAATCCGGAAGCCCTGAAAAAGCGTCTCGATGCCTATCACGCACAGA
>JAESGM010000959.1_pt1 | contig 12107 bp, 10 predicted proteins | sample 9269721 | NCBI WGS metagenome assembly JAESGM01 (sample SAMN15720920, study PRJNA650825) | algae metagenome | isolation source: Komarekiella atlantica HA4396-MV6 and co-occurring heterotrophs from... | place: USA: Theobald House, Kauai, HI | collected 2009-07-29 | reverse complement strand
CGGCTGCCAAGCGGCGCGGCAAGCGCCCTGAGAATGCGGGCGAGCGCCCAAACTCCGATGAGATCAAACCGGCCGGCAGCCGCGCGCGGAAGCGCGCGCTGGTGCTTTGGCGTTTTTGGTACGCACCGCAAAGAAAAGCAGAAACGGGGGACTTCGCCGTGAGTGACAACCAGGCCGCCGTCGGCGGCTCCATCGCCCTATCCGCTCCGACCGAGGTCGACAGCAAGGCCCGCAAGGCCCTGTGGGGCGCCGCCATCGGCTATGCCATGGACGGCTTCGACCTCCTGATCCTCGGCTTCATGCTGCGGACGATCTCGGCCGACTTGCAATTGACCCAAGGCCAGGCCGCCTCGCTCGTCACCGCCACTTTGGTCGGCGCCGTGCTCGGCGGCATCGGTTTCGGCATGCTGTCGGATCGCATTGGCCGCGTCCGCGTCCTGACCTGGACGATCGTGCTCTTCGCCGTCTTCACCGGCATGTGCGCGCTGGCGCAGGGCTATTGGGACCTGCTGATCTACCGCACCATCGCCGGCCTCGGCCTCGGCGGCGAATTCGGCATCGGCATGGCGCTGGTCGCCGAAGCATGGCCGGCCTCGAAGCGGGCGCGCGCCTCCTCCTATGTCGGCCTCGGCTGGCAGGTCGGCGTGCTCGCGGCTGCTATCGCGACGCCGCTCCTGCTGCCGACGATCGGCTGGCGCGGCATGTTCGCGATCGGCATCCTGCCGGCGGTCGCCGCCTATTTCATCCGCCATTCGCTGCACGAGCCGGAAGTCTTCGTCGCCCGCAGCAAGGACCGGCCGAAGGAGTCGGCGCTGCGCCTCCTGGTCAAGGACTGGGACACCACCAAGCTGAGCCTCGGCATGGTCGTGCTCTGCTCGGTCCAGAACTTCGGCTATTACGGCGTGATGATCTGGTTGCCGAACTATCTGGCGACCCGTTTCGGCTTCGCCCTGACGCAATCGGCGGTCTGGACCTCGGTCACCATCGCCGGCATGGCGGTCGGCATCTACGCCTTCGGCCATATCGCCGACCGGATCGGACGCCGCCCGGCCTTCTTCGGCTACATGCTCGGCGCCGCCGTGATGGTCATCGTCTATTCGCGGCTGACCGATCCGTTCCAGCTCCTGGTCGCGGGCGCGGTGATGGGCTTCTTCGTCAACGGCATGCTCGGCGGCTATGGCGCGCTGATCAGCGAGCTCTTCCCGACCGCCGCTCGGGCGACGGCGCAGAACGTCCTGTTCAATATCGGGCGCGGCGTCGGCGGCTTCGGCCCGCTCGTCGTCGGGACGATCGCGGCGGCCTACAGCTTCGAGATGGCGATCGCCCTGCTGGCGGCGCTCTATGTGCTCGACATCCTCGCCATGTGGTTCCTGATTCCGGAGCGACGTGGCGCCGAGCTCTCCTGAGCGCATCGCCATGTCGATTCAGCACGATCAGCTCCAGGCCGCGCGATCCGGCGTGGCCATCGGCGGAAGCTGCGCTTCTGCGCCATGGAAGGCGAGCATCGTCGCCGAGCTCGCCGAGGTCGTCCGCAACGAGGCGGTGAATGCCGAGTACCGGCACCTCGTGGTCAATTGCAGCGAGGAGGCCGCCGCGGCCCAGCCAGGGCAGTTCTTCCAGCTCCTCTGCCCGCAGCCGGCGGGCGAGCAACCCTTCCTGCGCCGACCGATGAGCCTCTACGGCGCCGATCCCGACAAGCGCCAGGTCGAGTTCCTGTACAAGGTGACCGGCGCCGGCACGCGTGGTCTCGACATGTTGAGGCCGGGCGACCGGCTCGACATCATGGGCCCGCTTGGCGTCGGATTCACACTGGATCCGAGCTGGCGCCACATCGTCGCCGTCGGGCGTGGCGCAGGACTGGCGACGCTCGCCCCGCTTGCCAAGGCGGCGAGGGCCAATGGCACGCACGTCACCGCGGTCTTCAGCGCCAGGCGCCCGGAGCTTCTCGTCTCGGTCGAGCTCTTCCATCGCCAATGTGCCGACGTCATCGCGGTCACCGATTCTGAAGCGACCAGCGGGCCGGCCAATGTCGAGCGCATCCTGCGCCGTCACATCGCGGAAGGGCGCTGCGATGCCTTCTTCACCTGCGGTTCGAGCCGGCTGATGCGGGTGCAGCAGCGTCTGGCGCGCGAGTTCGGACTGCCCGGCCAGGTCGCGATGGAGCAGCAAATGGCCTGCGGAATCGGGCTTTGCTACTGCTGCGTCCGCGACTTCAACGTCAATGGCGAGATCGTCAACCGGCGCGTCTGCTGGGACGGTCCGGTCTTCGACCTGATGGAGGCGCTGCCATGAGCGCTGCAAGCACGATCGACCTCTCCGTCAGGATCGGCGGACTGACCCTGCGCAATCCGGTCATGCCGGCGTCGGGCACCTTCGCCGAAGGGCTGGAGAAGGTGATGGACTTCAATCGGCTCGGCGCCTTCGTCACCAAGACGATCACGCGCGAACTGCGCGCCGGCAATCCGCTGCCGCGCGTGGTCGAACGACCGGGCGGTCTGATCAACGCCATCGGCATCCCTTCCAAGGGCGTGCCTTACTTCGTCGAAAACACGATGCCGCACTACGCGGCCTATGACACGCCGCTGGTCGTCTCGATCTCGGCGCCGACGGCGGAGGGCTTCGCCAGCCTCGCGGCGGAACTCTCGATCCCCGGCATCGCCGCTATCGAAGCCAACATCTCCTGTCCGAACATCGAGGAGGACGGCAAGGCCTTCGCGATGCGGGCCGAGTCGACCGAAAAGGTGACGCGCGAATTGCGCAAGGCAACGGCGCTGCCGCTCTGGGTCAAGCTGACGCCCAATACCGGCGACGTGCCCGAAGTCGCGCGCGCTGCCGAGGCTGCCGGCGCCGACGCGGTCGTGGTCGCCAATACCATCCTGTCGATGGCGATCGACCTCAAGAGCTTCAAGCCCTGCCTCGGCAACATCATGGGCGGGCTCTCGGGGCCGGCGATCAAGCCGATCGTGCTGCGCCAGGTCTTCCAATGCGCCAAGGCGGTGACGATCCCGGTGATCGGCTGCGGCGGCATCTCCACCGCCGATGACGCGGTCGAATACATGCTGGCCGGCGCCAGCGCCGTGCAGGTCGGCACCGCGACCTTCCTGCAACCGGCGGCGATGACGACGATCATCGACGGGCTCGAGGCCTTCTGCCTGCGCCGCGAGATCCCGCGCGTCGCCGATCTGATCCACGGCGTCGTGATCGAGGAGGCCGACGAGCCCGATCTCGCCTGGCTGGACCCGGTCTCGTGAGCACGCAGGCGGCCGAGATGCGCAACATCTTCAGCGGGGACGAGGGCGACCGTGCCCTCGCCGTGGCGCTGTTCGACGCCTTGCGCGAGGCGACGGGAGACGGCGTCGGCATCACCCGCGAGGCCTATAGCGAGCGTGAATCGCTGGCGCTCGACATCGTCGAGGCCAAGGCGCGTGAGCTCGGCTTTGCGACCGAGCGCGACGCTGGCGCCAATCTCGTGATCACGCTGGCGGGGAGGGAGCCAGAGCTGCCTTTCCTCGCCTGCGGCTCGCATCTCGATTCCGTGCCGCAGGGTGGAAATTTCGACGGCGCCGCTGGCGTCATCGCCGGGCTCGCCATCATCGCCCGCTTCAGGGAAGAGGGTTTCGTCCCGCGCCAGACGATCAAGGTCTACGCGCTGCGCGGCGAGGAAAGCTCCCGCTTCGGCCGGGCCTATATGGGCTCCAGCGCTCTGTTCGGGAAACTCTCGGCGGCCGATCTTTCCGTGCGCGATCATGCCAGCGGGCAGAGCCTGGCAGAGTGCATGGCCTCCGTCGGCGTCGACATGGCCCGCGTCGAGAAGGCCGAGCCTTTGCTCGATCCGGCTACAGTCGCAGCCTGGATCGAGCTGCATATCGAGCAGGGGCCGGTGCTCGTCGCGCGGGACCTGCCCGTTGGAATCGTCACCGGCATCCGGGGCAATATCCGGCATCGGCAGGTCGAATGCCTCGGCGAGGCCGGTCATTCCGGCGCGGTGCCGCGCTGGCTCAGGCGCGATGCGGTCTTCGCCACCGCCGAACTGATCACCCATCTCGACCGGCACTGGCGGACCTTGCTGGAGCGCGGCCGCGACGTGGTCGTGACGGCCGGTGTGCTCGGCACCGATCCGCAGGAGCACGCCATCGCGCGCATTCCCGGCACGGTGCGCTTCTCCTTCGAGGTGCGCAGCCAGAACCGCGAGACGCTGGAGGCCTTTTACGACCTCTTCCTCTCGGAATGCGGGCTGGTCGGTGAGGAGAGGGGGGTTGAATTCCGCGTCGACCGCCGGCTCGAATCCGCCCCCGCGGTGATGGATGCCGTTTGGATCGCCAGGCTCAAGGCCGCTGCCCGCGATCTCGGCCTGCCCGACGAAGACATCCCGAGTGGTGCCGGCCATGATGCGGCTGTTTTCGCCAATGCCGGCATCCCCAGCGCGATGATCTTCGTGCGCAACCAGAACGGATCGCATAATCCGCAGGAGGCGATGGCGATCGACGATTTCCTCGCCGGGATCGCGGTGATGCGGGACGCCATCAGGGAGGCCGTGCGATGAGCGCGAACGAGACCGGCCGCGAGGTCGCTGAGCTGCTGTTCAGGGCCGGCGCCATCCATGTCAGCCGCCAGCAGCCCTTCATCCTGGCGGCCGGCTGGGCGAGCCCGGTCTATGTCGATGTCCGCCTGCTGCTCGGCGATCCCGATCTACGCCAGGCGGTCAGCGATCTTGCCGCCCGCTATGTCGGCGCAGCTTTCCCGCCGGGGAGCCTCGATGCGATCGCCGGCGCCGAGACGGCCGGTATCCCGTTCGCGGCCTGGCTCGCCGACAGGCTGGCGCTGAAGCTGCGCTATGTCCGCAAGCGCCCGCTTGGCATTGGCCGTAACGCGCAAGTCGAGGGCGGGCCGGTCGAGGGCCTGCGCGTCCTGCTGATGGACGACCTCACCACCGATGGCGGCAGCAAGCTCAACTTCGCCCGCGGCCTGCGGGCGGCGGGGGCTGTGGTCGAGCATGTCCTGACGATCTTCTATCACGACGCCTTCCCCGGCGCCGATGCCCGGCTGCAGGAGGCCGGCCTGACGCTCCATGCCCTGGCGAACTGGGGGGATGTCCTGCGTGCCGGGGCCGGCAACGGGCTTGCGCCGGAGGATCGCGCCGAGATCGAGCGGTTCCTGGCCGATCCGGTTGCCTGGTCGACCCGCCATGGCGGCCGCGCCAGCCTTGCTCCGCGCAGCTGAACCCGGAAGGATCAGGTAATCGCGCGATGAAGAAGGACGCCGACATGGCCGATGACGCCCCCCGCCCAGATAGCGTGCAGCTCGCCACGACGCAGACCATCGCGTTGGCCGAGGTCTCGACCCGCCGCGAGCACGATCTGCTGGGCGAGGCCGATGTGCCCGCCGACGCCTATTGGGGCATCCACACCTTGCGGGCGGTCGAGAATTTCCCGATCACCGGCGTGCCGGTCGGCCATTTCCCCGAGCTGGTGCGCTCGCTTGCGCTGGTCAAGCAGGCGGCCGCCCGCGCCAACCGGCGCCTCGGCAACCTGCCAGCCGCCAAGGCCGAGGTGATCGACCGCGCCTGCGATCTCATCGTCAAAGAAAGCCGCTTCCACGACCAGTTCGTCGTCGACGCCGTCCAGGGCGGCGCCGGGACCTCGACCAACATGAACGCCAACGAGGTCGTGGCCAATGTCGCCCTGGAGCTGATGGGGCGGCCGAAAGGTGACTACGCCGCGCTGCATCCCAATGACGACGTCAACATGGCGCAGTCGACCAACGACGCCTATCCGACGGCGCTGCGCCTCGCCGTGATCTTCGCGACCGAGCCGATGATCGCGGCGCTGGACGAGCTCGCCTTCGCCTTCAAGGCCAAGGCGGTCGAGTTCGCCGACGTGCTCAAGATCGGCCGCACGCAGCTGCAGGACGCCGTGCCGATGACGCTCGGCCAGGAGTTCGACGCCTTCTTCGCGACGATCAAGGAGGATGTCTCGCGCCTGCGCGAGGCCGCCGCCCTGTTCCGCGAGATCAATCTCGGTGCGACCGCGATTGGCACCGGCATCACCGCCGATGCGCGCTATGCGGCGCTTGCCATCGAGGAGCTGGCGCGCTCGGCCCGCCTGCCGCTGGTACCGGCGACCAACCTGATCGAGGCGACCTCGGATATGGGCGCCTTCGTGCTGTTCTCGGGCGTGCTGAAGCGCGTCGCGGTCAAGCTCTCGAAGATCTGCAACGACCTGCGTCTGCTGTCGAGCGGGCCGCGCGCCGGCTTCAGTGAGATCCGCCTGCCGGCCGTCCAGGCCGGCTCATCGATCATGCCGGGTAAGGTCAACCCGGTCATTCCCGAAGTGGTCAACCAGGTCGCCTATCTCGTCATCGGCCACGACCTGACCGTGACCATGTGCGCCGAGGGCGGCCAGCTCCAGCTCAACGCCTTCGAGCCGACGATCGGCTACTGCCTGCTCTCTTCGCTGCGCCATCTCACCGCCGCGGTGACGACGCTGACGACCCGCTGCGTCAACGGCATCGAGGCCGACCGCGAGCGCTGCCGGGCTTTGGTCGAGGATTCGATCGGGCTGGTCACGGCGCTCGGCCCGGCGATCGGCTACGAGGCCTCCTCACGCGTCGCCAAGCGCGCCCTCGCCGAGAAGCGCAAGGTCGCCGAGATCGTGCTCGAGGAAGGGCTGCTGACGCTCGCCGAGCTCGACGAATTGCTGCGCATCGAGGCGATGACCGCGCCGTCGCGCGCCAAGCCGCCAACCCCGTCGCGCCCCTGAGCGCGACATCCCGCCGACCCATCGCGGTCATGATCGCAATTCCGCGGAGAGATGATGAACGAGCTTTTGAACTGGCTGCAGCAGCAGAAGGGCAGCCTGCGCACCTATGTTGAATTCCAGGACCGGGCGCTGGCCCTGCGCGCCGAGGCGCCCGGGCAGGCCGCGCTGCTGCGCCTGCTCGCCGATCTCGCCGGCCGTTTCGTCGAGGCCTATGACCGCCAGCCGCTCTCCGCCGAGATCGCTGCGCAGGCCCTGGACCGGCTCACCGATTTCCTCAGCAAGGCGGCCAATGGAAGCGCTGCCGATCCGGCAGGCCGGATCGCCTTGCTCAACGAGATCGGGGCGAGCGAACTCGCCTGATCACGGGGCGCGGCCTGACTCAGGCCGCGCCGGCCAGTTCCTTCTGCCGGATGCAGGCGACGCTGTGGCCGGGGCCGACCTCCTCGATCGACGGAATTGCGCTGGCGCAGGCCTCGATCACATGCGGGCAGCGCGTGCGGAAGACGCAGCCGGAAGGCGGGTTCAGCGGGCTTGGGATGTCGCCCTTGAGGATCACGCGCTCGCGCTTGACGCTGGGATCGGGCACCGGCGCCGCCGAAAGCAGCACCTTGGTGTAGGGATGGCGCGGATTGGCGTAGACCTCCTGCGCCGGCCCTTTCTCCATGATCCGGCCGAGATAGAGCACGACGATGTCGTCGCAGAGATACTCGACCACCGAGAGGTCATGGCTGATGAAGACCATGGTCAGGCCGAGTTCGCGCTGCAGCTCCTGGATCAGGTTGAGCACCTGGGCCTGGACCGAGACGTCGAGCGCGGAAACCGGTTCGTCGGCGATGATCAGTTCCGGCTCGACCGCGAGCGCCCGGGCGATGCCGATGCGCTGGCGCTGGCCGCCGGAGAACTCGTGCGGATAGCGCCTGGCATGGTCGGGGTTGAGCCCGACCCGGCCGAGCAGCTCGGCGATGCGCGCCTCGCGGGCCTTGCCCGTGGCCAGCCCATGCGTGTCGATGGCTTCGCCGATGATCTCGCCAACGCGCATGCGCGGGTTGAGGCTGGAATACGGGTCCTGGAAGATGATCTGCAGGCGGCGGCGATAGCCGCGCAGCGCCTTCTCCGGCAGGCCGAACAGGTCGGTGCCGTCGAACACCGCCTCGCCGCCGGAGGGCTCGACGAGACGCAGGATGCAGCGTCCGACCGTGGTCTTACCCGAGCCGGATTCGCCGACGATGCCGACGATGCTGCCGCGGCGGACCTCGAAGGAGACGTCCGAGACGGCGCGGACGTCGCCGCCGCGGGTCGAGAAAACCTTCTGGAGATTGCGGACGGAGAGCAGCGGCGCTTCCGTTGTGATTTTGCTTACGGCGGTCACAGCGCGTCGTGCCTCCAGCAGCGGGTGAGATGGGCGGCCGCGACGCCGATCAGCGGCGGTGCGTCCCTGGTGCAGCGCTCCTCGACCAGCGGGCAGCGCGGCGCGTATGAGCAGCCCGGCGGCAAGGCGAGCGGGCTCGGGACATTGCCGGGGATGGCGTTGAGCAGGGCCCGGCCCTGGCCGGGAATACGATCGCGGCGCGCATCGGGAATGCAGGCGAGCAGGCCGCGCGTATAGGGATGGCGCTGCCGCGCGAACAGGTCGACAACCGGTCCCTGCTCGACGACGCGCCCCGCATACATCACCGCGACTTCATGGGCGATCTCGGCCACGACGCCGAGATTATGGGTGATGAACAGGATGCTCATGCCGATCTCGGCCTGGAGCCGGCGGAGCAGATCGAGGATCTGCGCCTGGATGGTGACGTCGAGCGCGGTGGTCGGCTCGTCGGCAATCAGCAGCGAGGGATTACAGGAGAGGGCGAGCGCGATCATCACGCGCTGGCGCATGCCGCCCGACATTTCGTGCGGATATTGCGCGAGGCGCCGCTCGGCAGCGGGTATCTCGACCAGCTCCAACATCTGCCTGGCCCGCGCCCGCGCCTGGCTGCGCGACATCTTCTCGTGCAGCAGGATCATCTCCATGATCTGGTCGCCGACGGTGAAGAGCGGGTTGAGGCTCGTCATCGGCTCCTGGAAGATCATCGCGATCTCGCTGCCGCGGATGGCGCGCATCCGCTTTTCCGGCACCTGCGCGAGATCGACCGTCTCGCCGCTGCGCAAACGATAGAGGATGTTCCCGCCGACGATGCGGCCGGGATGGGCCAGCAGGCGCATGATGGTGAGGCTGGTCACCGACTTGCCGGAACCGGATTCGCCAACCACGGCGAGCGTCTGGCCGCGGCGCAGCGAGAAGCTGACGCCGTCGACCGACTTGATCGCGCTCGAGCCGATCAGGAAGTGGGTCTGCAGGTCCTCGACCTTGAGCAGGATGTCGTCCTCGACGCGCGGCGCGGCGACGGCGGCTTGTTCCATGGTCGCCATCGTCACAGATCCTTTCGCAGGCGCGGATCGAGCAGATCGCGCAGGCCGTCGCCGACGAGCTGCAGCGAGAGCACGGTCAGCACGATCGCGGCGCCGGGGAAGAGCATCATCCAGTCGGCCTGGCCGATATACTGGCGCCCGCCGGCGATCATCGTGCCCCAGGTCGGGATCTCCGGGCTGACGCCGACGCCGAGGAAGGACAGGCTCGCCTCGGCCAGCATCGCATAGGCGAAGATGAAGGTGGCCTGGACCAGGATCGGCGAGACCAGGTTGCGCAGGACATGGCGCGTCATGATCTTCCAGGTGGGCACGCCGAGCGCCCGCGCCGCCTCGACATAGGGCAGTTCGCGGATGATCAGCGTCGAGGCGCGCACGATCCGGGCAAGGCGCGGCGCATAGACGATCCCCAGCGCGACGATGACGGTCGCGAGCGAGGGGCCGAGCGCCGCCACCAGCGAGATCGCCAGCAGGATGTCGGGGAAGGCCATCATCGCGTCGATGACGCGGGCGATGACGCCGTCGAGCTTGCGGAAGAAGCCGGCGACGAGGCCGAGCGTGATGCCGAGCACTGCGGCGAGCACGGTCGCCGCCGCGCCGACCAGCAGCGAGAGCTGGCCGGCATAGATCGTGCGGCTGAAGATGTCGCGGCCGAACTCGTCGGTGCCGAAGAACCAGCGCTCGCTCGGCGGCTTCAGGCGGTTAACCACCGAAAGCCGGCTTGGCGAATAGGGCGCGATCAGCGGGGCGAGAAGCGCCAGCAGCGCGATGATGGTGAGGACGATGAGGCCGATCAGCAGCGTCTTGCGCTGCAGGATCAGGCTGGCGAGCCGCGGGCGGCTGGCGGGAGCGGAGGAGGCGGCCATCAGTAGCGCACCCTTGGATCGATCGCGAGATAGAGCATGTCGATCAGGAAATTGATCAGCACGTAGAGGGCGGCGATCACCAGGAGCGCGCCCTGGATGACCGGATAGTCGCGGCGCAGCACGGCGGAGACGACGAGGTTGCCGATGCCGGGCAGGCTGAACACGGTCTCCGTCACCACCGCGCCGGAGATCAGCAGCGCCGCGGTGAGGCCGATCACGGTCAGCACCGGGATCAGCGCGTTCTTGAAGGCGTGCTTCATCACCACGCCCCATTCGCCCATGCCCTTGGAGCGGGCGGTGCGGACATAATCGTCGTTGAGCACGTCGAGCATCGAGGCGCGGGTGAAGCGGGTGATCAGCGCCGAGGAGACGATGCCGAGCGCCAGCGCCGGCAGCACGAGGTGGCGCAGCCGCTCGAGGAAGGAAGCGTCGGGGCCGCCATAGCCGGAGGCCGGCATCCAGCCATGGCGAACGGCGAAGACCTGGATCAGGATCAGCCCGAGCCAGAAGCTCGGAATGCTCGCGGCGAACATGGCGAAGGTGGTAGCGACCTGATCGAACAGCGTGCCGCGCTTGTAGGCCGAGAGGATGCCGACTGGCAGCGCGATCGCGCTGGCGATCAGGATCGAGAACAGGGTCAGGAAGAAGGTCGGTTCGGCCCGCTCGGCGAGCGCGCTGAGCACGGGCATGTTGAGGAAGATCGACTGGCCGAGATCGCCACGCAGGAGCTGGCCAAGGAAGAGCACGTATTGCGTCGGCAGCGACTGGTCGAGCCCGAGGCGAGTGCGCAGGCCGGCGATGTCGGCGGCGGTCGCGTCGGGGCCGAGCATGACGGCGGCCGGATCGCCGGGCGCCACGCGGACGATGACGAAGACGATCGTCACGACAGTGAACATCACCGCCAGCATGCCGAGGATGCGCTGCATCACATATCGCGTCATCGTCTGCCCCCCTTTTCGTGTTTCTTGAAGCGTTCGTCGCCTGCCCGTGGCGGCGCGATTGGCGCGGCCACGGGGCTCTCGCGAGCGGCCTATTGGCCGCGTCAGCGCTCAGGGCTTGAGCGAGGCGTTCCAGAAATACGGCCAGGGCGAGGCCGTGTAGCCGGCAAGGCGCGGGGCCTTGGCGCTGAGCGCGGCGAAGTCACCGACCTTGTAGAAGGGCACCTCGTCGAAGATCAGCTTCTGCAGATCGGCGAAGATGGCGATGCGCTTCTTCTCGTCCGACTCGGCGTTGAGGGCCGAGAGCAGCTTGTTCTTGGCCTCGCTCGCCCACCAGCCGGGATAGCTGTCCGGCAGCGGCGCGATCAGGGCGGGCTCGGCCAGGAACGGGCTGTGGGTGATGAAGATGTCCCACAGGGCGGGCTCGGCCCGGCGCTGCACCAGGGTCGCCCAGTCGACGACTTGCAGGTCGACCTTGAGGCCGGCGGCCTTGAGGTATTCGGCGGCGACCTGCGCCATCTTATAGTGGAACTCGTATTGCCGGCTGGTCAGGATCCGGATCGGCGCGCCGTCATACTTTGCGGTCTTGGCCAGGGCCTTGGCCTTGTCGGCGTCGCCCTGGTTATAGGCCTTGATGCCGGCGTCGCTGCGCCAAGCATAGCCTTCCGGATACATCGCGCCGTCGAGCTTGTAGAATTCGGGCTTGCCGAAGGCTGCGGCCAGCATGTCCTCGGCGTTGAGCCCCGTCTGGACAGCCTTGCGCATGTCCTTGGAGGTCATCATGCCCTGCTTGTTGTTCATGATGAACATCGGCCAGCCGAAGCCCTGCATCAGCACCGGCTCGGTCTTGGCCTGGCCCTTCAGCCGGTCATAGGCCTCGACCGGGATCAGGTCGGCGAAGTCGAACTGGCCGGCCAGCGCACCCTCGACGCGGGTGTTGGCGTCCGGCACCGGCACGAAGCGGATCTCGTCGAGATACTGCTTGCGGGCGCCGCCGAAGCCGTCGGGTTCGCCCTGGCGCTGCTTGTAGCCGTCGAAGCGGGTCAGCTGGATGTACTGGTCGGGCTTGCGCTCCTTGAGCTGGTAGGGCCCGGTGCCGATCACCTCCTTGATCGGGTTCTCCATCTTGTCGGCCG